>SKEJ01000128.1_pt1 | contig 53265 bp, 39 predicted proteins | sample 4826721 | NCBI WGS metagenome assembly SKEJ01 (sample SAMN11008812, study PRJNA524170) | human gut metagenome | biome: Human fecal sample; material: Feces; isolation source: fecal sample from pouch patient p31 | host: Homo sapiens | place: Israel: Tel-Aviv | collected 2015-06-02 | reverse complement strand
GCATTATCTTACAGCACCATTTAAGAAAGTTACCGAGAAAATAATGACTGAGTTTTCGGATTTGAATCTATGCCCAATTAACAACCGTCAGGGAATTGTAATTGACGGTGAAGGTTCAAAGGTTATTTGCAAAGACTAATTTGAAAATTCAAGTTTGGAGAATTGAGAAAATCAGAATTTGCGGAGGTAAGTATATGAAATACGCAATAGAATTGTATTACGATAAAGAAACGGAACAAAAACTTTTTAATCTGGCAAAACGAGTAGCTGATGAAAAATTGAGTACTAAGTTCTTAGAATGGAAAACTAGACCACATCTTACATTGGCTTGTTTCAATGATGTTAATGAAGTGAAATGTATTCAGCAATTAAAAAATTTTGCACAAACACATAAGCCTATGCCTGCATATATTGGCTCCATTGGAATGTTTAATGACACAAGGACAATTTTTGCATCACCTGTAATGAATGATAGTATGTATCAATTTCAGAGAGAATTACATAAATGCTTACAAGATTTTGATACAACTGGATGGGAATGGTACTGTCCAAATAGTTGGGTACCCCATTGTACATTAGCTCTTACAAAAGAAGATGAGGAAGAGGTTTTTTATAAAGCCAGTGATTTGATTTTGCACGAGTTTAGAAAAATAAGCGGAAAATTTGTTTCTGTAGGATTAGTGAAAATATCATTTCCTGTCGAGGAAATATATACCATTGAATTGGATAGTTAAATTCAAGTTTGGAGAATTGAGAAAATCGGAATTTCAGGAGGTGTTTTTATGCCACAAATGAATAAGGGAGGAAAATTTATTTTCGGGAAATCACTCATTCGGACGGATGGAACATTGCGGATTCCACCGCAGGCAATGGAAGAATATCACATTGCAGATGAAGGAAAAGTATATCTTTTTACCGGAAGTAAGATTACCGGTGGCTTCTGCGTCACCCGGAAAGGCCTTTTGCATCCGTCAAAACTTGGTCACATTTTGGACGATACTCCACTGTTGCTTGACTACTCAGCAGGTTCTGGCGAATTTATCAAATACAAGGGGCGTTCCTACTGCTGGGTAGAAATTTCACAGGAGGGGCAAATTCTTCTTACGAAGAAAATGATGGATTTTTTGAAGGTGAGACCCGGAATGGAACTGCTCTCTATCCGCAGTAGCGACATCGCGCTTACGATGGGAGCTAAAGGACCGCTATTGGAAAAAGCAGAAAACTATGATGGTGAAATTCCGCTTTTTTAAGTGTAACAATTTCCAGTTTGATGGAGAAAGCAAAAATCAGTCATGCCCTTTATCATATAGTTTCTGTATATTTTTTGGAAGTTTGTCAGGCAACATGGCATTTATAGCATCTTCGTTACCATCTTTCATTGCTGTTTCGTAATACCAGCACTTGAATTTTAAGAGGGAGAGAGTTTTTTGAAGTTCCTGAATTTCAGTTTCAACAGCTGATTTTCTGGTTTCAAATAATTCTTTCCTTTTTTCATAGCTGGAGCTGCCTTCAGATACCCAGATAAAAAATTGCTTTATATCTTTTATCTCAAGACCGGATTTCTTCAGACATTCAATGATACGAAGTGCTTCTAATTCATTATCGCTGAAATAACGGATATTTCCCTTACGTTCCAGATTAGGGAAAAAGCCTTCCTTGTCATAATACCTTAATGTAGAAACAGGAAGATTAAACATTGCAGAGACCTGACCGATTGTATACATAAAAAACCTTCTTTCAAATTTATGCTTGACCTAAAGTTAACTTTAGGTTGTAAGATATTTATATCATATACTATTGTTAGTGTAATTACAAGAAATTTTGCATATGGAGGATGTTAAATATGTTAAAAACAGAAGAATTAAAGCTGGTATCTGAATGGGATAAAACTTTTCCACAGAGTGAAAAAGTAGACCATAAGAAAGTGATATTTGTAAATCGTTATGGAATCACACTTGCCGCAGATTTGTATAAACCGAAAAATGCATCTGGGAAATATCCTGCGATTGCCGTAAGCGGACCATTTGGGGCAGTCAAAGAACAGTGTTCCGGATTATATGCACAGACAATGGCTGAAAGAGGATATTTAACGATTGCATTTGACCCTTCTTTTACGGGGGAAAGTGGAGGCTATCCAAGATTTATGGCTTCTCCAGATATTAATACAGAAGATTTTATGGCTGCTGTTGATTTCCTTTCTGTTCGGGAAGATGTGGATCCGGATAAAATAGGAATCATTGGAATCTGCGGCTGGGGTGGAATGGCTCTTAACGCAGCTGCGTTGGATACAAGAATAAAAGCAACCGTTGCTTCTACCATGTATGATATGACAAGAGTAAATGCGAATGGATACTTTGATTCTGAGGACAGTGAAGAAGCACGTTATGCAAAGAAACAGTCACTGAATACCCTCAGGACAGAAGAATACCGTAAAGGCGAATATTCAAGAGGCGGTGGTTGTGTTCCCCTTCCGGTTCCGGAAGATGCACCTTTCTTCGTAAAAGATTACAGTGAGTATTATAAAGGCAGATGTTATCATAAAAGGAGCCTGAATTCAAATGATGGCTGGAACAGTATTGGATGTATGTCATTTATGAATCAGCCAATATTAAAGTACAGTAATGAAATCAGAAGTGCAGTCCTTATCGTTCATGGAGAAAAAGCACACAGCTATTATTTTGGAAAAGATGCTTATGAAAATATGATCAAGAACAGCAAGTACACATCCAATAAAGAACTGCTGACAATTCCGGGAGCTGTTCATACAGATCTATACGATAATCCGGATGTGATCCCATTTGACAAAATTCAGAAATTTTTTAAAGAAAACGGAGTTGGTTAATTATGACGTGTGAAGAATATTTGAGTAATATGAAGCCCGGATATATCGTAGATGGTGGAAGTGAAGAACATCTGGTTATGCATGAGCTGTCTCAAAGGGCATTAAAGATAACGATGGAGCTGAATAACAAATATCATACAAAAGAAGAAATTATACAGCTTATGTCGGAACTTACCGGACAAAAAATAGATGAAAGTTTTGGAATGTTTCCTCCGTTTTATACAGACTGCGGACGAAATATCCATATAGGTAAAAATGTTTTTATTAATGCAGGATGTAAGTTTCAGGATCAGGGTGGTATTTATATAGAGGATGGAGTCCTGATTGGACATAATGCAGTATTGGCAACAATCAATCATATGGAAGATCCCGAGAAAAGAGCAGGTATGATATTTCAGCCGATTCACATCGAAAAAAAAGTGTGGCTTGGAGCAAATGTAACGGTTCTTCCGGGGGTTACGATTGGTGAAGGTTCGGTCATTGCAGCCGGAGCAGTTGTAACAAAAGATGTTCCGGCCAATATGATTGCGGCAGGAGTGCCTGCGAAAGTTATACGGAAGGTTAAAAAAGACACTGAAACAGGAGAAATTTAATCATGGCAAAAAAAGTATTGATCATATCGACAAGTCTTCGAGGAGGCAGCAATTCTGATATACTTGCAAATGAGTGTGCAAAGGGAGCAAAAGAAGCCGGGCATGATGTGGAACTTCTTTCTTTGAAAGGAAAAGATATAAAATATTGTATCGGTTGTCTATCCTGTCAGAGGAATGGGATGTGTGTACTGAAGGATGATGTTGCAGATATTATGGCAAAAGTAAAGGATGCGGAGGTCATTGTCTATGCAACACCAATTTATTACTATGAGATGTGTGGCCAGATGAAAACACTTCTTGATAGATTGAATCCTTTATATTCGACAGATTATTCATTCAGAGATATTTATATGATTGCAACTGCTGCTGAGAATGATGAAAGTGCATTTGAAAAAGCCTACAACGGTCTGCAAGGCTGGGTAGACTGTTTTGAAAAGGCTTCCTTGAAAGGCATGGTCGGTGGCGGTGGAATTGATGCTGCAAATATAGCTGCAAGCCATGTTGATGTGATGAAAAAAGCATATGAACTTGGAAAGAAATTATGAGTTTGAAAAGAGTACTGTTATTTAGTCTGTGTATATTAGTTTTATCTGGGCTTGTAGGATGTAGAGAAACAGAAATTACCGTCAAATCGGGATTGTGCGCCCAGATAAGGGCGAGTAGTCTAGCAGGTGGAATGCCTGTCTGGTAAGGTCTAACCAACCGCCAGTAGCGAGTCTTGGGTCTTCCACAGTCTGCGTCATACCAGCGTTTATGAAGAAAAAATCAAAAGCTCTTGACTTGGAGTTAACTTCAAGTAGTATGCTAATCGAAACAGGAGGTAAAAAGATGAAGAAATTACTGATTATATATTATTCATGGTCAAATGGAAACACGGAAAGAATTGCAAAAATGCTGCAGAGTGAGACTGATAGCGATATTCTAAAAATAGATACCGTAGTTCCATATTCTGGCAGTTATGATGATGTGGTAAATCAGGGACAGAATGAAGTGCAGCGCGGATACGAACCTGAAATTAAACCGCTGGATATCAATATTGCAGATTATGATGTCATCGCAGTTGGGACACCTACATGGTGGTACACAATGGCTCCGGCTGTAAAAACATTTTTGCACCAACAGGATTTTACCGGAAAGACAGTAGTACCTTTTATGACAAATGGTGGCTGGCCAGGGCATGTAATAAAGGATATGAAAGCAGCCTGCAAAGGCGCAAATGTGGTTTGCGATATGCAGATACAGTTTGATTCTACAGGTGGAAGTAATCTGGAGACACCTCAGGAACAAATTAATGAATGGATACAGAGTGTGAAAAATCTTCTTTAAATTGTGGAGGAAGAATATGACAATAAAAGAAGTGTCAGAAAAATATGGTATTTCACAGGATACCCTCCGTTATTATGAGAGGGTTAATGTGATTCCTAAAGTTACAAGAACATCCGGAGGAATTCGGGATTACCAGGAAGAAGATCTTAGATGGGTTGAGCTTGCAGTATGTATGAGAAATGCAGGACTTCCCATAGAAAGTCTGATTGAATATCAAAGGCTATTTAGGGCGGGAGATTCTACAATACCTGCATTGCACAGGCAAAAGAGGATAAACAGACAGGAAAACGACCAGAGATACTAAATCTGCCACAGGACATAGATCAATATGACGAGATTTATCTTGGATACCCGAATTACTGGGGAACCATGCCAATGGCTGTATATACTTTTCTGGAAAGTTATGATTTTACAGGAAAGAAAATTCATCCATTCTGTACGCATGAAGGAAGCGGATTGTCAAATACGGAGAGTGATATTAAAAAAAGTGCAAAAGGTGCAGTGATTGAGAAAGGCATTGCGATACATGGAAGCAGCGTAGATCAAGCGAAAGATGTACTTGAAAGATGGATACAGAAATAGAGGTTAGAAAAATGGAATGCAAGGAAATACGTGTTGATGTAAGAACTGCGTCAATAAAAGAAAGTACAGAAGGGCAACGTCAGACAAAAATATTATTTCAGATTAATCATACAATGCCTTTTACTGATGAATATAATCATTTATTAAAGGAATTGTTTGGAAATAACCTAGGAGATGGGAGTATGATATCACCACCGCTTAATGGAGCATGTGTTGGAAGCGTAAAGATTGGCAGGAATGTATTTATCAATTCTAATCTTCTTGCAATGGCAAGAGGTGGAATAACGATTGAAGACAATGCTATGATTGCTGCAAATGTACAGCTTATTTCCAATAATCATGATCCATATGATTTGTGTACTCTGACTTGTAAACCTGTTCTGATAAGAGAATATGCCTGGGTAGGAGCTGGAGCTACGATACTTCCGGGAGTATGTATCGGAAGACACGCAATTGTGGGAGCTGGATCTGTAGTGACAAAGGATGTACCGGATTATGCAGTAGCAGTTGGAAATCCGGCAAAAGTAATAAAAATGCTTGATAAAGAAAAATTTCAGGAGGACTAAAAAGATGGAAAATATGAAGTTGAATAACAATTTGGAATGTCCAATGCTTGGACTAGGAACTTTTATGTTATCACCAGAGGATGCCTACACAAGTACATTAGAGGCATTAAAAATGGGATATTCCCTAATTGATACAGCAAATGCTTATGTAAATGAGCGTGCAGTTGGAAGAGCAATCAAGGATAGTGGAATTGACAGAAAAAATATATTTCTATCAACAAAAATATGGGCTAGTGAATATGAAAATGAGAATACTGTAGAAGAAACTCTAGAAAGACTTGGTGTTGATTATGTGGATTTACTTTATATACACCAGCCTGCAGGCAACTGGCTTGCCGGATACAGAATGCTTGAAAAAGCGTATAGAGAGGGCAAAGCAAAATCCATTGGTATCTCGAATTTTGAAGGAAAATATATGGAAGAGTTGGAAACAAAGTGGGAAATTGTACCTCAGTTTATTCAGGTGGAAGCACATCCATATTTCACACAGAAAGAACTTCGTGTAACTTTAGACAAATATGGAATTAAGCTTATGAGCTGGTATCCGCTGGGACATGGAGATACAGCATTAATGAATGAGTTGGTATTTGCAGGACTTGGCAAAAAATATGGAAAAACACCTGCACAGGTTATTCTCCGTTGGCATACTCAGATGGGATTTGTTGTAATTCCTGGAAGTAAAAATGCAGAACACATTAAGGACAATATGGATATCTTTGATTTTGCATTAACAGATGAAGAAATGGAACAGATTGCAAAGCTGGACAAGAATGAAAGATATTATCACCGCACGGATGAACAGCTTGTACAGTTTGCAAACTGGAAACCAGAGTTTGAAAAATAATATGGAGAAAATAGTATGAGCAAAAATGATGTATGGCTGGATCAGTAAAATGGGGAAGTACGGAGCAACTGCTTCAATCTTTTTATCTAGAGCGTGTCTGAAAAATCATTCCCGCAATCTGCACGCCCCACTTTGCGGGATATTTCACCCGAATTCAGTTGCCGTAGCTCGCTACGGCGCCCTCATCCGGGCAAAATATCCCACAAATTGTGACGCACATCTTGCAGAAAGCCTTTTTCAGACGCGCTCTAACGGAGCATATATTCTTCTGATATACATGTTTACAGTATTTTCTGATATGAGAACTGTCAGGTCAGAAGTAATTTTATAAAATTGTTGTATAAGTATTGAAATGAGGTACAATATGAAAAAAGTAGCAGTCTTAGGTTCTACAGGTTCGATTGGAACACAGACACTGGATGTGGTACGTGCAAATGATGACCTGGAAGTAGTTGGTCTTGCAGCAGGCAGCAATGTAGAAATGCTGGAGAAGCAGATACGTGAATTTCATCCCAGACTTGTTGCAGTCTGGAAAGAAGAGGCAGCCAGAGATCTGGCAGTACGTGTGCAGGATCTGGATGTAAAAATCGTAAGCCAGATGGGTGGTCTTATCGAACTTGCCAGAATGGAAGAATCAGACATTCTGGTGACCGCTATCGTAGGAATGATAGGAATCAGACCAACTATGGAAGCAATCCTTGCAGGTAAGGATATTGCTCTGGCAAATAAGGAAACACTGGTAACAGCCGGACATCTGATCATGCCGTTGGCAAAGCAGTTCGGTGTGCAGATCCTGCCTGTAGACAGCGAGCACAGTGCTATTTTCCAGGCACTTCATGGAGAGAAAAGAGAGCAGATACATAAACTGCTCATCACTGCATCCGGCGGTCCTTTCCGCGGAAAGAAAACAGCAGATCTGGAGAAGGTGACTCTGGAGGATACGCTGAAGCATCCGAACTGGGTAATGGGACAGAAGATTACAGTGGATTCTGCAACTCTGGTAAATAAAGGTCTGGAAGTTATGGAAGCCAGATGGCTTTTTGATGTAGATCTGGATCATATTCAGGTTGTGGTTCAGCCGCAGAGTATTATCCACTCTATGGTGGAATTCGAGGACGGTGCAGTGATGGCACAGCTTGGAACACCGGATATGAGACTTCCGATACAGTATGCATTATGCTACCCGGACAGAAGATTTTTAAAAGGCGACAGACTGGATTTTCATATGTTGAAGCAGATCACCTTTGAGGAGCCGGACAGGAAAACTTTTAAAGGTCTTCCAATGGCGGTGGAAGCGGCAAGGGCAGGCGGCAGTATGCCAACCGTTTTTAATGCTGCAAATGAGCTGGCAGTCCGCAAATTCCTTCAGAAAAAAATCAGCTTTCTGGATATTTACGAGATTATCGGGCAGTCTATGAGCAGACATACAGCAGTAAAGGATCCGGACCTGGATCAGATTCTGGAGATTGAGAAAGAAACTTATCGTTGGATTGAAAGCAGGTGGTAGATTGAAAATTATTATTGCAATTGTCATATTCAGTGCAATCATTCTCTTTCATGAGCTGGGACATTTTCTTTTTGCAAAGCTGAATAAGATCGTGGTCACAGAATTCTCTTTGGGAATGGGACCAAGACTTTACAGTTTTGAGAAAGGAGATACCAGATATTCACTGAAACTTCTTCCTATCGGTGGCTCCTGTGCCATGCTGGGGGAGGATACGGACATAGAGAATGAACCGGGAACTTTTAACAGTGCGTCTGTGTGGGGCAGGATTTCTGTAGTTGCCGCAGGACCGGTATTTAACTTTATCATGGCATTTGTATTGTCTGTGATCATTGTAGGTGCTGTAGGATATGAACCATCCAGAGTTCTTTCCGTAAAGGAAGGTTCTGCGGCTGAGGCGGCAGGACTGAAAGAGGGAGATATTATTACCGGTTATCAGGGATATCACATTGATCTGGGAAAAGATCTCTATGTATATTCCTATCTGAACCAGCTGAAAGAGGGAGATACCATTAACCTGACTGTTAAGCGTGATGGAAAGAAGATGGACATTTCCTATAAGTCGGATACAAATGTGAGATACCTTCTGGGCTGCAATTTCAACGGGGATGATACTTCTGCCATGACAGTGGAATCTGTAATGGATGGAATGCCGTTGCAGGAAGCAGGGATTCAGCAGGGAGATGTGATCACATCCATTAATGGAGTGAAGATTACAAATGCAGCAGATTACCAGAAATATATTCAGGAGAATCCGCTGACAGAAAAGTCTGTAAAGATTACCTATTCCAGGGACGGACAGGAATATGATATTACGGTTACACCAAAAGAATACCGTACGGCAGAATCAGGATTTACCTACAATATGTATTCTGAAAAAGCAAAAGGGCTGAATGTAGTCAAATATGGTGCCGTAGAAGTAAAATATATGGTACGTACAACGATTCTCAGCCTGAAAGAGCTGGTCAGCGGAAAGCTTGGAATGAAAGATCTGAGTGGTCCGGTCGGAATTGTGGATGCAATCGGAACTACGTATGAGGAAAGCAAAAGCGAAGGAACCATGATCCTGTGGATGAATATGCTTAATCTGGCAGTTCTGCTCTCTGCAAACCTTGGAGTTATGAACCTCCTTCCGTTTCCGGCACTGGACGGTGGACGGCTGGTATTCCTTGTCATAGAGGCAATCCGCAGAAAACCGATTAACAGACAGGTGGAGGGCGGCATCCATTTCGCAGGGCTGATGCTGTTGATGGCGCTGATGGTATTTGTTATGTATAATGATATTGTTAAGCTGATCTGATCATCTGGCATACCAGTGTGGGTTTGAAAAAATCTCCCATAAAATGTGACGCATATCTTGCGTAAAGTTTAAACACACTTTAGAACCAATGTAATGTATATGATTAAAAAGACAGATATCTTGAAAGAAAATAGAGAGTCTGTCTTTTTTTGACGAAAATTTGACGATTTATCTGGATTTTCACAGTTCGATTTGATATATTAAAATTGTCCTGAAGGTTTAAGCGACAGATATATGTATTACACAAATCTGTTACAGAGGATTAACAGTGAAAGTATTTTGACCGCAGTTTCGGGAAAGTGTGTGTATAATGTAACCCAACAAAAGACAAACAGAAAAATGTGGGGTGAAAGGAGATGTTTATGAGAAAGAAAAATGAAATCACGGAGTATGTAGCTGCTGCTCTTATATTTGTGTGTGCGGTAGCAGTAAGTCTGGGCATATTTCTGGTATGCACGCAGAATTCTATTGAGCGTAACTCGCAGAAAGTAATTAAGACGAATGTTTCCAGACAGAGTGAACATATTAAAGCAATTTTGGATATTCATTATGGATATCTGAGGGGTATAGCAAAAGAGATTGGAAAATCCGAAGAACTTGTGTCGGATGAAAATATGGAAATGTTAATATCACTTGAAGAGGAAACTGCTTTAGAGCGTACAGCACTGATTGAAGCAGATGGTACGGCTCATTATGATAACGGAGCAGAGAAGAATGTATCTTCGAGGAGATATTTTAAGGAAGGAATGGAGGGAAAAGAAACACTAAGCGATCCACTGGAGAGCAGCGTAGATAAAGAAACCCGTGTAATTCTGGGCGTACCGGTCTGGAAAAACGGAAAAGTGATAGGAGTTCTGGGTGGTTCTTATAACGTAACTGCATTAAGCCGTATGCTGTTTAACGATTTCTTTGAAGATGTAGGATATACACTGATTACTACCAGTGATGGTGAGATTATTGCGTATGATGGTGATTTTGCCTATCATGAGATTGAATATGGCGATAACTTCTTTGAATTTTATGATGATCAGACACTTATTTTTGATTCGTCCCTGACAGAAGTGAAAAAAGATTTTACAGTGGGTGCCGATGGACTGATGAAAATAAGAATTGGAAATGATTATAATTCAGACCGTTATCTGGCCTATACAGATATGGGATTGAATGACTGGATGATTTGTTATGTTATTCCTGTTTCTGAAGCGCAGAAATCTTATAACTTTGTACGAAGATATGAACTGATTTTTACAATCGGGTTTTGTGTTATGGTAAGCATGTTGTTCCTTTGGGGATTTGTTAAGAACAGATCAAAGGATAAACAGCTTATTCAGGCAGCCGAGACAGATGCACTGACCAGCGCGTACAATAAGAGAAGTACAGAAGAACGGATCCATAATGTTCTGCAGGAACACCCGCAGGAACCGGGAACTTTTGTGATCATGGATGTGGATCATTTTAAGGAAGTAAATGATATATATGGACACATTACAGGGGACAAAGTCCTGCACAAATTTGGTGAAGTGCTTCATGAACATTTTCGTGAAGGAGATATTGTTGGCAGGATTGGCGGTGATGAATTTGTAGTATATATGAGGAAAACGGACAGCAGAGAAGTTGCTGTTTCCAGAATCGAAAGTCTGATAAAAAAGGTTGAAGAATTATCGTTTACGGAAATGAATGGAAAGAATATTACCATTAGTGCCGGAATAGCATTTGCTCCGGAACATGGAACAGGATATCTTGATCTGTATAAAAATGCAGATACTGCACTATATAAGACAAAACAGAATGGCAGAGATGGGTATAATATTTACGAAGAAGAAAAAAGATAAAGATAAAGGAGGGAGAAAAAGGTTATGCCTATTGGAATAATTATCAATGCATTATCCATAGTTATAGGCGGAATCCTGGGTGCTTTTGTGGGGCACAAATTAAGTCCGAAATTCAAAGAGGATATTACCCTTGTATTCGGGGTATGTTCTATGGGAATGGGAATCAGCACCATCGGTCTGATGGAAAATATGCCGGCGGTTATTTTTTCTGTTGTGATCGGTACGGGAATCGGACTTGCGATTCATCTTGGAGAAAGGATCAATGCCGGTGCCGGTGTTATGCAGCGTGTGATCGGCAAATTTATCAAGAATTCAAATTCAGAGCTTTCTGAGGATGAGTTTATGAATACACTGGTGACGATCATCGTATTATTCTGTGCAAGCGGAACAGGAATCTATGGCTCTATCGTATCCGGAATGAGCGGGGATCATTCAGTGCTGATCTCCAAATCTATTCTGGATTTATTTACAGCAGCTATTTTTGCCTGCAGCCTGGGAATGGTAGTGTGTATGATCGCCATTCCGCAGGTGATTATTTTCCTGATCCTGTTCTTTGCAGCAACGGCGATTTTTCCGCTGACTACACCGGGCATGATCAATGACTTTAAAGCCTGTGGCGGGTTTCTGATGCTTGCAACCGGTTTTCGTATGGTGAAGCTGAAGAACTTCCCAACTGCGGACATGATACCGGCGATGGTGCTGATCATGCCTATGTCATGCTTTTGGGTGAATTATATATTGCCGTTAGTATCATAAGTTAAGCTGGCAGATTTTCATTTCTGAGTTCAGAAACGGAGATCTGCTTCTTTTTAGGTCAATTACAATCAAAATTATAGATGACTGTAATGGCGCTTATAAAAAACTAACCAATAGTTAGTAGAAAAATCCTTTCTGATATTGTATTGTAAATATATAAAAAACTGAGCAAAGTATCAGGTGTATCAAAAGTATTTCCTGATATTTGCCTGAAACTATAATGGCACATCAAGGAGGAGGAGATTTTTATGAGTATGAAAAATCGATTTGCAGGAAAATGTAGAAGTTATCTGGTATTTTTTCTTCTGGCGGCAGTTGCAGCACTTTTATTTTTTCCAAGGGTAGCATCGGCTGCTGCCAAGCCAACTGCCAAACAGCTTAAAGTAACCTACAGAGGATTCGAATATGACAATGATACAGCAAAGTTATATCTGAAGCTGAGTCTGAAAAATACTTCGAGTTACACGATTACAAAAGTGAAGATGGGATATGAGATACCTATTATGGAGGATGGAACCATAACCCAGACCTTCAGTGTAACGATTAATCCCGGAAAGACAGTGAATAAGACGGTTTATATTGGAAAAATGACTCAGCAGCCATATAAAGCGCCGAAGGTAAAATGCTTATCGTTCTGGTATAAGTCAGCGACACCTAAGCTAAACCAGCTCAAAGTCAGCTACAAGGGATATGAGTACAATCCGAACACAGGAGAGCTGTATATAACTGCCCGTATGCAGAACACTTCCAGTTATACGATTACAAAGGTAACGATGTATTTTGAGATACCACTGGATGAAACTGCAACACCGACCAAAACCTACAATGTAAATATTCCGGCCGGAAAGACAAAAAATTACAGGTTCAAAATCGGAAGGATGGCAGATGCTCCGGATGGAAAGGTACTTGTGAAATGTAAGAAATTCTGGTATAAGAAATAACAAATGAAATTGTGATATCAGACAGGCAGTCATTGTGAGATACTCTAAACAGTACCACAATGGCTGCTGTTTTGTTATGCTTAGGAAATTACGTCGGAATTGTTATAATTAGGTATATTTTAGCATAAATAATTCCTGCCTGAAATAAAAATTGCTGTTATTATTTCTGGCTTAGTCGGGCTCGAAGTGGCAGTAACTCCTGCTTTACGTTACAAATGTTTCATGTTATCATTATCTAAAATCAGGGAAGCTGTTTTTCGGGGAATTTTTTAACCGAATGCGGATTGCGAATATCCGTTTGACTTGCAAAATCTGGTAATGAAGGAGGATGAAAAATATGCGGAACAGAAAGAAACTGCCAATTGGAATAGATAGTTTTGAAAAAATAATCCGGCATAATTTTTACTATGTGGATAAAACAGAAATGATAACAGAACTTCTTCATAACTGGGGAGAAGTGAATCTGTTTACACGTCCTCGCCGTTTTGGAAAATCTCTGAATATGAATATGCTGCAGTCATTTCTGGAAATCGGATGTGATAAATCGCTGTTTAATGGACTGAAGGTATCCCGTGAAAAAGAACTGTGTGAAGAATATATGGGAAAGTTTCCGGTAATTTCGCTTACATTGAAGAATGTGGAGGGATTAAATTTTGAATCAGCCCGGAAATCGCTGAAGAATACTCTGGGAATGGAGGCGTGGAGACTTAGTGCTCTGGCAGAGAGCAGCCGCCTTACAGAGGAAGAAAAAAACTCTTATAAAGCATTGACTGTCGTTGATGATCATGGCGATTTCAAAATGTCTGATGCCACAATGGAGAAGGCGCTGCTTATATTAACTGTATTACTGGAGAAACATTATGGAAAAAAAGCGGTTCTTTTGATTGATGAGTATGATGTGCCATTAGATAAAGCGTTCCAGTATGGATATTATGACGAGATGGTATCTTTGATCAGAAACATGTTTGGAAATGTTTTGAAGACAAATTCGAGCCTGTTTTTTGCAGTACTTACGGGATGCCTGAGAATTGCGAAGGAAAGCATTTTTACAGGATTAAACAATTTTAATGTTTTTTCGATTACGAGTGTACAGTTTGATGAGTTCTTTGGATTTACAGATGATGAGGTCGCAGAAATGCTGAAATATTTTGGGCTTTCTGACTACCATGAAACAATCAGGGAATGGTATGATGGTTATCAGTTTGGAAAGAAAGCAGTGTATTGTCCCTGGGACGTGATCAGTTATTGCAGAAATTTATGTGCAGATCCTGATGCGATACCAGAAGATTTCTGGTCTAATACCAGCAGCAACAGCATTGTGAGTCGTTTTATAGATAAAGCGAATAAACAGACGAGAGATGAAATCGAAAACCTGATTTCGGGAGAAACGGTTATAAAAGAAATAAAACAGGAACTGACATATAATGAACTGGATAAATCCATTGAGAATCTTTGGAGTATACTTTTTACAACAGGGTATTTAACACAACGTGAAAGAATAGACAGCAGAAAGTTACGTCTGGCAATTCCTAACAGAGAAATTAAAGAATTGTTTGAACTTCAGATCAGGGAATGGTTTCAGGAAAAGTCATCTGAGGATGTAAAGAAGCTTGATAAATTATGCATGGCTTTTCCAGATGGAGATGCAGAAACGATAGAAGATTTGTTTAACGACTATTTATGGAATACAATCAGTATTCGGGATACGGCAGTTAAGGGAAGAAAAGAAAATTTTTATCATGGAGTTTTGCTGGGGTTGCTAAGTCATATGGAGAACTGGGCTGTCTGGTCGAATATAGAATCTGGTGAAGGTTATTGTGATATTTTACTGGAAGTTCCGGAGAATCGTGTCGGAGTGGTGATCGAGATGAAATATGCTCAGGAAGACAGAATGGAGGCAGCTTGTACAGAAGCTCTGAAACAGATTGAACAACGTCAGTATGCTGCAAGGTTAAAGAGTGACGGGATGAAGAATATTGTAAATTATGGCATTGCCTGTTATCGGAAACATTGTAAAGTTAAGATTGGGAAAGAAAATTCTTAATCTAAGAAGATATCTTAATAAGAAAACAGCTCTGCTGTTCTGAAATTACAGCTCCTCTCAGTGATTATTATTTGTGATACTGAGGGGAGCTTTTTATATCATAGAAGATTATTCTGCAATGTTTCTGTGATGTAACAGTCTTTTGGACAGGATTCTTTCTTACGTATTCCTTGTTGGAATAATCCATGTGAAAAGAAGAATTGCGAAGGAAATAGGAAACGAACGGGTATAATTTGTGCAAATTGTTGGAAAATTTTTTAAACATACTTTAATATGAACGGAAAAGTCAGGAAAGGAAGAAAAATGAGAAAGAGACTTATCATCGGTATGAGTGGGGCTTCTGGAGCGCCCCTTACAATAGAATTGCTGAAACAACTGTAGCAGTATAAAGAAATAATAGAGACACATCTGATCGTGACAAAAGGTGCGGAAATGACGCTGGAACAGGAGACAGATTATACATTGGAACAGCTATATGCTCTTGCGGACGAGGTATATGATAACTATAACATCGGTGCAGGTCCGGCGAGTGGAAGCTACCGTACGATGGGAATGATCGTGATTCCATGCAGTATGAAAACTCTGGCGGGAATCGTAAGCGGGTACAGTGATAATCTCGTTTTACGGGCAGCAGATATAACCTTGAAAGAACGCCGGAAGAAGATATCATTACCAGAAAATGGGCTGAGCAGATATGGGAACTTGTCAAACAACCGGTGTCTGTGTTGGCAGGAGTATATTATGATAATCTGGAAAAGGAACAGTTGATGGAAGTAATCCGGATATTAGATCAACTGCTCGAAAACTTAGAACAAGAACTGCAATTACGGAAGACAAAATATAGTCAAAACGTATAAGAGAAACATAGAAATACAATGGTGCTATAATTTTTTCAGATAACGAAATCAGGAGTTTATGTCGGACTGGAAAAAGCCTGTGAAAAAGCAATGAACCAGATTCGGGAGCTGCGTTATGATGAACGGCTTCGTAATGAGGACAGAAATGATATTCTGGCATATGGAATTGCTTTTTGTAAGAAGAAATGCAAGGTAGTTGTCGAAAATTTATAAGGAATGAGGTAATCTTAAAAAGATGATATCTGAAAAGGGAAAGGGATAGGTGATATATTCTTGCGCATCAGTTCTTTGCAGGCTGATGCGCATATTTTGTCTGCTTTGCTACAACCCTAACGCAACTCAGCAATCCTGCTGACTGCCACATAGATCTCCTGGATTTTATACCAGGTTGGATAATCTACGATCCCTGTCTGGTCCAGACCGAAAATGCTCTGGAAAATCCTGACGGAATTTTGGGTCTCAGGTCCGTAAATTCCATCTGCGGTAACAACAGGGACAGCAGGATAAGCTTCTGCGATTGTGTTTAACTGTTCCTGAATCTGTCTTACCTTATTTCCGGATGCACCGATATCCAGATCATATCCCGGCCAGGAGGAGGGAATCCCGGAGATTGCTTCCGCCACATTGATATACATATCATTTCCGTAAAAAGTCCGTAGGATTTCAATGGCAGAGTATCCCTGATCGCCCAGTGCCTTGCTTCCCCATTGTGTCATCCAGCCTCTGTTTCGGCATTGTACCTGTTTGCCGTCACAGTACTGGGTAAGGATTGGCTGACGTACATTTGGTCTGGAAAGATAATTCTCAAACAGTTCATCTACAATGCGGTCAATGCTGGCAAAGATATTCCTGCCATAGATCCATTTGTGATCATAGGCAGTGGAGGAAGTGATCGTAAAGTCATAACCTTTGTTCCGGTACCATTCCGTATAAACCCTGTTCAGAGTAAAAGACATGATAGCCAGAATGTTTGCCCGGATGGTGTCGTCGGGCCAGGTGGCATAGATTTCGCTGCTGGCTACATTTTTGATGTAATCTTTGTAGCGTACATAATAATTGCCTGCAGCGGAATCGTTGACAGGCCCATCGTGTACTACTATATATTCAGGGACAACGACCTTGCTTAATACGATTTCGCCGTTTTCGTTTATTGGTTTTATCTCGGCTTCTTCGATTTTGGGAGGATATTCATAGAACAATGTATGCGGAGGAATTACAATTCTCTGGAAAGTTTCGCCGGATTCCATGACATTCAGCGTTGTTGGCTGTCTGGATAAAGTATCTGCCAATACCTGGCTTCCTGCGATTTCTTTTGGTTCAAATCCTTCTGCTTCGATCTGAATGGTATATTCTGAGTAGGGCTGTTGTTCAACCGGTTCCATACTGTATTCCAGAGGTGGAGCCTTAAGTTCGATAACAGGAGTGCGTCCGGAGGAATCTGTTGCCACTTCTTCAATGGTACTGTCGGGTGCTCCTGTGTAGGAGATTCTGACGCGTGCGTTTTCTATGGGACGATTGTTCAGCCGGTCTGATACGGTAACCTGATATTGTCCTGTATCTATATTTTCCTGCTGCATCTGCATATGATAAAAAGCCATACAAGCTCCTGTAGATAATGCTTTCCTGATAAATTATGCAGGGGACCGGAAAATGGTTACCTGAGAAAAGAATTATTGTAGAAAAAAGAATAAAAAAATAAGGCACCATGACTTCTCATAGTTCCTCATTCTTTAAATGCGGAAGATGGGACTTGAACCCACACGAGCGCAATGCTCACAAGATCCTTAGTCTTGCTCGTCTGCCAGTTCCGACACTTCCGCATATCGCATTTCTTTGGGATTCTTTTGCTCTCCCTCGCGACAAGTGATACTATATCAAATGTAAAAGCTAATGTCAACACCTTTTTGAAAAAAATATAAAAAAATTTCAATTTTTTTTTGAAAAAAAGAGGAATTTGAAATTTTATGTAGAATATAATTAATAAGAGGTATTTTGTCAGCTTGTGGAGGTATCGCTTATGAATATCAGAGAAAGCATGGAACAGCGTGAACAAAAGATGCTCAGTCCTTATGCTGCTTTGAGTCTTTGTTCCAGAGGCAGAGAGCGGCAGGAGGAAGAATGCGATGTACGGACTGTCTATCAGAGAGACAGGGACAGGATCCTTCATAGTAAAGCTTTTCGCAGGATGAAGGATAAGACACAGGTTTTTGTGGCACCCCAGGGTGATCATTACAGGACCAGACTGACACATACTCTTGAGGTATCACAGATTGCCAGAACAATAGCGAAGGCACTGAGACTGAATGAAGATCTTGTAGAAGCGATCGCACTTGGACATGACCTGGGACATACTCCCTTTGGACATGCAGGTGAGAGGGCTCTTGATGCAGTGAATCCGGATGGCTTTGCCCACTATAAACAGAGCGTCAGGGTTGCACAGATACTGGAGAAGAACGGCGAAGGGTTGAATCTCACATGGGAGGTCCGGGATGGTATCCTGAATCACAGAACCAGTGGGAATCCGTCTACTCTCGAAGGACAGGTAGTAAGACTTTCGGACAAGATCGCCTATATTCATCATGATATGGATGATGCACAGCGGGCGGGGATTATTTCTGAGGATGATATTCCAGTCACGCTTCGGATGCTGCTCGGCTATACAACCAGAGAGCGGCTCAATACATTTGTTCATGATGTGATAGAGAACAGTCTTGAGCAGGATACCATAAAGATGTCAGCAGAGATCTACGAGGCAATGATGGATCTGCGGGCTCTCATGTTTCAGAATGTATATGAGAATCCGGCAGCCCATAAGGAAGAGGAAAAGGTAGTGAAGATGCTGACGGAGTTATATGAATATTATGTCGAACACCCGGAAGCAATGTCAAAAGAATACAGGGAGCTGATCGTGCGTGGAGAGAAGAAGGAACAGGCAGTATGTGACTATCTCTCAGGAATGACAGACCAGTATTCTATAAGGAAATTCCGGGAGATTTACATACCAAAAGCATGGGAAGTCTATTAATCGATCAAGAAGGAGGACGAAGCATGCGTTATTCAGACGATATCATTGAAGAAGTCAGGATGAAGAATGATATTGTAGATGTTGTATCCCAGTATGTGAAGCTGAACAAAAGAGGAAGTACCTATTTTGGACTTTGTCCGTTTCATAATGAGAAAACTCCCTCTTTTTCGGTAACACCGGCGAAGCAGATGTATTACTGCTTCGGATGCGGAGCAGGCGGGAATGTATTTAATTTTGTGATGGAATATGAGAATTATACCTTTGGGGAGGCACTGAAGCATCTGGCAGACAGGGCAGGGGTGCAGCTTCCGAAGATTGAATATTCCGGAGAAGCAAAGAAGAAAGCAGAACGTCGGGCTGCCCTTCTGGAGATCAATAAGCTTGCAGCAGGATATTTCTATTATCAGCTGCGTCGTGAGAGTGGCAGACAGGCACATGAATATCTGACAGGCAGAGGACTCAGTGAGGAGACGATCAGGAAGTTTGGCCTGGGATATTCGGATAAGTACAGTGACGATCTGTACAAATATCTGAAGTCAAAGAATTACAGTGACGAACTGCTGCGGGATTCCGGCCTGTTCAATGTGGATGAACGCAGGGGAATGTATGACAAGTTCTGGAACAGGGTTATTTTCCCGATCATGGATGTGAATAACCGCGTGATCGGATTTGGAGGCAGAGTGATGGGTGACGGAAAGCCGAAGTACCTGAACTCGCCGGAGACTACGATCTTTGATAAAAGCCGGAATCTGTACGGGCTGAATGTTGCAAGAACCACGAGAAAAAATTATTTGATCCTGTGTGAAGGATATATGGATGTGATATCCATGCATCAGGCAGGGTTTACCAATGCGGTGGCATCGCTGGGAACGGCACTTACTTCCGGACATGCAAGTCTGCTGAAGCGTTACACCCAGGAGGTATTGCTTCTGTATGACAGTGATGATGCAGGCGTGAGGGCTGCCCTTCGTGCCATTCCGATCCTGAGGGAAGCAGGTGTTTCTTCGAGGGTGGTAAATCTTAAGCCACATAAAGATCCGGATGAATTTATCAAGGCACTTGGAGCGGAAGAGTTTGAAAAACGTCTGGAGCAGGCTATGGACAGCTTTATGTTCCGCGTACATATGGCAGAGCGGGAATTTCCAATGGAGGAACCCCAGGGACAGAACCGTTTCTTTGAGCGGTGTGCGCAGATGCTTCTGGAGCTTTCCGATGAACTGGAGAGAAATCTTTATATAGAAGCAATCGTAAAGGATTACAGAAGCAGTGGGATCAGTGTGGAGAATCTGAAAAAGAGAGTCGGAGCTCTTGCAATGAAGGGAACTCCGGCAGAGCAGAGAATTCAGCCTAAACCTGTGGGAGCAGGTCAGCAAAAGAAGAAGGAGAGTGCAGCAGAGAAAGCACAGAAGCTGATGCTTACCTGGCTGGTAACTTATCCGGGCATATTTGACACAGTGGAAAAATATATCCAGCCTTCAGATTTCGTGGTTCCTCTGTACAGGCAGGTGGCAGAGATGCTTTACCAGCAGCACAGGGATGGCGATGTGAATCCTGCAAGGCTGATGAATGCTTTCATTGACAGTGAAGAGCAGAGAGAGGTTTCATCCCTTTTTAATGCAACGATCCATCTGGAGACTCCGGAGGAACAGAACCGGGCTTTTTCGGATGCTGTGATCAGGATTAAGGATGAGAGTCTGAAAGAGAGAAACAGAACCTGGGATCCCACAGATATACAGGGACTGCAGGAACTTGTAAAAGCAAAGAAAGAACTGGAAGAGCTTGGAAGAAAGCGGCAGCAGCTGCATATTTCTTTTGAATAAGGATAAAATATAAACACTATATGGAGGTATAGAGCACATATGGAAATGAATATGGGTAAATTCAGTGAAAAACTGGTAGAACTTCTGGAGCTTGCCAAAAAGAAAAAGAATGTACTGGAATACCAGGAAATCAATGACTTCTTTAAGGACCAGCCACTGGGAGTTGAACAGATGGAGAAAGTATTTGACTTTCTGGAAGCCAGTGGAGTGGATGTGCTTAGGATTACAGACAGTAATGCAGATGATATGATCCTGGATGATGACGATGCAGACATTGATAAGCTGGATGAAGAAGAGATTGAACTTGACAAGATCGATCTTTCTGTTCCTGAAGGTGTAAGCATCGAGGATCCGGTACGTATGTATCTGAAGGAAATTGGTAAGGTTCCGCTTCTTTCAGCAGAAGAGGAAATCGAACTTGCAAAGAGAATGGAGAATGGGGATGAGGCTGCCAAGAAACGTCTGGCAGAAGCAAACCTTCGTCTTGTTGTCAGCATTGCAAAGAGATATGTGGGACGTGGAATGCTTTTCCTTGACTTGATCCAGGAAGGTAACTTAGGTCTGATCAAAGCGGTTGAGAAATTTGATTACCGCAAGGGTTATAAATTCAGTACCTATGCTACATGGTGGATCCGTCAGGCGATCACCAGAGCAATCGCAGACCAGGCACGTACCATCCGTATTCCGGTGCATATGGTTGAGACTATTAACAAACTGATCCGCGTTTCCCGTCAGTTACTGCAGGAGCTTGGACGTGAACCTACGCCGGAAGAAATTGCAAAAGAGATGGATATGTCTGTAGAGCGTGTACGTGAGATCCTTAAGATCTCCCAGGAGCCTGTATCTCTGGAGACACCTATCGGTGAGGAAGAGGACAGCCACCTTGGAGACTTTATTCAGGATGACAATGTACCTGTACCTGCAGATGCAGCAGCATTTACTTTGCTGAAAGAGCAGCTGGTAGAGGTTCTGAGCACATTGACAGACAGAGAGCAGAAAGTATTGCGCCTGCGTTTTGGCCTGGACGATGGACGTGCCAGAACTCTGGAGGAAGTTGGTAAGGAATTTAATGTAACAAGAGAACGTATCCGTCAGATTGAGGCAAAGGCGCTCCGCAAGCTTCGTCATCCGAGCCGCAGCCGTAAACTGAAGGATTATCTGGACTAAGGAGCCTGTTATGCAGCTTTCATTACGTTTGTCTGCAATAGCAGGCCTGGTGACCAGGGGAAACAGACTTGTGGATGTGGGATGCGATCATGGATACCTGCCGGTTTCGCTTTATCTGGATGGAAAGATTCCGGGTGCGATTGCCATGGATGTAAGAAAAGGCCCGTTGTCCAGAGCGCAGGAACATATTTCTCAGTATGGACTGGACGCATACATAGAAACCCGGCTTTCAGACGGACTTGAGGCTTTGAAACCGGGAGAGGGCGACACTCTTGTGATTGCAGGAATGGGCGGCCCTCTCATGGAGAGGATTCTTACTGACGGGGCAGAGGTCAGGGAGAGCTTTCGGGAAATGATCCTGCAGCCTCAGTCAGATATCCCCCATTTTCGCAGATTTGTCAGAAAAATCGGCTGGCAGATCACAGAGGAGGAGATGGTTCTGGAGGATGGCAAGTTTTATCCTATGATGAAGGTAATTCATGGAGAAAAGATGCATATTTCAGAAGATACTCCTTATACTTTAGATGAGTGGTTTGGAGGAATGCTTCTGGAAAGAAAGCATCCTGTTCTGCGGGAGTATCTGGAAAGAGAGCTTCGCATCCGCAATGAGATTCTTGACAGATTAAAGAATGCGCCCAATGCAGAGAAGCGTGCGGGCGAGATAGAGGAGGAAAAGCAGGCAGTTATTGCTGCTTTAGAGGAATATGAAGGCATATGAACTGACCTCCTGGCTGGAGAAGAAGTACCCGTCAGATGCAGCAGAGGACTGGGATAACGTAGGACTTCTCGCAGGAGATGATACAAATGAGATCAGCCACGTGTTTCTGGCTCTGGATCTGACAGAGGAAACACTGGCTGAGGCCATAGAGGATGGGGCAGATATGATCATTACCCATCATCCCATGATCTTTTCCGGAATTAAGAAGATCAATAATCACAGCTTTACAGGAAGAAAGATCCTTACGCTGATACAGAAAGGAATTGTTTATTATGCGATGCATACCAATTATGATGTGCTGGGTATGGCAGATCTGAGTGCAGACTATACGAAGATGCATGATACCACAGTCCTTTCCGTAACTGAAGAGAGAGAGGGAGAAGTACAGGGGTTTGGCAGAGTTGGGAAACTTCCCCGGGAAATGACGCTGAGAGAGTATGCACAGCTTGTCAAAGAGTCTCTGAAGTTAAATGATGTAAAGGTTTATGGGAATCTGGACAGCATGGTAAAATGTGCTGCTGTATGTACAGGATCAGGCAAGAGCATGATCAAGGATGTCATTAAGGCCGGTGCGGATGTGTATGTGACCGGTGATATCGACCACCATACAGGAATTGATACGGTTGCGCAGGGACTGGCGCTGATCGACGCCGGACACTATGGAACAGAATATATTTTTATGGATGCAATGAAAAAAGAACTGACACAGGCATTTCCGGAACTGAAAATCTCCTGTGCAGAGGTAAAGAGCCCGTACACGATTCTGTGATACGGGTTCTTACCATATAATAATGAAATTATAAATGAAAATTGGCTGATCTGCCTGTTGGCGGCGGAGCTGATAACTGTATTTACTTGTCGGTATAGCAGAAATGGAGGCAGGATTTATGGGACAGAAAATGTATAACGTTACGATACAGGGAATAACAAAACAATATCCTGAGAAGATTCCTTACAGTGAGATTGTAAAGGAATACGAAGGAAGTACGGATGCACCTGTAATGCTGGTGATCGTAAATGGCAGGCTGAGAGAACTGCATAAGCATCTCAAGGCAGACTGTGAGATTGAATTTGTGACATCCAAAGATCCGATCGGACACAAAACTTATTGCAGAAGTGCAAGTCTGATTCTTCTGAAAGCAATTTATGATGTGGCAGGGCAGGAAAATATAGACAGTGTAATGATCCATTATTCTGTAGGCAGCGGCTATTATTTTACAATGAAAGGACCTATGGCGCTGGATCAGGAATTTATTGATAAGGTAAAGGCGCAGATGCACAGGATCGTGGACGAGAATCTTCCCATTGTAAAGCGAAGCGTAAGCACTAGTGAGGCAGTTGCACTTTTTCATAAGCATCATATGTATGACAAAGAGAAGCTGTTTAATTACCGCAGAAGCTCTGCGGTGAATCTTTACAGTATTGGAAGTTTTGAGGATTATTTCTACGGTTTTATGGCGAACCATACGGGATATATTAAGACGTTTGATCTGTTTTTGTATGAGGGTGGTTTCGTACTGCAGCTTCCGACTCAGAATGAACCGGACCGGATACCTGAATTTAAACCGAGGGAGAAGATTTTTCGTGTGCAGAAGGAATCTCAGGAATGGGGAGATAAACTGGATATTGCGACAGTTGGTGATCTGAATGAAAAGGTTACCAGAGGCGGTATCCAGGATATTTTGCTGATCCAGGAAGCTATGCAGGAGGCAAAGATTTCGGAAATCGCATCTGAGATTGCCGCAGCCGGAAACAAGAAGTTTGTTATGATCGCAGGTCCGTCTTCTTCCGGAAAGACTACGTTTTCACACAGGCTGTCTATTCAGCTGGCTGCCCATGGAATGAAACCGCATCCGATCGCAGTGGATAATTATTTCATTGACAGGCACCTGACTCCTGTAGATGAGTTTGGGGAAAAGAATTTTGAGTGTCTGGAAGCGATTGATGTGGAGCAGTTTAATAAAGATATGCTTGAGCTTTTGGAAGGAAAAAGGGTAGAGATGCCGGTTTTCAATTTCAAAACAGGAACCAGAGAATATAAAGGTGATTTTCTGCAGCTGGATAAAGACGATATTCTGGTGATCGAGGGAATTCATGGATTGAATGACAGGCTCAGCTATGCGCTGCCAAAGGAGAGCAAATTTAAGATTTATCTCAGCGCTCTGACTCAGCTGAATATTGATGAACATAACAGGATTCCTACTACGGATGGCCGTCTGATTCGCAGAATTGTAAGAGATGCCCGCACCAGAGGGACTTCCGCAAAAGAGACAATTGCAAGATGGCCGTCTGTGCGCAGAGGTGAAGAACAGAATATCTTTCCGTTCCAGGAGGATGCAGATGTAATGTTTAATTCTGCGCTGATCTATGAACTGGCATGTCTGAAAGTATATGCGGAACCGCTTTTGTTTGGGATTGCCAAGGACGAACCAGAGTATACAGAGGCGAAGAGGCTGCTGAAGTTCTTTGAATATTTTGTTCCGGTGCCAAGCGAAGCAGTGCCGAATAATTCGATTTTAAGAGAATTTATCGGTGGAAGCTGCTTTAATGTGTAAAATACTAGTACAGCGTTTCGTAAATAATTATACCAATCGCGTAGGATGCGGATTCGAGTGTGCTGGTATAAAAACGCAGGCGTAGCGGGCTACGCTGAGGCTTTTAGACCTGTGCAATCGGATTCGCAGACAAGTGAGTGGTATAGTTATTTCGAAAACGATGTACTAGAATTGAGGAGTGGGTTATGGATCGCTTAGCACTTATTTTTGATAAACCAGCAGAAGCCTGGAATGAAGCGCTGCCCCTTGGAAATGGAACCATGGGAGCAATGTCCTATGGAAGATTTCAAAATGAAAGAATAGAATTGAATCTGGATTCGCTTTGGTCTGGAAATGGAAGAAACAAGGAAAATCCCAACAAAAATGTCGACTGGGATCTTTTTAGAAAACACATTTTTGCAGGGGATTACCAGGGAGCAGAGAATTATTGCAAAGAAAATGTGTTAGGAGACTGGACAGAAAGCTATCTGCCTGCAGGAACGCTTTCCATTAATGTGAAAGAACCCATTCAAAATGGAAACAGCTTTTATAGAAGAGAACTGTGCCTGACGAATGCAACTGAAAAAATAGAATTCTGCCAGGATGATTTGATTTATCAAAGAGAATTTTTTGTGAGTATGTCAGAACCAGTGATGGCAATTCATTATCATACTTCTCCAAATTGCAATCTTGAAATGTCAATAACACTGGAAAGTGAAATAAAGCACAAATCTGCTTTTTTTGCAGAAAATGGAATTATATTAGAAGGGCAGGCACCCATTTATGTTGCACCACCTTATTATTCCTGCGAAGTTCCTGTCGTTTATGAAGAGGGGCAGGGAATCCGTTTTGCAATTGGATTATATGTACAAACGAACGGTGGAAATGTATATCAGCAAGCGGATAAGCTTTTTATAAATACTCCAAATGATGTGTATATTTACGTGTCCGGAGTAACTGATTTTAAACAAAAAGAACTCTTTTTTTCAAAAAGAAACTGTATGATGGAAAACATCCAGCACATTCAATATGAAAAGCAAAAAAAGGCGCATATGGATGTATACGCAAATTATTTTGATAGGATGCATCTTGACATTAATTATACACCCGATAATGAACTTGCATTAAAAATGTTTCATTATGCCCGCTATCTGATGATCTGTTCATCTGTACCCGGTTCACAATGTACAAATCTTCAGGGAATCTGGAATCACCATATGCGTGCTCCCTGGAGCAGTAATTATACTGTAAATATTAATACGGAAATGAATTACTGGATGGCAGAAAAAGCAAATTTAAGTGACTGTCATATGCCTTTGCTTGAACTTATAGAACGTACCTCAAAAAAAGGTGAAAAAACAGCTCAGGATGTTTATCATCTGGCTGGCTGGGTAAGCCACCATAATCTGGATATTTGGGGACACTCAAGCCCGGTTGGACAATTTGGACAGGACGAAAATCCCTGTACATATTCCATGTGGGCGATGAGTTCTGGATGGTTATGCTGTCATTTATGGGAACATTACTGCTATACATTGGATGAAGCTTTTTTAAAAAAGAAGGCATTTCCGATTATACAAGGGGCCGTAGAATTTTACCTGGGCTATCTGGTACCTTATAAGGGATATTATGTAACTGCTCCCTCTACTTCACCTGAAAATACATTCCTTGCACCAGATATGACGACGCATAGTGTTACGTTTGCGTCAACAATGGATATCAGCATATTGAGAGAACTGTTTGGATTATATTTAAAAGCATGTGAAATTCTGGGAGTAGAAGATTTTACAAATGCAGTCAAAAATGTGCTTCAGAAACTTCCTGCCTATAAAATTGGGAAAGAAGGGCAGCTTCAGGAATGGTTTTATGATTACCCGGAAGCAGATATCAATCACAGACATATTTCTCACCTGTTTGGATTATATCCTGGGAACCAGATTCATAAAGAGAATGAACCTCTTATAGAAGCCTGCAGAACTTCTTTGGAAAGGCGTGGGGATAAGGGAACCGGCTGGTGTATGGCGTGGAAAGCCTGCCTGTGGGCAAAACTTGGAGATGGAAATCATGCCCTGACTTTATTAAAAAATCAGCTTCGCTTAACAAGAGAAGAAGCATGCAGTCTGGTAGGTGGCGGGATATATCCGAATATGCTTTGTGCCCATCCTCCGTTTCAGATTGATGGTAATTTTGGATTTGCTGCTGCTGTGCTGGAAATGCTAGTTCAGTATGAAGAGCAGAAAATTGTTTTTCTTCCGGCATTACCAGATGAATGGAAAGATGGGATGGCAGAAGGCGTGAAAGCGCCTGGTAATATCACACTTAATTTCAAGTGGAAAGAAAAACGGGTTACGGAAATAAATCTGAAATCTCCAATTGATGCGAAACTGGTAATCTTATATAATGGTATGGAAGAAGAAATCGTCCTGAATGCTGGAAGCAGTTATCAGAAGACGCTGATATAAAGAATATATTATGATATATGAAAGGCAGGATATCTTGTGATTATAAGACATCCTGCTGTTTTATATCAGATTACCTGCTTATAGATGAAATCGTTTCCCATATTCAGAAGGTGAAATTCCCATACACTTTTTGAATAATCGACTAAAATAAAGTTGATCGTCAATTCCTACCATAACGGAGATCTCCTTCAGGGAAAAGGTATTCTCCTTTATCAGTGTAGCAGCTTTTCTTATCCGCAGATTGTTTAAGTAGCTGGTAATACTTGTTCCTACTTCGGACTTGAAAACACGGCATAAATAGCTAGTGCTGAGATTGACATTTGCCGAAATGGAGGATAATGTGAGACGGTGCATGTAATTATTTTCTATGTATGTAAGGGTTTTGGCAACATCATTTTTATAATGCCCCTCACTATGAAGAAAGTCCTGATATGTGGTCCTGGCCTCTTCATAATTTTTCAGATTTTCTTTATATGGCATATCTGGTGCAAAGGATTGGTACATGGTAAAACGGTTATACAGCTTTTTTATCAGCTGTTCCACTTTTACTTGACTGCACATTAATTCTTTTTGGGAAAATACTACGAGCGCATTATGGGCACTAAGAACAAGAATGTATGGCTGTAGCACTCCCTGAACAGCATCCAGTATCATATCTCGCAGCAGATTAGCTGATATAGAAAATGCATCATTTGATAAAAATTTTTCAAACGTTACATAGCATACAGCACAGGAATGTTTCATAAATCCAAATTTTTCTGCTCCATATCTTTCAATGAACGAATCGAGAGACTCTTCTCCCTGAAAAAAGGAGAGAAGATGATCGGTTATGGGTTCAGTGATGTCTGTTTTCAGAATGGAATCTTTTCGGTCAGCTGTATTTTGCATTTTTTTTGTGGTTTTGTTCAGACAGGCAAGGAGTGTATCTGGTTGAATTTTGATTTTTAACAGATAGTCCGCAGCACCTAAAAGCAATGCACTTCTTACTGAATCGAAGTCTTCGTAGTTGCTTAGTACCAGTATTTCTCCGGGATATTCTTTTTCCTTCAGAAAACGAATTAGTTCCAGTCCGTCCATTTCAGGCATTTTCAGGTCAGTGATAATGATATCCGGATGATGTTTTTCAATCAGTGGAACAGCCTCAAGACCATTTGATGCTGTTCCACAAATGAAAAAACCATGCTCTTCCCAGGGAAGAATGGAGCGAAGCGCAATTTTTACGATTGGTTCATCGTCAATAATTAATATACTGTACATAAAAGTCCTTTCTGTGGGCAAAAGTGGTTGTGATTTTTAGCTGTTATAATCTTTTGACAGTTCTTGTACATATAGTAAGGGAAGAGTCAGCGTACATGTGGTTCCTTCTCCAGGGTGACTATTGACCTTAAGTCCATATTCCTTTCCAAAATTCAGCTGTATTCGGTCATTTACATTGGTAATTCCAATCTTTTTCCGGTTTGTATGAGGTTCCAGCGCTGCAGGTGTCACTTCAAATCCTTTTCCATTGTCACAGAGTTCTATGATAAGATGATTGTTTTCTTCCCAACAGGTGATTAGAATTTCCATAACGGAGCCGTCATCAGAAGAACCATGCATAACAGAATTTTCTGCAAGGGGCTGCAGGATTAGTTTAGGAACAAGGCAGGAGAGCAGTTCTTCCTCTTCTACGTCAAAAGAGTACTCAAAGCTTCCGGCATACCGGATTCTTAAAATCGCGAAGTAGTTTTCCAGGTTCTCAAGCTCTTCCTGAATGGTTATATACTCGTTTTTATTAGTCAGTGTATTTTGCAAAAGACTGCTGAGGGCCTGGATTCCATCACTTACAATCTGGTCTTTATGCATGGCGGCTACAAAGCGCAGACTGTTTAAAGTGTTGAAAAGAAAATGAGGATTTAACTGATATTGAAGCATCTGTAGCTCCAATTCTCTTTTTTTCTTTTCCTGGCTTTTCTGTTGTTTCATCAGGCTCTCAATGGTATCTGCCATATGATTCATGCTTCCGGAAAGATCGGAAAGTTCGTCTTTGTGGTCATCCTGGATCCGTACGGAAAGATTTCCCTTTGATAATTCCCTGCAAAAATCCAGCATGCTTCTGATGGGGGAGGTAATTCCAGGATACACCATAGCTACAATTCCAATGCAGAGTAGAACAAGGAAGAATGCCACAGCCAGGATTTTCCAAAACATAGTGTTAACTTCAGAATTAATATAATGATATGGCATGGTATATACAAACAGCTGGTTCAGGTTTTTATTGAAAATATAAGTAACCAGCTGTTCTTCGCCATCTTTGTAAATGCTGAAAAAATCTGTTCTGTTTGGAAGTCTTGCTTGAATATTTTTCAGCAGCTTTTTTTCGGTTTTTTGCCCCAGTTGAATACTACGATCCCAGGAAGAAAGGATTGTTCCATCCATATTCAGATACATAATATTGGAAGAGTCAGCCAGACCTACTGGTTCCAGTACTGTTTTGGAAAAAATTTTTTCATCAATGGAAATCAGGGTATAACCAATTACACGACTCTGACTGTATTGTTCATAAATTCTTCTTCCAAGAATCAGGATGTCCCGGTTACGGTAAGTATGTGCGTATGCCCATACATCCTGATTTTCTTCTTCAAGACGACTCAGGATCCTGCTTACATCATCCGAATATAACCCATCATATCCCAAATCATAAAAAATATTCCCATCTGTATCATATACTGTAATGTTTTTTGCCTGTGCAGGATAGATGATTTTACTTCGAATCATATGTTGGATTTCATTGATGGCTTGATTCTTTTCCGTATCTGTCATACCCTTTTTCAGAAGACCGTCCTTGATTTCCTGACTGATGCAGATGGAGCCGCAGAGATACTGATACTTTTCAATCTCACTTACCATATTCAGATTGATCATGGATAAAGTCTGTGAGATGGAAGTGGAAAGTTTTTCCCGAAGCGCTTCTGAAAAAATATGAAACGAATAGAAGCTGATTCCTGTTAATGGTACAATAGAGATCAGGAAAAGCGCTATGATCAGCCTGGTTCTAATACTGAATTTTCGAAATCCCTGATATCGTTGTCTTTTTTCCATGCCGCTGTCCCTCATTTCTAAAAAATAATTCGTACATGGTCCGGTAAAGATGGAAAAAATCGTTCTGATTTTCATGACTGTATCGGATTGTGACAGATTTATTATACAGGAAAAAAACAAGATAATCCATTTAAAATACAAATAGAAAAAGATTGTACATATATGTCGCAAGAAAATCCATATTATATAAAAATAACAGAAAAATGTTCCATATAAAGAATTGTTTTGTGAATTTACCACAAGAAGATTTTCCATTATACTAATATCATCAGGCAAACATAATAAAAGCCAACAAGAAGGAGGAAACAACCTATGAAGAAAAGATTTGCAGCTTCTGCTATGATCCTTGCTATGAGCGCAGCAACAGTACTTTCCCCGCTTACTGCATTTGCAGAGGCAGAAGAACAGGAATTGAACATTGCCATTTTCCAGGGTGGATATGGGGATGCTTACTGGAATCAGATGGTGGAGCTTTTTGAAGAAAGCCATGAGGGCGTGAAAGTAAACATGACTATCAGCCCTACAATTGGAGATATCATCCGTCCACAGATTGTAGCTGGAAATGCACCTGATTTTATCTGTCTTAACGATGGTGGTGAGGATGGTGTAATCCTTTCCCTGATCAAAGATCATGCACTTCTCAACCTGGATGATGTTTTTGACGGAGAAAATTATGCTGGAACCGGTACCCTTCGCGATGATATTACAGATGGGATCCTTTCCAGTACAAAGTGTGCACCATACGGAGATGATGAGATCTATCTGGCACCATTCAACAGTGGTCCGCAGGGTCTGATTTACAACAAAACATTCTTTGATGAGAATAATCTGGAAGTGCCGAAGACCTGGGATGAGTTCTTTGCACTTGGTGATAAGGTAAAAGATATTGACGGACGTGCACTTTTCACATATCAGGGAATTTATCCGGGATACATGGAAGAAATGCTCTGGCCGGCAATTGCAAATGAGTGCGGCGAAGAAGCACTTACTAAGATTGCCAATTACGAAGAAGGTTCCTTTAATAATGAGGGTGTGTTAAAGGCTTTAAGTCATATTAAAGAGATTGCAGATAAAGGCTATCTGTTAGAGGGCACTGTTGGTATGAACCATACAGAGTCTCAGACAGAGATGATGCTTGGAAAAGCTGCATTTATCACAAACGGAACCTGGATGGAAAATGAGATGCAGGATGCGCCAAGAGAAGATGGATTTGAATTTGCAATGGCTCCGATCCCGACCGAGAACGCAGACGATGTGCACTATGTATTTGACAGCTGCGAGCAGTTTTCCATTCCGGCAGCTGCCAAGAATCCAGAACTTGCAAAAGAATTTCTTCGTTTCCTGTATAGTGATGAATCTGTATCTGCTTTTGCAGAAGCTTCCGGTGCCCTCTATGCTACCAAGAGTGCCCGTGAAGTAGCAAAAGATAAGCTGTCTACTGCAATCTACAACATGTACGGAATCTACGAAGAGGCAACTGCCTCCTCCCTGATTATGAGCTTCGCAGCAGTTCCGGCTGACTGCAAGGTTAACCCGAAAGATGAGATATTTAATCCGATTACATCTGTTATGAATGATGAAATGACAGTGGAAGAGTGGGCACAGAATGTGGAAGATGCTTTTGCACAGGTTCGTGCTGATATGGAAGCTGCCAACTAAACTTCATATACCAGCCGGATAAAAACGGTAAAGCATGGAAAGGCTGCTACACAGTGTATGCTATGCAGCAGCCTTTTGTAACCCTGAACAGATATATCGCCAATTGGTGATGTCATCCACATTTATTAAATACTTTAAATTTAAAGAGGTGAACAAGCGTGGTAAAGAAGCCCAGATTATTTATAGCCCTGTGTACGCTTCCTGCATTGATTTTAACCATTGTTTTTATGATTGTGCCTATGGTAAATGCCATTTATCTGTCTTTTACCAGTTCCACTGCACTTAGCGTAGGCTTTAACAGCAAATTTGTATTTTTGGATAATTACAAGTATATGTTCCAGGATAAGGATTTTCTTCAGGCACTGTTTAATACTCTTAAGCTGATGCTGGTAATCCCGGCTGTGACCATATTTCTAAGTCTTGTATTTGCATTTATCCTTACTCAGGGACAGCTCAAGGAAAAGTCATTTTACCGGACCGTATTCTTTTTCCCAAGTATTGTTTCCATGACTGTAGTTGGTATTGTGTGGTCTTTTGTGTTTAATCCCACAAGAGGAATTCTGAATCATATGCTGGATCTGTTCCATCTCTCCACTTGGAAACACGCATGGCTTGGAGAGGGAAAAACGGCTCTCTGGTGTATCGGTGCAGCCCTGGTGTGGCAGGCTATTGGTTATTATATGGTTATGCATGTGGCTTCCATTGACGGGATTTCCCAGGAGGTTTATGAAGCTGCTTCCATTGACGGTGCAACAGGAGTGCAGAAGTTCTTTAGGATTACCATTCCTCTGCTTCGCAGATCCATTGGAACGACCTATATACTTTCCCTGTCTGGTACTATCAATTTAAGTTTTACTCTGTCCAACGTTATGACAGGCGGTGGACCAAACGGTGCTTCCAGTGTGCTTTTACAGTATATGTATACGCAGGGTATGCGAAACGCTAATTTTGGATATGCCATGGCAATCGCCATGTTTACCCTGATTCTTGCAATTGTGCTTGCAATGATTTCTAAAAAAGTATCATCTGAAAAAGAATAGGAGGGAGACTGATGAAAACTGTAAGAACCTGGTGTATCAGAATCCTGATGATTCTGTTTACCGTTATCTTTTTGTACCCGCTTTTCTGGAACCTGATGTCTGCGTTTAAGACAAATGCAGAATATTTGACAGATCCCTATGCATTGCCCACAGCTTTGAATTTGGATAATTTTGTGGCAGCATGGCAGAAAGCAAATATCGCCGCTTATTTTGGAAATTCCATATTTGTGACTGTGTTTTCCACTGTATTGCTATTGCTTCTGGTTATTCCCATTTCTTATGTACTGGCAAGATACCGTTTTGCGGGCAGCAAACTGATCTCTGCCATTTATATGGCATGTATTTTTCTGCAGGCTACCTACATTATGATTCCTTTGTTTCTGGAATTACAGGCTGTGAATGGATTAAATAACCTGCCGGTACTATGCCTTGTTTATGCAGTTATGCAGTTTCCTTTTTGTATCTTTACTTTACAGGGCTTTATGTCTGCAGTACCCAGAGATTACGAGGAATCTGCAAGAATTGACGGTGCTACTAATATCCAACTGCTATCAAGAGTTATGGTGCCTCTTGCAAAACCCGGAATTGCGACCATTACGATGTTAAGTGCCATGGGCTTCTGGAATGAATATCCATTGGCACTTGTTCTTCTCACGGAAGATGCAAAGAAAACTCTTCCCATCGGAATGGCAAACTTGTTTGAAGTGCAGAAATATGCCACGGACTGGGGTGCACTGTTTGCAGGACTTGTAATTATTATGATTCCAACAATCATTATTTATCTGATTGGACAAAGATATCTGCTTCAGGGAATTGGTGCAGGCGGGTTAAAAGGGTAAAATGAAAGGGGAAATAAAATGCCAACTGATCAGGAATTAATCAAAATAGTTCCCTCCAGCCGCCAGCTTGCCTATCAGGCAACAGAGTTTTATGCGTTCTTTCATTTTGGAATGAATACATATACCAATCGTGAGTGGGGAGATGGAACAGAAACACCACAAATTTTTAATCCTACAGAGTTTGTTGCAGACCAGTGGGTGTCTGCAGCACAAAATGCAGGTATGAAAGGGGTAATTCTTACCTGTAAACATCATGATGGTTTCTGCCTGTGGCCGACCAGATATACCAGCCATAGCGTTGTCTCCAGTCCATGGAAAAATGGAAGGGGAGATGTGGTCTGGGAAGTGTCTGAAGCATGCCGTCGTTATGGGATGAAATTTGGAATTTATCTTTCACCATGGGATCGCAACAAGCCTTGTTACGGAAGCGGAAAAGAATATGATGATTACTATCTGGCACAGCTGACTGAGCTTCTCACCGGTTATGGAGATATTTTTAGTGTCTGGCTAGATGGTGCCTGCGGAGAAGGACCAAATGGAAAAAAACAGCTATATGACTGGAAACGCTATTATGAATGTGTCAGAAAATATCAGCCAGACGCATGTATCTGTGTGTGTGGGCCGGATATCAGGTGGTGCGGAAATGAAGCTGGCGATGTAAGAAAATCTGAGTGGAGTGTTGTTCCTGCACGTACAGCACTTGCAGAGAGTGTACAGGAAAGAAGCCAGCAGACCGATGATAAGGAATTTAGAATGCGCCGGATCACCAGCGACATGGAAGATCTTGGAAGCAGAAGAGCGCTTGAAGGTGAAACGAATCTGATCTGGTATCCGGCAGAAGTAAATACTTCTATAAGACCTGGATGGTTTTATCATCCAGAAGAAGATGATCAGGTGAAAAGTCTGGAGGAGCTGATCTATATCTATATTGGGGCTGTTGGAGGAAATGCAACCTTTTTGTTAAATATTCCACCTATGCCAAACGGGCTTCTTCATGAAAATGATGTTAAACGTCTGGAAGAATTTGGAAGTTGGAAAAAGAAATCTTTTACTCATAATTTAATGAGTACAGCACATATTTTTTCAGAAAATGAAGATCCGACGCATCCGGTTTCTGATTTGACAGATGATACTTCAGAAACCTGGTTTCAGCCTGAAAGCAGCGAACTGCCAGTAGAAATAACCATTTGTCTGGACGGTTCATACAACTTAGGGTATCTGGTATTAAAAGAGGCTGTCTGCTATAGTCAGAGAGTGGAAAAATTTGAGATATTTGTTAAAGAGGGGGAAATATGGAACAGTATTTACACAGGAACAGTAATTGGTTATAAGAAGATCATTTCTGTTAAGGGGCAAAAAGCCCAGAAAGTGAAAATTGTTTTACATGATTTCCGTGTACTTCCGCTGCTCTCATTTGTTGGAATTTATCCTGAAAGTCTTTAATAGGGAAAGCATTCTTTCTCATAATATCTTAAGGTAGAAACAAGAAGATATTATTAGAAAACCATTGAACCTGCTTGAAAGAGAGAACATTCAAAGCAAAATTGCCAATTGGTTTGGAATAGATTTTTCCAAACTGTAGATTGTTTTTATAAGTAATCTTGGAACTAATGCAGGAGTCATGGTGCAAATGGACAATGTTCGCAGAAAGCACTTGTCTTTTAGAAAGACTCGTATTAAAATGCTTGTCAGTGATCAGGTTGCAGAAACTTGCGATGCCTGCGACCGGACGGAGGACCTAAGGGTCCTCCATTTTTCTATATACGCAGATTTTTATAGCGATAGAAAAAGCATTAAAACCGATAAAACCATTTTTGAACTATGAAGAATAGATTAGAAATCTCATTGCGCGAAAAGGGATGATTATTGTTGACCGTGAGTTCACTGCGTCTAAATTAAAAGATATCAGTTATTTTGCCCTGATAGATGGGTACAAAAATCTGTTTTACAATCCCATGAGTTAGAAACGATTTTTGACCATAACACAGTTAAAATTAATCAAAAAATCAATCGCAAATTTTTACGATTGCATTGACAGTGATTCTCCTTATCTATATATTATTGCAGTAGGAACAACTTATCAAGTACTCGGAAATAACTAACTTGGTAATAAAATTTTTACTGGAGGTTATCAGAAATGACAGAAAGAGAAAAAATGATAAGTGGAGAGTTATATGATCCAACGGATAAAGAATTGGAACAATTTTTAATTTCACCTGCTTGGATGTATGTGAAGTACATATAGGAGATAATGTGATGATTGGTCCAAATGTCACATTGGCAACTCCCATGCACCCATTTTTACCTGAAGAACGTAATAGCAGAAAAAGAGAAGATGGAAGCTTTTATAATCTTGAATAGGCGAAACCAATTACTATAAAAGATAATTGCTGGCTGGCATCCAATGTGGTTGTTTGTGGTGGTGTTACCATAGGAGAGGGATGTGTAATAGGAGCAGGAAGTGTTGTGACAAGGGATATTCCTCCATATAGTCTGGCTGCTGGAAATCCATGCCGGGTTATTCGCAAAATAACTGAAAAAGATCATATGAAATAAGATAATTACAATCAATATTTAGTGTATTATGACAACAACCGTTATCAGTGGAAAAGGTGAGGGAATCGGTTATGAGCAAGTAGCGAAGCGGATTGCGAATATCCGCTTGAATGATAAGATTTAATATAAGGCTATTGCACTGAGTAATTAGTGCAATAGCCTTTTTGCCAAAATAAGTTAGTTTTAACTGGTTGTATTACGGCGAATCAATATTGGAGTAATCTGTTTATGGACAGGCTTTTCCAGTGGTTTAGGGGAACGTTTTTTTTGTTCTTCCATCTGTTGAACCAGAAGCTCCATGGCAGTTTGTGCAATAATATCAATCTGCTGACCAACGGTTGTGATTGGGAGAATTGCCTCACTGGCAATGGGAGAATTATCAAATCCTATGATTTCATAGAAAGAGGGTAATTCTCGGTATTTCTGGAAAATCAGGTTAAGAAACATGTTTGCATAAGTATCGTTGGAAAGGAAAATACCTTTTTTTTGATTGGGATATTTCTCTTCTATTCTTGTAAAAATGCGTCTTATTTCATTTAAAATTTCCTGATAAGAATTACCGCTTACACTTAGATCAATATCATAAGGAACCTGATATTCTTCACAGGTTTCCTTAAATGCGCGAATACGGTCGTAAGCAGGAACTGTTTTCTCAACATTGACATTGATGTGGATCAGTATATCACATTTATCACGGATCAGCAGAGTGGTAGCCTGAAGCGCACCCATATAGTTGTCAGTGGTAACACTGCTGATATATTCCGCTTCACGTTCAATGGCAACGATGGGAATCTGATAGGAGGATAATTGTTTTGATGACAGCGTATGACTTAAAACAATGAGACCTTCAATCTGATAGGATAGGAGCTCTTCAATATATTGCTGTTCTTCTTCAGCCCCATGTTCACTGCTAAAGACGAGAAATTTGTAGTGATAATCACTGTAGCTGGACAGCAGTTGTGTCAGCATTTCAGAATAATAATGCAGATAAAGATTCGGAATAATGATTCCGATAAATTCACTTTTTCCATTCGCCAGAACTTTTGCAAGTTTGTTTTTTTTATATCCAAGGGTATCAAGGGCCTGAGAAATTTTTTCCTGATTTTCAAGTGTAAGGGAATCAGGATGATTGAAATATCTTGATATTGTAGTTTTTGAAAAATGGGTATATGCTGCAATATCTGCAAATGTCACCTGTTTTTTTGACATGAAACTTATTCTCCTTATAAATAAATGCAAATATTTTTTTTAGTATAGCAATTATTATACAAAAAGGCAATATTAAAATAACCGATTACGTAACCGGTTATTTTAATGAAGAAAAGTGTTGACAGAGAGTGTGTGATGTAGTAACATCAGATTATAAAGTAACCGGTTACTTAACCGGTTTCATGAACAATGTATGAAAGGAATGGAGGAAAAAGTGCATGAAAACAGTGCAGAACCAAGCAAAGCCCGTAAGCAAGCAGACGTGGAGAAATAAGGTTACGTATGTGAAGAAAAACTGGCAGTTATATCTTTTTTTCTTAATGCCGGGACTTTTACTGACAATCATTTTTAAGTATCTTCCGATGGGAGGGCTTTTGATTGCGTTTGAAGATTATAATGTAATCAAGGGAGTACTTGGAAGTCCATGGGTTGGACTTGAATATTTCAGACGTTTTTTATCATCACCGGATTTTATGAACTATCTGATGAATACATTAAAGCTGAGTATCTATGGATTATTATGGGGATTTCCGGTTCCGATTATTCTGGCATTACTTATGAATCGTATTCAAAAAACAGGGATCAAGAAAAAAGTACAGCTTCTGATCTATATGCCGAATTTTATATCTGTAATAGTACTTTGTGGTATGGTTCGTATGCTGTTATCACCGGTAGGACCTTTGAACAGGCTGCTTGGGATTAGCACAAACTGGATGACAATGCCATCTGCTTTCCGTACTATTTATATAGCAAGTGGAATCTGGCAGACTGCAGGCTGGGCATCTATTATGTATACTGCAGCATTATCTAATGCGAGCAAAGAGTTGGAAGAAGCGGCAGTTATGGATGGTGCAAACCTTTTGCAGCAGATCTGGTACGTGGAGCTTCCGGCGATTAAGAACATTATTGTAATTCAGTTTATCCTGCAGGCAGGAAATATTATGAGCATTGGATTTGAGAAGGCATATGCATTGCAGACAGATATGAACCTGCCGGCATCAGAAATTTTATCTACATATGTATATCGCATCGGTCTTTTGAACGGTGATTATGGTTATTCTACGGCAGTAGGTCTGTTTAATTCAGTTGTAAATGTAATTCTGTTGATTTTTGTAAACTGGGTTGTAAAGAAGCTGAATGATGGAGAGGGATTATAGGAGGAAGAGAAGATGGAGAAAAAGAAGAGAAAATATTCAAGGACAGATCGTCTGATCCTTGGAATTGGATTCACGATTCTTGGACTGTTTGTACTTTCTATTGCGATTCCAATTATATATGTAGTGCTTGCATCTTTTATGGATCCTACTGTTTTGAATAATCAGGGACTGAGCTCTGATATTAAGGACTGGACTTTGGATGCTTATAGAAGAGTACTGGAGAATGAGATGATCTGGCGCGGATTTTTGAATTCTTTTCTGTATTCATTTGTATTTACAGTGATCTCAGTTTTTGTAACATTACTGGCAGCCTTTCCTCTGTCTAAAAAAGAATTTGTGGGAAGAAAATTTTTTAATCTGATTTTTCTGATCACAATGTTTTTTGGGGGAGGAATGATTCCAACATTTATTTTGATCAATCAGCTGCATATGGTAAATACAGTATGGGCGGTTTTGATTCCGGGAGCATTTAACGTTTGGAATATGATTCTTGCAAGAACTTATTATCAGTCAATTCCGGCAGAATTAAGAGAAGCATCTGCAATTGACGGTGCTAATGAAATTCAGCATTTTTTCAAAATTATGATGCCGGTATGTAAACCGATCATTGCAGTACTGGCACTGTGGTCATTTGTCGGAATGTGGAATAGCTACTTTGATGCGATGATTTATCTGAACGATGCAAATCTTCAGCCACTGCAGCTGGTACTGCGTTCAATCCTGGTGCAGAATACTCCACAGCCGGGAATGATTGCAGATATCCAAAGCACAGCAGAGATGGCAAAGGTAGCAGAACAGTTGAAATATGCAACAATTGTAGTATCAAGTTTACCACTTTTAGTGATGTATCCATTTTTCCAGAAATATTTTGATAAAGGAATTATGGTTGGATCGGTAAAAGGCTAAAGAAAGGAATGATACAGATATGAAGAAAAACAGAGTAAGAAGTTTGCTTGCACTTGGACTTTCTTTAACAATGATGGTAAGTATAATGGGGTGTGGAAAACAGCAGAGGCTTGATGCTGAGCTTAATCCGGATACACCGGTATCGGATGTACAGTTTCCATTGAAAGAAACAGAGGAGCTTTCTTTTATTACCAGTGCACCGGCCACTTCAACACAGGATCCAAATAAAAGAGTGATTTTCCAGAGAATGGAAGAACAGACAAATGTTCATATTGACTGGACCTGCTTTGTATCAGATCAGTTTTCAGATAAAAAGAATCTGGCGTTGGCTCAGTTTGGAAATCTGCCGGATGGACTGTTTAATGCAGGCATGAGTGATTATGATCTGTTGCGTTATGCAAAGCAGGGAATAATTATTCCGCTGGAAAATCTGATTGACAAATATATGCCAAACCTTCAGGCTGTGTTTGAAAAATACCCGGAATACAGAACCATGTGTACAGCACCGGATGGACATATTTACTCTTTTCCGTGGATTGAACAGCTTGGTTCCGGAAAAGAAGCAATTCAGGCCATTGGAGATATTCCTTATATTAATAAGAAATGGCTTGATTATCTTGGTCTTGAGATTCCAACAACAACAGATGAACTGGAGCAGGTACTGATTCAATTTCGAGATCATGCAGATGATCTGAAACAAGAGTTTTCCATTGAAGGTGATGTAATACCGATGTCATTTATTATCAATAACGGAGATCAGGATCCTTCAATCTTAATAAATGGATTCGGAGATGGTTATGGGGACACAGGAGATCATTTTGCTGTAACAGATGAAGGTAAGGTGATTTATACAACGGTTCAGGAAGGATACAAAGAAGGTATCAAATGGCTGCATAAACTTGTGACAGAGAATCTGATCGATCCGGAAGCATTTACACAGGAATGGTCTACTTATGTTGCAAAAGGAAAGAATCACCGTTATGGACTTTGCTTCACATGGGATATTGCTAATATAGACAACAATACGGATTATGTGATGCTTCCGGCACTGACCGGACCGGATGGAATGAGAAATATCACCAGACAGAACAACAGTGAGACTAGCGGTTTTGACAGAGGAAGATGTGTGCTTACTACCAGCTGCCGTAACACGGCACTTGCTGCCGCATGGATCGATCAGATGTATGCACCCCTTCAGTCTCCGCAAAATAACTGGGGAACCTATGGAGAGAAGGATTCCTTTAATATTTTTGAGCTGTCTGTAAACAAAGATGGCGAAAAAATGTTAAAGCATATGGACTTAGGAGATCAGTCACCGGTGGAAGTACGTGAAGCGCAATCTGTAAATGGTCCTCTCGCTATATTAAATGAATATTATGGCGTATATGTAACACAGCCGGAAGATGCGAAATGGCGTCTGGATAATATGCATGAGACATATTTACAGGATATGAACAGCAAATATGTTTATCCTAATGTATTTATGAGTATTGATGATACAAACAAAGTGTCACAGTATGATACAGATATTAAGAAATATGCAGAACAGAAGAAAGCAGATTGGATCCTGAACGGAGGAATTGATGAAGAATGGGATTCTTATCTGAAAAAAATGGAGAAGTACGGGCTTTCCGATTACCTTTCAATCAAGCAAAAATATTTTGACCAGTATCAGGATTCATTAAGCAGTGAAAAATAAGAGAAGATATCATTTTGACAGGAGGAACTATATGAGCGAAATGTTGGAAAAGGCAAGAAAATATGAATTTATACAGGGACAGCAGATCAAAGAGGAAGAAAGACCAGCCTTTCATATAACTCCTTATGTTGGCTGGATGAATGATCCAAATGGATTTTCCTATTATAAAGGAGAGTATCATTTGTTCTACCAGTATAATCCGTATAGCACACATTGGGACAGTATGCACTGGGGACATGTAGTGAGTAAGGATTTATTGCATTGGAACTATGTTCCGACTGCATTGGCACCGGATGAAGATTATGATAAATTCGGCTGTTTTTCAGGAAGTGCCATAGAATTAGAGGATGGCAGACAGTTGCTTATGTATACTTCTGTAAATCAGGAGAAACTGGAAGACGGAACTGTAAGGGATATTCAGACACAGGCAGTGGCAGTTGGAGATGGTAAGGATTATGAAAAGTATGATAAGAATCCGGTTCTGACAGCCAAAGATCTTCCAAAGGGGGCTAGTAAAGTAGACTTTCGTGATCCCAAAATCTGGAAAGGGAACGATGGAAACTTTTATTGTGTTATAGGAAGTCGTCCGGCTGATGGAAGCGGACAGATCCTTCTTTACAGAAGTAAAAATGGCTTTGAATGGGAATTTGTAAGCATTCTGGCAAAGAATCAAAATCGTTATGGAAAAATGTGGGAATGCCCGGATTTCTTTGAATTGGACGGCAAATATGTGCTTCTGACAAGTCCACAGGATATGCTTCCGGAAGGATTAGAATTTCATAATGGAAATGGAACGTTATGTATTATTGGGGAGTTGGATCCTGAGACACATACTTTAAAGGAACAGTTTTGTCAAGGTGTTGATTACGGAATTGACTATTACGCAATGCAGACACTGCTTGCACCGGATGGACGAAGAATTATGATCGCCTGGATGCAGAACTGGGATACGCTTGCATATCGATGCAATGACTCTGGATGGTTCGCACAAATGAGTCTTCCAAGAGAACTGTCTGTTAAAAACGGAAGATTGTATCAGGTTCCGATCAGAGAACTTAATGCCATGCGTGCAAACAAAGTCGAGTATAACAATGTTGTGATAAAAGATACCAGGCTCACACTGGATCAGATTGAAGGACGAACGGTAGATCTGGAACTTGTGATACGACCGGCAGATAAAGACAATCTTTATAAAAAATTTGAATTCTGTTTTGCAGAGAATGAGAAATATCATTCTACATTATGCTTCCGTCCGGATGAATCTGTTTTAAAAATCGATAGAAAATTCTCAGGAAGCGAACGGGCGCTGGTTCATCAGAGCAGTTGTCTGGTAAACGGTGACAGCAATGAACTAAAACTGCGTGTGATTTTGGATAAGTTTAGTGTGGAAGTATTTATTAATGACGGCGAGCAGGTTATGTCTGCGGTTATTCTTACAAAGCAGGAAGCAAAGGGGATTTCTTTCTTTGCTGATGGTGCAGCTAAGCTTGATATAGTGAAATATGATTTATTATAATAAAGCGTTATAAATTGGGACATAATGCAGCATTGAGATCAGTTGAGAGCAGCCATAAAAGAAGCAGGAATTGATGACATTGGATTATGTACAGATGAAAAAATTCATACTACGCTTGCTATGGTACATACATATCCGGATGGAGATAGGGATTTTTCCTTCTATCGTAATCCGGGAGCAGACATGATGCTGAATAAAACTGAGATTTCCGAGGATATTCTCAAGGAAACAGAAATGCAAATAAGTAAAAAACTTTAAATTTGTAATTCTTGCCAAATAGCAAGGAAATCGCAAGACTTTGGTCATGTGAATTTCCTTGCTTTTTTTTCTCAAAGTGTCAGGTAAGGCCCTTGTTTATGGAAGAAATCAGCTCTGCCAGTTGTTTCCTTTTGGTGCGTGTATCACCGTTGATCATCAACTTGGAATAAATCTGGTTGATATATTGTTTCACAGTGCCTTCAGAGAGAAATAACCTCTCTGCGATTTCGCGGTTGCTCAGACGGTCGGTGATCAAAGCTGCGATTTCTGCTTCTCTGCTGTTCAGCATATTTAGGATCTCAGGCCTGTAATTACGGCTGGACAGGCGGAGACAGTGCTGTTCATAAACAGAACCAAGGGAAAGGATCCGGTCTGTGAAAGGCTCCGATGCTATGGAATTAATACTGCTCAGCACGTCCTTGATATAGGTATAATTTTCTACAAAAGGAATCAGAAAGCCATCCGGCATGGCGTGTCCTAAGGCTTTCTGCAGAAGCTGTCGTGCATCATGATGTTTGCCCAGCATTGCGTAAGCAGCAGCGGTCTGGATCTGAATGTGGAGAGACACAAGTTCATAGTGCATTTTCTCACAGACAGGCAGAAGCGTTTCGCTTCTGCCTATAACTTTTGCGTACATTTTCTGTGAAAGAAAGACCTGATTCTCGATCATTTCCATCATAGGTCTGCAGGGAGAAAGAAAGCTGACAGTGGATAACATGTGGTCTTTAAATAATGCAGGAATCTTTTCCGGCATTCTAATTAATGCATAGTAGTAAGCATAAGTACTGTCAAAAATATTCAGCCACATCATATTGTGGAGAGACAGAAGCTCCTTACGCTTTACTTCAGGGTTCTTTACAAAGGTGACACCCTCCTGAAACAGGGAAAGCCTTGCAGCAAGGAAATCACAGCAGAGCGAAATATTGTGCTGTCCGTTTGAGGCAATGGTGGAATAAGTTTGCTCCAGTAGAATCTGTGCATCTGAAAAATTCCCCTGCATAAATGCTGCCTCTGCATTCATGAGCAATTCCGCACCCTGTCCATGTCCCTGGGTAATCCTGTAATAGTGGGGCATACATTCATTCATAGCTGTCAGTTCTGCATCCAGGGTTCCGGATCTGCGGTGAAACATCATCAGAACAGAAGGAGAACCGAAGGTCCAGCTTCCTGTTTTGCGGATACTGATGGCAGGTCTGGTCATTTTGGAACTGGCCTGACGGTGCAGAACGCTCATACCGGTGATATCGTTATACATCAGAAAACTCATAATAAGATCACATTCTCCGGAGAGATTCTTTCTCTCCTCTTCGGACAAAGTGTTATCTTCAGCTATGGTATCTGTCAGAAGCTGCTTCAGTTCCAGCATTTTGGGAATCTGATGCCAGGTAAACATACGGCGCATTAATACGAGAAGGGCCAGAGGCCTGTTCTTCAGGATTTCTGTTGGACAGGCATCAAGAAATGCGAGAACCTTTTCCGGCGAAAGAGAAGCCAGAAGGATTCCTGCATCCTTTTGGATAACAGCAAGTGCAGCATCATAGTTAAGAGCCTTGTTATAGGCAGAAAGTGCCTGCAGAAACTGTCCCTGGGATTCATACCATTGTCCGTAACGATTCCGAAAATCTGCCTGTTTTTCGTGGGAAAGCATGGCAAAGGCGCGTTGTGTACATTCCTTCATCATATGGTGAAAACGGAAGCTGACTCCATCGGGCAAAGGAGTGATAAAAGCATTCTGCCTGGTCATAAGGGAAAGAATCTGTCCGGCTTTCGGATTCCCTGTAATAAAAAGTGCCATTTCAACGGTAAATTCATCTGCAAGTCCCATAACAGTGAGAAATTTCTGCTGCGCATCAGAAAGGGGTGCGATCATGGCAGAGGAAAACATATCATAGATATTAGAAGTATGGTCGGGAAAGTGTCCGTTTTCAAAAAAGGTACAGAGATTCAGATAGACTGCAGAGAACCATCCCTCACTGGAATAGAGAAGCGTGTTCAGCTGATCTTCGTTCAGGCTGGCACCGCAGCGATGGGTATAGACAGAAAGCTCCTGCCGATTCAGACACAGATCCCTGGTATGGATCTGATATAACTTTTTGCCAAGACGGAGAATCTCTTTTCCGGACAGAAAAGCATTTCTGCCGGATACGATCAGGTGGATATTTTCAGGCAGTCTGTTGGCAAGCATACAAAAAAAATCTGCAACATGAGGTTCACCCAGCAGATGAAAATCATCAATAAAAATGTAGTAAGAGGTCTGACCGCTCAGGGAATAACAAAGCTCATCAGCAAGCATCCCGGCACTGGCAGCATCTGAAGGGCAGCTATAATTATCCAGAAAATCAAGCCCTGCAAAGGCAAAGGCCTTCTGAACGCTCTGCCAGAAAACAGACAGATTATCAAAATAAATACTGATCCGGATCACACAGGAATTTCCGTTTTTGCTCTGTTTGTCCAGATACCAGTTGATAGCAGTTGTTTTTCCATATCCCATGGGAGCAGTCACAGCAGTGAATGCAGATTGTGAAATCGGTTTCAGATTCTCCTGCAGACGCTCAGAGATGTAAATTGTATTCAGACTATATTTCTTTTTAGACATCTGTAAAACCCCTCACTTGATACGATATGTTTCATTTTAACATATAAAGTATCAAAATGAAACTTTTTCCAGGTGGTTTTTCAGATAACAAAGGTTTTGGATATCAGAAAATGGAAGAAAATACGGCACAGTTTTTCTTTTGTTTTGCTGTGTACAGTGCCTTATCTGCTGTTTTTATAATTTCTTCATAGTCAATTTTATCATCAGGAATAAAAGTATATCCCACACTCTTTTTCACAGAATAAGGGGGAATGGTACATTCCATAAAATGGTTTATAGTTTCCTCTAATAGCTCTTTCTGTGAAAAAGGGCAAAGCACCATAAATTCATCTCCGCCACAACGTCCGATCAGTGACGGTCTTGGGAAAAATTCCCTCAGCTGTTTTACTGTCTCCAAAAGAACCTTATCCCCTGTCTCATGTCCAAAGTTGTCATTGATTGCCTTGAAATCATCCAGATCGATCATGATAAAAGTGTAGGATGGTCTGGGGTTTTTGTCCAGAAATTTTTTGCATAATTCTTTAAACCCATTTTTGTTATAGCATTCGGTAAAGGTGTCTTTCATGTTTTTCTCTTTTTCCTTCAAAATAAGATCATAAAGATTGCTTACATCAGACACAACACCAATTAAATATAATTTGTCTTCCCGCATATAGGGAGTAGCGCATACACGGCACCAGTGGTACTTGCCTGTTCCACATTTCATCCGTGCATCGTAGACAGCCTGCTGTCCGTTCAAAACTTTTCCAAAAGCATCGGCTACAGTCCCGTGATCATCCGGATGGACAAAATAATCTGATACAGCTTTCATATATGCGTCCGGTGTCAGGGATGAAAACTCTTCCAAATCAGACAAAACCTTCTCTCCGGATACCTGATATATGGCTTCTGCATTTTCAAAGCGAACGTATCGCTGCTTTTCAACATCCACCTCAAACAGGCATAATCCGGCACCCTTTAAAACTAAATTCAGATAGTCTTTATAATTAACTGAATGCACATTATCACCTCCGCTTTTTGCTTTTATTTTACCATAATCCGGAAAGTGAAGCAAACGATGAATCTGCGAAGCTGACAGATAATTTGGAAATGTCTAGAGCTATGATCATACTTTGGGGAATACTTTAACCGAATCAAGTAAGTCCCCTGTTTCGATTGCGAATATCCGCTTGACCTGATTCAGGATCAGAGAACGGAAGAAATTTTGATCATACAGGGGGCACTTTTTGGTGCCGAAAAGTGCATTATCAAATGAGAGAAAATCAGTTATAATTATAGGTAACAGAAACCTGACCGGACTGTGAAATGACATTGCGTTCAGGAGTATGCGGAAACAGCGGATGTACATATTCGCCAGATCAGGATCAGAAGGAGGGATTTCAATGAAGAAAAGGTTATTATCAGGAATACTTGCACTTACAATGTGCTTCTCCATGACACCATCCATAGCATGGGGCAGTGGAATGACGGAATTCTCGGATGGGGGGGCATCCGGGGAGTCAGAAAAGAAAGAAGAATTTACAGATGAGCCGGAGATAGAGGAGGAGAAAGAACAGCCGGCAACTACTGCAGGAGTACCGGAGGTGGAAAATGGCTTCAGTGACGGAATACTGGATGCAGCACAGGACACTTCTGCTACAACGAAACATACAGTGAAAATTGATACCAGTCCCAGTTATAAAATAGGTACGGATACAATTTATGATGTGATAAATAATCATGATGGGACATTGACTGTGGGGGAAGATCCGGAAATTATAGCATCTTCGGGCGAGTTAAGCAAAGGATATAGTATTAAATATAAGAGCCAAAACAATATCATGCCTTATGCGCAATATCATAGTAAGAATCCAGAATCAAACGATGAACGATATTATGGGATTAATAAGCTAAATGATATTCCTAAGGAAAGGAAAATTAATATTACGAATATTTATACTTTATTTTGTGTAGTTTCCGGTCACCTTGGAGGTGATATATTGGCTAATTATCAGGGGGTAGAAAACCCAATAAGAGTTAATTATGGTTTACAGGGTGGATCAGGTGGGCCAAATAGAGATTGGGTATGGAATGGTGATGGACAATGGAATACAGACCATAATATTGAGCCAACTAAAGCAGGCTATAAATTTGCTGGATGGTATACTCAAGCAAATGGAAATGGAAGCAAGATAGAGGGAGTTTCGCAGGCTGTTAATGCGGCGGTTGCAGGTTCCAATAACTATAAAGAAATAACATTATATGCAAAGTGGGTTCATAAGCATGCCTGGAACTATAGTTTAAGTGGCGATACTCTTAAGGCATATTGCTCAAACACAACGTCACAATGTGATTATTATGGAACAGGTTTTGACAATGCAAAGGCAACAGTTTCACTTAAGCTTAATGGATTTGATAACAATAACTGTGCTGAATATGGCAATTCTTATTCTGTAACATGTGCTAATAGTCTTCCGTCAGAAATAGGGGCAACAATAGGATCAATCATATATGCAGGCCGTGACGGGACCACTTTTTCGGAAAGTGAAACACTTCCCACCTCTCCAGGAAAATATAAAGCGAAAGTAAATATTACACTGCCTGGAGAGCAGTACTCAGGAGAGATATCTACTGATTTTGAAATTAAAAAGGCACCGGTTACCCTAACGGTTTTCCTGGATGATTTCACATATGGAGAGCAGCCAGCTATACAGATATGGGCAGCACCATCTGACAGTAAGGTAGTTTATCAATACAAAGTTAAGGATGAGGATGACAGTACTTATGCTGGTATAACGGAAGAAGGCCTGAAAAAACTTTCTGCCGGAGAATATACCTTAAAGGCAGTGGTGGAAGAAACAGCGAATTATGAGGGAGATTCTGATACCTGTATTTTTAAGGTTAAAAAAGCAAGTACTACGAATTCCGATTCCAAAGTCAGCATCAGTGGTTGGACATATGGTGGATATAATGGAGTAGAAAATACACCGTCAATAGATTCGAGCCTGAACCCGGAAAATCAGACAGTCCAGTACACTTACTATACAGATGGGGCATGTAGCACACAGACTTCAACTAAAAACGGAGCAGAAACAGAAGGCGGGGTACCAAAGAATGCAGGCACCTATTATGTAAAAGCCCAGATACCGGAATCTGCCAATTATAATGCCGGAACAGCAACCGGTACATTTGAAATAAAACCACTCCCGGCGCAGCTTGACTGGAGCAGTTCAGACCTGACTTACAATGGAAAGGACCAGACAGTCACTGCAAGGGTGAGAAATGCCCTGCCCGGTGATACCTTTACACTGACATATGAAACTAACGAAACTTACACAAACACCGGAAAGAATGCCCGGAAGTACACGGCAAAGGTTACAGCTCTCGGAAATGCCAATTACAGCCTCAGCCAAGAAGAGAGCATCCATCCATGGGTTATCAATCCAAAAGCAGTAACAGTGAAACCGGATGATTTACACAAGCATATCGGCGGGGAGGAACCTCAGCTTACTTATACCACAGACGGCATCGTTGAAGGTGAAACACTATCTGGGATCACATTGCAGAGAGTATCAGGTGAGGATGCCAGAAAATATGAAATTACAGCCACAGAAACAGCAGGTGCAAATCCGAATTATACTGTCACACGAGAGAAAGGCACCTTTACAATTGAGGACCATAACTGGCCAAAAGACGGAAAGATATTAAGCCCTGCAACTTCATGGTCAGAAGGAATGCAGGAGCGAACCTGTACAGCACCAGGCTGTGGTCAGAAAAGATATGATTCCATCCCGAAACAGGATGGAAAACCGGCGGATCCCTATGCAGATAAAATAGATAAATATATCCAGATATTTGGCTCAGAAATCACAGCAGCAGCTCTGGACAATGAAGAAACAATCCTTTTTGGACTTTTCCCGGGAAGTGATAAAACCAGAATTGATAATGGATCAGGAGCTAAAGTATGGCTTGAAATCAATCATGTTAATAATCTTGATCCTGCATGGCAGAATTTAATCAACATGGAAATAGAAAAGACAGTGGGAAAAAATGCAGACCAGATTTTATTCGACATAGATTTATACAGACAGCTTGCGGGTGAGAACAGGGTACTTATTACAAATCCGGGTATCAATATGAATATCAGGATTAAAATCCCGGATAAAATGATTAATAATCAGCCTTATACCATCCGGGATTATAAAATTCTCAGACTGCATAAGGACAGTGCAACGAATCAGGCAACTGTTGATATATTAGATTCTGTCTTTAACAGCAGTACTAACGAGCTTACCTTTAAGTCAGATAAATTCTCCATTTATGTACTGACTTACAAAGACACCTACTATTCCCCAAGCTACCCGGTAACAGGCATTAAGGTATCTCCGGATACTCTTACCTTAACAAAGAAAGATGAAACCGCCCAACTTACCGCAGAGGTGACACCGTCTTATGCAGACAATAAGCGTGTAACCTGGCAATCCAGCGATGAGAAAGTAGCAACTGTAGATGAAAACGGCAAGGTAACAGCAGTTGGAAACGGAACTGCCACCATTACCGCAACATCTGTAAGCGGCAGTTATACAGCGACAGTTTCCGTAACAGTGAAAATCCCTGTGGAAATCCAGAAGCTCACCATAGAAGCAGAGAAAGAAACCCTGACAAAGATTGGTGAATCCACAGAACTGAAAGTAAAGATCGAGCCTGAAAATGCAGATTTACAGAAACTGATCTGGAAATCCGATAACGAAAAAGTTGCCACTACAGATGAAAACGGCAAGGTAACAGCAGTGGGAAATGGAACTGCAGAGATCACAGTTACAACAGAGGATGGAAAAATTACAGCTTCCATTATGATCACAGTGAAAGTCCCGGATGAACCCACGATCAATAAGACCACAGGCTTCAGAAGGTTAAGAGCCCGTTCTGTAAAACAGACAAAAACTTCTGTGACATTGCAGTGGAACATCATTAAGGATGCAGATGGATATTTCATATACGGCAACCGCTGTAATACAGGTACAAAGTCTTACAAGTACAGGAAGCTTGCCACTATCACCGGTGGAGATATCAGCACATGGACCCAGAAGGACCTGAAAAAAGGTACTTACTATAAATATGTGGTAAAAGCCTACAGACTGGTAAATGGCAAAAAGGTAGTGACAGACACATCCATATCTGTACATGCAGTCACCGGAGGCGGTAAATACGGAAATGCAAAAGCTGTTTCCGTAACCCAGATTGGAAATAAGAGGAATGTTTCAAAGATCACCCTGAAAATGGGAAAAACCGCACAGATAAAAGCAAAAGAAGTAAAGAAAGATAAGAAGATCGAACGCCACAGAAAACTCTGCTACGAAAGCAGCAATACAAAAGTAGCCACCGTTACCCCGGATGGCCTTATCAGGGCAACAGGCAAAGGAACCTGCACAATATGGGTATATGCACAGAATGGCATATACAAAGCTCTGAAAATCACTGTAAAATAATCCTGATGGAAGTTTTCAATGTGAAATAAACAAATACCGGATTGAGCCAAACAGGCCTGATCCGGTATTTGTTATGTTATAGGAAATTACTCCGTAATGTTCCTATAACATAACAAAACCCTTCGGGCAGGATCGCACTGCGGCGAGAATTTATAAGTGTTATAGAAAAAACAGGAAAAAGGTGGTAATATAAAAAAATACAGAGAGAAAGGACGTGGCAGAGCGGACATATGACGGAAAATACAGTATTACCACTGATAAATACAGCATTTGAGCCAGGAAATGCAAGAAAAGCAGCAGAGAGTTTTGCAGACAGAGATTTCCGGGAGATCGCTATTGCAGAATTTTATTATTTCACAGGGCAGGCGCAGAAATGCAGTGATCTGGTGGAGATTTATATTATGAGTTCCCGGCTGGAACTGAAGCTGTCTGCATGTATGCTCTATGTGTACTCTAATCTTACGCTGGGAAATGCGAAGGCATCCGAACGTGGCCTTGAGATCATCCGGGAATGTCTGAGAAAAGAGATGGCAGCTCCCACTTCTGAGAGAAATACAGCATATTGTGTATTTGCAGGATATATGGGAACCGTTCTTTTACACCTCTCTACAGAGGAACTGCCGGATATGAAGAAATATATGAGCAGTCTGCCTCAGGGACTGAGAATTTTTGCTGCCAATGTAATTTCCCATGACCTTTATCTGAAAGGTGAATACAGCAGAGCGCTGGGAATCTGTGATGCGGCACTGTTTTCCTGTAAAGAAATTTATCCTGTTGGGATGATATATCTTTACTGTGTGACTGCTATGTGTGAAATCAGTCTGAAGAATCAGGCAGAAGCAGAAAAAGCCATACTCACTGCCTGGAAACTGGCAGAGAAGGATGAGCTTATCGAGCCGTTTATCGAACTCCACGGACTTCTCCAGGGACTTCTGGAGTCCTGCATCCGCAAAGAAAATCCGGAGATGTACAGAAAAATATCGGATGCAGTTATTACCTTCAGCCGTGGATGGATGGCGGTTCACAATCCTGCATCAGACAACCCTGTGACAGACGCTCTGACTACCATGGAATTTTCCATTGCCATGCTGGCCTGCCGGGACTGGAGCAACCGGGAGATCGCAGAACACATGGGGGTATCCCTAAACACAGTGAAGCATTATCTTACAGATATCTTTAACAAGCTTCATGTCAAAAAGAGGGATGAATTAAAGAATTTCGTATTAAAATAATCAGGAAATCCACGAAGATACGATATTTGCCCTGCGTAACCATCCGCTGATGCCGCAGGATATGAAAATACATAGTAATAATGCCTAAAAACAGAGGATACATTTTTAGTAAAAAACGCTTTTGAATAACTGCGCGTCGCATTCTCGTTACTTTAGTGATACTTAAATGAAAAACTAAATTCCAGTTGTAGACTTTTAAGTAGAATTGGAATTTAGTTTTTCATTTAAGTTTACTTTAGCCTGCAAATAAAAAGTCAATACTAAAATTGAAGAAAGTTAAAAAACTTTACAGGTTAAAAATTAGGCATTAAAATAAGGCCACCACAACCAGTGCTGGTC
>SKEJ01000123.1_pt1 | contig 53954 bp, 92 predicted proteins | sample 4826721 | NCBI WGS metagenome assembly SKEJ01 (sample SAMN11008812, study PRJNA524170) | human gut metagenome | biome: Human fecal sample; material: Feces; isolation source: fecal sample from pouch patient p31 | host: Homo sapiens | place: Israel: Tel-Aviv | collected 2015-06-02 | reverse complement strand
GTAGGGGAAAGAGGGGGAAGAAAGGGGGGAAGATTGGATGCAAACGCATCATGTGCATCCATTTGCATCCAAACGCATCACGCTGATAGTCGTAGCCATATCAGCCCAAACGCCACTCGATCGAGGCGGATTCTACTCAAAATCAGACCTTGCCGTTTTCTCTCGATAAATAACAGACGAAAAAAGCACGGAATAGTCGCAGAGGGTAGTTTTACTACCTGACACCATTCCATGCTTTCTGATACAGTAGTTTTGTAGTCGCACGAGCTAAGATTAGATATTCTTGGCTTCTCGTGCCTTACGCAGACGTTCTGCCAGAGCTTCACGCTGCTCTTCGCTGATTTCACGGGTAATGGGCGAACGGAACTTCACAAGACGTTTCGGCATCGAATAGGTCTTGGATTCCTTGCACCGCTTGGCAGACAGCTCCGCCATAAACTTGTATGTGTCTGGGAACTGCTCACAGAGCTTGTCCAGCTTGCGAATGTAAACCGGGTCTGCCGTGTAGATTTCTGCGGTATCTTCCGCTGCGTTGAAGTTGATGATAGTCTCACGTTCGATGTTTGTAAGGGCCATAGCTGTTTTCCTCCTGTATTTTGTGTAGTGAAAAATATTTATGAGGTTCAGACGGTAACTTTATCGTCCAAACCCTGTTATCTGTTTTTCTTGCCTATTCTACTGTAACGATACGAGCACAGAAGCGATGCTAGGCCACTATCACTCAATCGCTTCGTATGTTTTCTCGAAAATGTCAGGTTTGCATGGGTAGATTTCACCATTTACGCCACGAATGATATAATCGCCAGTCCTCGCAATCATAGTCCCTTCAAGCGTTTTAATCTCGCACCACGCAGGGTCATCGTGAAACTTTCCGAAGTCATGCGTGATAATATCATTGCTACTTACTGCACCCCAGAACCAATCTTCGCCAACAAGACCTCGTGCATTAAGCTTGAATGCCTCGATAACAACTGGCTTCTTGCGGTATTTCATGTTTATTCTCCTTTCGTTACATCCACACGCATTCTTTGAACTGCTGCGTTTCCATCTGGAACGTGATGTCCAGTGACCCCACGTTGCCTTCTTTGTTCTTCTCAAGTGCAAAGTGATAATGCTCTTCTGGTCTCTTTTGCGTTTTCACTTTCTGTGCCAGCAGGATGATTGCATCTGCATCCTGCTCGATTTGCCCGCTCTCTCGCAAGTCTGCGGCGGTCGGTGGAATGCCTGTTCTTGCTGTCTCTCGATTGAGCTGTGCAAGAGCCACTACCAGCGTTCCGGTGGACTGTGCGAACTCATGCAGAGCCATACTGATTTCCGTGACGGCACTGTATCGGTCTTTCGCTCCGGCTTGATGGATGAGCTGCAAATAGTCGATGAACACTACTTTGGCTTGCATCCTGATGGACTGCGTTCTAATCCATCCAACACTCTTACCAGCGGCAGAGCGGACGAACAACGGATATTTCTTAACGGCTGCCAGCCGGTCAAGCTCGTCAATGCTGACAGTCTTGTTTTTGACCGTGTGCAGCGGTACGCCTAGCTGGTTTGCGATAATACGAGCATAGAGCGTATCCGGGTCGGTCTCTAGGCTGAAATATGCCACCTTACGTCCGTTTTTGGCTATTTCACAGGCAAGTTGCAGGGATAGAGCAGTCTTACCAGCAGACGGTCTGCCACCGATCACAACGAAATTGCCCAGCACAAGATGCAAGTTGTTATCCAGCACTTTAAGCCCTGTGCTAATATACTCCGGCTTATCATCCAGTCTGCGGATGTAGCTGTCTATACCATCGCACATCGGAATAAAATCACTTCTCTCGTTGTGCAGGTTAATAGCTTCGCCTAACTGCTCATAAATGCCCGTCAGGTCTGCGTATCTGGTCGAGCCATCAACGATTTTGAACGCAATCTCTCTGGCTCTGGACAACGCTGCCTGTTCCTTGACGATTCCAGCCCATCCAAGCATCATATCATGGGTGACGTTTCGGATGAACTCTGCGCCGAAGGCATCCAGACATTCACCCATTGCTTTCTTGCAGTTATCGTACCGCCCCATGACTTCTACCGGGTTCCATTTGTCGCTGTGTTCCCAATAACCACGAATGGCAGCGAATGTATCATGCAGTTCAGGGCAGAAATCGTCGATTTTAAGGTCTTGCAGCACATCGGCGTATTCCGAGAACGTGAGGACTGCCCCAAGCAGGATGTATTGGGTCTGATTTTCAATATTCACCGCAGAAAGTCTCCCTCGTCAGGCAATTCAGCCATTGTCTGCTGATAGCCACTGTTCCAGTCCTTCACGTTACGCATCCAGTTCCGTGCAGCAGCTTTCCAGTCCTTCATAGGCGATTTTCCGACCTTCCAGCCATTTGCCGTGAAGTGGTCAACAAACCGCTCTGCTTCCGATTCCATGTAGCCCTTCTCGGAAAAATATTCTCTTGCTTGCTTGACAGTCGGTGCTTTGAAGCGTTTGACTTCATTGGTATTTTTCTTTTCACATTTTTCTTTTTTATCAGATTCAGATACAGAATCAGATACAGATAAGGCATCGTTTGCATCCATTTGCATATTTTGCATACCAGCGTATGCGTTTGCATCATTGGTATGCGTTTGTATGCACTTGCATTTTTCATCGTTCCAACGCTTATTCGCGCTCCGCCTGTTTTTCTCGATTCGCTCCTGTCTTTTCTGTGCATTCATATCATCGAACGCCTTAACAACTTTCCAGAGCATCCGCATAGCACGGTCGTTGTCGTATGCTGGCTCAAGTCCAGTCTCAACATACTGTGCATCGTTGCGGACGAATGCTCCGAATTCCTCGTCTGTCAACTCGTCCATCGCATGAACGTGTTCCAACAGAAGAATCATTGATGTTCTCAGCTTGTGTTCCTGCTCCATATTCAGTCCTCTTTGTAGCGTTTGTTCCATGCTTCGATAGCATCTTTGCGTCCATCGTGGATAATTTCAATCTCTCCACTATCGTTCATTTTGAACTCGATTTGATAGCATCTATCAGAAATTGTGGCTTTACATTTAAAGCATCGGATATTAAATTCATATCCTTTTATAAGGCTTCTTGAAAAATCCTTCTTTATGGAAAACACGGCTTCCGCACCGCAGAACGGGCATCTCTTAAGTTCTGTCATTTTCTAAACCCCTCTCTCGTTCTCGTGATTCGCTTATGCGCCTTGACAGGCCTTACGCCTTTGCCGTAAGCTGGGCGAATATGCTTCGCCTTGATGTACCCGCAAGGCGGCTTCGGCCCAAAGTCAAAAAAGCTCAAGTCCATAATGATGATGCCAAACTTCTTGTTCGTCATATTTGTTCCTCCGGCATATTGGGTGCAAACATCCAATGCGTAATTTTGAAATCTTTGTTCTCATAAATCGGGTCGTCGCAGTCATCTCTCCATGGGCTTGTTTGATATGTTGGGTCATAATAGCCAAAACGGATATCGGTTGTTTTCCATTTCTGAAGAACTTCTTCGCAATCGTCTCTATACTGCCGCTCTGTGACCAAAATCAATAACGGAGAACCGTCTGGTGGTAACTCGTCTAGCACGGAATGCCATACATACTTGTCCATTTCCATCACCTCATATCATCGGAAACGCCATCCAATGCGTCACCGTCACATTTTTCGGCAGTCTCTCGCCTATCTCATCCCAGAACTGACCGTTTGCGTAACAGCCAAGAAAGTACGCTGTCGGCGAGATTCCTTGCAACATTTTTCCATCCTTATCACGCCACATTTTCTTAGTCGCAAGCAACAAAGGCTGTGTCCGCTCTCGTGGCGGTTCGCTTGCTGGATGCCAAAGTGCGTTACTCATAACCTGTTCTCCATCAAAGAACCGCAGTTCGGGCAGTAGTTGTAGCGGTCTCGGTTGTTTCTCGCATGGCAATTACTGCATATGAACCTCGTCTTATCTTCGTCTTGCACAATCCATTCAGCGGTACGCACTAAGGCTGTCGGGGCATCTTCCACAACGTCAATTGCATCGCCAATACCGCAAGCACGGCATCTAACTCCATTGTAGTTCTCGCAGCCATCGCAATATGCTTTCTTGATTCTTTCAATAAGTGCGCTTCGTTCAAGGTATTCTGGATAATTAGCCATTGCCTTTCACCTCAATTGTCGGTGCAATGTCAATGTAGTCAAGCACATCGTCTAGCGCATATCCCATGTAAGCGTACTCGACAGTAAACTCTTGCTCTAATTCCTGCATCCATTCTTCAATACGCTTGCGCAACGCATTATCATCAATCGGTCGAATGCTCATCTTTTTCTCCTTTTTCTACATCCATTATCGGCTTTGCATTCAAAAGGGATTCTCTGTCAAACATTTCTCTCCCGCATTTAGGACATCTCCATCCAGAACAGGTCGCTTTAAGGTTTGTAAAATCGTAAAAACACTTGTAAACGAGGTCATCTACTCTTAGCATTTCGACTTTGCACCACGGACAGTCAACTTTCATTGCCCTTTCTCCCTTCAAATCGTGTTATCCACACTTATAACCGTAAACGCAAAAGATAATTGCAAACCCAACTAGAAAGAAAAGAACATTGACTGCTACAACCGCAATAACTTTCAAGATTACGTTGTCTATGTATTCGTCCAAAATGCTAAGAACTATATATTTTTCGACCAAATAAATCGGAAAAACGAGCGCAAAACCAATCATTGTCGTCAAAACAAAACCGAGTACAATTTCAAACAAAGACATTTTTCTTTCTCCTTTCAATCTCCATCCCACACACCGTCAGGACGCATCTTTGCAAACGCCAGCAGACCGTACAAGGCGCGTTTTGCGTTGCCCTCTGTGGCGTTCCAGTAGTCGCTATCGTCTACATCGTCGCCTAGTGCAGAAATAGCCTTTTCAAGCATCGGAATGCTCTCTGCGCCTGTTTTACCATAGATGGAGCGGATGCCGCCCTCACCAAACACTTCCGGTCGATAATAGAAGTGACTGTAATTATAGGTGACGTTGAGCCACAGTTCTTTTGTACCGCCCATAGCGCGCATACCACCTGCGATAAAATGCGTACTATCCGCTTTGAGCGGTTCGTGCGTTACGGGGTCGCATAGCGAAATATCGTAGCTCATTTTCTCATCTCCCATTCTTTGCACACATCGTCCGGGTCTGTAAAATCAGCCCGGCACTCAGACAGACCGTTGTAACAGACCCACGAGAATCTGTCGTGCCATTTACAGGTGGAGCAGGACTTGTCCACAGTTTGGCATAAAAGTTTCCCTTTGCTGTCCAGTAGAATGCCATTGCCCAGCCTGATTACATTACTTCCGCTCATCTTTCTTCTCCCATTCTTTACATCCACGTTCGTCCCACACAAAGTCTGCAACGTGTTCTGACTGGTCGTTCACACATACGCCCTCCGGCTCTGCGTACCATTTGCAAGAGCCACAGGACGGCTCAGATTTGTTCTCACAGGATTCTGCTGTGCATCGGATAGCCTTACCAGCAGAGAACTGCTTGATGCCCATGCAGGAGCAATGTTTGGCGGTGCAGTAGAAGTTCATTCAATTTTCCTCCAGCCAATCAATTCGCAAATGCCGATACTTTCCGGGGTGCATTTGTGAATAATTATTTCCGTTGTTGTGCTTGCCGTAACCGGCTTGTAGGCAACGCCATTGCTTTTTGACGCAATGGATTGGTCAAATCCGGTTTCATCAAGAAGAGTGAGTTTATCGCAATCTAGCAAAGCATGGCAATTCTTACACCTATAAACACTAACCCTTTTCATCTTCTCTGCCCTCTCTTTCCCCTGTTGAACCGCCTGATCACTCGCTTATACTCCGCATAGCACTCCGGGCAAAGGTCGCCTGTGTCCCTGCGCCACGCCCAGTCCTTGAAGTATTCGTCAGGGTTCATCATCCTGCCGCCCAGCACCGCTCCGCAGCGGTCACATACTCGCTTGTGGTAGATTCCTCTGTCAGTTTGCATTAGTCAAAATACTCCTCTTCCAATTTTAAGTCGCGAGGTTCAAGATAATAGTTTTTGCCTTTGTAGTTGCAAAGGTAATACGTTCCATAAAGATTTTCGATTCTCTTGACGAGTTCTACTTTTGCTCCGGCTGGAATCCTCTCTTTACCTTGAGCAATATGCGTTTTCCAATCTTCGTCCTCTAACTCTCTTTTCGTAACAAAAACGACCATTGCTTATTTTTCCTCCCCAACATCCTTAAACAGGATTTCTTTGTCGGCTTTCCAGTCTTTGATTTCGCACGGGATATCCGTTCCGGGAACGGTCTTTTTCAGACCATCCATCTGCCAGACGTTCCATGAAATGGTATCTGCGATGCAATCAAGAAAAATGGGCATGAAGCCAATTTCTATCTTTTCAGCATCAAACCGATACCTAAAATTCTCGATCAGCGTCAGGAACAGGTTGCACCTTGCCAGCAATAGATTGTCTCCCTGCCACTCATAGCCGTATGTCGATGCGTAGGCGTTAATTGCCCAGCACATCCACATATCGTAGTCATGGAACTGCTCTGCCAGAACATTTAGCTTCCTATCCAGCAGACCGATTCTGTCCGGCACAGAAATCATCCGCCCTGTGGTGGTGTCGTACCTGCTTGTAAGGAACGGTGCTTCTCCACAGGTTACTTCAAGACAAGTCTTGTTGATATACTCCTTCCAGTCCTCGCCCTTCAGGTCGTTTTCGGCAACGTCTGCCATCTTCTTGCAAACCCATGTAGGAGTAAACACCTCTGCTTTCTTGCTGGTGCGCTTCTTTTGGTCTGCAAGCCGTTTCTGCACACGAGGAACAAGTTGAACCTTGTCCAGCTGTTCCAGCGTGATTTCATCCGCAAAGCCAACGCCAAGCTCAGGCGGCGGGTCTGTCGCCCAAATGATGTTCTTTCCTGTCGTGCGGTCTCGCAAGAGGACAGGCAGAAACGTGCGTAAGCAAGGGTCGGAAAAGTCAATCAGTTTTCCCATTGGTCAGCCCTCACCATGATTTTGTTTTCCTCTTTCAGCCAGTCCTTGACACAATGAAAGCAATGCTCACGGCTCTGGCAACGCTCTGGGTCACGATGCTTGATAAGCTCGCAGATGCCCCGCGTAAAGTTTTCTGTAATATCCTCGTCCGTCATGGAACGGATAAAATCGCCGTTAGTCATCCTTGACCACCTCTTCTGCTACCTCTCTGTACTCCACATCAATCTCCTTCGGCAAAGCTGTCTGGTACTTCTGGGCGAGCTGTTCTGCGCTCTGGGCATCGCCCAACGGCTGTTCAGGCGGCGCAACGGTGACTTCCACGTTGTCACGCATACCGAAGTAGTTCTTTGCTCGGAAAATCCACTCTGCCGGGTTCTCCTGACCGTACATACCGTTGTACGCCCACATAGACTGCATTTGCAGAATCAGTTTTAGGATGTACTTCTGCTGCAAGCTTTCGTCACGGCGCTTGCCTGTCATAATCTGTCTAAGGCTAGGCCATTCGATGCCCAGAACCAGCGCAATCCATTCCACCACAGGGGAGATTCTGGCTTCGATGCAAGCGTCAAAGAAAAAATCAAGGCGTTGCTGCACTTCAATGGGGTTGTTCATGTCCACGCTCGGAAGGTCGCCAAAATACTTTGCTGCAATCATGCCGACAACTTTCTTGTCCTCTTCATCGCCGATTCTTGACTGCAAATCTCCTGTGTTCATCATCTTCGACTTCTCGATAGCCAACTCTTGCTGTTCTTTCACTTTTTTACTCACCTGTGATCGGATAGACTTCCGTTTGTTAAGCATCTGTTGCTTCTTCTTCTCTCGCTCTTTCTCGCGCTTTGCAGCGGCTTCTTCTTTCGCCTTTTGCGCTCGCTTCTCACGCTTTTTCTTTTCAGCTTCAGTCAGCGGCGGTCTGCCACGACCACGCTTCGGGGGTGTTGCCATGTATCAGGCCTCCTTTGGAGCGGTCGGCAGTTTCTTCCACCATCCTGTGTATACGAACTCGTCATTGTAGTCGTCAACAAATTCGTTATCAGGTGCACCGGGTTCACGGTGCGCAATGGAAATCGAGCATCCATCCCAAATAAGAACAGACTGATAATCAATCGGCAAACCGTCTCTAATGCTAATCCAATCGTCCATACTCTCACCTCTTCATCTTCGTTTCGATGTTGTCCAGCTTCCGTGCAATCCACCAGACGGAACAGCAGTTGTCCAACTGCCGCCACCAAGCGCACTTTTCTTTCTCGCATACGCACCGACCAAGCGGATTGCTGGTCATCTTCATCGGGCAGTAAAATTCATTTTCCATTGGTTACTCTCTCTCAATATGTACCTTAGCCCTTTGAACGTTTTCTGAACCGACAAAACTTTTGAACGAACCGTTTTTCAAATTTACAGCGTTATAAACCAGCGTAGTAAAATTTCCGCTTGCTACCGTAGTTGAAACATTCTCTGTTTTCATGTAAAGTTCCGAATGATGATAAAACGCTTCCGCAACATCAATGTCGCTAAACGGCATTGGAATATCATTTATTGATTTAATTTCCATACTTACTTCCACCCCATAACAACAGCCGTACAAACGGCCAGACACACGTTGACGAACAGCCAGACAAGCATTGCCTGCCGTTTTTCAAACAGGCTGTCTGTCATGCCTTTGATTGTCCGCTCGGACTGAACTACCACTGCCAGCAGAACTAGACAGACCAGCCAGCGAGTTGCAAATTCAAACATTGTTATCCTCCATCAAATCGTCCATGCTCAACTGACCGCTGATATTGTCATCTTCCATCCACCAGCGGAACACGTCCATGCCGGTCTGCCAGTCGCATGGCAAACCTTTTGCTTTTCTGACATCGAGCATTCGCTCAAACGCCGAGATGTACATTTTTTCGTAGGCTGGCCAGCGCATAAACTCGCGCTGTCTGCCCCCCCTACCGGCCATAGGACAGCCGATGCAGCCAACACGCTTCTGCCCTTCGCAATACAACGGATTGACAGGCAAGTGTTCGCTGTGCGTGTAGTCCCACACATCATCGTCAGACCAGTCCACGATCGGATTGACGGTCATCTTACCCTTGAGGTTGCAGGTCTCGAACAGCTGCCGCTTTTCATCGTTGTCTCCCATAAGAATGATGCGTTTTTCTCTGTCACGATGGCTAAACTCCATCGTTCCACGGTTTTTCTTTCTGTTTGTTGATTCAGCCCAGCGAACGCCGGTAGCGATAAATCTATCGCGACCAGTATTTTCTTTGAGAACGGCACAGCAATAGCGTACAAGTCTTGTCGGCGGCATCAGCTTTTGCGGAATCAGTGTCCACATGGACACAGGCTTGTCCTTGTATCGTGGCATGACAATGGAGCATTTGATTCCACGTTCTTCCATCGCCTTGAACTGCTCACGGATGAAATAGACCGTCTCCGGCGCATCTGCTGTGGTGTGACTGTTGACCAACTCGAAGTTGATTCCAGCACGTTCAGCCAGAGCCACAAGCACTTGTGAATCCTTGCCGCCAGAGTATGTGACCATGAGCGGTTTCTTGTACCGATGCTCAGACAACCGTGCAGCGTCCTGCAACCGTTCAATGGCAAGCTGTTCCTTGTCATTCATCTTTCACCTCATACCCAACGCAATGGGCTTCCTCTCCGCAAACTGGGCACTCAGGGAGCTTGCATTTGTTTACAACAGCAGTTGCAAAATAGTGGTCGTTGATTTCGATTTCAGTTCCGCACAAAGTGCATTTATATTTTGCCTTCAAAATTTGGTCGTCAACATTGGTTTCCCAAAGGATTTCATTGATTTGCTTATGCGAAAGAACTGCCATTAGCTCCACATCTCCCTTATCTCAAGCCTTTCTTCTCTGCTTCAGACCAATCAAATTCCGTTTTGCACACGGCACAGCACTTTGGTCTGTAATCCATCGGATTTTTCACTATCGGAAATCCGATTCTTGTTTTGCAGATTGGACATCCGAGATACCAATCATTAAAAAAATTCATCTCGAATCATTTCAGGTTTAACGCTCATGTCCACATCTCCCTTAACCGTTTCTCGCACTCGCCGGACTTCGCAACAATGTAACTCGCAAACTCATCCGGGGTCATATCTTCTTTGGCAAACTGCCCGACCATCTCCCAATGCCTGTCACCAATGCGGATGATTTTCTGCACCTGTTCATCGGTCAGGTCTGCATCGCACCGAAGGTTTTGAATCAGCGCGCCCCATGTGGCGGCGATGCCATCCAGAGCCATGCGGAATCCATACAACTGATTCTGTCGTGCGATTTTGCGGAGGTTGGTTGACATCGCCTATTTGCCAGACGATGGGCGGTTTCCATGCTTATTCATCCGACTGCTCACTTCTGTTCTCCTTTCAGCCAGTCATTCAGCTTTGCCATACAAGAGGGGCAAAGAAACGGTTCGTCATAGCAATCGCAACTCCAGTAGTCCCATGCGTCATGCACGTTCTTGTCAACCAGAATCACGGCATTGGGTTTATGCCTCCCCATCTCATCGGGCGGTTCAGGGTTAAACACTTCTCCGCAGCGGTCACATTTCATGCTCATTCTCTTTCTCCAATCTCTTTAGCAGTTCATCCACGTCATACCGCCAATGAACACGCAGCCTTTTTGCTTTGACCTCTATCCCCTCTTGCTCTGCCCACTGCCAAGGAATGCTCTTGCGGCTCTCGTTGTAACGGAACGCCAGAACCTTGCTGGCAGGGATTGCAAAGGTGCGATTGACTGCCCTGTAATTGACTATCACATGGGCGGTCTGACCGCTGTACCCCATTGCATCCACCATGTCCGTGATGTGCTTTTCCTTGCGGTATTTGCACTTTGCCTTGTCGTACTTGCCAAACACCTTTTCCAGAGGGATAGAGGGCGTTTCAATGGTTTTCAGCTCAAATAGGTGGTTCATCGGGTAACGGTACACAAGGAAATCGCAGATGTTGTCGATGGAAAAGGACAGGTTCTCGTTACCGCCGTAGTAGGTGGCAGCGCTGTCTTTCAGCCGGTAGCACCACGCATCGGATGGGACGGATGACTTGAAGTCCGCTTCAAACTGCTTTCCGGTGTTCATTCGTTGTCCTCGATTTTTTTGGCTTCTCTGATACGCAGCCGAGCAAGTTCGCTATTTGCATATCGCAGTTGCCAGCTACCAAACCAGCCTTTGTGAACAAGTTTTCCAGCGCAGTAAACAAACTCCTGCTTCATCAATTTATCAAGCGAAATGATGTAAACGCCCGGCTTATACTTTCTTTTGCTCATCCTCGTTCACCTCTAAGCTCACGGAATATGAGTTGCTTTGTCAACGGGCTTTTCCATTTCCTTCATAATCCGCTTATGTTCTTCCACTGTCATGTTGTTCGGGTAGAATCGCTTGTCCACCAGTTCAAACGGTTGCATATAGTGGTCAAGAACATCTCGTGCTTCTTTTCGTGCTTTTTCTGCACACATTTCGATGTATTCATCTTCGGTCATGTTGTAATCGGTAATGCAATCTACAACCGAAGAAAACCTGCACAACAGGCCATTAGGCTGTCTTGCAATAAAAGCTCCCATTTATCTTTCACCTCTAAATTCACTTCCGAGAAACCGTTTCTTGCCACGTTCCCGGTGTTTGTCCTCATAATCACGGTGGTACACGCTCTGGCTGTGGTTCAGCTCATACACGAATGCCTTGCGTTCCTCGAAGTCTTTCTTCTCTGCCTTGTACTTCTCGCAAGTGTCGTGACAGGCTTGGTGGCGTGATGTGCAGTTGAGACAACAGGTAATCATTCTTCGCCAAATCTCCTTTTTGTTACAGCCATTGGAAACTCTTCGATTTCGCTTGCCCAGCGTGCAGTGCCCTCGCCGTATGCTCTTTGCCAGACCAGAGGGAAACCACCCAGACCATCGAACAGACTGCCCAGCGTAGGCTTTTCTTTCAGGTAAGGGCGCATCTTCTGCACCAACCAAAACCACTGCGGCAAAGCGATTGAGTTTCCCAGAGCCTTGTACCGTGGACTGTCAGCGTACTTGTGTTTCTTGCCCTTGCTATCCGTCCAGTCACCAATGTCGGTGTATCCGTCCAGGTAGCCTTGTAGCCGTTCACATTCAACAGGGGTCAAGCGGCGAACAATCCAGCGGATGGCTTTCTCTGCAATCAGGCATTCGCTTCCATTGCCGATATTCCCGGATTTTGCTTTCAAGGTTGAGCATTTGTCACTTTCCTTGTAGCTGCTGAACGACTGTTCGTTGAAGGTCTTGCGTTCGATTGCAATGGCCGTGTAATCTGTGATTCTGTTTTCGTGGTCGCCTGTAATGGTCGGTACGATTTTTCCATCGCCGTTTCCACGAGCATCATAAACAACAGGCTGAAACAACGTCTGGTCTTGCAACGTAGAAATCGTTGCGCTCAATTCAGTTTGAACCAGAGCGCCTTTACCGCCACCCTCACATCCAGAACGGATTTTTAGAGTGTAGGCTGCGGGTTCTGTGCATCGAGTCGAAGTCTCTCGATGGTCTGATTCCAATACTCGTCCAGTTCCTTTTCCTCCAGACCTTCCTGTTCCTTCACTTTCTGCATCACCTGTGATAGAGTTCCCGGATTCCACTATTCGATCATATCCAGCAACGCTTGCTTCAGGAGTTCGGGCAAAGGCTTCCCACGCCTTGATGCTCTCGTCAGAATCCCTTGACACGCCCGTGCGCTCAAATAGTATTTCTGCGGCACGTTGACCTCCAAAATCTGCGACAAGAGCGATGCGCTTTCTTCTCTGGGGAACTCCCCAATATTGAGCGTCAAGCTGTCGCCAAGCCAAAGACCATCCGTTTCCGGCGATTGCCCCGGCTTTGCTCCATCTGCACCCCCTCGGAGGTCTAGGAATTGAAACATCTGGTTGTTCCACGCGGGCAAGTTCTTCCAGCACGGCTCTGAAATCTTCTCCTCCGTTGGAACTAAATGCTCCGGGGACGTTTTCCCAAACAGCGAAAGTTGGATACATTCCATTGGTGGCTGTCCTCATTTCCTTAATGATTCTTGCAGCATCCAAAAACAGCACGGAACGGTTGTCGTCAAATCCAAGCCTTTTCCCCGCCATAGACAAGCCCTGGCAAGGACTACCGAACGTGATGCAGTCCACAGGCTCTATCTGGTCGCCGTGAATCTTTGTGATGTCGCCCAAGTGCTTCATTTTTCCAAACGCCCGTCCAGCCAGATAGCGCAGCTCTTATATAAGGTAGGCGGTTCGCCTTTTGTCCAGGTAGCGTAACCGTTAATCAAAAGGGAACGAACCGTCGTCCTCAATCGTGGAGAAGTCATCGTTCCCGCCCTGCGAGTAGCCAGAACCAGATGCACCAGCCAGTGTTTTCTTCGGCCTGACCTCATAGTCGCCGGAACGAATCTTGTCCACGCTGGTAAAGCGGTCAACGACCAGCTTCGTCTTGACGTTGCCATCGTTGCCCATGTACTCCTCCTCACGGAGAACAACGCCGACCAGCTTGCCACGCAGGGTCTTTTCATCGTTGTTGAACTTGTAGCCGGGATTGGACTGCTCCACAGCGGTGATAAAGCCCTTGAAGAACGGCAGCGCCTTTTCTTTGTAGCTCTTGATGGTCTTGCCGCCCCATGCCCATTCTCCCAGATTCAGCTTGCCGCGCTCGATAAGGGAAGCGGTCTGCTCACGCCAGTAGCCCTTGAACTCGCCTTCTGCGACTTCCCACTCGATGTTCAGGCGCTCCTTTGCGGGTTCGTCCGTTGCCTTGCAGATACCGGCAACGTAGCCGCCAACAGGAAGGTCACGGCGCTCAGTGGCTTCTTGCACGTCATTCCAGTTGATGTTCTTCATCTGTTATTCTCCTTTGTTATCCGGCTGAACCGGGATGTTGTAATACTCACGGATGGTCTTGTCTACGGCGGCGAGGTCGTTCTCGATCAGCGCATCGTCGAACATTCCAAGAGGGGTTTTCACGGTGTCCATCCCATCATTGCGGGTGCTGAACAGGTATCGCCCATCCTGTACAACGGTTTTCAGGACGATGGTAAAGTACCCTTCCACGCAGACCTTTTCGTCTAGCATTTTCCCAACAGTCTTGAATTTTTCTCCACCGTTTTCTCCACATTCGCTGTGCCCGAAAAAGTAGACCACAACATCGTCCGGCAGCTCCTTTGCCCGCATCAGCAAGGCGTTGAAGTTGGCCGCCATGTCGGTAAACTTCTGGTATCCAGCAGCCTTTGCGTTCCGCATGAACTCGCAAGTCATAAGGTAGGTGGCATCGTCAATGACGATGGACTTACGCTTGGTGCTGTGGATTGCAGCGTCAATCTTGCCGTAGTCGTTGGTGATATAGGTTTTCATGTTGCTGCGGAACGGAAGCGGCTTGCCAAGCACGTTGATAACCGCAACTTGTTCCGGGTTAAAGTTCCGAAGCGAAGCGGACTTTCCGCTGCCGGAATGACCATAGACCATTACTAATACTGCCATTTTTCTTTCCTTTCTTCGGCATCATTAGGCTTCATTGTTCTTACTTTGGCTTAATCCGGCTGTACAAAATCAACCGGCCATTAGCTCTGCCAACTGTGCGCGGAGGTCTTTCAGCTCTGCTTCCCTGTTCTCAATCTCGGACTGCAAGTCCTCAATCTCAGCCAGCCGGTCAGCTTCTTTGGCTTCTGCTTCCTGCTCACAGGTTAGAAAATACGCGCCGTCCTCCGGCTCAGTCACGCCACCGAATCTGTCAAGGTTAATCATCTTTTGGCCTCCCTCTCTTGCGTTCCTCTTTGATTTGTAGCGCGCTGTACCACTGGTCTTTGTCGATTTCGATGGTAGACCACCGATGGCTACAGGAAATACACTTCTTACGGCGAACGATGCTATCGTGGTCAGACCGGCTGTCAACCGTTGTAATGTTGTCACTACCGCATAACGGGCATTTCATCGTGCATCCCTCCACTCGTTGGTGTGGTGAGGAATGCGTTTTACTTTGCGATTTTCCTGTTCAATACGTTCATTTTCAGAGCTGACACCAATGGCACACAAGACGAGTGCTGCGGCGAGGAAGCTGCACGAAAGGAAAACGTATCCAAACATTGCTACTATGCTTTGGCTTTTCTGGATTGCATCGCCGCATCCTACCGAAAAGATTGCTAACGCGATTCCAAGCGTACAAAGGACATTAGCTTTCAGGCTTTTCACTCTTATTTCCTCCAAAGCTCAGTATCCATGCCGTAGCCATCGCCACAGATACCGTGATGATTCCACGGGCAGCTGATGCACCCACCAGAATACCGATGTGATGCACAATCCAGAAGTTCAGCAGAAATACCGCCAAAACCACTGCCAGTGCTATGCCCCACATCAGGGCAACTTCAATAAATGCTTTCATCTTGTCTCCTTTCGTTTTCGCCATTGCAAATCACGGCTATGCCATGCTTTGCCGTTGCTTTTCGGTGAATCGCCTTGCCTTTGCTGTTCTGCTCCTAGCTACTCAATGCCTTAGCCTATCGTTTCTATTCTTTGCCGTTGACTCGCATTGCCTTGCATTGCATTGCCTTTGCATATCAAAGCTACGCCTTGCATCTCATAGCCTTTGCTCTTCCCAGCTTTTCCTTGCCATTCCATTGCTCGTCTGAGCCTTGCTCCGCCATGCCTTTGCAGGTCTCGTCAAATCAGCGCATCGCCTTTGCTAATCCTATCGCGGCGTTGCCCTGCCATAGCGGTTAATTGAGGATTTCGTAAGCAAATCGCCCTTTAGAACTGTTGCGCCACTGGCCGATGCCACGCAGAGCACCGTAGTCCAGCCACTCACGCACGACCTTCTCGTGGGATTCGTCCAGCAGCATGACCTCGAACTCGCAGGTCGAACCAGCGGGAATCTGCTCGCTGTTGGCGAGACTCACCCGCTCGCCCTGCGCGGTCTGTGCGCGAAGCGGGCGCTGGCACTCGGTAATCTCACCATTCACATGAATGGGAATCATGCGGGGCTGAATGAAAATCAGGCCGTCAATGACCTTCTTGTAGGCCGTCAGCTTGCCGGATTCGTTGACCGCTTTCTTTTTGCCAGTTTCGGTCTTGCCACCGATACGCCCCAGCATACCGCAAGAATCCTTGAAGAAGCCCTTAATCTGGTAGTCATACAGGATGGGTTCGCCGTTCTCGTTGCGAGGAAACACGGTCATGCCCTTGTCTGCCACAGCATCAGCACCCAGAGCGGCCACTTCGTCCTCGATAGTATTTGCGTCCGGGGATTTGCTGGCAATGAACTCTCTGACGATGTTCTGGTTGCTAGGCCAAGTGCCGAGAACCGCTTCGGTGAATGTGATTCGGACTTTGATTTTTTTCATTTTTGCTCACTCTTTCTTTCTCGATGCGTTCTAGCCGGTCTTTCTCCCGGCTGTGCCAGCGAATTTCTCGCTTGCCGTAGTATTTACCGTTCATCAGGGGCCTTCACCTTTCCCTGTGCAAGTAAAGTACTGTAATGGCCGTAGCTCATGCCATATCGTTTTGCGGCATCGTTCATCTGTCGCACGGTATACTTTGGAGGCTCGTGCTTTTGAGGTCTCGCACGTTCTGGCTCCTGCACATCCCAAGTAATTTTGAACTCACCAGATGCTTTTAGCTCATTCAGCTCTTTTTGCTTTTTGGCTTTGTACTTTTTGGTCAAAGCCTTGTTTGCATCTGCTGCGCATTCAGGGTGATACTTCTGAGACCAGACCTTCCGAACCATTGGTTTCTTGCACCAAGCGCATAAAGCCGGTTCCGGATTAGCCTTGATTCCTTTCTTTATAAGAGCCTGCCGTTCTCTTCGAACAATGATTTTACATTCTTCACAGTATTTCTTGCACGGATTTACAAGGCCAAGAAAGACACCGCAGCGCTCACAGTATTTAATTTCCATCCACTTCACTTGCCTTTCTTAAGGCTCTTTCATTGTGTTCAGAAAAACACTGGTCAAGAAACTGGATGAACTTTGCGATTTTCTTTGCATCTTCCGGCGTACAACCATTTTCTACAAAGCGCCTTGTCGCCTGCTCACGCTTGAAATCTGAGTAGGTCTTGGCCGCGGCGTCAATGGCAAACTTGGCTTCTTCCGGGTATTCAAGGTCAACCTTTAAGGCGATAATCTGTTCCATGTTCAGCCCTCCCATCCACCGAAATCCTGCTGTTCTACAACAGCCCTGGTCTCGATTCTCGGCGTGATGCCAAACTTCTTGAGTTGCTCATGGATGAGCTTTTCACCCTCGACCGTCCAGACCGTCGTGTTTGGAATGTAAGTCTTACCGTTAGAGCGCTGAATGGCCTTGCCCTTGCGGTTCTTGGTGTAGCCCTTACCCTGATAGGGTTTGTACAGCACCCACTGACCATCGCTGTCTTTGTACTGGACTCGCTGGCTGTAAAGCAGCTTGTTCAGCTTTTCAGCAGTCAGACCGTAGTCCTTCGCAATGCTGGTGGCCGTCCGGCAGTTGTCCGCAATGCACACAGCACGAGCGAACTCAGCATCCGGTGTCAGCTTTGCAATCTGCTTGTCTTTCTCTTCCAGCTCTTCGTGCGCTGCGATCAGCGCAGTTGCAAGGAGCTGCGAGCGTGTGAGCTGCGGTGCGTTGTAGCTTCCGGTCTTACGGATTGCAGGAAGCACATCGTTTGTGACCCATCTGCGGAACGGTGCCGCTTCTGGCTTGTCGCTGCGTAGGATGACGTGGTACAAACCGCTCTCGTTGACAATTACCATTTCCTGTTTGCCGCCAAGGGTGTCAATCAGGCTGACACCCTTTTCGTCATCATCTAATCGGTCAGCAGCCATGCGGTTATTGTTAATACCAAGCACAGCGCACACGTCTTTCAGAACGAACCACGCTTCTCCGTCCATATCAACAGTGCGAACCTTGTTATTCTGATATTCAAAAACTTGAATGTTTGCCATTTTCTCTCCTTTCTTATGCTCCCGAATCCTGAATGTTCAAAATCCGGCAGATGCTTTTCTTGATTCCGGGCGTTTCCAGCTTTCCTGTCTTGACCTTGAAAAGGTAAGATCGGTCAAAATATCGTCCAGTATCCTCCTTGACTTTTTCAATCAACCAGTCATTGGTCTTGTCTTTTTGGATAAGAGCAATCTCGATTTGTTTGCCAAAGTCACACAGAGGCTTTTTTTCAGCCATTATTTCACCTCCGGCTATTGATTTTTACGCATAAGTGTAATATAATGAAGTTGCTAGAAATCATTCATTACGCCTTCGCGGTACGGTCTTAGTATAATACGCTTTCGCGTAAAATGCAAGGCCTTTTTAAGCGTTCGCGTAATTTCAGCAACCCTTACAATGCGAGGACTGGAATTATGGCAAACTTGTACGAAAATATTGAAAAACTCTGCAAGCAGCGTGGAGTAAACGTGACCACTATGTGCAAGGAATCGGGCGCAAGTCGTGGGTCTTTGACCGATTTGAAGAACGGAAGAAAGCAAACATTGAAATATGAAACGCTTGATAAGATAGCTTCTTATTTTGAAACAAGCGTGGATGCTTTGGTTTCTGGCGAGCAAAAAGAAAACCCGCCCCAGCAGCCGCAAAGTGAAGTCGATGCAGCAGTGGAGCGGATTAGAAAAAAGCTTGAATCTATGCCGACAGCGCAGCGTGAAGCGCTGATGAACCTGATCGAGAAGATGTGAGGAACGCCCGTGTATTACTTGTTGTGTGGCTGTGCCTTTTGCTTCTGGTTCATGCAAGCCTTGTTAAAAGGCAATGACCGTGTACTATATGGCAACAGCAGAAAATATCGTTACCGTAGAAACCGAAAAAAGAAATGGTTCTGACCCGGTAAAATAAAAACCCCTTGTGCCGGGCTGGTGTAGCTCTGCGCAAGGGGTTTTCTGTTATTCTAGGCCTAAGGCTTGCTCCGCTGCCGGAATCTTATCTGGGTGTTCCAGCAGCCATGCGATAAACCTGTCAATCTTAGCTCTTTCTTGTTCACTCATTGTGGCATATCCTCCCGATCGGTAAGTTCGGATGTTCATTTGATACGATTATACACCTTTCTGTTGTACAGTCAATATCATTTTAACAACTTTGCTGAGGTTAAATGATTTTTCCATCCGTTACTTTGTATCAGGGAAACCAAAAATTGCAATGACAATGATTAAGAGCCACATTAAGTTTAAGTTACCCTTTGCTTTGTAACATTCCGTTGAGTATGGAACGAAAAGGGTTATCCGGTAAATCGTCCAGCACATCTGCTTTGACGAGAGCGTTTGTGCTGATGCTGTGCGAAACATTGTTTAGCTGCACAATGGCATCGTCCAAGTCCTTCACGGTTGCTCCGCGCCGTTCCATTGACTGGAGGAAAGTTTTTACTTCTTCAAGAATAACAGGGTTTTCGGTTTTATAGAATCCGTTCGTAAAGTCCATCTTCTTCTCCTTTCACAGTTCCACAAGCTGTCCGTCAATGCGTTCGATGTTATCTGCCGGGTCGCGCCCATCGTCTAAGGCAGCTACGGCACGTTCTAGGATGCCTTTCGCTTCGAGGTAAGCATCTTTATCAGCTTCGTACCCAGAAAGGCTCAGGACAAGCTCCAGCGTCCGTCTGCGGGCGTATGGGACAATCAGAGCATCTACAGTTCGGTTCATTAGCTTTCCTCCCATGGTTCAGGTGTGTGTGGCTGCCCATCGGTAACGCTGGCAGGCATTCCGTCGATGATCGGCATACGTTCATGGTTCCAGATTACAGCTTCTTTCATTTTGTATTTCCTTTCTATTTGGAATTTTTTGACAATATAGTTATAACACAGGCTGCTGTTGGTTCTCCATAGCAGCTTTTTCCATTTTTTGGCTTGTCGAATCCGGCAGTTTTGCAGAATTTTGTTGAAAGGGCGTGAATTTATGGATGAATATTTAGTAAGAACGGCCAAAGCATTAGAGATGGCACGGATGCACTCTGGTCTAAGCCAGCAGAAGCTGGCGGCACGGATGGGCATAAATCGTGGCACGGTCGCCAATTGGGAGCAAGGCCTGGCAGCTATTTCCCTGCCAACGGCTATGCGCTGGTTTACCTGCTGTGGTGTATCGGCGGCTCGATACATGGACGCTTGCATTTACCCGGGGCTGCTGGAGCATTTGGAAGATGACCTTCCTGGTCTGGAGAAGCGGCAGATTCTCATAGATGCTATGATGGAATGTTCTTCCTATGAGATAGATGCCTTGTTGTATATCCGGTACGGAGATCACGGCTCAGACCATATGGGTGTGCTGACGGAGGTTCTGGCAAACCTCCACACACCGTTGAAGGACAGGGTCTCTGTTTGCCGGATGGTATCGGGCAACTACGAGATAGCGCAAGCTACCGGAACAGACCCAGACCCGAATGGAGCCGCCCCGAAGATGGAAATTCTCTATCAGGCGCAGGACGCTGGAACGGAAGCTGCTATGAAGTCCAACGATTCTTATACCGTGAATCCAAATAATATAACTGGCTGATTGTCGAATTATCGCAGTTTTTGAAGAACATTTTATCCACGTTTATCCACTTTTTGTACACGTTTCATGCAGATTGGGTATACCTTCGCCTTGTCAATTTGTCCCCCATAGGCTATGAATCGACAATATTTGCGCGGAATAAATAACGTAGTAGCGATAATACGCAGCTTGCATTTAATCGGTTCGTCAATCCGTCCCCCCATAACATCGGCTTAAAAGTTTTTCATCCACATTTTGTACACGTTAGATAAGACTAATAATTGTAGGAAAGACTTTATTTAGAAAATTGAAGGTTGAGTTATCCACAAGCTGGAATGGAAAAAGAAAGAAATTGTTGAAAATTATCGTCATCGCCTATTTAACGATGATATTTAACCTCTTGTTTATTTCTTGTTTAATATATAATAGGTAGATGGGGGACGAAATGACAAAGCATGGGGGACGTTTTGACAAGTCATGGGGGACGTTTTGACGACCCTATGGGGGACAAAAAGACAAGTCACGGGGGACGAAAACGGTTGACGCGTCCCCCTACTTGTGATATACTGTTTTTAGACCATTAAAGGAAGTGAGCAGATGCCAAAAATATCAGACAACAACCTTGTCGAGAAAAGCAAATCCCTTGTTTGGGCGAAGTTCAGGGACTACACCGCAGGAGAACTTCGGCTGTTGGAGGTTTACCTGTCAAGAATAAATCCGAGAGACCCAAATAGCAGCCGTGTGGAGTTCACTTTGGCGGAATATAGAGAGCTTCTTGGACTGAAAAGCCTTGATGCAAGAAGGATTGAGCCGCAGATTAAGCACTTTTTAGGCAATACGGTGTCGATTCCGATTGACAAGGAGAAAGGTACGTTTGAAAGCTTTGTCTTGTTTACAAGGGCAAAACTGGACTATGTGCCCGAAACAAGGTCTTATGTTGTAGCAATCACCTGCAACCCTGACCTGCGCTCTATCTTCTTTGACATCGCCGAAAGCGGATATGTTCGATATCGTCTGCGTTACACGTCACGAATGAAGTCGCAGTACAGCATCTTGCTTTACTCGATTCTTAGGGACTGGTTGAATATGGACAACAAACCGCATGAAATCAGTCTGAAGAAGTTGAGAGAGCAGCTTGGTGCGATGGAAGCCAGCTATGATGTTTACAAGAACCTTCGCAAGCGAGTGCTTGACGTTGCGGTGGACGAAATCAATGCCGTGTCTGACATTGTTGTGACCTACGAACCAGTCCTTGTGGCACGAAAAGCTGTGGCAGTCAAGTTTAAGCCCAAAATTAAAGCTTCTGAGATGTTGATTGAAGCACAGGCAAGCGAAGTACCGTCCGAACCTCAAAAAGCCGCCAAAAAGCCCCGCAGAAGCGGATATGAGGATTTCGACTGGTCTATGTGTGACGAACTAGAAAAGCAGGACTGCATTGACGTGGCAAAGGTAGTTGAGAAGTGGATGAAGAAAGAGCATCCAGAAATCAAGCTGCCGAGACGCAGAGAAGCGGTTTACGACACGGTGAAGGCGGCGTATAAGGACATCTTGTCTTTGGACAGGTCTCCGTTCCCTGACAGACCTGTTGGCTATCTGATTAGAAGCGTAGACAAAGCGGGTATCGTAGACAAGTATATGCCAGCGTTCTATTCCATTGAAGCGTTACAAGAGCAGTAAGACGTAGCGCATTGAGCAGATGATGCAGAAAGGAGAAAGAATGGGATGGATTAGTGTGAAAGATGAGTTGCCAAATTATAGGGAAAATGTAATTGTTTTTACGGAAAAGCATATTGACGTTGGGCATTTGGCAAGAGGAAGATATGGTTCGTTGTGGTGGGAAAGGGATTCCGTTGATGTATGGAAGGACAACGAAGTTCTAAAAGATGTAACCCATTGGATGCCGCTTCCTGAAGAACCAGAAAAATAAAGAAAGAGTGATAAAATGGCAAAAGTTCCCTACTCCGTTCTGAATAAAGCAGAACTTGACCTTGAAAAGAAGTTTGATTATCAGTTTCGGTTCAATCATCATGGAAATCAGGCTTCTGTAAGGGTTTTGCCGCAAAGAAGCTACAGCGAACTAACGCCTGACGAAGCGATTGAAGTCGGGAAGTCTCTAATCGAAGCTGGTAAAGCAGCGAAAAAGTTTGTTTATAACGGATATTTTATAGACTGGGGAGAATAAAAATGGCAAAAATCATAGCTGTCGCCAACCAGAAGGGCGGCACAGGCAAAACCACCACAAGCACCTGTCTGGCTGGTGCGTTACAGTTGCTTGGTAAGAAGGTGTTACTGGTGGACTGCGATGCCCAGTGCAACGCAACTGACACCTACGGCGCACAGACAGAGGACGTGTGTACCCTGTTTGATGTAATGACCCGGCAAGGTACAGTAGAAGAAGGAATCCAGCACTGTGAAGCTGGTGACATTCTGCCGTCAGACAATGCATTGAAGGACATTGACGAGCAGCTTGTCCGAGACATTGGTAAGAACTTCCGGCTGCGTGAAGCGCTGGAATCCGTGTCAGAACAGTACGATTACATTGTTCTCGATACGCCCCCACAGCTCGGTCTTGCGCTTGTAAACGCTCTGATCGCCGCCAACAGCATCATTGTGCCCATTACAGCAGACCGCTATGCGCTTGCCGGATTGAGCCAGCTTTCGCAGACTATCGGCGATGTTCGCAGATACTTCAACCCGACTTTGAAAATTGAAGGTCTGCTTCTGAACCAGTACAAGAGCCGTGAGAACCTGTCCAAAGAGGTTGTAGAGCAACTTCCTGTGATTGCAGAAAGCATGGGAACAAGGCTTTTGGACGTGAAGATTAGACCGTCTATGGGCGTTCGTAAGGCGCAGGCAGAGCGGCACAGCCTGTTTAGCGGCGACACGGCAAAAAGTACCAGCGCAGAGGATTTCAAGGCGTTGGCGAAGATGATTGTGGAAGGAGAAAAAAAATGAGTGATTTTTGTCCGCATCTTTTAAATGCAACTTGTTCTGATGACACGGAGCAAGTCTACGTTGTCAATTTTGGTTTTTCATTTAATGACCTTTCCGATAAAGAGAAAGAAATGGCGTTTCATTCTCAGTGGTATCTAGCTGAAAAGTATTGCAAAAAGTGGCAGAAAGAACTTGCAAATAATCAATGGGCGAAATCAGAAGATGAAATGCCAGATGAACTAAACCCATACGTTATCGGGTTTAGCAAAGACGAATACGATGTAGAAATTGTAGGCTATGAAGAAGATTTTAAGGAATGGCGGGACAAAAGCGGAAAGCCGCATAATATAACTCACTGGATGCCGTTGCCGACCGTTCCTGACCTTGATGAAGATTGGGAGGAAGAGGAATGAAATCAACCAGCAAAAAATCCTCTGGCTTGCTTGGCGGGTTTGATTTCCAGCCTGTTTTTTCGGAACAGACATTAAGCCGAAGTGAGCCAAAGGAAGAAGAAGCAAGCCAAACAAAGCCGAATAATGCCGAACAAGCACAGATTAAGCCTAGTGAAGCCACAGACAGCCATGCACAGTCGAGTGAAGCGAAATTAAGCAGTATTAAGCCGAAGCAAGCCAAAGACAGCGAAAGCCAGCCAAGTGATGCCGTGTTAGGCGAAGGTAAGCCGAAGAAGCTGAAACAGGAGAAAGAAGTTCAACGTCTTATCGAACAGGGAGATGTGCCCGGCGCACTTGCAGAAGCTGGCTTGACAAAGAAAAAAATCCCGATGCCGGAATCGCATCAGGGCGTTGCAAGCGGTGACGGCAAGCGTTCTAAGCGCATTACCATCCTTATGAGCGAGGAAGAACGCAAGTATATCAACCGTGAAGCCAGACGGCACGGAATGACCATAGGACAGTTCGTGTACGCTCTGGCTGCGGCGGCGGCAGATGGAAAGATTGAACTGGAAGATTTTTTGGAGGATTGAGGTGTGTCGTGAAACACGATATGCCAGAAAAATATATCTTCCAGCATTAGGCGTTGACTTTTGTACGGACATATAGTATAATGTTTGTACGGACAAAAAGTGAGGTGTTTGTATGTGTCCGCGTTTAGGTCGCCCTACTGATAGCAAAAAGACTGAACGATTTGAGGTTCGATTGACCCCGGAAGAAATGAAAGAAGTGCAGAAATGTGCTGAAAAAATGGGGATAACGAAAACGGAAGTTGTTAAACGTGGGATTCAGCTTGTTGCTGAAAAGGCGAGTGAAGAATAAAAAATAAGGCATTGACCGCTCCCTGCAAAAGAATAGTCAACGCCTTATTCAACACCAGAGATTGCTCTCGGATAAATCCATTATATCATCCGAAGCAACCTCTTACAAGCCGTTTTCGGGTAAAACCAATGAATATTCCAGCAACAAAAGAAGAAATCATCGAAAGTTTCAAGCAAAACAGCAACGGTCGTCCGCTCAATAAGGATGATTACGAGATTGCGGAAGCGTTATCTCGCATAACTTACAAGGCGTATGAGGTCGGCATGGAAGATGCCAAACAGTTGAATATGGAGGATATGATGGATAAAAGAAACGCGCTTCAAATCTTTAAGAACGAAGAGTTTGGCTCAATCAGAACATTTATGAAAAACGGAGAGTACTGGTTTGTCGGTAGGGATGTATGTAATGCGTTTCAAGACAAGAACCCAAATAGAAGCATCGGAAGGATTGACGATTGCGACAAGCGTTCCTTGAAAATCAAAGATTCTCTTGGGCGTGAGCAAACAGTGACTGTTATAAACGAATCCGGGTTATATGCTCTTCTTTTTGCAATGCAACCGCAAAAAGCGCATAATCATGGGGTGTCAGATGAGTACCCCATCGAAATCAAGGAAAGGATTGAGAAGCTTCGCCGTTTTAAGAGATGGGTAACGCATGATGTGCTTCCCACGCTTCGCAAGACTGGTTCTTACAGTATGAGCCCTCAGGAGAACAAGCCAGACACGCGGAACGATGCAATCTTACAAGTGCTGATGAAGAACACGGAAGTCCTGCAAGCCATCGTACAGCAAAACCAGCAGATTATGATTGCGCTTACCAACCTGTCCGTCAACGATGCAAAGCGAACGATAGAGATTCAGCCTTACACTTCCCATCAAGGGCAGAAGGGCGACGGCAAACGTAGCAAGCGAATCACAATCCTTATGAGCGACAGCGAGCGGACGTTTGTTACGAGAGAAGCACGCAAGCACGGATTCACGGCAGGGGAATACATCTACAACCTGTCCGTTGCGGCATCAAAAGACCAGATTGACTTAGGCTGATTTGACGGCTGAATTTTCAGCCACCAATTATCAAAGCCCAATTCGGCGCTGGTCATAACTGAATTTTTAGTGCTGATAGTAAATAAAGAGGGGGTCTGCCCAATTTTGGGCACACCCCCTCTTTTGTTTCACTTCTCTGTCACGCAGTCCCAATAGGCATACGCTTTGCCGTCCACAGCATCGCTGTCCTCAAGGAACGCCTTTGCCATGTCAGCGTAGAAGCCCGGAGTGTCAACGGACTGGCGCTTTGCGACTTGACAATAATCCGAGTACATCATGTTCATGACAGCCCAGAAATCGTTCGGGTCACAGGTGATATTGCGCTGTTTGGCAACGTCCTGTGTCTGTTCCAGCGTCCAGTGACAGCCCTTCGTGCCGTCAGCATTTACCATGCTGTCGCACCATTCCTCTGCTTCATCGTGGGTGAGGTGCTTGCGTGGCATCTTGATGGAGCGGCTGTCCGCACCGCCATGCTCATACTGCCCAGACCGCTTGTCCCAGTCTCCGTTCTGCGAGAAGCCAATCTGCGGCATCTTGCGCCCATATTCAACGTCAGGGTAGCGGGGGATAGGGTAGGGGTCGATGTAACGGTTCTCCTCCTGCGGATAGTAAGGATAGCGGTCATTGCCATCTTCCAGCTTGCGCAGACGGCGTTCCAGCTCACGTTCCCTGCGGTCACGTTCTTCCTCAAGGCGGTCACGTTCCGGCTCACGGTCTTTATCGTGGTCGCGGAGCATCATCATGCGGCGAAAATTAGTCTTGCCCATAATCTAATACCTCCTCAAGAAATGGACGCAGGCGCACCGGCGTGGGAACGGCAGAAGCAACCAAGATATTTGAACGTGCCTGTGCCGGTAGCGGACGTTGCCACACGAGTAGCATAGCGGGTGCGGGTGTGGATGCTCTCGGCGGTCGCCTGAGCGCAGTTGCAGTCGGTCAGAGGGTATGCGGTCGTGCCTGCACCTATGGTAATGACCACAGGGGCGTTGATGGTAGTCGTGTCCGGCAAGCTCTGAGCAACCACGATACAATACTTCTCTCCGTTCTGGTATGCGCCAGCAGGGATATTGATGGTCAGCGTGTCGTTGGCAAACGTGACCGCCTGACTGATGACCAAGTGCGGGCAGAGTTTGCAGCTTGTTTTGCAAGCCATAATGTTTTCCTCCTAAAAAATCAGGGGCAGAGGTGTCTTACCCCTGCCCCGATGGTTCACCCGGTGTTATCGGGGAGTGTGTAGGTTAGCAGCAGCCGCAGCAGTTCACGCCCACGTTGGGGTTTGCCACCTGATAAGCGGGAATCGGACGAGGATTGACCCGGTTCAGGATGGTATCGGTCTGCTGGGACATCACAGTGGTCAGAAGCGCATTCTGACGATCCTGAGAAGCAGCGAACTTCAGGTTCTGGTTCTCAGCGGTCAGAGTGGCAATCTTATCCTGCGTGAAGTAGTCCATCATGCTGCGGAAATTGGCGTTGCAGTTGTCCACGATGGCACGGGCGTTGTCTGCGATAGCCTGACGGGTAGCGCAGTCCTGCTGTGCAATGGTGTACTTCAGGTCGCCGATGAGCTGCTTGTTCTCGCAGCAGCAAGATGCAAGCTGCGTGGAAAGTGCGGTCTGACCCGCCTGCCGTGCGTTGCCCTCCTGCATGATGGCGAGGCTGATGGCGTTGTCGCCGTTGGACACGCTGCGTTCCAGACCGTTCACGAGCTGTGCGTTCTGGTAGCCGAGCTGACAGATGGCGCTGTTCACGCCCGCAAAGCCGTTTGCGATGTTGGCGTTGACTCCGTTTATCTGCGCCAGCTGGTCATAGCCCAGAGAGCAGATACCGCTCTGAATGCCAGCCAGAGAACGGGAAGTGTCCTGCTGGTAGAAGCCTTCAGACAGAGCCGCACGAGTATCTGCGCCACCCTGACCAGTTGCGCCAGTGCCGACCAGATAGGGGATGTAGCTGTTCATGCCGTTGTCACCACCGTTTCGACCGTAGCCGTTTGTACCCCAGCCGAAGATGATGGCGAGGATGATAACCGCCCACAGACCTTCGTTGCCGAAAAATCCGCCGTTGTTATTGCCACCGTCCTGCCCAGCCAGATAACCAGTTGCAAAATCGTCCATAACAAAACTCCTTTCAGTTTTGCGTTATGCCATCCCACCGCCGTGTGCGGTGGGCGAAGCCAAACAAAAGCGGTTTTTATCAAGTCCGCAAAACTGAGAAGCGTTTCGCTTAGAGGGATGCTTTACCGGGGCAGCGTCAGGTTCAGAGCGCTTGCCAGCTGATTCAGGTCGATGCCACGCTCTTTGGCGAGGTTCTGCGCCATCGTTCGGAGCTGCGTTTCGTTTTTGCCCTGAATCAGGTTCAAGCCTTGCATGATGGGTGCGTTCTGCCCGCTCAACTGCTGGATAAGCCCCATCGGGTTCTGTCCGGCACGGGCAAGGTTCGCAAGCTGCATGATGGGGCTGTGCGTAATCACATCAAACGGAGAGGACATTGTTATTCTCCTTTCTTTGCAGCGGCAGTGGGCTTGGAAAAGCTCTTTTGCCACTTTTCCAGTTCATCCAGCCTGTGGACGAGGGCGTTATACTCTTCAATGGGCACATACTGCTGTGTCGGTGCAGCGGTCTTCTGCGCCTGTTGCGCCTGTATCTGCCGCCACGCTTCCGGGCTGTAAAACTCCTGTACATAGGATTCGCAGGTGTCCGGGTTGAGCCGCTTGCAGTAGATCACACCGCTGCGCAGGTCAGGGCAATAGGTCGGTCTGCCGTACAGGTCAGACGGTATCGCCAAAAACTCCTCCCTGCTGGAAACAGGTCTGCCCAGCAGCCAACCACCGTCTTGTGCCGACTGCTGAACGGGCTGTTGCCCATTCATCGGCTGCGGACGCTGCGGTTGTGCCTGTTGCATCTGTGCGTTTGGCAGGGAAGTGGCAAGTCCTACCGTGCCCATACCGCCGTAAGGATTGACAGGCTGCTGCGGAACGTAAGGTGCTCCGGGTGTCGGATAATAGCTCATAATACATCCCTCCTTGTGCTCTTAGTGTACCGCATCAGCAAAAAGCGAAAGACAACGAAGGTATAACGAAGGACAAAAAAAGAAAAGCGCCCACGCGGAAAAATCCGCATGAGCGCTTAACTGTAAAGATGCACACATTGAAGTGCAATGCTAAAATATCACATCATCCAATATATGGCAATGCTTTTGACAAAACTAGTGCGAATAAAACAAAATCCACCAGCCTAAAGCTGATGGATTATAAGTGAGCGAGTAATCGCTCTGCCACCGAAGTGGCAAAATTGCGTCTCCCGCATGGTACGCACTGCAAGTAGGCAGGCAGGAGACTGTATCATCAAAAATGCCTACTTCTGCTATCGCAATTTTGACGTATGCGCACTATTCAAAACCGTTCAAGCATTTTCGGACTTGCTATGGCTGGAATTGAACCAGCGCAATAGACGGGGTGCGCCCTGCTCTACCAACTGAGCTACATAGCCTTAAAGACCCGCCATGATACGCATCGTTGAGAGGCTTAACGGGTTCAGACATCCGCCCTAATGCGCTTCTTCGAGAGGCCGGGCGGATTTCGTTGACATTATTTTACAACGTATCCAGCATTTTGTCAATGCCTTTCAGCCGGTAGCCTACCGCCGTCCGGCTGTAATGTGTCTGTGCTGCAATGTCCGGCAGCGGGAGCCGCTCAACGTACCGCAGTAAGGCTATCTTACGGTCTACCCTCCCAAGCGGTGCGTTTTTGATGGCGGCGGTCATCCGCTGTCTGTCAAGTCCTCGCAGCGCAGCGGGCAGCACTACGCGAGCCGCCGCCACAGGCAGCACCGAGCCAGAAGGGCTGCGGGAGCTGTCCGGCGTTGCGCACCATAGTGCCAAGCACGGCAAACTGGTGACGAGTTCGACTTTTGAGGCTGAAAAAGTTAAACTCATTTACAAAAACAGCCTGTTTCAGCCATTGTTGTGCGTATGTAGTGCTTGCCATAATAACCTCCTTACTCCTTTTCCAGCGCCGCTTTCATGCGGTCAAAGAAAAACTGAATCACTGCGCCGATGGTCTCCTCGGTGATAGCCCAGCTGATAAGCTTGCCCCACCGGCTGTTGTCCAGATAGTGGCGCAGCATCTTGACGCACCACGCCTTGCGCTCTGCGCCGCGCTTTGTACCCTGTATCTCGTGCTCGGCCCGCTCGATGAGGTCAAGCACCAGCGGCTTTACCGCTGCGCCGTAGCCCAGCCGGATGCAGCCGAGGGCGTAAAAGATAAAGCCGCCCAGCATCAGCACAGCCGCCACCGGGGCGGGGATAAGGTCAAAAAGCTTAGTTGCCAGTGCTACCATGATTGGTCACTCCTTTTAACAGATAGTTGTCGATGTCGGCGCGGCTCTTCTGCATCCCCTCGCGATTGTTGCCGGACAGCTGCGCGTCCAGCAGATTGCGCACCCCGTCGAGGGTCAGACGGCTCACCTCGTCGATTTCGTCAAAGCGGCGCTGGTCACGGGCAAGGGCTTGTGTGTGCTGAAGCTGGCCCTGCTCCAAGGTGCCGATGCGCTTGTCCATCTCATCCAGCCGCTTGTTCTGCACGTTGTCCGGCTCCTGCGCCTTTTTGATGTACTTGTGGATGATTTCCAGCACCTTATCGATGGTGATGGCTGCAGCGCACAGGCTTCCCAGGATGCCCAGTACCCACAGCAAAGCTTCTTTTTCGGTCATTTGCCCTCCCGAAGACGGGTCAGGCCCTTCTTGCGGATGATTTTCGGATAGTTGAGGGTGGTGACGTTGAGGTCTACGTCGCCGGAGATACCCGGCACGCTGCCCTTGCTGGTGTGCTGGTGGGCATTGTAGGCAAAATCGACCTTGGGGGCCTTGCCGGTGTAGTCGGCCAGCCAGACGTCATAGGGCTTGAGGGCCGCACCGCCCACATAGAGATGCGCCTTTGCAAAGCTGGTGTAGGTGTACAGCTGGGCATAAAAGCCCATCTGCTCTACCTCGTGCAGAGCGTAGGCGGTCAGGTCAGTCAGGCTCTGCTTGTCCAGATTGCCCAGCCGGTTGTCCTCCACGTCCACCGCCACCGGCAGGGTCAGCTCCTTGCCCCGCAGCGCCTGCCGCAGCAGGGCGAGCTCTGCATCAGCCATGGCCTCGCTGGTGGCGTAGGTGTAGTAGTAGACGCCCACGTCCAGCCCGGCAGCCCGGGCGTTGCGGTAGTTGGTCTCAAAGGCGGGGTCGATATAAAGGCCGTCTGCCCGCTTGGAGAGCTTGCGGTTGGTGCTCACGGTCTTGAGCATTGCCCCCTTGTAGCCCGCCGCAGCCACCTGCGCCCAGTCGATAAGACCCTGATACCGGCTCACGTCCACAAAGCGATAGGGGGGACCGCCCTGCCAGCCGGTGACAGCCTCTGCCTTGGGGGCTTGGGGCGCAGGCTCAGATTCGCCGGTGTCCCGCTCGTCCCCCGGGCCAAAGATAGCCCGCACCAACTTTTCCAGCAGTTCCAGCAGCTTACCCATTGTAGTCCTCCCCCGTGATCTCCTTATACCGCTCTTCACTGATCTCACCGTCGGCTACCCGTTTGACCAGCTCCCGCTTGACCCCGGTGCGGCGGCTCGTGGGCATCTCTGCCCAGGTCTTGGTCCCTGCGACCAGTCTGTTTGCCCAGATTTTGTCCATTTTGATGTCCTCCTTATTTGTTGACGGCGGCATCCAGCTCGCACAGCGAGTCCTCGATAGCCGCTATCCGCTCCTGTGATGCCATGTCCTGCTCGCACAGGGCGTCTTCCATCTCTGCGGCGGTCTTCGCCGCCTGCTCTGCCAGAGGGCCGGTCTTGTCGGTCATCCGGTAGTGGTGGTCGATCTCGTACCAGTCATAGCAGCGCCCCTCCGCATCCTCCGCGCTGCGCAGTTTGCGGACGACCCGGAAACTGTCGGTGATAGTCTGGTCGGGATACTCCCGCTCAAGCTGGTGATAGCCGGTCAGGTCGGTGTGGGCGCTGCCGACGGTCTTGAGGACTTCAGCGCCGCCCTTTGTGCCAAAAACACAGTCCATGTCAGGTTCTCCTTTCTCCGATGCTCTCGGACGACGTGCTTCAGGTCGCGGACGACCCGCTCTCCCCGAAACAGCCATTGATAGAGATGATAGTTGTTGCAATGCCGGAGCTGCCCGAGGCGCGAGAGCAGGCTTGCTGCCGCTCTGGGCGTGATGGGCTTCCCCTGCCGCTTGCGCTTGCGATACCGCGCCAGCGCCCGCTTGATGTGCAGCAGATTCCGCTTGCGGGGGATGGTGTACCCTCTCCCGTACCGGTAGCCCACAGCGTCCGGCAGACGCCCTTTCGCCCGCGCAAAGCCGCGCCGGGGCGGGTCAAGGGGCGTCTTTGGCTGTCTCTTTGCCACCGGGAACACCTGCCAGTCCCCCTTGAGCCGCAGGTCGTGGGCGTCAAGCCAGCCTTCGACCAGCAGACGGAGCTTTTTCAGCTTGCGCCTGTTCGGCCCGAAAGTGGTCAGGTTGTCCATATACCGGGCGTAATGCTTGCACAAGCCGCTCTCCCGGATGAGCTGGTCGAGGGGCTGCAAGACCGCGTTGGCAAACCACTGGGAGGTGTACGTCCCCAGCTTTACGCCGTCCCGGATGATGCACTGGATGAGGTCGAGGACGCGGCGGTCCTTGTAGAGCTGCCGCATCCGGTCCATGACGACTTCCGGAGTCAGGCTGTCGTAAAAGTGGCGGATGTCTCCGCAAAACTCGTACTTTGTCCCCTTGCGGTCGTACTTCATCCAGCGCTGGATGGCGTTCTTTTCCCGGTGCGGCCCGCGCTCCCGGATGGAGCCGCAGCAGTAAAAATCCATTCCCTGCATCATCCTGGGCTGTAACACCTGGATGAGGGCGTGGTGGACATACTGGTCGGGCCACTGGGCCGGTTCGCTGATGGTGCGCCACTTCCGGGCGTTCGCGTCCCACCGCTGGCTGACATGGGGCTTTTTCGGTTCAAAGCCGCCGACGAGTATTCGCCGCAGGTCTTCCACCCGCTGAGCCTTGGTCTCTTCCACCCACGCCGTACAGGTGTTGGGCTTGTGGCCTCGATTCCAGTGGTGGGTGCGGTTCACTTCGTCGATGGCGCGTAACAGATTATCATCTGAGATTAACGTATCAAAGAGCTTTCCAGCTCTCTTCATTCGGGATACCCTCCTTTTAGCTGTACGGACGTTCCAGCGCCCCTTGCGGGGTGTACTAGCCCGCTCCCAAAACGCCTATCTTCACCGTGAGGTGTGCGGCTGCCTGTGCCGTAAAATGTGAGGTTGGATAAAATCAAAAAGGAAGCGGCAGCCGATGTACCCGCCATAGCCCGACGCGGCGCCGCAGTTGACGTAGAACAAGCCATAGTTGGAGTTGTGGCTATAGTTACCACCGACGTAGAGGCACGGGTTCGACGAGCTGAAGTACCAGCTATCGCACGAGGCCTGAGAACAAAAAACACCGGCAATGCACAGACAGTCCCATATAAAGTTCAGCGCCTTACGGCGCGGTTATCTGCGGGGGCTGCGGCCCCCTCAGACTCCCCCGTTGGGGAGTTCCTGGAGGCGGCAGCCGATGTACCCGCCATAGCCCGACGCGGCGCCGCAGTTGACGTAGAACAAGCCACAGTAGGAGTAGTGGCTATAGTAACCACCGACGCAGAGGCACGGGCCCGACGAGCTGAAGCACCAGCTATCGCACGAGTACGTTGCGTCATTACCGGACGCGGATGTGGGGATAAACATCGGGAAGCCGCCGTTTGTCTTGACCTTGAATGCGGACGGCCAGCCATTGGACGGAACGCCGACCGCCGTGCCATTGCTGCTGTCGCTGAACTCGGAGGGATTCAAGATGATGTTCAGGCCGTTGCCGTTGTTGTAGCAGCCATCGCACCAGTCCAACACGTTATCCCACAGGCCCTCGATGTTGCGGTACTGCGTGCCGCCGTAGGTGGCCCGGCTGCTCTGATCGGTGCCGGTGTGGTAGGGCATCGAGTCGGTGTAGCCCATTGCGAAGGTGTTGCTGTTCGGACTGCATCCATAGCCGATTTTCGCCTGACTGTTCCAGTCGGCGAACTCGACGATGTACAGCAGCCAGAGCGTAAACCGCATTGTAAAATCGCTCTGCCAGATGGTCGAGCCGAGATTGTGGATGCCTGAGCGGGCCGAAGAGCGGGTCATGTTCACCCTGGGGCTGCCGGTGCCGCTCTTATAGGTGCCGTTGCAGTGGTATCTGCCGATGTACACCACATCCCGCTCGCCGTGGCCGTCACCTCTGTCCATGTGGGCAGGGCTGACGCTGTAGCCCTCCACCGCGCGGTCGGCGATTTGGATGCTCATGCCTCTGCCGTTTTGGGTCAGCTTGTACCAAAATTTCGGGATGCTGACCATCGTGCCGCCGGTGCGTTCGCTCTTTACCATGCCCGCCCATGGCTGTAAGTTGTCGAAAGGACTGCCATAGTTGCTTGCCCCCGCGACATACGGCACCGGGTCGGTAAACTCTGCCGCTTCGTCGGTGCGGCTCCACTTGGTGGTGCTGGTGCCGTCCCAGCTCGCGCCGTAGATGTGGACGTAGGCCAGCTCAAGGGGATAATCCCTGTACTCGCTCACCTCCACGCTGCCCTCGGTGGTCTCGTCGCCCAGCGTGGCCGTCACGGTCCATGTGCCAGCGATGGGCAGATAGAGCTTGATGCTGCCGCTCTCCGGTACGGTGCCGGTCACGGTCTTGTCTCCGCACTGGGCGGTGACGGTGCTGCCAGCCTTGACTGTCACAGTCAGGGTGTAGTAGGTCAGGGTCAGAGTCTTGGTGCGGCAATACTCTGCCTGCACCGTCTCCGAAGCCGCGCCGGTGCCGAGCGTGGCGGTGACGGTCCACTCTCCGTCGTGGGGCAGGGCTGCAGAAAAGCTGCCGTCCGCCGCCACGCCGCTCACGCTCTTCTCGCCGTCCGAGAGGACGATGGAGCTGCCCGCCTCGGTATGCACCACCACCCGGGGCAGCACGATGCCGCCCACCGCCGCAGCGTCCGCCGCCGCGCCGGAGATGGTGAGGGTCTTGTCGGTCTCGATTTTGATAGCGTTGATGCGGTCGCCGGTGGCTTTGGCGTCTGCGGCCGCGCCCTTGACTGTCAGGGTGGGGTCGGTGCTTACGATAGCCGCTGCATTGTCCGCATACTGCTTCGCCGCAGCTTCACTCTTCGCCGCAGCGTCTTTACTTTTTTTCGAAGAGGTTGCGGCTAATTCAGCAGCGTCTTTTGCGGTTGACGCAACGGTTGCGGCGGCTTCTGCCTTTTCCTTTGCAATGTCAGCCCCTGCAACATCACTCAGAGTGTTGAGGGTGTCGGCGTTCATTGGAGTGCCATCGACAACAGGTTCATCATTACGAATTAAAGTGACGATTTCTGATGTGCCGTCAGATTTCATCATAGTCCAACGCCCGGGATATTTTGCTTTTCGGTCAACAAAATGCATAATAGGGTTCACCTCCGCATATTGTATCTGAACAATAAAGTAAATGGTCCTTTGCCATCGCTTCAATGTCAGACAAAACTTTTTCTACTTGATTGATAACCGCAAAATGATAACTCAGCGCCTCGGGAGTTCCCGGGGTAGAACTTTTGCCGCTGCATTTGGAACGAATGGCTTTCACGTTATCAATCCACCGAGTGGCATCCGCAATGGTCAGATAATCATTGATTGTCCAACCAGCTTCCACAGGTACGGTTAAACCGATTGTTCCTGAAAAAATAAGCTTGCTGTCGTCGCCGTAATAAGCGCTTCCATTTGTAATGTTGACGTAGTCGTTTGCGACGACCCATGAGGGTTCGACAGAGGGCGGGTAGAAGTTGTTGGAGGCGGCGAAATAGAGCTGGTATTCGACACCCTTTTCCAGCGGGAAATCGCCCATGTCCAACACCACGTCGTTGTAGCCGCGGATAATGTCGATGAACTTGTCCACTAGGGCGGTCGTGGAGCCGTACTTGCGCAGGACGGTGCGCATCGTACCCGGCACATAGCCCTTGACGCGGAACTCCAGCGAGCGGAGCCGCAGGCCCGCTTTCTTGGCAGTCAGCGGCATGAAGAACTCGCACTTGGCGGGATAAGTGTCCCATGCAGGAATGTCGCCGCTTTCATTTTTCGCAGTAACAACTTGAATGTTTTGCTGTACAATCCTTGCAGAATAAGATGCGCCAACGATTTCAGCAAGTTCTTTGATTCCATTTTCAATGCGGTCGTAATCGGTGTAGCTGAGCGCACCTTTCATACCAGAAGCCCATTCTTGCTGCTCCTTTTCTGTCCATGTGCCGGTTCTGGCTTTGGCTGTTAGCTCTTTTACACGGTCAATATCTGCCTGTGTGCGGTCTGTAATCCACGTTGCCATGTAATCACCTTTCAAAAAACTAATTTGCCATTGACATCAATTTGTGTAGTTTCGGACAGGGTAAACGAAGGATGCGCGCAATAATAGAGCAAATTAGGCCCAATGGCAGCCGTATGACCCCACAATATTGGGAATCCAGAACTTCCGTCGATGGCAGTGTATTCAAGAGTTGTAACCATCCTACTCAGAAAATCTTTACGGTCGCTGGGATGGTAGCCAGAGGCATACTCGGCACTATAAAGGAAAGGAGTTCGAGTGAACACACGGCAGCTACCATCAGTGATAGCTGCATTATCGGCAGCAAGCATGGATTCCAATATGCCCTTGGCCTGCGGGAACGAAGTTCCTTCATTGTATTTATAGTCAGGAGAGTTCTTTGTCCAGCCAAAAACGTCATTGCCTTCGCAATCGCCTCCAAATTCATGCGCAGAAGGCAAAAATACAGCTTTAGACATAGTGCTCACCTTGCTACTTCCAACAGAGAAATCCATAGCAGTAAAGCCGGGAGTGTAATAAAATGTAGTGCTGCCAATTGCTTCTTTTTGTGCCGAAGAGAAGGTATTGAGATACTCGCCATTAAGCCATGTATTTATATCGCTCTGTGCATAAGCAGACCAACTGGAGTCCCAATTCATAAGGGTTGGATAACGCTTACGAATTAAAAGCGTACGTCCTACCCCGTTCAGCTCGCTCTCATAGCCATGCTTGGCAACAATGAACTCCACGACGTTGTTACCCTCGTCCATAAGCACTGTCTTACCCTCCGGAATATTGGAAAGATAATATTCAGTGGTGAGGAACGAACAGCTGGCAGAATTGCCGCCAGCAGAAGCAGTAACGATAGCCGCGCCGGGGGAGTTCCATTTGACCTGACAAGTGGATTTTCCTTCTGCATTCGTCAGAACGTGAAGGGAGACGATTCCTTCGGGAGAAGCTGCCCAGTTGATTTTAGGAGAGTCAATAGAAGCAGGGGAGAGGGTAGCAGACAAAATAACGGACTCGCCCCATCCAAGCTGTTCGCTGGTATGGTCAAGAGACATAGTCTGAGCATCTGCCATCATGTACCCCTCTACAGTACCTTTGAAACACCCATTGAAAGTGTACTTTACATTGGTCGCCAGCAAGACAGCGTCGTAATTGAACTGATGGTGAATTTTTACCATATCAAGAGCATCAATAGTAGGGCTTGCCCGATATGTGAGAGAAGCCTTGCGGCGGTTGGAAAGGACTCCGTAAGACTCCGTAAGGGCATTCCTGGATTTTGCAAGAATGTCCTTTGTGAGCATAACATTGCTCAGAGTCTGGCTCACGCCTTTGCCCGAAGGGTTTTCAGGATAAGCGTAGGTGGCATTTCCTACGGTGGTCACTACGTTGAGCATATTTTGGGCAAAGGTGATTTCCGGCCAAGAATAATTGTTCAGTACTGGAATGTCCAACACGGGGTTGGAGGCATCGGAGCCGTAGACTCGGTTAATTTTTATCACGCCATCACGAGTCTGGTACAGAGCCATTCCGGCCGCATTGGCCGCAAGCTGCAAAATATCGGAATTGTGATAAGTAGACTCATCGCTTGTAATGTCGGTGGAGTAATTTTTCAGTTCATCCGAAATATCAAAGGTAATTTCATCCGCTTCCAACAGCTCCAAAGCATCGTAGCACATCTCATAGAGCGTGCCGTATTTTCTTCCGGTGTACTTCGTGCTGGATAGATACAGGAAAGCGTCTCGCGCCTGAAAAGACGCCTCAATGCTGTTGGCAGGGACACTCCACTCTGACAGGAAGAACATCCCTCCGCTCACCCATTCGGTCTTCCCGTCAACATCCATTCCATAGCGAACAGTAACAGGCTGGCGCTCATAGATGTACTTGTAAATTCCTTGAGGGTTTACGGAGTCCCATGTGCGGTCGCTGTTATCCAAACTAAAGGAAATCGACTCCTGAGAAAGCTGCCCGGAGATAGGGTCTCTTGCAGAAGAATGACTGTAGGACAAGATTTTGGTCTTGTCAAACACCAGATACCTTCCGATTTTTACTTGCTCGACCCTTACTCTTCGGTCGGGGAGACACCACTTTAGAACTTCAATCTCTACGGCATCAAACCCTGAAAGTTCAACCTCAACATCAGAACGGACCGATTTGTTTCCATTCACGGTCACAGTTTTTAGCTTGCTAGTTCCAAGGTATGCACTGACCGAAAAATCCGTAGCGTACTCCCCGAATACTGTAGACCAGCAAATCGAAACGCCAGGAACGGAGGACTTGTTTTCACTTGGAAGTTCAAGCCGGATAACAGGATGGTTCGAATCGTCAAAAATCTCGGCGCTCAAAAAACCAGTAGTTCCATACGGAGGAGAAGAAGGGACGATGTTACAGCTTCCATCAAGAACAGTGAGATTGGGCTCTCCTGTGGAATACCTCGAAATGGAAGCGTTATCAGAAAGTGCAATATTGTGAAAGGTGGAGAACGGGGCCGCCGATGACGTGACGATGGTAGCCTTTTTGTTGATGCCAGGTTCAGTAATTCCACAGGTAATCTCTACAAAAGATTCCGGGACGAGCGTTTCGTTAAATTTTTCTTTCCACTTATCGGAGACTTCAACCATGTGTCATACCTCCACAAGAGAAAGTTTGCACCCCGTCCATCCCATCACGCCACCGGTTTTCGGCCCTCTACGCCACATTCCGCCGGTGCGGTCGGAGACGTACATCTGACGGGTGGTATAACCGGCTGTGGTTTGGTTATAGAATTTAACAGTGCAGTAAAAATTCGTGGTGAAAAGGCTCAGGATGTCGGCCCACTGCCGCGCGGTAAGGTAGTTCCATGACATGGAGACCTTTGCCACATCATGCCGCACGACAGCGCCAACAACCTTTCCCTGAACATTTCGCCCAGAGTCCACGATCGTGCTAGTCGTTCCCTCATAAGAGGAGGGTTCCGGCAACTCTACGCCATTCACCGTAACCAGTGCAGGAATATTGGCCATCTGAACCATCCTTTCTTAGTAAGAGTAAACTTCAGTACCCATAATGGACATGCCGCGTTCTTTCTGCGTTTTTTCAACGGAAGCAGTAAGCTGCTTGCCGTCAAGGTACACTCTCACATCTCTTCCATCAGAGATTTCCTCTCCATACCGCTGCCAGATGTCGAGGAATGCGTTGTAGCAGCCGTTGTACACAGCATCTCTCATCTCTTCGGAGTTTCCTCCGGCCGCAGAATAAGTTCCGCTGTAAGAAGAGCTAGACGTCGAGGAATTATAGCTGGAGCTTCCGACGTACTGAGATGTATCGCTGTAACTGCCGGTAGACCGGCTACCGCCAAGTTTCGACACGATGCCAGCAATCGCAACTCCAAGGGTTGCGGCGGCGGCAAGGGCCACGATGCCAGCTGGAATGCCAAAAATCGTAGCGCTGAGGGCGGCACCCACAGCAGAAAGCATTCCTGCCACTGCGGTTCCGATGGTGCTTACCAGACTTGCAAACCCGGCAAAAATCGTCGGGAAAGAGCTGAGTAAACCACCAGAGAGCGCCGCACTGATGGCTTTAGCTGCCGTTGCGAGGGGAGACTTCACGTTTCCGAAAGCCTGCGTAATGCCGGAAAGCATCGTCTGAGTTTCAGCGGAAACCTTTCCAAAGTTTTGGGTCAGATTGTTCACCAGATTTTTCCCAATGGTAGCAGCGGTGTTCAGCAGAGAAGAAGCTTGGCTTTTCAATTCTTTGCTTAGTCTGCTTACAAGGTCGCTTGCAACGGACTTGGCGCGTTTACGCTGCTCATCACCCATAGCGCCCCAAATGCCAGCGGCGATCGTAGTGCCGACCGTTTTCCAATCGCCACTCTGGGCGGCTTGGATGAACGTCTGCACCGTACCGAAGAAGTCGGTTTTGAGGTTGTTATCGAGTTCGGCCCACTTAGAGTCTAGCCCGGAAATGATGCCATTGACGTAGCTTGTGCCGCAGTCAATTCCATAGTTCGCCATCTCTTCGCCCTTGAGCTTGGTGGCGTCTACGAGTTTATTCATAGCATCGTTGACATAACCGAGGAAAGCAGTGATACCGTTCGCAAGACCCATGTCGATGTAACCGCCAATCTCTGCAAACTCCGTAGAAGGGGAGTGAATGCCGAGCACATTCTTGACCTTATCAATGACTGCGTCGCCAACATTTGCAACAGCGTTTTTGGCCGTTTCAATCATGTTGTTCACGCCATCAATAAGACCCTGAATCAGATTTTTGCCAATATCAAAAAGACTAAAATTGTCGAATGCGCTCTTGATTGCAGAAAGAATTTTTTCCGCAGTTTCAGTTACGCTAGAGATAGCATCGGTAATGCCTTTCTTCAATCCGGCGATAATGTATCCGCCTTGTTCGGCCATTACGGTAGATGGGGAATTGATTCCAAAGGCAGACTTAAAACCGTTGATAAATGGATTGAACACATTTTCAATAATCCAAGAAGCAACATTCGTGATTGCGTCTTGAATGCCGTAATAAATACCGTAGACGATATTTAGACCAACATTATCAAACGGCCCCTCTGCCACTTTCTTTTCAAAATAATCGGCAATTCGAGAAACCAGACCACCCATGAAGTCGAGTGCTTCAATGAACGCTTCGCCAAAGAAACGACCGATGGCTTGAGCTAGCCCGGCCCAATCTACGGAAGTAACGGCTCTAATAGCAAAGTCAACGAGGTCTTGACCAAGTTGGTAAGAGTCTGTGCCAGCCAAGAAATCAGAAACAGCGTTAATGCTATCAGTGATAAAGTTAAAAAAAACTTTTGCAAGCTTTTCAATCTCAACATTTTGAAGAGCATCGGAAAGCTTATCAGTTAATTGCTTCCCAACACCAGTCCAATCTACTGTTGCTATCCAATCTGAAAGTTCGTGAAAAAATCCAGAAAAGCCATCAATAAAGGCGTTAAGCACAGATGTCCAGTCAAGCTGAGACAGAAAACCGCCAAGAAGCTCAAACTCGATAATAAATCTGTCTGCAAGTAATCGGCCAAATAAATCCCAGTCTACAGAATCCACGAGCCCGTTAACGCCATCTGCAAAAACCGCTCCAAGCGAGGCCCAATCAACAGAATGGATGGCATTATAAATCATGCCCATAAGTTTATTCAACTGTTCACCGATTTGGGTTCCGATTTGGAAAGAATCAAGAGATTTCAGTTTCTCCTTAATCTCGTCAACAGCACTTCCGGCATAATCTTTGAACATATCATACTGGGAAAGGTCAACATCACCAAGTAAATTACCAGTAGCACCGCCGCTGCCGGAGCCGGACGAGCCGGAGTTTTGCGAGGGGTCAATGATGTTTAATTCATCAAAACCCATCGTGTAATCTTTAGCCGCTTTCGCCGCTGCTTTCGTAGCATCAGCAGTGTCATCCATAGCGTCGCTCACGCCGCCAATATCTTTCTGTGTCTTGCTAAAATCGGTAAATTCAATTTTCTGTCCAAACACAGATGCAAGAGAGACCACAAATTCTTTGATAAGGTCAACTGCTACAATCAGAACGGGAAGAATCGCCTTAAATGCGGGATAAAGAAGCTGGCCTACAGCCTTTGCAAGCTGCGAAATTTCAGACTTCAAAATGCGTACCATATTGGCGGGGCTACTAATAGTCTGCGCGAGATTGCCTTGAATGTTTGTGGTCTGCTTCATAATGGCGATGTAGCGAAGAACTGCCTTATCTGCCTGAGACAGACTAGAAACCTGTTTATTAAAGCCCAAAGCAAGAAGTTCCTGCTGTAACCGTGCCTGAGACAGATCAACGCCTAAGCGTCTAATAGGTTCAAGCTCGCCAGAAATTGCGGAAGCGATAGCTGTAAATGTGGTTGCGGTATCCTTGTTCCAATAGGACGATTCATCATAAGAAAGCTGCGTCAAGTTTTTGGAAAGAATATACGCTTTATCACTCGCTAAGCCAAACGATGTTGCAAGACTTTGAATTGTCGCAATGTTTGTCATTGCTTCTGTAGGGTCGATTCCAAGCAGAGACTCCATTTTATTGATAAGTTCAGTTGCTTGGCCGCTTAGCTCGCCCATTGCGTTGTTGAACAAGTCTGTCGCTTCGTAAAAATCATTAAACTTGGCAACAGCGTTAGCAAGGTAAGAAGCGATAGCCTTCAAGGAAACAAGCTGTGCAGCACGATTCTTAATTGCTTCCAACTGACTCGCTAGTTTTGCAAAACTAGCGCTTGCTTTATTGTTTGCAGAAGATAGGCGATTTGTGGAACTGATGGCGCTTTTAATTTTAGAAGGAAGCGCAGAGAAAGAGCCTCCAACTTTATCCAGCTTAGAGGAAAGTGGAGAAATAGAAGATGCCACTTTTTTGCAAACTTCCGAAAAATCATCAAGCGTTTTAGCGTCCAGTTTCTTTGTAATGCTTGGGATTTTAGCAATGGAATTGATTGCGCTGCTTACACCACGCAAGCCCTTCATAGAAGAATCGCTAATAGAAGAAATTGGAGCAATGCCTTTTCTGAGGCTCTCCATTTTACTGCTTAACCCGGTAAAATCGATATTCCCGATATTCACATTGGAGATTCGATTCAACGCATTGCCGACAGCTCGAATTCCTTTTGCGCTTTCATTCATATTGGCGTTAGAAATCTTGTCGATAAAATCCGTCAGCTTATCTAACCCAGAAAGCCCGGTGGATGCCTGTTTCAGCGCAGAAATGGAAGCGGACAGCTTATCAAGGCTGTTGACAACCTTCGTCACATTGCCCTTTGTCCGCAAATTAGAAATGGCGGTAGCGAGCTTGTCGATATTAAGCTCTGCGCCCTGCGATTCCGCAGAGATTTCTACGGATAAGCTCGTAATATCAACATCAGCCATCACTACCACCATCACTTTCCATCATAGAGAACATCATTCTCTTGATTCGCTCCTGCGCCTCAACTGCGCGTTGGTATTCATACTCGTCTTTCTCCTTTTGGGTAAGGGGAATCGGTCTGTCCATGTACTTGATAGGTTTAGACCCTTTCTTTCGGAACATATTGCCAACCGTAGAGGAAAGCGCAGATGCCATGTAAAAGCCATTTCTCCACGCTTCTGCGTTGGCCCTGCGTTCCCGCAGCTCCTCTGCATCACGGTAGACCTTCGCCAGCCAGACATCGCCGTGCCAAAACTGTTCGTAGGTCATACCGATGGAGATGTAATAGGCTTCTACATCGTGGAACAGCTTGGAGAAGGAGAATGGCTCTCCCTCTCCGTCTGTTTCCTGAGATTGTGCGGTTACACAATCTCCCACGTTGCGTTTTTTGCGGTCTTGTCCTCAGTATCAGTTGCCAGCAGAGACTTAGAAGCGTCCATGAACATCTCAAGCAGAACGCCCATCAGGTCTTCCTTATCCTCGATGTGCTGGAACATTTCGTCCACGACCTTGCGCTTGATACCCTTGTTCCGCGCGATAAAAGCACCGTAGAACAGGGCGCGGGAGTTGGACAGCAGGTTGGTCATCTGGGTGTACTGACCAATCTGAAAGCCTGCACGTTCGGTAGCTTCCACGCTGTCACGGGTGAAAGTCAGTTCGTAAGTATTCTTGCCATCGGGGGAATGAAAATTGATAACTTTTGCAGCCATAATAAATGCTCTCCTTTATAAATAGGGGCAGAACCAAATCCGATGTTCAGTTCTGCCCGGTTTGATTGATTCGATTTTTGCGGTTTAGCCGCCAGCAACAGTCAGGGTCTCGCTGAACTCAGGCTTCTTGGTGAAGATGCAGTTGATGGTCATTTCCACAACCTCGTCCACGCCAAAGCCGGACAGTCCAACCTGATGCATACCCTGCCAAGTGAAGCCGGAGCCGTCCTGCATCTTCAGGGCGTAGTACTTTACAGCGTTGCTCTCGGAAGTCTCATCGTAGCCAGCTTCCTTGACCTTCTTGTAGTCAGTCTTGTTGTAGTTGGCGGTAAAAGACTTGGTATCAGACTGGATAATGCCAAAGATGTTGACCTGCATGGGGTCAGACAAAGTGGTGGCATCCAGAAGGTTCGGCTCAGAGATCAGGTCGGGTACATCCTTGATATCGCACAGCTTCGTCAGAGCGGTTGCGCTGTCGCCACAATATAGGGTGGTATTCAGACCGGAGATAGCAGTACTCATAGAATGTTTACCTCCTTATTTTCGGTAAATCATTCCGTCCTCTCCGATTGTTGCCCCATAGCTGCAATCAATCCGATAGACGGAATTGTTGTACAGCCCATTCAACGGGGCAAACGATTTTCGATAAAAATTGAGCGGTTCCAATACAGAATCCACGATGTCCACAATGGAGCGGGCTTCTGCAATGCGTCCGCTGGTTTTGTTGGAGTAGACACGAATACGCAAGGAAACGGCAGCGTACTTGCTGTGACCAGCAGAATCCCGGTGAACCGGGAGATTGCTGTTTTCCTCTATCTGCACACACGGAAACTTTTTGACGTTGCTGTCGTTGATTTCGCCAGTGACGAAGATACCAGGCACTTGCTTTCGCAGTTCCTTGGCAACAGCTGTAAAGATAGAATTGAAATAATCAATCAACTATTCCAAACCTCCCTCCACGTTGCTTCTACCTGAGAAGCCATTTCTTCAACAGCTCCCCACATAGCCATAGCTGGTTCGTTACCGCTGGTGTAATTCAACTGTCCCTTGCCGGGAACGGTATCCACATAGGTTCCGGCATTACCGGGGTCACCGTAGTAGTACCAACGTCTGCCAGCACCCTTACCTTGACCATAGGAGCCATGCGCACCAACACCGGGCGGCAGTTCGCCGCCATATCCGTTGTGATGTGCACCGGTACCAAACTCGATAAAGGCGACTGACTTGCCCTCTGCAATGATGGTGCAAATGTTTCCGTTCTGCTCAACACGACAAGAGACATCGTTGCTACCGGCATATTCTGCATTTGCAAAGCGAACTTTCGCTACATCAAGCCCTTTGTCAGCCAACGACTTTGCAAACTCCTGCGCTTTTTTGTTCAGGGTGGCCTTGTACTCCTGTATCTGACGTTCCGCATCACGAAGTCCGGCATCGCTCAACCTCACTTTAATTTTCACTTGCAGCCACCTCTTTCAGCGCATACAACGTGTCCGTGATATGCTCTGCGACTTTGACCACAATGTAATTGAAGGGCTTTGAAACGTCCGTCTGAAACCAGACGTGCGTACCTTCATAAAGCGGTGTGTTGTGCTTTTTGCTGGACGAACTGACAACGTAGCTGTAATCCGTAAACGCTCCAAAAGGGCTTGCTTCCGCAGAACCAGTAGGCGGGCTGACGTTCAACATCAGCTTTGCAGGGTCACTCCACGTCTGCGATGTTTCGCCGGTTTCGTTTCCCCATTCGTCCACAACAGGTTCTTTCTCGCCGACCGGGTTTGAATACCACAGCGGGCGCTTATCCAGTGGGCTTCCATTGAACATCAGCCAATAACACCTACTCTCGGAACCACTTCATTTAGCAGGGACTGTGCCACATCGGAGCTTTCCCACACACGAGTAATGCCGTTGTTGGTGTAGCTCGTTTGTCCGTTTGCGCCGATGTGGTTGTACAGTTCTGCTGCAATGCGTATCTGCAACGACTGATACTGCAAGGGTAACTCGTCCGGTTTGTTGCCGAAGGGGTAGCCCTGTGCAAATATCTTGTCTTTGGCGAAATCAAGCAGCAGGTCGAAGAGTGGGTAGTCCTCGTCCGTGATTTCACGGTCAAGTGCTGGGGCAATGTACTGCCCCAGCTTGACTGCCGCTTCGGAATACTGGTCTCCCATGCTGCTTTCCTCCTTTCGCCTTAGTAAGCCTTGATGCAGTACACAGCGTCCATGCGCTCAAAGGACGGCAGGACGATTTCAGAAACGTAGATGTTGGTGTTGACAGGATGCACAGTCTGCTCAGTGGTAACAGCAACGCCAGTATTCACAACGGAAACCTGTGCGTTGGAGATGCCAGCCATCAGGTCGGCTTCCTCAGGGGTGGCAACATAGTACATATTGCCCAGAGAGCCAGAAGGAGCCAGCACGACATAGCCATCAGGCAGATACTTCTCAGCAGCTGCGGTTTCCTCCGGCTTGTACATCTTGTCGTACAGATGAATGCGGATGCCAGATGCGCTTTCGACAACAGAACGTGCCTCGGAATCGACAAGAACGGCGGTGGCGGTTTTCATAACCGTCAGGAACCGGTTCTTGATTTCATCCGCAGCAATCATCTTGTGGAAAGTGTTGGTGTTCATGTAGGCATCGGTGATAATCTCACCAGTGTTTGCCAGCACGGTGTTTGCGGCAGTGGTCATCGTGGCGATGGGGGTTGCGGTGGTGGGAGCGTCCCACTTCTCCTTAGTGGCCAGAGCCTTGTAATTGGACTGCTGCCAAGTGCCGTCCGGGTCATAATCGTAGACGTAACTCACGCCGTTGGACTCAATAGAGATGCCGGGCTTGCCAGTCTTAGGAGCCAGAAGCTGCCACACCATTCGCTCAGGCACAATGCGAGCACCGGTAATAAGCTGTGCGGTATCATCGTAGACACGATTGATAACGTCTGCCGCAAACTCCTGATTAGTAGCCAGAACAGAGATAATCTTGCGGCGGTCTTCCTCGTCAATGTGAGTGCCCTCACGGAAGAACGGCATATTGGTCTCGGTCATTTTGATGCCCTGACGAGTACGGAACGTAGCCTTGGTATCGAAAACGCTAGGCTTCAGCGAAACGCCAACGCCCTTGTGGCCACGCAGCCACTTCAGTTCCATGCTGACTTTCTTCCGAGCAGGGAACAGGGCATCGGAAGCATAAGGCTGCGCATTGGTCGGGTCATTCGTCCAATAGGCGGCAATCGCAGCGGGGGAGAAGATTTCATTCAGATTCAGTGCCATAATTTAGTCCTCCTTACTCGCTCTTTGCGCCAACATCAGTACGGCAGAAAACGGCGGGAACAGCCTTTTTCAGAGCGGCAATATCGTTTGCAGAATAGGTAAAGCCGGACAGCTTTGCCTTGTCCACATCAATAACGCCCTGAATCAGCAGTGCGCCATTGGGGTTGACGGCAGGGTCAACGGTGTGCAGCAGAATGCCAATGGCATCGGTAGCCGCATCAGCAGCACTTGTGCCAGTAGTGGCAGCGGCTTTCAGGCCAGTCTTTGCCATAGGATAACCAGCCGGAACAGCGTTGGTCTCCTTGACGGTAAAGGGAATGGCAACATAGGTATCAGCAGCCAGAATAGTGCTTTCAGGAGCCGATACCGGAGTATTGGTGTACTTCATGTTTTCCTCCTTAATGGAAAGCAGTCATTGCGTCACTCGATGCCTTGTTTGCGTCTGCACGCTCCTGTGCGAAGCGTTTAGCAAAGGCAACACCCGCGCTATCTGCGCTGTTACCATTACCATCCGCACCCGGAGGCGTGGGCATATCCTTCAGCAGAGAAGCCTTGTATGCGGTGTCGTGGGCAGTCATAAACTCCGACTGGAACTTAAACACCTTGTCCATGTCACCGTCAGCCAGTGCAGATGCAGCCTTGCCAGCCAGTTCAGCGTCATAACCCTGTGCAACGAACTTCTCACGGTAAGATGCAAGGGTCTTTTCCTTGACGAGGTTTTCCTTGTCGGCAGTCAGGGCTTCAATCTGCTTCTGCATCTCTGCCAGTTTGTCAGCCTGTTCCTGTGCGGCGTTCTCGTCATCGGTACGCTTTGCTTTGAGCTGCTTCTTGTACTCGGCAGCTTCACCGTTGGCTTTCGTCACGGCGTTGCGCAGCTTCTCGACCTCTGCGTTAGGGTCTGCAACCTTTTCCAGCGCAGAAATGATTTCATCGGCGGTCATGCCCTCTTTGTAGGCATCACCAAGTAACGCTTTGTAGTTCATATTGTTAATTTCCTCCTGCGTTTTTTTACCGTTGCTTCCCTGCAACGCTGCGAAATTTATATCCCGGCTTCCCTGCCGGAATATATCAGCCCGCTAATGCGGATTGATTTTTAGTCGATTAGTTCCCCTGCGCCGTTGTAAACCAGTTCTTCTTTCGCAACATCAGGAGCGGCGAAAACGGTCGGAACAAGATAGACTGGAACGCCATACAACTTTGCAGCATCAATTTCTACAGTACAGCCGTTATACTGAAAGGCGTTATCGCCGCAAATGCCGATAAAATAATCAGCCTGTGCGAGAAGTTCGATGCTCTTTCCAAGATACCAAAGCCCTTCAGTTCTACACTTAGGCGGGTTATCTTCGATATAGGTCGGGATAACCTCAAGGCTTTCACCGTACACTGCTTCGGCAATCTTGTGCAAACGGTCAAACGTCATCCGAATATTTTCTTCCGACCGATTCTTCATCGGGCAGGAAATAAACAGCTTCTTCATTTTTGCTCGCCTTCCTTTGCATTAGTCTGTTCACCAACCATTTTGCCGTTGTTGGCAATATGGTCTGTGGGCTGTTCCTGCGGCTTCGGTGCTTTTCCATCCTCACCCAGCTTGCCAGCGGCAATCAAGAAGGGCTTGCTCATTTCGTAAGCGGCCTGCGGGTCAGGGAACAGACCGGGCGTAGTAAACGCCAACTGCGGGTCAATGCTCTGATTAAGCATCTGTGCAAAAATCTGAACCTTGCTCTGCTGGTTATCGTACTGACGGCGGGGCAGTTTGATATTGATGTCGCTTGCCATCAGCTTAGAGCCAGCCGTATCACGCAGGATTTTCAGCATCACAGACAAGCTTTGGCGTTCCGAAAACTTGAACATATTCTCGTACTGCTGCGCCCTTGCTTCTGTGTGATTCCAGCCGTTGCGGACGATAACTGCGCCCACGTTGTCAGACGTTGCGTTCTCACTGCCAGTTGCACTAGGCATGGCAGTCAGGCTGCGGTACACGTTCAACATGGAATCAAGCAGGGTCTGGCTCTGCTGCTGGTCAAGCTCGTTTGCAATCTGCTTTACATCAGCGGCAAGACCAGCGGTAGACTTGATGGACATTGCGCCCATCTGCTTAACAGCATCCAGCGCTTCCTTGTCCACAAGACAGTTTACAAACACCAAGATGGACTGGATGAATTGCTCAACGCCGTCCAGACGGTTGCTTTCAAGATTGTTGATGGCATCCAGAACAGGGATAGCCGGTTCAAACAGACCCATGCGCTCCGGGTTCAGCTTGTATTCGACCATCGGCAGCATCCCTAGAGAGTGGTTCTCCGACTTTGTGACCTTGCCGTTGTCGATTTCAAAGTACTGGTTTGGCGTATATACGCAAATCAGGTCGTTCAGGTCATTCTGATAATTGCGTGGGATGTGCAGCACATTAGCGATGGGCTTGTGCCCGATGCCGGAGTTGTAAATCACATACGCCATGTCGGGGTCGGGAACGTCCACTAGCAGGGGTGTTTCGTCCGGGTAGTTTCCGCCATACCCCTTGTCAGGAAGAACAATGCGGTATCCCTGTCCGCACTCCAACATCCACTGCCAGAGCCGCCGATCAAGCGCGTCCTTGCCCTCATACTGCAAAGCATTAGACAGCCGGGCGATTTCCTCGCCGTCACCTGTTGCCGTTTCAGACCGCACATAAGAGCAGGGAGTGCCGCTCATGTAGCCCGTGTAGAAACCCACACACTCGTTGGCGTGGTTCTCTACAATGCGATTGGTGATTTCAGCGTGGTATTCCTTCGTTCGATGGAGGACGGGTTGACTGCCCAAGTAGTAATTGTGCAGAAAGCGAATCTCATTTTTGTTTAGCAGATGAATAGGCTCTGCCTTGCCCATAACAACTTTCAGCACATTTTCTCGATTGATTTCCGTCTCCGGCGTTTCAATCGGTCTACGGCCAGTCAGAGGCTCATTCAAAAAGCCGTCAACAATTATCTGGTACTCAGCCATGCGTTCCTCCTTTCCGGCAAAATAAAAAGCGCAGCAAGACAAACCTGTTAAGGTCTATCTCACTGCGCTTACAACTGCGCTTCAAAAGCTATTTAGTTCTTAAACTTTGGTACGGAGACCCATGTTTCCTTTGGAAGGCTGGAATCTCCAATTGTAATCCAATGGCAAAGGGGGCACAGAAGGGAGAACTTACCTTCCACTTCACCAAGATAACGTCCGCAATCACACGGATTGCCGTTTGCGTCTTTCCGAGGGCGCTTGCATCGTACTTTTGCTATCATCTGTGCTCCTTTCGTTGGATTTCTGGAAACAGGCTGTTGAGCACAGACCTGTCAGAAGCTACTGGGAAACTGTTTGCACTTCCAGCCGTGCTATTCTTCGCCCGAAGAAAACCACTGCAGCCTTTACATTCAGTTGTCGGACAGACGTAAACGGGTCAGCTGCAATTTTGGTACCGCATAATGGATTTGAACCAATGTATGCTCGGATATGAGCCGAGTGCTCTAACCATACTGAGCTAATGCGGCATAAAAACCCGGCTTGATTGGTTAACCGCTGCTCTTTGCAATGTCATGCCTAACCATTGTATCGAGAGCCGGGAGTAGCGGTAGAGGATTCAGAAAATAGAAAGCCAAGCAAAGAAGATGGTTGTGCTGCGTAACGGAATCGAACCGTTGCTTGCCAGCCGTGGGGGAGACAGACTGGCATTCCCCAAACAATTGGAAACGCAACATATAAAGCCCGGTGAAGGCGAAAGAGTGAGAAAACCTCCACCGGTGAAAGGAGGAATATGCTTGTTGACACGCACGCAAGTAAAAATGACAAAACCCCGCGTGTAAGCTATTCCTTTAAGGGAAGCTGCAAAACTTCCTGCGTACATTATAAGCCTTGTCAAGTGGTGAAATCAAATAAATAGACCCAGCGAACACAATATATTGTGTTTTTAATCAAAACGGCCTCTTGACAGGCTCAATTTTACTGATTCCGTTGTACAGTTCATCGGCAAGCTGTGCCAGACTGTCCGGTGCATCATCGTGCGGAACTTTGCCAAGCTGCGTGAACATCGTCACCTGCTCCATGAACGCCTTGTACTCTTTCGACTGGTGCTTTTCATCAAGGAAATAGAACCGTTTGATGTCCGGCGCATACTGGATGATTCTTGACAGCTTGCTTTGACCGCTGGGCGCACGTTGGCTGCGGACAGAGCAGTGATAGCCTTGCTGCCGGAGCTGGCTATCTACCACGTCACAATATTCATCGCCGCCGTTGTTGGCTTCGCCACGCACCACATTGATTTTGTGCTGGATGATTTTGCCCACGACTTCCGGTCTAGTCACGGTCTTATCGCCATTATTGAACACAAGATCAGGAATGAACACGGCATCACCATACACATAGGCGATAGGGCAAGCGGTGAAGTCCCCGCCGCCCCATGCAATATCCATAACCATGAGCTTGCGATCGGGCTCACCATCAGGCAGAACGCCATTAAAATATCGCAGTTCATCGGCAGGAAACAGTAGGCCTTCACGCACATAAGGCTTGCCCATGTACTTTGCCCACCATGTTGCATCGTCAATGCTGGCTTTCATGTCGGCATAGTAAGCATCGTCAAATCCCACGCCGTAGTCATAATTGAAATTGCTGTGTCCATTCTCGTCCACAGCGGGAATCACCCGGAATCTGTACTTAGGATTGTCCGCATACTGGCTCTGGATGCGCCCCAGAGGGTCAAGCACGTTCCAGCGTGTGCCGACCATCAGCTCTAATGCGCCTTGCTTTTTGCGGTCTTTCAGCTGGTTCAGGTAGGCATCGTACTTGTTATTCAGACGCTCAACATTCAGGCTCTCCTCCAAGTCCTCGATCAGGTCATCACTGTACAGAACGCCGCCCTCGCCAATTTCAACAGCGCCAGTCAGCGTGCCGCCAATAGAGCGACAAGTCAGGGTGGGGAAGCGCTTCTTTCGGTTCAGGTCAACGCTTTCGTCCTTTGCGCTCTTGTCCACAAGTTGAACGTCAGGGAAGATTTTGCTCCAATTGTAAGTCACAGGGTCAGTGATGATGGACAGCACTTCGCCATAGAAGCCGTTTGTCAGCTTGTCGGAGTGTCCGCTCATAACCGATGCAACGTCCGGGCGGTTTCCCATAAGCCATGTGATGAAGAAAATGCACAGCGTACTCTTACCTACGCGAGCCGGAAGACTGACCCCCAAGAAATCTATCCGCTTATAAAACAAGTCCTCTAGGTCGTCTGCCAGCACTTTCAGCACTCTGCGTCTGGGCTGATAGAACTTCTTCTCCGGCGCACGGTTCCATTCAAGGTAGATGCAATAACTGTCGAACACATCTTTTGCTTCAAACAGGTACGTCCGGCCGATAATGTCATAGACCTTCGCCACGTCCTCGCCTGTTTTCATCTTGCCCATCATGGCTGCACAGACAGAACGCAGCTCCCCAGAATATTTGTAGGCATCGAACCGCTTGTCTTGCGGCAAAGCATCTCTCAGGTTCACGACCGCCTGAAACCAGTCCTCGTAGACCTGTGCTTCTGTCGGATTCTGCTTTGCATACGCTTTGATGCTGTCAATGATGGCGATACACTGTTTTGACTGCATAAAAAAATAGGCACCCCCTACCTGAAAATGTAAAGAGTGCCTACAACTGCACAAAAATCAAATATTCGGTTTTATTCTAGGTTGCGAACAATGTCAACTGAAAACGCCAGCTAGCACAATGCTAATCGCCCCTGCGACAACGCTTGTCAGAACGCCGCAAGCAAAGCCTATTGCACGTTCTTTCCACTGTTCAATCTTTTCCAGCTTGTGGATTTTCTTATAGTTCCTAGCACGTTCCAACAGCCAGAACGCCGTGTGCTGCGTATCGCCCCAGCGTATCAATCCATCGTTGGCAAGAGATTCAAGAACGAACTGTGCCGTGAAATCCAGCTTGTCTTGCAGGGCTTTTACGGAATAGAATCCATTCGGAAGGTCTGGCTCATAGGTGTTCAGCGTGTCGATCAGATGCTTCATGTTGTCACTGAGTATCACAAAACGCACCTCGCAACCACAACTACGATAAAGAACCCGGTAAGCAATCCAACGACTGCCCCTGCAAGCCAGTCATACGAGTTTCTGTTGTTCCACTTATCCATAGGCTCTTACTCCTTTCACCTGTTCTGTTCAGCAATCCGATACCATGTCTGGCGGGTTACGCCAAGCTGTTTTGCGGCGTCCGTGACTGTAAGAATGCGCTTCTCCACCTGCTGATGGAGAACATCAAAGAGGTTTCGGTCATACTCGGTTGGCTTGCGACCTTTATAAACGCCTTTCTGCTTTGCCACTTCGATACCCTCTTGCTGGCGGTCAAGCATATTCTGTCGTTCAAATTCGTTGATGGCTGCAATCATCGTCAGCATCAGTTTACCGGTGGGAGTGCCTGTATCTAGGTTTTCTTTATCACTTGCAAGGTGTACGCCGTTAGCTTGTAGCGTTTCGACCATTTCAAGCAAGTCCTTTGTGCTACGGGCAAGGCGGCTGAAATCGTGGATAAACACGGTATCGCCCGGCTGAACTGATTTAAGCATCTTCTGCAACTCTGGTCTATCCATATTCTTGCCAGAGACTTTCTCAATGAACCAACGGTCAATGTTATGCCGCTTCAACGCTTCCACCTGTCGAGCTTCATTCTGTTCAACAGTAGATACACGAACATACGCTACGTTCATTCAGAATCGCCGTCCTTTACCTCTCTTATCTGATAAGCGCCCGTTCTAGTTAGCTCCCCGTTGTCCGGCTCGACAACAAGCCTGTATCCCAGCACTTCTAAAATCTGAACCATCGTAGATAGCTTCATATCATCGGCCAAAACACGAGAAGATACGCTAGAAATTTTTTTATAATCAAGTTTTTTTCTGAGGTATTCGTATGTCCGATGCTGCTCTTTAATAATCCCACGAAGAATTTCGCTGGAATTTACCTTGTTGTTCGTAGCTGCCATTTTTTTGCCCTCTCTTCCTTTGGTATCATTATACGCTTTCTAGCGTAATCTGTCAAGAGAGCAATTCGACCCTAGTGTATATATAAATATACTATACTCTGTAAATACAGAGTATAGTAGTATAAGGA
>SKEJ01000118.1_pt1 | contig 55134 bp, 49 predicted proteins | sample 4826721 | NCBI WGS metagenome assembly SKEJ01 (sample SAMN11008812, study PRJNA524170) | human gut metagenome | biome: Human fecal sample; material: Feces; isolation source: fecal sample from pouch patient p31 | host: Homo sapiens | place: Israel: Tel-Aviv | collected 2015-06-02 | reverse complement strand
TTGACACCATTAGCAGTTTCCTTCTCGAAAACGAAATGACGGTGTACATCGTCATTTTTGACCGCAAAACCTATCAGATCAGCGGCAAGCTGTTTGCCGATATTGCAGCGTACATAGATGACCGCTATGTGGACGAGCGTACTGATAATCGTTCCGAGCGTCTGCGCAGGATGAACGCCTTCCGGATGGAAGAACCCATGCCTTGCGAGGCATCCGTTTGTGAAGAGGCAATCGAACAGCTCATGCCTCCCGTCTCTGCGGCGGCTGCCCCCAAAAAGGCGGCAACCCTTGATGACGCGCTGGGACAGATCGACGAGAGTTTTTCCGAGATGCTTCTGCGAAAGATTGATGAGCGCGGCATGACGGACGCGCAGTGCTATAAGAAGGCGAATATTGACCGGAAGCTCTTCTCGAAGATCCGCTCGGACAAGTCTTATAAGCCTTCCAAGCCCACGGTCATTGCGTTTGCCATTGCCCTTGAGCTGCCGCTTGTTGAAATGAAGGATATGCTCATGAAGGCTGGCTTTGCGCTCTCCCACTCCAACAAGTTTGACATCATCGTGGAGTATTTCGTGGAGCATGGGAACTATAATGTCTTTGAGATCAACGAGGCTCTGTTTGCCTTCGACCAAAGTTTAATAGGAGCATAAGGTCTATGGATAAAGTGTTTCAGAAATTTTTGCGAAGTGGTATTGACCTTTCGCCCGTAGGGGTGGAGCGTCGTGAAGATAACAACCCATACTTTTGCACGCCAAAAGGTGCATCTATTTTTGGCTGGGCGGGTGTGGACGGCATCCACTTCTGCTTTGTTCGAGACTTTGGCGGTATGGTATTTTCCGTCAGTCCCATGAACTCGGCTCCGGATTTTGTTCATCCGCTGGCAAACGATTTTGAAGACTTTCTGAGGTTGCTCCTTGCTTGCAGTGATTCGGCAGCGCTGGAACAGGCGTGGATGTGGGATAAAGCCCAGTTTGAAGCCTTTTTGCAGGACAACCCTCCAACGCAGGATCAGCAAAGAACGCTATCAGAGCTTGCTGAGAAAATGAAATTGACGCCTATGGAACAGCCGTGGGTATACATCAAAAAGCTGCAAGCATCTTTTGATTATAGTAAGATCAAGTACACCGAGGACTATTATGATGTTGATATGAACCCAGAAGCAGAACCGACCATGCCTGAGTGGAAGGTCTACTTTGAGGGAAACTTCTGGGGACATTCGGGAAAAGACCATGCCGGAACGGAAATCCGGTTGAATAAGCAATTTGACTGGGCGAGGCATCATTGGGTTATTCCTGCGGCGTATTCTTGCAGCAAGGGACTCGTCATGGACTTTTGTATGCGTACCCCGGAAGAAGACATTCGCAAGTTCATAACTAAATGGGATTTACACCCCGAAAACGACTCCTGCGAATACTTCACGCAGGAGCAGCAAATGCAGATAGATTTAGACAATCCACTTTGCCTTGACTTTATTCCTCGTTTGGAATTGAACGGGAAAACAATGCTGACCTCCCACGGCTGTTCCGTGGTCTTTAATCCATGTTTGCCAGACGGGGTGATCAATGAAGCGGAAGCAAAGTGGGCATTGGAACACTATGATTTGGATACATCCTATGGATGGATGATTTTTCGGGCAGCTTTTCCGTGGACAAGCAAACGCCGTCCTGAAATAAAAGCCCTCTCCCTTACAATGGAGCAGCAGTCGTGTCGTGTCCCGGGACCACATTTCAAGGCACACGCTCCCGGTGATTCGTTTTCTTTCCTCCATCCGGTCAGTGGAAAAAAATACACATTGACTGTACAGGAATTAGAGCAGCAGACAATTTCCGAAAAGCGTTACGGTTCTGACCGCTGGTTTTATCCTACGCATTTTACTGCTATGAGCTATACACTTTCTCCTGAACCTGACAGCGATGTTACGATCTGTGATTGCGCTGAGGGGGACAAGCCTTTGGAAATTGCGCCATGCTCTGACCGCTATGCACCAGAGGCACGAAACGATATTGCTTGTATCGGCATTATCGGCGGAGCGGACGGTCCAATCGCAATCGTGTGTGGAGACAGCTCAAAAGAAAAACTTCATGCAGTTTGTTCCTCTCTACACTTTGAGCCGGTGGAGGGTGATATTGAATGGCGTATCGTATTCAACATTAAAAGCTCCAATGAAATGTCATTAGGGCTGATCTAAGAAGAAAGCGGAGGCAAAGAAGGTGAAACAACACACTTACATCGCAATCGACCTGAAATCCTTCTACGCCTCCGTGGAGTGCCGGGAACGCGGCTTAGATCCTCTGGACACAAATCTTGTCGTTGCGGATGAGAGCCGGACGGACAAGACTATCTGCCTTGCCGTCACGCCCTCCCTCAAGAGCTACGGTATCTCCGGACGCGGACGGCTGTTTGAAGTCAAGCAGCGAGTGAAGGAAGCGAATGCCGGACGGCAGCACGACGCACCGGGACGCAGACTGGAAGGCTCGTCGCACTTCTTCTCGGAGCTGCAAGCAAACCCGTCTCTGGCGATTGACTTCATCATCGCGCCGCCTCGGATGGCGTACTACATGGAGTACAGCACCCGCATCTATCAGGTCTACCTCAAGTATATCGCGCCGGAGGACATCGTAGTCTACTCCATCGACGAGGTGTTCATGGACGTGACGGACTACCTGAATACCTACAAGCTCTCGGCACATGATCTCGCCATGAAGATCATCCTCGATGTGCTTGAAACAACCGGCATCACGGCAACCGCTGGGATTGGGACGAATCTCTTTCTCTGCAAAGTGGCAATGGACATTGTGGCGAAACACATCCTCGCCGACAAGAACGGCGTCCGAATAGCCGAACTGGATGAAATGAAATTCCGGCGTGAGCTTTGGTCTCATCAGCCGCTCACGGATTTCTGGCGCGTAGGTCGGGGCATTGCGAAAAAACTTGAACAGAACGGGATGTTCACCATGGGTGATGTTGCCCTCTGTTCTGAGCGGAACGAGGACTTGCTTTACAAGCTGTTCGGCAAGAATGCGGAACTACTCATTGACCATGCGTGGGGCTGGGAGCCGACCACCATTGAAGCAATCAAGGCGTATCGTCCCAGCTCCAACAGTCTCAGCTCCGGTCAGGTTTTGCACTGCCCATACGAGCCGGAGAAAGCAAAGCTGGTTGTCCGGGAAATGACGGACTTGCTTGTGCTGGACTTGGTGGACAAGGGGCTTGTCACCGACCAGATGGTTCTCACAGTTGGCTACGACATTGAGAACCTGACCGATCCGGCACGACGGGCAAAGTATCACGGTGCGGTGGAGAAAGACCCCTACGGTCGGGAGATTCCCAAACAGGCGCACGGGTCCATCAACCTCGACGGTCACACATCCTCTACCCGCAAAATAATGTGTGCTGTGTCAGAACTCTTTGACCGGATCGTGGACAAGAATCTGCTTGTCCGCCGTATGTATGTTGTGGCAAATCATGTCCTGCCGGAAGTCGATGCCCCGAAGAAAAACGACGGCGCTGTCCAGCTTGACCTCTTTACCGACTATGCCGCCGAAGAGGAAAAGCAGAAAGCCGAGGACGCTGCCTTGGAGCGCGAGAGAAAAATCCAGAAGGCGGCTCTTGCCATCAAGAAGAAGTACGGAAAGAACGCCATCCTCAAGGCGATGAATCTTGAAGAAGGCGCAACCGCCAAAGACCGCAATGCGCAGATCGGAGGGCACAAGGCGTGAACAGAAAATACAACGAGATCATGAGGCTTCCTCACCACGTCTCCAAGACTCGACCGCAGATGCCAATGTCAGATCGTGCAGCGCAGTTTGCTCCCTTCGCTGCCCTCACCGGCTACGATGCTGCAATCAAAGAAACCGGACGTCTGACTGACGAAAGGATTGAGCTTGATGAGGGAGCCTTGACCGCTTTGAACATGAGGTATCAGCTTCTCATGGATGCCCTTGATGAAGAGCCGGAGGTTGAAATAACCTACTTCAAACCTGATGAGCGCAAAGCTGGCGGTGCGTATGTAACTGCAACCGGCGCAGTCATAAAGGTTGATGACTTTGAGCGCCTAATTACCATGCAGGACGGCACGAAGATTCCGATGGATGACATCCTAAGCATTGACGGAGAGCTGTTCTTATCCTTAGAATAATGTCGCTTGCCATGCGACCAAATGAAGTGAATACCGAAGTACAATATGACTGTAAGGTGAGACACCAAGCAGTCATTTTTTTATATACGGAGGTACAAAACATGAGAAAGAACATGACGGAGATCGTATTCATCCTTGATCGCAGCGGCTCTATGAGCGGACTGGAAAAAGACACCATCGGAGGATTCAACTCCATGATTGAAAAGCAGAAAAAAGAGAATGGCGAGGCATTGATCTCTACCGTTCTCTTTGACAACGTGAGCGAGGTTATCCATGACCGTGTGCCGGTTCAGAAGGTGGATCCGATGACCGACAGGGACTATTCCGTTCGCGGATGTACTGCGCTTCTGGATGCTATCGGCGGAGCGATTCATCACATTGGAAATGTCCACAAGTACGCAAGAAATGAGGATGTCCCTGAACATACGCTGTTCGTCATCACAACGGACGGCATGGAGAATGCAAGCCGCCGTTATGACAGCGAGACAGTTAAGAAAATGATCGAGCGGCAGAAGGAAAAGTACGGCTGGGAGTTTCTATTCCTCGGCGCAAATATTGACGCAGTTGAAACGGCAAAGCACTTCGGTATTGGAGCAGACCGAGCGGTCAATTATCACTCTGACCATAAGGGAACGCAGCTCAACTATGAGGTTCTGAGCGAAGCGGTTTCTGCTGTCCGTTGCAGCGTACCACTGGGTACGAATTGGAAAAAGCGTATTGATGAGGACTTTAATTCCAGAAAGGACGGGAGAAAGCAATGAGAACGATCACCGTAAAAGGGACAGGCAATGTCTCCGCAAGACCGGATTACATCATCCTCTCCTTGAACATTGAAACCTTATCTAAAACCTATGACCGTGCAATGTCGGAAGCTACCGAGAGAATCGAAAGACTGCAAGGTGCCGCAGTCTGCGTTGGGTATCACAAAGAAGACTTGAAAACCACGAGCTTTGATGTCCAGACAAGGTACGAGAACGTCAAGGATCGGCAAGGAAATTACAAGCGAGAGTTTGCCGGATATGCTTGCAGCTATCGCTTGAAACTTGCATTTGACTTTGACAGCAAACAGCTTGCAAAGGTCATTTCTGCGATTGCGGATTGCGGTGCAAAGCCGGAACTCAGTATCGCATTCACTGTAAGAAACCCATCAGCGGTCAGCGAAAAGCTGCTGATCAGCGCGACGGAGAATGCCAGAGCGAAGGCGGAGATTCTTTGCAAAGCATCAGGCAGTACGCTTGGGCAGCTACTCAATATCGACTACAACTGGGGAGAACTCAATGTGTATTCCAGAACAAGCTATGAGGTCGAAGACTGCATTCAGCCTCTTATGGCGATGAGTAAATGCTCCGCGCCAGAGATCGAGCCGGACGATATTGACGTGTCGGACACCGTGGCTTTCACATGGGAAATCCAATGATTTTTTGACTTTTTTGAAATCCGGTACTCAACAAACGCTCTTATTGTGTCCGTTGTAAAGTGAAGGGACATTTCACGGAGGAATCTTCGGGGAATACGATTTTGGGAGATTAGCAAGCAAATCCGGTGAGTACCCACCGGAGGAAAATCAGTTAAGGAGACCCTGCCCTTAACATCAGATTTTTGCTTGTTGGGATAGTCCCAAACCCTTCTAATCTTTACGACGGAGGGCGCAGCATGGTACGAAGAACACGAGACATTCAGAAGAAGATTTGGCTGACACCACAGGAAGAGCGGACGATTGCAAAGAAGATGGAGATGATCGGCACGGAGAACTTCGGTGCGTATGCAAGGAAGATGCTGATCGACGGCTACATCATCGTTGTGGACTACACGGAGCAGAAAAAGCTCGCCGCCGAAATCAACAAGATCGGCGTGAACATCAATACCGTCTGCCGCAGAATCAACTCGACGGGACGATTCTATCAGGACGATATTGACGAGCTGAAAGAAAAGATGGATGCGGTATGGCAGTTACTAAAATCAAAGCAATCCGAGGAACTTTGAGCAAGGCAATCGCGTACATTCTGAATCCCGAAAAGACCGACGAGAAGCTGCTGGTCTCGTCCTACGGCTGTGCCAGCGAGACCGCAGCGCGGGAATTTGAATGGACGCGGAAAATAGCCGAGCAAAAAGGGATGAATCCGGTCAGGATCATAGCCCGTCATGTGATCCAGTCCTTTGAAATTGGAGAGGTCACACCGGAGCTTGCCCACGAGATTGGCAAGCAGTTTGCAGATGAAATCCTCGGCGGAAAATACGAGTATGTGCTGACCACTCACATTGACAAGGACCATGTTCATAACCATTTGATTTTCAATGCGGTTGACTTCGTGGACTACCACGCATACAAGAGCTACAAGCGGATTTACTATGACATGCGTGAGGTCAGCGACCGGCTCTGTAAGGAAAACGGTCTCTCTGTTATCCCTCCCTCTCAGAACAAGGGCATGGGCTACAAGGAGTACACCGAAGCCAAATGCGGCACGAGCTGGAAGCAAAAGCTCAAGCAGACCATCGACCGGCTTGTCATCACAGCCAAGGACTACGATGATTTTCTGCGGCTTATGCAGGAAGGCGGTTATGAAATTAAGACCGGCAAATACATCTCCTTCCGCGCTGAAGGTCAGGAGCGGTTTACTCGTTCTAAGACCATCGGAGAGAACTACACCGAGGAACGCATCAAGGAGAGGATTGCCGGACGGACGCCGCGCAGAAACCGGAGGCAGACCGTGCCGAAGGGCATCTCTCTCATCGGAGATATTCAGGAGCGGATCAGTCTTATCGACAGCAAGGGCTATGAGTATAAAGCCAAGCTCACGATCCTCAAGGAAGCGGCGCGGACACTCAATTATCTCACGGAAAACAACTTGCTCCAATACGCCGATCTTGAAAAGAAGGTCGAGGACGTTCACAGCTCCTATGACCGCACCGGCAAGGAACTGAAAGGCGTCGAAGCGCGACTGCGGGAAGTCCAACCGCTTATCAAAAACATCTCCAACTACCAGCGGCTCAAGCCCGTATATGACGCATTCCAGAAGGCAAAAGATAAGCCGGGTTTCAAAGCAAAGCACGAAGCCGAGCTTGTGATCTTTGAGGCAGCGAGAAGCACATTACTTGCCATGCAGGGCGATGAAAAACTGCCGAGCTTGAAGACACTGCAAGCGCAACAGCAGCGACTTCTTGAAGAGCAACAGCGGCTCTATGATGAACGTGCGAAGCTCAAAAAAGAAGTAAAGCAAATAGAGACGATCAAGTCTAATGTTGATATATTTCTCGCTCCCTCTGCTGACCATGACCGTGATCATCTGCTCAGCACACAGCGCGAATAATCTCGTCAAAAGCAGGGCATCTCCTGTTGATCGGAGGTGCCCTGCATCCTTGAGAGAAGGTTCGAGAAATTGAAACTTTTTCTTTAATTTCTGCATCAACGGATTGCTTTTGAGAATGAAATCCAGTATAATATTATAAGCGATGTTGAATGCAAGCAAGCGAAAGGATGGTTGCCGTGCGCATAAGCTATAAGAAACTATGGATGCTTCTTCTGGAACGCGACATAAAGAGGGCTTCTCTACGACATGAGGTAGGGCTGTCTGCCGGAACATGGACAAAACTGAATAAGGGGGAAGAAGTGTCCCTCTCTATTTTGCTGCGAATTTGTGATTACTTGAACTGTGACATCGGAGATATATGTGAGGCTGTGCGAACGGACAAGAACTGAGTCCGGTTTTTCGTACAGCTCTTTTTGTAGAATAGTAAGTGTGAAACTATAACTTTGGAGGTTGCTGAAATGGCTGAGAATAACACAAGCAATATCGGCTTTGAAAAACAAATCTGGGACGCGGCTTGCGTCCTGCGCGGAAACATCGACGCATCTGAATACAAGTCCGTCGTTCTCGGATTGATTTTCTTGAAATACATTTCTGATCGCTTCGAGGCAAAGTACAAGGAACTGGTTGAAGAAGGCGATGGATTTGAAGAGGATCAGGACGAATACACTGCCGAAAACATATTCTTTGTCCCTGAGAATGCACGATGGAGTGCGATTGCTGCTGCCGCTCACACGCCGGAAATTGGCACGGTAATTGATGATGCAATGCGCAGTATTGAGAAAGAAAACAAGCGCCTCAAAGATATTTTGCCTAAGAACTTCGCCCGTCCGGAGCTGGACAAGCGGCGTCTTGGTGAAGTGGTTGATCTCTTCACCAACATTCAGATGATCGAGCATGGGAGCAGCAAGGACATTCTCGGTCGTACATACGAATACTGTCTTTCCAAGTTTGCTGAACAGGAAGGCAAACTTGCCGGTGAGTTCTATACTCCCTCTTGTGTCGTGCGTACCCTTGTTGAAGTATTGCAGCCGTTTAATGGACGTGTTTATGACCCGTGCTGCGGCTCTGGCGGTATGTTCGTTCAGTCCGCAAAGTTCATCGAAAATCACGGCGGCAACATCAACAAGATTTCCGTTTTTGGTCAGGACTCCAACCCGACCACATGGAAGATGGCGCAGATGAATCTTGCCATTCGCGGTATTGAAGCCGACCTCGGCAAGTTTAATGCGGACACGTTCTTTAACGACTGCCACCCTCAACTCAAGGCAGACTTCATTATGGCAAATCCGCCCTTCAATCTCTCCGGCTGGGGTGCAGATAAACTCGTTGATGATGTCCGTTGGCAGTATGGTACGCCTCCTGCTGGCAACGCCAACTTTGCATGGTTGCAGCACATGATCTGGCATCTCGCTCCGAATGGACGTATCGGCATGGTGCTTGCAAATGGTTCGCTTTCCTCACAGTCCGGCGGTGAAGGTGAAATCCGCAAGAACATTATCAATGCCGACCTTGTGGACTGTATCGTCGCAATGCCGACGCAGTTATTCTACACGACGCAGATTCCGGTATCGCTCTGGTTCCTTGCAAAGAACAAGAAGCAGAAAGGCAAGACACTATTCATCGACGCACGGAAACTCGGCACTATGGTTACGCGGAAGCTGCGCGAACTGACGGATGAAGACATCAAGAAAATTGCCGACACCTACAACGCATTCGTTGAAGGAACGCTTGAAGATGAAAAGGGCTTCTGTGCTGTTGTTACAACGCAGGACATTGCAAAGCAGGATTACATTCTCACACCGGGACGCTATGTTGGCATTGAGGAACAGGAAGATGACGGTGAGCCGTTTGAAGAGAAAATGGTGCGCCTGACTTCTGAACTGTCTGAGCTTTTCACTAAGTCTCATGAGCTTGAAGCTCAGATCAAGGAACGACTGGGGGCGATTGGATATGAGCTATGAGACGTATCGTGTTGCTGACCTAATTGATGAAATTGCGATGGGTCCATTCGGCTCAAATATTAAAGTCTCGTGTTTTGTGGACAGTGGAGTACCTGTTCTAAATGGCAGCAATCTTGAAGGATTTTCTTTATCTGAAAAGGCGTTCCGCTTCGTCACAAAGGAAAAAGCGGATTCTCTTAACAAGGCAAATGCGCATCGAGGCGATATAGTAATAACACATCGAGGAACGCTTGGACAAATAGCGTTTATTCCGCAAGATTCCAGATATGACCGGTATGTGATTTCACAATCCCAGTTTCGCGTTCGATGCAACGACAAGGTTTTGCCTGAATATCTTGTCTATTACTTCCACACTCCAATAGGACAGCATAAACTTCTAAGCAATGCCTCACAGGTTGGCGTCCCTGCATTGGCGAGACCATCTTCGACCTTTCAACAGATTGAGGTCGTATTGCCTGAATTAAGTATTCAGAAACGTGTTGTCGAGATTATTTCCACAATCCAAAAAAAGATTGCGAACAATCAAGAGCTAAACGATAATTTACAGCAGCAAGCAGCCGCATTGTTTTCGAGCCTCTATGATCGGTCAAACACCGAGGTTGGATTCACCGATTTGATACAGATACTCGGCGGTGGGACACCAAAAACAGGCGAAAACACTTATTGGAACGGTAATATTGCCTTCTTTACCCCAAAAGATGTTGGCACACCATACACACTTATCACAGAAAAGACTATCTCAAAAGAAGGTCTTTCACATTGTAACAGCCGACTGTATCCGGTGAACACCGTTTTCGTCACTGCAAGAGGCACTGTTGGTAAAGTTGGTATGTCCGGAGTTCCGATGGCTATGAACCAATCCTGCTATGCGCTTGTCGGTAAAGAGACGCATCAGCTTCTTGTATATTTCTACACACTCAAAGCTGTTGATAGGCTCAAGCACAAAGCAAGTGGAGCCGTATTTGATGCGATTACCACCAGAGATTTTGAATCAGAGCAAATTATGAAACTCTCTGATGATGATGCTACGGCGTTTCTCCGTGTTGCAGAGCCCATGTTTCAGGAGGTACTTAACAACAACATCGAAAACTTGCGACTTTCAACACTACGGGATTCATTGCTGCCTAAGCTCATGTCCGGCGAGATTGATGTCTCCGCCGTCCAACTCTAAGCCGCAAAATTATCGTTTACCGTCTGAATAACTCTCACCAGTGGCGAGAGTTTTACAAAAGGGACTGCCACTGAATGTCGTTCTCTTACCTCGAAAGGAGACACGACAATGACAGAACAACTCATCACGGAGATACAGCGAAAAATGCTTCCGTATCTCAACAACGAACAGCTCATGCACCTTCGGGATGCAATGACTGAGACATTAGTTGGGGCAACGATCACCTATGATAGTTGCTCAATCCCAGCAGAAGAAACAGATGCAGTCGAAGCATTTATCACGGCAAAGCGGATCGAAGGCTGTTCGGAGAAAACCCTGAGCTACTACCGGAAGACGATTGAGGCTCTGATTTCCAGAGTTGGAAAGGCTGTGCAACAGATCACCACAGATGATTTGCGCCGCTATTTGACCAACTATCAGGTTCAGCGCAGGTCGAGCAAAGTAACCATAGACAACATTCGTCGGATTCTGTCCAGCTTCTTCTCTTGGCTTGAGGATGAGGACTTTATCGTGAAAAGCCCGGTACGTCGGATTCACAAAGTCAAGACTGCAAAGGTGGTCAAGGACACCTACACTGATGAAGCATTAGAGCTGATGCGTGACAACTGCACAACAGCACGGGACTTGGCGATGATTGATCTTCTGGCTTCCTCTGGAATGCGTGTTGGAGAATTGGTCACGCTAAACCGCGAAGACATCAACTTCAATGAGCGCGAATGTGTGGTTGTCGGCAAGGGTAATAAAGAACGATTGGTCTACTTTGACGCAAGGACGAAGATCCACCTTCAAAACTACCTTGAGGGCAGATCGGATGAAAACCCGGCTTTGTTTGTTTCCCTGAAATCTCCCTTTGACCGGCTGATGATCGGCGGAGTGGAGACACGACTTCGGGAATTGGGAAAGCGTCTGAATATCCCGAAGGTTCACCCTCACAAGTTCAGGCGTACACTGGCTACAACTGCCATAGACAAAGGAATGCCCATAGAGCAAGTCCAGCAGCTCTTAGGGCATCAGAAAATCGACACCACCATGCACTATGCAATGGTGAAACAGCAGAATGTGAAGCTGGCACATAGAAAATACATCGGTTAGGATGGTGGGTAGTATGAATGGAACAATATATATGCCCGTTGGTGAAGCTTGTTCGTCTATTTCGGACACTTATCGCGAAAAAAAGAATATGGTGACGCTTATCAATACCTCGGACGTTTTAGAGGGTAGAGTTCTCAACCACGAACGAGTTCCAAACTCCAATTTGAAAGGGCAGTTCAAGAAGACTTTTCAGCGAGACGATATTTTATATAGCGAGATCCGTCCACAGAACAGGCGGTTTGCCTATGTGGATTTTTCGCCCATAGACTATATCGCTTCAACTAAACTGATGGTAATTCGTGCAAAAAAGGATGTGGTATCTCCTAAGTACCTATACTATTTCTTGAAGAATACTTCCACAGTTGCAGAACTTCAACTGTTAGCTGAAACGCGATCTGGCACATTCCCTCAGATTACATTTTCCGAAGTTGCCAATTTGACCATACCCGTTCCTTCGCTTGCTGTACAAGAAGTTATCGTACAAACGATGCAATGCCTCGAAGATAAGATCACCTGCAACGAGCAGATAAACGATAATTTTGCGGCTTAGAGTTGGACGGCGGAGACATCAATCTCGCCGGACATGAGCTTCGGCAGAAGATTATCTCTCAATGTCGCAAGCGATTGATTCTGCTCTTCCAAAATACGTTGCTGCGCAAAGATAGGCGCGCAAAAGTCGCTGAATTTGGCAAGAGTTTCAGCGTCAGGAATAACCGCCGGGACATTTTTCATAGTGCTGCCAGATACTTCTTTGAATGTTGACCCGGATGCCATGCCCTCAATAACCGGGAGAGCGTTTTTCAAGAAGAAGTAAACAAATGGTGTTCCAATTTCCGGCTTAGGCACAACTGATTTGAAGCCTTGATTTGTTGTTACTTCACCAGCGGCGATAGCAATATAACCTATTGGCGCACGAGATGAGAACAACACTGTTCCTTCTGGCATGATTGCTGCGCTGCTGTTCTTCAAACCAAGTTCAGTTATGTCATTCTCACCATGAGAAACGAACTTCGACTTGTTGATAGATAAATCTTTCGGGGTTATCCATGCTATACCGGACTCCGTGTAATACTCAGGTTTAGCTTTTGAAGGTGTACTGCCTCCAACAACAGTACCAAGATCGCTAATTGTTCCGATAGCCCATTCTGGATCAGCATTATCAACAAATAATTCTTGAAAATAGGATTGAGCTTGCTGCTCTAAATTATCGTTTACCTGATATGGAGGATATACCATGTTTAATAAAGTTCAGGAGAGCTTGAAAAGAAGTAAAGATGAGCGTCAGAAAAAGCGGCTTGAAAAGGAACGGCTTCGTCTTGAGAAAGCCGCAGCAGAAGCAGTTCGCGAGAAAGAGCGGCTTCAACATGAGGCGGAAAAGATACAGGCTGAAAAAGATCGCCTTCTCTCCCTTGATGACAAAGGGCTGATGGTAGAACTGATTCTGGCAGTGCGCGGCTTATACTCACAGCTAGAGTACATTCAGAGTCAGCAGGAGTCTTTATCCGAGCGGATTGACGATATTGAGTCAGACATCTCTTCCATCCGCAGCGACATTTCGGATTTGGAGAGCAGAATGAGTTCGTCCGATCAATAAAAGCCAATGAAGGAGGCGCAGACGTGATTATTTCCCCGCAATCTCTTGATACAAACCTCAGTCAGCTTTTAGCGGAGGTTAAGTCCGGCTCAATGCAGTTGCCGGAGTTTCAGCGTGACTGGACATGGGATGATAACCGAATTAGAGGCATCATCGCCAGTTTATCACAGGGTTATCCTATGGGTGCCATCATGCGGCTGCAATACGGCAATCCGGACATCCAATTCAAATACCGTACAATTACGGGTGTAAAAGGCGTTTCTGTGAAGCCGGAGCATTTGATTCTCGATGGTCAGCAGCGGCTTACTTCAATTTATCAGGCAACATCCTCTAAAGAGCCGGTCTCGACCAAAACAGAAAAAGGCAAGGCTATTAAGCGTTATTACTATCTCTCAATGGAGAAGTGCCTTGACGATGATGAGGATCGTTTTGATGCTGTCCTCTCCATCCCCGAAGACCGCAAGATAAAAGAGAACTTTGACCGAGACGTGAAGCTCGACCTCTCCACCAGAGAGTATGAATATGAGAACAAGCTGTTTCCGGTCAATATTGTGTTCGACAGCAACGCTGTTATGGACTGGTTCATGGGCTACATGACGCACTACGGAATGAAGCCGGAGGCGATGGATGAGTTTAAGCGTTTTCAAGCTGATGTACTAAATACGATTTCTGGCTACAAGTTGCCTGTTATTACGCTGGACAAGTCCACGCCGCGAGAGGCAGTGTGCAAGGTGTTTGAGAACGTCAATACCGGTGGTGTTCCTCTCACGGTGTTTGAGCTTGTTACCGCAACTTATGCCACAAGGGACTTTGACCTGAGAAAAGACTGGGTGCAGTGTCGAAATACAATTTGCGGTTTCGGTGACACGCTGAGAACAGACCTGTTCGATGGGATTGATGAGACTACCTTCCTGACAACGGTTTGTCTCTATACAAGCTATTTGAACAAGCAGTCTGGAAAGACAAACACAATCTCCTGCAAAAAGAAAGATGTTCTGGGACTTCCTTATGAATCGTACATAGCGAACCGGGATGCAGTGCTGTCTGGGTTCAAAATCGCAAAGGAGTTTCTTCTTCGGGATCAGTGCGTTTTCCGTCAAAGAGATTTGCCCTATACAACGCAGTTGATTCCACTTGCGGCAATCTGCGCTGTTCTCGGAAAATCCAAATGCAATGAGCCAAACACAATCAAAACTCTTTCTCGGTGGTATTGGTGCGGGATTTTGGGTGAGATGTATGGCGGTGCGAACGAAACCCGCTATGCCTATGACATTGAGGACATGGTTGAAGAGGTCAATGGACGTCCGAATGCAATGCACACGATTAACAGCGCAGTCTTTTCTTCTACGCGGCTGCTAACCCTTCAAACTCGCTTGAGCGCGGCATATAAAGGTATAATGGCTCTTCTTTACAAGGAGAAGTGTCGTGACTTTATGAACAACACGACGATTGACATTGTAAACAGTATGCTTGAGTCTCCGGATATTCACCACATATTCCCCGAAGCATATTGCGAGAAAATGGGCATCAAGCGCGAACGGTATAATTCCATCATTAACAAGACGCCGATTCTTCCAGCCACCAACCGCTCGATTGGCGGAAATGCGCCGAGTGAGTATCTGGGGGCAATTCTAAAAAAGGTTGATGGACTGACTGAGAATGAGTTGCAAGCACGGGTGGAATCGCACTTTATCAACTATGCAGAATTGAAGGCAGATAACTTCAATGGCTACTTCATAGACAGAGCAAAGAGTCTTCTCAATCTGATTGAAAAGGCAATGAATAAGCCTGTCACTGACAGAGATGCAGAAAATACGCTGGATCAGTTTGGGGCGAGTCTGGCGTAAAAGGGAGTGACAAAACTATGGCAGGATATTTTACAGAATCAAATTACGAGAACGCTGTCTTGCAGCTTCTCAATGAAGAACTGGGCTATAACTATATCTATGGACCGGACGTGGAGCGCGATTATCACTCGCCGCTTTATGAGGATGTTCTGCTACCTTCCTTGCAGCGGATCAACAAGAGCCTGCCTATGGACGCTCTGACGGAGGCAATCTATAAGCTCAAGAACTTTGAAACCGGAACGCTTTTGCAGAAGAACATGGTCTTTATGGACTACCTCCAAAACGGAGTCCCGGTAAAATACTATGACAAGGGTGAAGAACGCTCTACCCTTGTTTACCTTGTAGACTTCAAAAATCCTGCCAGTAACGAGTTCACAGTTGCGAATCAATGGACTTTCATTGAGAACTCCGAAAAAAGACCAGATGTGATTCTCTTTGTCAATGGTCTCCCACTCGTCATTGTGGAGTTGAAGTCTCCGTCCCGCGAAGAAACCGATGCTTCCGCAGCATACCGCCAGCTCCGGAACTATATGTATGAGATCCCCTCTATGTTCATTTATAATGCGGTATGTGTCATGAGCGACTTGACCACTTCAAAGGCTGGTACAATCACGTCCGGCGAAGACCGCTTTATGGAGTGGAAAACAACAGACGGCAGCTATGAGAATACGCAACACGCATCATTTGACACATTCTTTGTAGGACTGTTTGAGAAGACCCGCTTCCTTGACATCGTGAAAAACTTCATCTGCTTTAATGTGGATGGACAGAATACTTTCAAGATACTCGCCGGGTATCATCAGTATTTCGCAGTCAAAAAGGCGATTGAGTCTACAAAACACGCAACCGTGACGGACGGTAAGGGTGGCGTCTTCTGGCATACACAGGGCAGCGGAAAATCGTTGTCTATGGTCTTCTATGCTCACTATCTGCAAGAAGCGTTAGAAAGCCCCACTATCGTTGTCATTACCGACCGTAACGATCTGGACGACCAGCTTTACGGACAATTCGCCCGCTGCAAGGACTTCCTCCGGCAAACGCCGCAGCACGCTGAGAGCCGCAAGAATCTGAAAGAACTGCTTGCAAACAGACAGGCAAACGGCATAATCTTCACGACCATGCAGAAGTTTGAAGAAAGCAACGAAGCTCTTTCGGAGCGTCGGAACATTATCGTGATGGCTGATGAAGCGCATCGTGGGCAATATGGTCTCAATGAGAAGGTTGTGGTCAAGCAGAAGGACAACGGCGAAGTCGAGGCGAAAACCGTTATCGGCACTGCCCGCATTATAAGAGACACGCTTCCTAATGCGACCTACATTGGCTTCACCGGAACACCGATCTCCACAAAAGACCGCAGTACACGAGAGGTCTTCGGTGATTACATCGACATCTATGATATGACACAGGCAGTTGAAGATGGCGCGACCAGACCCGTCTACTACGAGAGCCGTGTGATTCACCTGAAACTCGACGAGAACACCCTCCATCTGATCGATAATGAGTATGACATTATGGCTGACAACGCCGATCCGTATGTCATTGAAAAGAGCAAAAAGGAACTTGGTCAGATGGAAGCAATCCTCGGTGCCGACCAGACGATCAATTCCTTGGTAAATGACATTCTTGATCATTACGAGAATTACCGTGAGAATATCCTAACCGGCAAGGCGATGATCGTTGCTTATTCGCGTCCCATAGCAATGAAGATTTATAAGCGCATTCTTGAGCTACGCCCAGCGTGGACGGAAAAGATTGCAGTGGTCATGACGCAAGGCAATAACGATCCCGAAGAATGGCGTGAGATTATCGGCAACAAAGCTCATAAGGACGATATGGCGCGGAAATTCAAAGACAACAACTCTCCGCTGAAAATCGCCATCGTCGTGGATATGTGGCTGACCGGCTTTGATGTTCCCTCCCTCGCTACGATGTATGTCTATAAGCCGATGGCTGGACACAACCTGATGCAAGCTATCGCCCGTGTCAATCGTGTCTTCAAAGATAAAGAAGGCGGTTTGGTTGTCGATTACGTCGGTATTGCGGCTGCACTGAAACAGGCAATGAACGACTATACTGCCAGAGACAAGAAGAACTATGGTGATACAGATGTAAGCAAGGCTGCATATCCGAAGTTCCTTGAAAAGCTCTCTATTTGCAGAGATTTGTTCCACGGATTCAGTTATGAGAAATTCATGACCGGAAGCGACCTCGACAGGGCGAAGCTCATCAGCGGCGGAGTGAACTTCATACTCGGCAAGAGTGTTGCAGAGTACGAGCTTCCCGACCATGAGAAGACACAGAATGTGTTTATCAAAGAAGCCCTGCTTCTCAAGCAGGCACTTTCGCTGTGCAGCAGCTTGGTAGACGAGCAAACTCGCATGGAGGCAGCTTTCTTCGAGTCCGTAAGAACAATGACCGTGCGCTTGGTTTCAGGCGGTACCGGAAAGAAGTTTACGCTTCCGGAAGTAAATGAGCGCATTAACGAGCTTTTGAAGCACAGCATCAAGAGCGAAGGTGTTATCAACCTCTTCTCCGATGTCCAGACTGAGTTTTCGTTGTTCGATCCGAAGTTTCTTGAAGAAGTGGCAAACATGAAGGAGAAGAATCTTGCAGTCGAACTCCTGAAAAAACTGATTTCCGAACAGGTCTCTGTTTACCGTCGAACAAATATTGTCAAGTCTGAAAAGTTCTCCGAAATCATTCAGAGCGCAATGAACCGCTATTTGAACGGAATGCTGACCAACGAGGAAGTCATTCAAGAATTACTCAAGCTGGCGAAAGACATTGCCGCTGCTGCCGCCGAGGGTGAAAAACTCGGATTGACAGCGGACGAGCTTGCTTTCTATGATGCCCTCACAAAGCCGCAAGCAATCAAGGACTTTTACGAGCATGACGAGCTTATTGCTATCACGAAAGAACTGACAGATTTGCTTCGCAAAAACCAGACAATAGACTGGCAAAAGAAAGAGAGCGCAAGAGCTGGAATGCGCCGCCTGGTCAAAAGGTTGCTGAAAAAACACAAATATCCGCCAGAGGGTATGGATGATGCTGTCCAGACTGTCATGAGCCAGTGTGAGATGTGGACGGACAATGTAATGACCGCTTAACTCCCCTACGAGAAAGGAGTAGATCATGGGCAATTCAGTCATGTTGAATGGCATCGAATATGCCGGAGAACAGATTGCTTACAAAGACAGCACCTATGAGCTTGTGTCAAAGGTTGCATACCTGATCGGCGTCCCGCTCCGTATTTTCCAAAATGAACACGAGCCGCCGAAGATAGAGATATACGACCGGCTTGAGCAGGATAAAAATGCCCGCATCATCCGAAATCTATGTATAATCCGCACCGCCATTGAGCGCAATTACCGGAAAATAAATGACATCATGCGGATGGAATACCGTGGGCTTCTTTCGATGCCTGAGATCCTTCCGATGTCCAGTATGCAGCAGCTTTCAAATGACGGAATCAGCTTTATCAAAAAGTCGAGTACAAAGCTCTGCCACCACATTATCGAGATCAACCGGCTGATTTCAGACCGCATTAACAACTGCAAAAGCCTCTTTCCAATCTGGATTAACTGGGCGTACATAAAAGAGCTGTTCATTATGCCAAACGGCTTGACAGAGGACGGAACGAAAGATGCTGCGGACATCTATTACGCAAGTCTCTCCTACTACCCCTATCAAATGTACATCAACTGGGTACCGATGGACGAGGGCAATGTCCTCTATAATGACAAGAAGTTTGCAACGCTGCTCTATCAATGGCACAATGACGCATTTACAGAATACAGTAAAGTCTCGGATGCCGGTGCTTTTGTAAAGAACAATATCTACGACTTCATAGATGACAGTGAGAAGACCGTATTGGTAGTGGACTGCGAAAACTCTGACCCGTACAAGCTGTGCGCCACGCTCAAAAACCTTGATTATGAGGTCATGCAGAAAATTACGGCGATCATTCTCTTTGATGACGTACATACCGCTACGGCATGGCGGATTCTTGAAAACTACACCCGCATTCCCGTTGAGCATATCATGATTGAGCGGATCAAGCAGAACAAATCACTGGTAGACATCAGGCTCACCGCAAGAGCCTGTCAGGAACACTACCAGAAGCAAGTGGATTCCTTTGTCATCGTCTCAAGCGATTCCGACTACTGGGGGCTAATTTCTTCCTTACCGGACGCCAGATTCCTTGTCATGATTGAGCGGGAAAAATGCGGACCGGATATGAAGGCAGCACTTGCAGAATCCGGGATATTCTACTGCTATCTGGATGACTTCTACTCCGGCAACAGCGAGGACATCAAGAAAAACGCACTGTTCAAGGAGATGTACCGCTGGATTGACAACTCCGTTCACCTGAATGTCAACGATATGTTTGATGCAGCTCTGCGAAACACGAGGATCGAAATGTCTCCCGCAGAGCGGCGGCAGTTCTATGAGAAGCACATCAGGCACATGACGCTGACCATCGACGAGAACGGAAACGTCAGCATTGAACTGAAACGCGGATAGCCTTGGTTTCTATTCCGGGAGGAATGTGGATGGATAACAGATTCTATTTTGGATTCAATACATCGGAGGAACGGAAAAAGCGCAGAAAAGCAGAGCTGTACTCCATGAGTGAGCAAGTCAGCACCTTCTTTTGGGATGAAGCCCCGCAGCATGGATTGGAAATGCGTGAAGGGCAGCAGGATATGTCCTTTGAGATTGTGGACGCCCTCATAAACGATCAGCACTTTGCGATTGAAGCTGGCGTGGGCATTGGCAAGTCCTTTGGCTATCTTGTGCCGGTGCTGCTGTACAGCAAACGCATGAACAAGCCGGTCATCATCGCAACCTCGACCATTGCGCTTCAAGAACAGCTCTGGCGCGATGTCCACGCGGTAATGCCCCTTCTTGGTCTGAACAGAGATGTCATCCTCGCAAAAGGACAGACCCATTATCTCTGCAACAAACGCGCAGATGAGTATATGTGTGACCCGAAGGCTGACCCACCGGACGCGCTCAAAGAAGGAATCCAGCAGGGCTATGAGGAACGCAAGGATTTCCCGGAGGTTTTGCCGCAAGGCGTCTGGGATAAGGTAAACGTGCAGCGGTTCAGCATGAAGAGTTGCGGCTCCTGTGAAAAGAAGTGCAAGTATTACAAGGTCCGCGCAGCGTTAAAGCTCACAGATGGTGTTGTTCTGTGCAATCAGGACTTTCTCACCCAACATCTCATGAAGCTCCGGCGCGGTCAGGACGGGCTGATTAACGCCGCCGCTGATCTGCTTGTCGTGGACGAAGCGCACAACTTGGATGATAAAGTGCGTAGTGCCACAACGGAACGTTTCGGACAGGGTATGCTCTTTGGTATGATCAAGAGTGCATTCTATGAGCTGCGATCCTCCGATCAAAGCAGCGTGTCCAGAGAAAAGCGAGAGGCAGAGAGCGCAATCATCGCCTTCTATAACTGCCTGAAAGCACAAGTCCAAAAGCAGATCAACGATGCAGAGCAGGATATGCGCTATGCTGACCGCTTTTTCTTTGACCAAAACGGCAGCGCAGTTGAGCTGCTTACTGAAATGAACGCCGCCATACATAACCTTTCGTCCAGCATTCAGATTTATTCCAGCATGGATTTCAGAAACAACCGTTCCTTTGCTGCCTCTGACGATCTGGATGCCGTCAGCGAGTCCCTTTCGGAGCTTCTTGACCAGATAGACGATATGCTGATCTGGATCGAGCAGCACGGCAGCAACACGGAACTTGTCTATTGCCCTAAAAACACAAAAGAAATTGTGAGCCGCCTATACTTCAATGGTGATGAAAGAACCATCTTGACCTCTGCCACGCTGACGAACGCCACGAGCGGGTCTCTGGAAGAGCAGTATTCTTATTTTATCTGCAATACCGGCTTTCCCGCTGGTGATCGCGGCTGCTTGTCCGAACCAAAGCCTTCCCCATATCCATACGATGAACACGCCATGATCTACTATTGCGACGATCTCCCACACCCGACCAGAGAACATGAAGCCTTCATTGAAAAGGGCGTGGAGCGGCTGCTTGAGATCCTGAGCATTTCCAATGGAAAGGCACTCGTGCTGTTTACGGCAAAGACCGACATGGAAGAGGTCTACTCCATTCTCAGTGAGAAAAATCTTCCGTACAAAATCCTGATGCAGCAGCCGGGATCGTCGCAGGACAAGGTGCTGAATGAGTTTAAGGAAGATACGAACTCCGTGCTTCTGGGGACGGGCGCATATTGGGAAGGTATCAGCATTGAAGGAAAAAGCCTTTCCAATGTCATCATTTTCCGGCTTCCGTTTCCTGTCCCCGATCCAATTATCGAGTATAAGTGTTCCGTCGCAAAGGATGCCCTGATGGATGTCCGCGTTCCCGAAATGATTATCAAGCTCAAGCAGGGCATCGGTCGATTGATCCGCAATTTCACAGACACCGGCATTGTCTGCATTATCGACCGAAGACTGCGGGACGAGCCGCCGGAACGCTATCATGACATTACATGGGACTCCCTGCCTATCAAGAATCGTACAAGCAGTCTGGACGAACTGAGGAAGTTTTACGAAGGTCTGCCCTCAGCCAAGGAATGATGATACAAACGGCAGTCTCTTCGGAAACATAAAGCAACCCCCAAAAAACGAGAATCAGAAAATGGAGGTGTATCATGATGTACAATGAAAATCTGCACGAAGAAGAACAACATCTAATCCAGCAGATTGCCGAGCAAACAGAGAGAGGAAAAATCAACTGGGAACTAACAGAGTACAATCCGCTGTCCTTTCTGAATGAGGACAAGATAGACAAGAACCCAGCAGTAATCTGTCAGTCCTTCTCCTTTGAAGCGATCATCGGCGGCTCCCGTTTCGAGCTTGATGTCATGGAGAATATTGATGTGCCGTCCGGTATGGGAGACTACACCATAACCTTGACGCGGGATGAAACCGAAAATTATCTTAAAATTGAGGATGCGCTTTCCTTTGACTGTGACCGCTATGAATGCACACCGGAGGAAGTCGCGGAGCGATTTGCGGACAGCCCCATTGTCCGTCTCTGCAACGCCATCATTCCTGCCACGCTTGGGCAGGAGGATTTAGAAGAGGTCTTCACATGGGCAAGGTTTTTCAACGAGACTGGCATTTCTGCAAAGCTGATGAATCATCCGCTGACCAAGCTCTGTGAAAAGCTGTTCGACGAACACCGTCTGATGGACTTCCATCGCTGCATCTTGGATGTGGACTATCGAAAGCTGCTCCTAAATGAACTGGCTCATAACTAAGACACGGAAAAACGCCCCCGACACTGTGCCAGACGCACAGTGCCGGGGGCGTTCCCGTTTCCAGCGATTTATTTTTCTCTCGGCAAGGGACTGTTCATAAGGTGACACTTTCCGTTTTACGAAGCCGTGAAAATTCGATGTGTTCCGTGGAGATGTTCACTGGACAGCATACGCCGTACACGTTTCCAATAATCACCGAGTAGTGCAATGTGTATTCACTATCGGGAAATACTTCACGGTTTTCGCAACGCTTGATTCAGGAGTGGGATTTTTGCCTTATTCCCGCGTGACATCAAGGGAAACCGGATTGATAACGATGATAGATTTGCCCTTTTTGTGGGCATATCTCACGGTGTTCCCAGTACCGCTGGGGCATCCATTCCATACTGCGAGAATATAATCGGCGTGATCGACCATGTACCGATTTCTCTTGTCCATGCAGTCCGACGTGTACTCCCGTTGCAGCATGGTCTCCTTGTCACACTTTGCCGCGATATTGTAATACCGTTCCCGTGAAGCCACAGACCATTTGATCGCTTGTGTCTCACAAGGGATTGCACTTTCCAGAGTAATGTGAGGGTATTTTGATTTCAAATCGAGTACAATTTCCGCAGCGTACATATCGACGCCAAGAGCCATGCCGGTAATAAAATGCGTGACGCCCTCGTTCTCGATGAGTGCTACAATCTGATCCCGCATAACAGATTTCAAAGAAGTACAACGCTTATCGGATTCATCAAAGCCGAACGGAAGACTCTGCGGTCTATGACCGGTAAACGCACAAGTCTTGCCTTGAACGGATTGCTTTTCAGCTTTTTGAGCAGACTTTCTAAACTCAATAATGCGCGACATGACACCCCTTCTTTCACTCTTTTGGTAGGTAACTCCATTCTATCACCCTCATCACGGACAGTCAACGCATTGTCGTTAGTAAAATCAACGACGGCGTACCGTGGATAATGACACCGCCGTTAGGTACACTAAATGCAAAGGTGGTGAGGCTATGCGAGAGAAGAAGGAGATCAATATTGAAATCGGCGGCAATATTCAAGTGGCAAGAGAACAGGCGGGCTATACGCAGGACACGCTCTCAGAAATGCTTGGCATGACGCCGAATCACCTGAGCGCTATTGAGCGTGGTGCTTCCGGTATTTCTCTTGAAGCCTTGCAGCGTCTTTGCCGTTTGTTGGGCGTCAGTGCGGACCGAATTATCTTTGGGACCGATGAGCCAGAAGCGGAAGCCCTTGCGCTTGCCAGACGTATTTCGGATATAAAGCCGGAATACCGGCAACAGGTTCAAGAGCTGCTGTCCGCTATTTTGAATATGTCATAAAAAAAGAGCCTCTGCCGACACCCAAACCGGGCATCGACAGAGGCTTTTGATTCGTTTTCCGGGCATTCAAACAAGTGCCGAAATCGACACTTATTTCTGCGCTAAAGAAGAAATTGCGCAGGGAATACAATCACTTAGGTTGGTTAATTTGCGCCGCTCTGGGGCTTACAATCACAGGCTTTTTCGACCCCTAATTGTCCACTCTGCGCCTCCTTCCGGGAGAAGTGCGGACAGGCGATGAGATCCGCACGGAAGCTCTGCTTGCAGCTATGGACGCAGCGGACGCAGAAGCGGTTATACTTCCTCCGTCCGCTGTCTCCTATGAAGAACGACCACTCCTGCCGCCATTTCTGACTTCTGCTCACAGCTCAATCTCTCCTTTGTGCTTTTGGGGAGGGCAGCATTCCTTCTGCTTTTCAGCCTTTGCGGACTTGAGCCTGTCCATGATGGAGGACTTCTCGCCCCTTTCGGGGGCTTTGACCTCTGCGGTCTTGTCCTCCTTCGGACCGTTGTTGATGATCCCATCAATCATGCCGTAGTCATCCTCCATCGACATCTCCGCTGCCTTGAGATAGTTTTCCTTCTCAAGAGCAGCCATCCAGCTTTCCTTGCTGATACCGAGCATTCCGCCCTTTGCCGCATGGTCGGCAATCTCCTTTGCATCCACGCACAAGCCCTCGGTATTATCGGAATAGAGACGGTAAACCTCGCAGCCCTTCTCCAAAGCCTTCTCAGCCGCCTCCTGACCGGCGGGAAGAACGCCAGCCCATGCGTAGCCGTAGTCCTTCATATCCTGAACGGAGAGCGCGGAATCGGGCATTTCCGGCACTTCCTTGACCTCAAGGTCGAGAAGGCGGAGCGTATCATCGTCGAAGCCGTTGTAGACATCATCAAGGACGAGCTTGCCGCGCTCATCGACGATGATGCAAGCCGCCTCATCGCCGTAGGTGTCATGCTCCATCAGGTAAAAGCTGTGACCGCCGACCTCATGCTGGTCAATGGTGTGCCACGTCCCGATGTGACCGGCAACCGTCAGACCGGAGGTATCGGCGTTCATCTCAAAGTCCTTCTGCTCAATGCTCTCCTGCTGCTGCTGTTCCTTCGAGATCATGGGAATCGCTACAATCTTATCGCCCAGCTTGACAAACTGCTCCGGCACTTTGAAGAGGTCAGAGAACTTCTGCATCTGCTCTACGGTCAGAGAACCGAAGCTGTCATCCGTCAAGCCGACTACCATGAATGTTCCGGCAACAACGTCGTAGATGTCACCGTCCTCATCACGCAGAGCGCGGTTCAGGGGCAGACCTTCCAGCTTGCCTTCCTCGTTGCAGACTAAGGCAACCGGATCTTCGTAGGGATAAATTGCCTCGATGCAGCCGCCGACCTCATGCTGCAAGGACTCCAGACCGGAGTCAATCTCCTTCACATAAGGCTCCTTTCCCGGCTCAACAATGAGAACGGCGATGGTGCTGTCACGCTCGGCGGCTTCCTCTGAGCCGGTAATCCGGTATTCGTCGGGAATATCGTCAAGCTCACCGTCAAACTGCCTGTCCCACCTCTCGCTTGCGACACGGACATAGCCCTCATCGGTGAAGCGTCCCTGCTCATCCATCGCAATGTCGCGCCCATAGCGTTCATAGTCGATGTAGTTTGCCAGAGGACCGAGATCCTTTTCAGAGCAGATACCAGCTTCGTGGGCGTAATAGTAGCCGAGGTCGGATTCATCGTTGATACCGGGCATGATGTCGTAGCAGTCCAGATTGAACGTCAGGTTGATGAGATCGTCGATGTCGCTGACCTCATCGCAGCCAGCCTCCATAATGGCAACGAGCTTTTCCTGATCGCTCAGGGAAAGCTCGTCAATCAAGGCGGCAAGGTAGTTGAGCTTATCAAGGCTCTCGTACTCGCCAAGCATCTTCTGAACGCCATAGATCGGGCATTCGTAGTCGGTGATAAACCACTCTTCATAGGGCTGACCGAACTCGTCCTGCTTGCCGATCCCGATGCGCTCAAAGACCTTCTGCATCTCTTCCTCGGTGGTGGGCAGCTTCACCCATTCACCGACCAGCATACCCTCGTTGTACTTGCCGAGATTCGTGACGAAGGCTTCAAAATTACCGTCTAATACGGGCATAGGCATCCTCCTTTCAGTCATCCACCATGCCGTCCGGCATGATATACAGTTCCTCAAACTCCGCGTCGGTCATGGCTTCGAGCTTCCGGACGGTTTTGTACATCAGCTCTGCGATCTCGCCGTCCATGTCGTTCAGGGTGACGCTCTTCATATCATCGATCAGCCGCTTCCGGCTGGACGTGTTGAAGCAGCACATCAGGTTGATTTCTTCCACGGTAAAGTTTTTCATATCAGAGTTCCATATCCTTTCCTTTCAATTTCTGTGGCTTCGGTGTGTGGGGCGGCTGGGCTTTCTGCGCGGATTTCAGCTTGTCGCGGATGGATTCACGGGCAGCGGGCTTCTTCGGGATGGTGTCGTAGATGGCAGTTCCGGCATCCTCCACATAGGCCCGGACATACTGGATGCTTTCAGAAAAGCGGATGGGGCGGTTCTTGTCCTCGATGTTGGTCAGCCGGACTTCATCAGCGGCAAAATCAACTGCGTCGATTCTGCACCTGATGCCGTCCACATTCAGTGTCGCGCCGACAGGAATGTAATCTGCGGCTTTGAGTTCCTTGAAGGTCTCGCCGTCCTTGCTGAGAAAGACATCCACGCCGGACTTCCAGAGCTTGTGAGAACCGGCTACCCACGCGGCTTCACGGAAGCCGGTCACCGGCACGGAGGGCTTGCCGCGCACCTTCTTTTCAAGGAGTTTTGTGCCAAGCAAAGGTGCAGCTTTTTCCGCGTCCTTGCCGTACAGCTCAAAATAGCCGTTCTGGGCAAAGCAGACCAGCGCGTCAGGGTGAGCCTTTTTGACTGCCTCATACTTCCGAAGTTCTGCAACGGGCAGAGGCGAAAGCACCTCTGTTCTCTCTGCCTCCGGCAGTCTGTCACGGCGGCTTTTCTGCTTAGACAGCACTTCTGCCAGCGCCTCCGCGTCCTTCGGGAGCGTCTGGTGGGTTTTGACGCCGCCATGCTCACCGACCAGAGCCATTGCTGCATCGAAGCTGCTGCGGCAGGGCGCATCCAGCACAAAGCCATCCGCGAAGGTCAGCCGGTCATGATCCGGCGCAACCGAGTTCTGCGCCACATTTGCCGCCTGTTCCCGGTAGTTGATCTCAAAGACATCCCCGAACACCTTGCCACGCTTGACGGCTTTCGGGACAATGACGCGGGCAACGCACTCGTCATAGGTCTGTTCGGCGTAAAAACGGAAGGTGTTGTGATCCCGCGTTCCCTGAATGAAGACCTGATTTTCGTTGAGGCAGTGCGTTCCGTGCGGACGGCAGAACCACATCAGCGTTTTGTCTTCGGGATTCTGGCTTTCGGCGGCGCGGCGGATGATGCGCTTGTCGATGTCGAAGTCTTCCTTGTAGCTGTCTACATGACTGTCCACGAGCTTCTGCAGCTCCGCAACGATGTCAACATCTGTGTATTTCTTCATGCTTCTCCTTTCTCACAACTCCATGTCGTGCGTTTTGGATTTGACCGGAGATTTCTTCTCCGGCTGCTGTTTTGCGGCAGTCCTGAGCTGATCGCGGATAGAGGGCTTTTCCTGCTTCTGCTCCTGCTTGACGTATTCCAGCGTCGGCATCAGCTCACGGTAACAGCCCTGTGTTTTCCGCGCCGCATGACGGCGATGGATTTTGAACAGCGGCTCACCGTTCTGCGTGACCATGTTGCCCTCGATCCTGACGCCGTTCCGTGCCAGCAGATTGAAGGAGTGGTTAGAGGCGCGATAGGACGCCCGCATACCGTCATTGTTATAGGCAATCTGCCCCTTGAGCGTGTCCATGACGGCGGCTTTGATCTCCTTCTCTTCGGCGGTCAGGCGGTGTGCCTTCGGTGCTTTTGCCGCTTCCTCCGGCAAGGGGGCAAAGGGAGACTTGACCTCCACAGTTTTTACCTCAATAGAGGTGATCTCATCGTTCTCCCATGCAACGACCTCCGGGTCTCTTTCCTCTGTTTTCTCAGAAGTGACTTCCTTCTCAGGTTCGGTCTGCTGGCGGAACGCATCGACGAAAAGTGCCGTCAGTCCGGGATTGGGTTTATCCACAAGGAAGCGGGAGGCGTTTTCGGGGCAGACATCAACGGTCTTCGCCCATTCCTTGAGAGGCTGGGGAATGCGCCCGTCAAAGTCTTTCTGCTGAATGGTGTTTGCGAGGACATACCGGACGCGCTCCGAAGAGAACTGCTCAAGGACGCTTTTCACGGCAGCATCCGCATCCAGCCGGTTGTCTCCGTAGTTAGAACTGATTGCCGCCTCAATCGCACGGCGGCATTCCACGTTTGCAGCGAGAGAAGCACGATATGACTCCAGCTCACCGGCTTCATAGGCATAATTCGCCGTCTCGCGGTAAATGGGGACTTCCGGCTTTTCCTTCGGAACAGCTTCCTTTACGGGAGCTTCGACTTCCATCTCTGCGGACTGTGCTTTCTCTGCCAGCAGCACCTTGAGCTTGGCGTCAATGCCCTCGATCATCTCAGCCGCCGTCTTGCGGATGGTGTCCAGAGAGCTTTTCAGTTCCTTGGTTTCCTTGCCGGATGACCAACCGGCGATGTAACCGAAGGAGTAGTCCGAGGTTTCAATGCCGTAACGCTGGCAGACGGTGTAGGCAACGCTTTCCGCTTCAACCTCTTTGGTGTGCCGATCCTTCTTATCTTCGGGTGCGGCTTTCTCATCCGGCTTGACGGCGTGGAGCTTTGCGTGGGCGATCTCGTGAATGGCGGTCTTGACCGTCTGGATTTCGCTCATGCCCTCCTGAATGGCAATGCGGCTTTCAACCGGCGAGAAGAATCCCTTTGCGCCGCCCGGAATATCCTCAAAGGAAATGGGGACGGGAGATTCCTGCTTGAGCGCATCGAAGAATGCCTCGTAGTTTTCGACGGTGCCTTTCAGCTCATCGACGATGATGTCCGGAAGCTCCTTGCCGTCCGTCTGGGAAACATCAAAGACGCTTACCACCTTGAAGGCAGGACGCAGGACCTCAACCGTCTCCGTGACAGTCTTTCCGTCCGTGCCGATCACTGGTTTCTGCGTCAAAGGATCAATCTTCTCACGCTCTTCCTGTGCTTTGTACGGTGCGGGTGCAAGAATCTTGATGCCCTTTTCGCCCTTCATGACCTGACGGTCAAAGTTGCGCTGCCACGAGGTATAACCGGCAACATAGGTTGCCTCCGGCTTCTGCATCGCAATGAGCAGCGTGTTGTTGAAGGAATAGTTGTAGAACTTGGACATCGTGCGGAGGTATTCCTTGAACCGCTCGGATTCAAAAAGCTCCTTGATGCCCTGTTCCAGCTTGTCCGTAATCTCGCGGACTTGCTGTGCATTTTTGTTTTCAGCCATCTCAAACCTCCATTTCTTATTTGTTCCGGGCAGAAGAAAACCCCGTCTGGGATTTGCTCAATAAACGAGCCTTTACCTCAGACGGGGTTTCTCTGCGCGTCATCCGGCGATGGAAGATGTTATCCTCGTTCTCCCATTCAATCAGCCGGTCAAACATATCCGGGTGCTTTGTGACCATGTGCAGCAGCTCCGAGTCACTGGCGTTGGGACAGAACCAGCAGCCGTTTCTTCGGCAGTGATCGTAGATCGGGGAAAGCAGCCCGTGTTCCTGACAGAGCTTGTAGGCGTCCGCCTCGGTCATGCCGTATTTGGCAAGCAGACTGACCTTCGTTACTCCATCCAGCCGAACAAGGCGTTTTGGCTCATCCTGCGCGATGCCGACATAGCTCACAGTGTCCGGGGAGAGTGCGGCATTGTACTTGCGGACTGGCGGGATTTTGCAGTCCCGATTGACTGCACACATCCCAGCCCACGCAAAACCGCGAACCTCGCCCTTGTGCGGTCCGCGGGTGATGACATGATGGAACACCTCATCGTAGGTCTTGTCTGCATGGAGAATGGTGAACTTGATGCCCAGCTCCTTTTCGCAGAAGGGCTTGAGCCGGTCATAGATGAAGTCCCGGTGTTCCGGGACTTCACCGCTTGTGTCCTGATCAAACATGACTTCGCTGAAAACTGCCTCGTCCAGCGGCTCATTGTGCTGTGCAGCCAGCAGGAGCGTCGCTACGCTGTCTTTGCCTCCGCTGCATGAAGCAACATACTTTGGGCGGATCATCGACCAAACTCCATCTTGAAGCTGACGTATTTGCCGCCGCTGTCATCCAGCCGGATCACCGCATCGTAGAGCTGAGGCTTCTTCGGCGTGTAAAGCCCGGTCACGCGGCACCAGCCCTTGTCCAGCAGCTCCTTTGCGATCTTCTTGGTCAGCTTCTTTTTCTTGCTGGAAAAGAACTTGTTGTCTTCCCACAGACAGAAGGAGCAGTCCTTGTTCGAGCAGTAGAAGTTGCCCTTGCCGACATAGACCGGAGATCCACAACGAGGACATTTGCCGATTTCCTCCTTGCCCGTGCCGAAACGCTGGGCTTCGGCATCGGAGAGGAACGGATAGGCTTTCACGAGATCGCCGGTCATCCGGACAATGCCGCTGAGGAAGGCGTCTGCATCCGCATTGCCGCGCTCAATCTCCATGAGCGTGTTTTCCCATTCCGCCGTCATTGCGGGAGAGGTGATCTGTTCCGGCAGAACACAGACAAGGTTGCAGCCGTCCTTCGTGGGAATGAGGGATTTGCCCTTGCGCTCTGCAAAGCCGGATTTCACCAGCTTTTCAATGATACCGGCGCGGGTCGCGGGTGTTCCGAGACCTTTCTTCTCGGTGTCATCGTCAAACTGATCGTTTCCGGCAGTCTCCATCGCAGACAGGAGCGTGTCTTCCGTGTATTGCTTTGGGGGCGTCGTGAAGTGTTCGGTGACACTGGCAGACACACCATCCAACATATCGCCCTCATGGACTTCGGGCAGGGACTTCATGGGATCGTCCTTTTCCTTCGTCTTGAGGGAAGCCTTGAACAGCTCTTCGATGGCTTTCCATCCGTTTTGAACGGCGGTCTTCCCCTTGGTTTTGAACTCGTAGCCCTCGCAGGAGAGCGTGATCTGCGTTTCCGCGTAGGTGTGCTTCTCGCCGGTCGCACACAGAAGGCGCATCCCGACAAGGTTGAGGATTTTCTGTTCCGACTGAGGAAGCGCGGAAACCTCCTGCTTTTCAAGCTGGACGGTCGGGAGAATGGCATGGTGATCTGTGACCTTGCTGTTGTCGGTTACGCGGGCAATGTCCGGAGTGATTGAAACGCCGGAAAAAAGCGGAAGCTGGCGGCAGACGATGGAAATGACCTGACGGGCAGTGTCCTCCATATCATCCGTGATGAACTGACTGTCCGTGCGCGGATAGGTCAGTAGCTTCTTTTCGTAAAGTGTCTGAACGAGATCGAGCGTCTGCTGGGCGGTGAAGCCGTAGTATCGGTTTGCCTCGCGCTGCAAGGTGGTCAGATCATAGAGCTTCGGAGGATTGACGGTTTTCGTCTCCCGCTTGAGAGAAGAAACGACGGCTTGCTTTTTCTCGCAAGCCGCCGCAATTCTTTTTGCTTCCTCTTCGGTTTTGACCTTTTCCAGATCGGCGGTCAGATCGCCCTTGCCGACGTGGACGTTGAAATACTTCTCCTTCTGGAACGTGGAGATTTTCCCGTCACGCTCCACCAGCATTGCAAGGGTCGGCGTCTGGACGCGCCCGACCACCAGCTTCTTGTGATAGAGCGTGGTGAAAAGGCGGGTTCCGTTGATACCGACAATCCAGTCTGCCTTCGAGCGGCTGAGTGCCGCTTCATAGAGGCGGTCATAGTCCTTGCCGTCCCGGAGATGCCGGAAGCCTTCGCGGATGGCGGAGTCCTCCAATGAGCTGATCCACAGACGCTTGAAGGGCTTGGTGCATCCGGCTTTGTCGTAGACCAGCCGGAAGATCAGCTCACCCTCGCGTCCTGCATCGGTTGCACAGACCAGCTCGGTGACGCGCTTGTCCTTCATGAGAGCGGACAGCACCTTGAACTGCTGTGTTTTGTCCTTCGTGACCTCAAACATCCAGCTTTCCGGAACAATGGGCAGATCGTCATATCGCCACTTGGCATACCGCTCATCGTAGGAGCTGGCGTCTGCCAACTCCACCAGATGACCGAAGCACCACGAAACGATGTAATTGCCGCCCTCCATGTAGCCGTCCTTGCGGGATGTCGCGCCCAGCACCTTTGCGATGGACTGGGCGACGCTGGGCTTTTCAGCAATGACTAAGATCAATCTTCATCACCTTCCGTTTCGGCATCCTCCGCGTTCTGCGGCTCTTCATCCTCGTTGATGTACGGCTCTTCCTCGTAGCCTTCATCGTCGAAGAAGTCCATATCTTCATCCTTGAGCTTTCTGCCCTTGACGAACTTGATGTAGTAATAAGCTGCACCCGCAGCACCGGCAAGGGCAAAGATGACGAGGATCATGCCGATGTTGGATTTCTTTTCAGGTTTTGGGGCGGGGACATCGGTTTCCGCATCCTTATCCGGCTTAGGTGTAGCGGGGGCTGTGCCGGTGCATTCGCTCATGTTATTCTTGCAGACTGGGCAGTCTGTGTTGACCTGACCGGCAGCGCACTTTTCCTTGCAGTTACAGGTGGTCAGAGCTGCCGCAGTGTCTTCATCCAGCAGCGCAAGCAGGTCGCTCTCATCGACCATGTTGAGGAAGTATGTCTGATACTGTTCCTCATCCTCGTTGATGGGCGCATCGTAGTCGATGACAATGAAGAAGGTGTTGCCGTTCTTCGTCTGGACAGTGATGAACTGCTTGTTGGTTGCCTTGTCATATAGCAAGTCACGGGTGTAGGCGTTGCCCTCATCGTCAATCGGCTCACCCTTCGGCTTTTCCGGCGTGGGAGTGACTGCGGGCTGCTGTTCGGGCTGAGTTGCCTCCGTAACGGGAAGGTTCTGCTCGGTATCATCGGCGTAGGCAAACGCCGTGACAGAGAAGCAGGACAGAACCATGACGCAGACCGCAAGGACGGTCAGAAAACGAAACTTCTTACGCATTGTCGATTACCTCCGTATTTTCAGCGGGCTTGGTGCCGCCCTTCATGGAAGACAGGAAAGCCATGATCTGATCCTTGTCCATCACCATAGAGCGCACGGTATTGATGATTTCAAGGTTTTCCAGCTCCGTCTTCTTGTCGTACAGCTCCTTGAGCTGTCCTTCGATTTCGGACTTCTTCTTTTCAGCCTTCTCAATGTCGGAGAGGACTTTCTGATACTTGGGATTCATGCAAAACTCCTTTCTTTTTAATAGGCGGGTCTTCCGAAGGCGTAGAAATGCTGCTGCCAGTAGGAAGAATTGATGGATGTGTACTGAATGGGGTCTCCGCAGTGGATCATGACCCCATCACCGACGTAAATGCCGACGTGGGACACACCGGGGGTGTCATACGTTCCGACGAAAAAGATGAGATCACCGGGCTGTGCATTCGCCTTTGAGACCGGCGTACTGATGTTGTAAAGCCCCTGTGCGCCCAGCCGTCCGGTATTCACAAGACCGCTGTTCGTGAGGACATAGCTGACGAAGCCGGAGCAGTCAAAGGACGTGTCGGGATTGGAGCCGCCCCACACATACGGATAGCCGAGATACTTTTCCGCCTCGGTAATCAGTGTCGCAAACTTCTCATCAGCCAGATACTCCGGGTTGACATCGTAATCGGCGGGCGGATTTGTGATGTACTTGTCCACATAGGGAGAGTCACCGAACAGATCCTCGCGGTTGCCCAGCACCGACATATACGTTGCGTACATGGAAAGCTGTTCCTGAGACATGATGTAGACCGGGACATGGGAGAGATTGAAGTTTTCGAGCTTCACGTTGCAGATGTAATAGTCATACGGGACGCGATAGGTTTCCGTGTGCGTGTTGCCGTCTGCGTCCGTCCATGTGTCGGTTTCCGTGCGGTATCTGGTTTCGACGATAACCTCTTCGGTGAGGATGTACTGCTTTTCAAACAGCATTTGGAGCGTACCCTGCACCTCATCCAGCGTGAACTCGCCCTCATGGAGAGCCGAGAGAATGGAGATCAGCACATAGGGGTCATGCTCAATATCATCCAGATCAAAGTGATACTCGTCATAGTCATGGTTACTTTCATAGTTATCCAGATAGCTTTGCAGCTCTTGCTCCATCCGGCAATACTGCGCCTCCGCGCCCAGCATCGCGTCATCCTCGCTGAGATAAGAGGAAGCGATAACCGACGAGCCGGTAGAAGTAAGCATCGAACACGAGCTGATTCCGGCACCGAGCAAAACGAGAAGGGCAATTCCGACGCCGATCCAGATGAAGACCTTCTTGTTCTTCTCAAAAAACTCCTTGATCTTGTCGGACACCTTTTCACCGAGCTTCTTGCCGGTATTCTTTGTGGCAGTCCCGGCAGTCTGAGAACCGGCATTTCGAGCAGCGGCATATTCCTTCTTGATGTTCTGCTTCTGGTAGTGCTTGTTCATGTTCTGCTTCTTCATCTCAGGATGCTCCTGCTGATTTCTTTCATATTGGAGCTTCGCATCCGCAGCATCCGCCTTGTGTTCCAGCTTAGAAACCTTCTCATAAGGCTTGTTGACGCTGTTTTCCCGATGATGACGGAAATGCCGAGCGGCAGTCTCAGCGGCGATCTCCGTTTTATGCGCCGCCTCAACCGCCGTGTTTTCCTGTTCGACCTCATGGATTTTGCCGTGAATGCCGGAAGCGAGGGTGTCACCGACCTTGCGGACGGTTTTATCCGCTTCAAATTGCAGCTTTCCTTTGCCCTTTGGTTTCTTCAGCTCATCCTCAAAATGAAGGCGGGTTTTGCCCTTTCCGGTCTCTTCATCAAAGACACGCTCTTTCTTGAGAACCTTGTGCGTGGGCAGCTTTTCACGGGCAGCATCCAGACGCTCATGTGCCTTCTCAGACTTCCTTTCGAGCTTCTGCATCCGCTTCGTGGGCGGGACGGCATCGTCCGAGAGCGGCTTTGCAGAGGCAGTCTCCGCCGCTTGAGTGAGAACGGCATCTGCATCAACGGCTTCAACCGCAGAGGTCTTGCGCAGCTTGTGGGTGACAACCGTTTCGGCAATCAGCGTGCCGGTATGCGAAGAAACGCCGTGCTGCTCCAAAACAGGGGGCTTGAACGGCGTTTCCGAGGGCAGCGGTTCAGGTGCATTCTGGGGTGGATTTTCTGCCCTTTTCTCTTCTGTGACGGACGTTTCCGAGGGCGGCTGTGTGTCGTTATCCTCGGCGTGTTCCGCCTGAAACTGACGCTGCTGACGGCGCATCTGCACCTTTTTCTGTTCCTCCGGTGAAAGAGCTTCGGAAGGCTCGGCTGTCTCAATCGGCTTGACCAGCTCTGCATCTTCCAGCCGTTTTGACACACGCTGCTCGGTGCCAGCCGTCAGGTTTTCCTCAACCGCGCCTTCCCGCGTCATCCGCACGACTACCTTGTCGCGGGCTTTAAGCTCCGGTTCCTTGGACATCAGATTTCACCTCCAATCCGCTTGTAGGCAAGCTCGGTGTACTCAGGGTTCAGCTCTACACCCACGAAATGACGCCCCATCTGCGAAGCAACCATGCCGGTTGTGCCGCTCCCCATGAAGGGATCAAGCACAATGCCACCTTCGGGACAACCGGCGAGAAGACAGGTCTCAACCAGCTTCGGAGGGTAGGCGGCATAGTGACCGCCCTTGAAGGGAACGGTGTTGATCTTCCAGACATCGCGTTTGTTGCGGAGCGGATTGATGTCTGCGTCCTTGATCTCGCCATGCTCACGCGGGCGGTTGATGGACTGCGGCTGAGGCTGACCGGGAACGGGCTTGCCGTATTTGTTGCCGCCCTTCATGCCGCGCTTGAGGCGTTCTGCCGTTGCGGGGGCAATCGGTTCGGAGATCGCCTTGTAGTCAAAGAAATACTTCTTCGACTTGGAGAACAGAAAAATATGCTCATAGCAGCGGGCGCACCGGTCTTTCACACTCTCCGGCATGGGGTTATCCTTCATCCAGATGATGTCGTTGCGCAGATACCAGCCGGTATCGCGGAGGGCAAAAGCCAGCATCCACGGAATGCCGATCATGTCCTTCGGCTTGCAGCCCTCAACCTTGTTGTTGAGAGCCACAGCCTGACCGTTTCTGCCGTTGGGGTTCTTCGGGTCAATGAAATTGCCCTGATTGCCCTTTCCGGCGTAGGTGTCCGAGATGTTCAGCCAGAGCGTTCCATCCGGACGCAAAACGCGCCTGACTTCGGTAAACACTTCCGTCAGGCGCGAGATGTATTCCTTCGGCGTTGTCTCTCTGCCGATCTGAGCATCCATGCCGTAATCACGGAGCGCATAATAAGGCGGGGATGTCACACAGCAATGAACGCTGTCATCGGGCAGAGTTTTCAGGATTTCAAGGCAATCGCCGGTATGAATGATGTCAAGTTGTATGGTGGTGTACCTCCTGTTCTGTTGGATTTGTGTTTCCATTGAAATGTTGGCTGTAAAACCCGACAACATTTCAATGGGCATTAGTCGGAGTAATACTCGTCCGGCTCGTAATCCTCATCTTCCGTGAAGTTCTCGTCGAGATCGTCAATCTCGTCCGCCCAACGGTCGAAGATGTCCTCGGCTTCTTTCGCCGCCTCACGATAGAGGCGCAGGCGGTTCTTCTCAAAGGCAGCGAAGGCGGGGACGAACTTGCCGAACTCGCGGATTGCCTTCACATCCTGCGTGCGCATATCTGCGACGCACTGAATGATTTCGGACATCGTAAGCAGATCGTCGATCATCTGCTCATACTCGCCCTTGGGGATAGATACGGTTTCATCATCACCCGCGTCAGCGAAAGGGGTATTCTCATCGCTGTTGCTGCACTTGGGGACATCAACCTTGAAATAGAAACCGATCATATCCACAGATACCTTGGTCATAATCTGACGTGCCTCCTTGACCTTTTCGTCGATGTCCTCCCTCACATGGAGGTAGGCGCGGTGATGCTTCTTGAGGTCGCTTTCCAGTCGGATCAGATCGGTCAGCTCCCACAGAGCCTTAAACAGCGCGGAGGTGTTCTCTCCGTATTCGATAGCGTCCGCATAGGGAATGGTAATCATCTTGTTGTTCATATTCAAAAATCCTCCTTAGTTCTGTACGGTTTCTTCTAAGCGGGTGGTCATGATGCGGTAGAGCTGGGTGTCCTTCGGGAAATTGTCCTTGAAGGGAACGATGGTCGAGCCGTAGAAGATCAGCCCCTCACCTGCATTGGAATTGGTGATGTAGTTCTGCTGGCTGGGCGAGATGTTCAGCGCCTTCGAGAGAATCTGCCGGTCGCCGGATGCCTGATTCAGAAGGTAGACAAAATCCGAGTTTTCAAAAATGTTCTCCACCTCGCGGGAGGCAAGAAGATCCTTGACGTTCTGCGTGATTCCGGTCGGGATGCCGCCCCATTTTCTGAAACGCTTCCAGATTTCCACGCTGTACGCGGCGGTCTGTTCCTCTTTCAGCAAAAGGTGGAACTCGTCCATGTAGTAGCGCGTTGCCTTGTGCTGGGCACGGTTGATGGTAACTCTGTTCCACACCTGATCTTGCACAATCAGCATACCGAGCTTTTTGAGCTGCTTGCCGAGTTCGCGGATGTCATAGCAGACGAAGCGGTTGTTGACATCCACATTCGTTCTGTGATTGAAGACGTTCAGAGAGCCGTGAACATAGATTTCAAGGGCAGTTGCGATGCGCTGTGCCTCCGGCTCCTTCTGATTTCTCAGAATGTTGTAGAGGTCTTCGAGGATCGGCATTTTCTCCGGCTTGGGGTCTGCAAGAAACTCCTGATAGACCATGCGGACACTGCGGTCAATGATGGTCTTCTCAACCGGCTGCAAGCCGTCCTTGCCGCCGACAATCAGCTCACACATAGAGAGAATGAAGTCGGATTTCAGCGTCAGCGGGTTTTCCTCTTCGGAGTAGTTCGTGTTGATGTCCAGCGGATTGATGTAGTCTGTGCTGACCGGCGAGATGCGGATGACCTGACCGCCGAGCTTCTGCACAAGGGGGAAATACTCGGCTTCGGGGTCGCAGACGATGATGTCATCCTCCGTGATGAGGAAGGCATTCGTCATTTCGCGCTTTGCGGAGAAGGATTTGCCGGAACCGGGCGTACCCAAGATCAGCCCGTTGGGGTTCTTGAGCTGCTTGCGGTCAACCATGATCATGTTGTTGGACAGTGCGTTCAGCCCGTAGTAGAGAGCTTCGCCGCCCTGAAAAAGCTCCTGCGTGGTGAACGGCACGAAAACCGCCGTGCTGGAAGTGGTCAGTCCGCGTTCGATTTCCACCTGATTGACGCCGATAGGCAGAGAGGACATCAGCCCTTCCTCCTGCTGGAAGTCAAGACGCTTGAGCGCACAGTTATACTTTTGGGCAATGGCGGCGGTCTGGAATACCGCGTTTTCGAGCTTCTGGCGATTGGTTGCCGTATTCATGATGAGGATGGTCACAAGAAACAGTCTCTCGTTGCGGGTCTGGAGATCCTGCAACAGACGCTTCGCCTCACCGCCGAAGGTGGCGAGATCGGACGGGATGATGTCCATATCGTAGCCGGAGCGGACTGCTTTTTTCTGTTCCTCGATCTTCATCTTGTCGAGGTCGGTGATCTTCGACTTGATGCTCTTGATCGCCTTCGCCTGGTCAATCGTCCGGATATGAAAATTGACCGTGATGTTGCTGTCCATCTCAAGGAAGTCGGCAAGCATACGGTCATTGAGTTCCGGCGCGAGGATTTGCAGGAAGCTCACTGCGCCGATGGTTCTGCCCATCTTGAAGCACTTGCCTTCACGAAAGTCAAAGGAAGTGGGAGCGATGAAGTCCTTGCTGGAAAGTCCTGTCCGGGCAACCATATCGAAGGAAAAGCGGAACGGCTCATTGCTGTCCATATTGAACACATCATGAAGCACTTTCAGCCGTTCGTAGCCGGACAGCGGCTCGGTTCTCACGCCGAGAGTTTTGAAGTTGTTGAGGATGTCGGTTTCAATGCGTTCGAGCTTCGGCTTTGCCGTGCGGAGGGAGTCCGCCTCAATGCCGAAGGTGATGTACTTCTTCTTGATCAGCCCGTTGTTGCCCTTGGTGAGCTGGTTTTGCAGCATACCGGAATACTCGGAGCGGATGTCGTTGAAATCGTCCTCCTGTGCCGGAATGTTGATGCGTTTGCGAAACTCATTGAGGCTTGCCTTCTGATTGATGAAGGAGAGCTGGACGAAAATCGAGCTATCAAAGTAGTTCAGAAAGTCGCACCAGTTCTCAAAGATGGCAGTTTTGTCCTCGTTCTGCGCAAGCTGGTAGTTGATGTCCTCAAAGGCGATGGACTTCGTGTAGAGGCGGCTGTTCACCTTGCAGATACCGTCGCGGCACATCTCCACATAGGGAATGGTCTGCTGGGCGGACTTGCGGACTTTCTTTGCCTTCCTGTCCTTTTTCTTCTGCATGACGATCCGCTTCTTTTCCTGAGCGGAAAGGGCATCGCCGTAAACGACGCCGTTCTTGACGGTCATCTTAGGCTTTGCCTTTGCTGTGCTGTTGTTCAAGCTGCAATTCCTCCTGTTCTTTGATTTTCTGCTGAATTTCAGCGTAGAGATTGTTTGTGCGATAGGGACGCACCTTGTCCCGGATGAACATGGACTGTACGATGTGGTACAGATACTTTTCGGCGGGCTGACCGTCCTTCTCGTAAAGCGCGAAGAAGATGAACGGAAGCATGATCACCACCATCAGCATTGCCGCCGTAGACAAGTCGAGATGCGCCTTCGCCAGAAAGAAGATCGGGACGCCGACTGCCGCAGCGATGGAAAAGCAAATAAGCTGCCGCTTGGTCAGGTTGAACATGACCTTCGTTTTGACGCGGTTAAGATCCTTCGGGACCGGAACAAATGCCATTGACTGTTTCCTCCTTTCTAAGCTGCTTTTCATAGCGCAGCTTCATTTGTGCGGGATATTGATCCTCCTTCGGTTGACGCTTGCCCGTCCAGCGAAGCCCACCCGCTTTGCCTTGACAAATCCAGCCGGAAGCCCGAAGGCTTGCACCGTTTTCGCTTTCCAGCGTGTAGGTGATGATGCGCTTATAGCCCATAGCCGCAGCAGCTCTTGCCGCCGCACCGTAGAGAAAGCTGCAAGCGTTCTTCGCCCCGTTGGTGCATAGCCTTGTAACCTCCAATGTGAAGCCGTCATCCAGATACCGGCTGACGGGACGCCCGGCGATGATTACACCGACCAGCTCACCGTCTGCTTCACAGCCGATGGAAAACTTGTGACCGGCAACCGGCTTGTGATGTCGGTGATACTTCCGGACATACTCGTTGGCGTCACGAAGAGAGATGGGTTTTAGCCGCAGCATGGTGCTTCCTCCATAGGAAGATGAGCCGTGCATTCGACCTCGTTGCCCCAAACGTCCCAGCCTTCGGGAGACTGACGGGCAAAAAGCTCCACGCGGGGAAGGTCTCCCATGAGCCGAACAATGCGCTCCCGCGCTTCATCCGGCTTTTTGGAATGCTCTTCAATATGACTGAGAATGACCTGACGCACACCGGCGTCAACACGCTTCGGGTGTCCCTTTGTAGCAAGGATGCAGATTTCGGCATTCGCCCTTGTCCAGTAGCCCATGCCGGTAAAGAGATCGTCGTTCCTTCGGTTTTGCTTCACCCATACAAAAGCCACGGTCTTATAAGAAAATCCCCATGCCGTCAGCACTTCGAGTGCTTCACAGAGGCACGGGAACGTGATCCAGAGAAACAGAGCGCAGTCCTTAGCGGCAAGCTCACCGACCGGAAGTGCCTTGATGTCTTCAATGCACATTGTCGGGTAGTGGCTTTCCGCCGACCGTCCCTGTCCCTTCTTGGAGTAAGTCCGATACGCCCAAGGGGGATCGGCGTAGATGATGCTGTACTTCTTCATGCTGCCGACCTCCTTAGTGCGCATGGAAGATGGATTTTGCGAGGCTTCCGGTCTTGAACAGCGAGAAGCACAGAATGACCGTGTACGCTGCCACAGAGAACAGAGCCGAATGAATGTTGTCTGCGATGATCATGCCGTTGATCAGCACCGCATAGATGCCGACGCAGACCATGATGAGAAAGCCCTGAAATGCCAGAGCGAACAAGCCTTTCAGATAGTTCGTGCCGATGCTGCCCCATTCGCGGTTGCTCATGGTTGCGATGGGAATAGGCGCAATGCTCACAGTGCAGTAAATCTCAATCATGCGCCCGTAGAGAATGACCGTAATGAGGATCGCCATGATTTTGAGGCACAAGCTGATCAGAAGCGTTTCTATCGACAGTCCGAGCAGTTCTCCAACGCCCATGTTCTCCATGCCGGTACGCATCTGCGCAATCGTCGAATCAATATCAATATTGGTGTTGCCGTGGATGACTCCTGCTGCGCCGGAAACCACGTTCTGCCCGATGTCGAATACTGCCATCACGATGTCAAACGTATGCGTCACGAGGTAGATCGCCACAGCCGCCTTGAAAAACCACTTGAAGAACATCCAAGTGTCCATGTCGTGAAGGTTGTTTTTCTCGGTGATCATGGAAATCAGCTCGTAGCACAAAACGAAGGTGATGATGATACCAGCGATGGGGACTATCACGTTTTCGGATAGTCCCCGGATCATCTGGTACACGCCGCCGTTCCAGCCGGACGGTGTTTGCCCAACTTCGGCGGCAATCGTTCCTACCTTCTCGTTGACATCGGTGAACATATTGGTCAGGTTGCTCTCGATCCATCCGATCAGCATATCCTTGAGAGCCTGTTCGATCTTTTCTAAAATGCTGCCCAATATTTCACCACCCTTCGGTTAAGCTGGGCTTTCCGTGGATTAGCCGAACAAACCGGAGAGCAGAGGGATGAGGGTCGTGCCGATCAGCACCACACCACCGCCAGCCATGAGCTGCTTGATGCCCTGAGACTTGGCACCGGGGTTATCGTTGCCGTAGCCTTCCATGAGGTTGACAACACCCCACACCGCAAGACCGGCACCGAGGGCGATAACGAGCGTCTGAAGAACCGTGACAGCCTGATTGATGAAAGCCATAGATTTTCCTCCTTGATTTGAAAAAGAATGGTTGTGTATTTTTGAAAATGGGCATAAAAAAAGAAGCCCCGTCGCTGTTCTGCTTTGGGAGCCATCAGGCTTTACCCACTGCGCAGTGCAGCGACGGGGCTTTAATCCGCTTCGACCTCGCCCATATCATAGAGGTCGAATGTGTCATCGGGCTTGACTACCAGCTTGTGCTGCCGATACTTCTCGATGTCAAAGGCGTTCCGCTTGTCGTAGTCGGAGAGCTGCCGGTACTTTGGATGCTTCGTAATGTCGTATTTGTTACTGAGAAAAGGTCTCACGCCTCGAAGCTGCAAAATACACTTGGCTCCGTCCATGACGGCGATCTCATCCTGAGACATCAGTTCCTTGCCGGTTTTCTGATAATTCAAGCCATAGGAGTTGTTGTTGGAACGGGTTTCTGAGGTGTTGTAAAGGTCGATTGTCTCCTTGCCCAGCACCTCGCTGATTTCCTTGAGCGTGGATTTCTCCTTGCCGCCGAGAAAAAGGGTGCAGTCACAGTTGCCCGTGATGGTGTCAGCCGCATCCTTGTAGATGGTCTTGAGCTGAGACTGGGACTGCAAGATGATTGACGCCGAAATTTCCCGGCTTCGGATGGTTGCGATGAGCTTATCAAACTTCGGGATTTGACCGATGTTCGCAAACTCATCCAGCAGACAGCGCACATGGACGGGAAGCCGTCCGTTGTAAACGTCATCTGCCTTGTCGCAGAGAAGGTTGAAGAGCTGGGAATACATGATTGCCACAATGAAGTTGAAGGTGTCATCGGTGTCGGAAATGATGACGAACAGCGCCGTCTTTCGGTCTCCGATGGTGTCCAGCTCCATCTCATCGTAGCTCATCAGCTCCCGCAGCTCTGCGATGTCGAAGGGCGCAAGCCTTGCACCGCAGGAAATTAAGATCGACTTGGCTGTTTTTCCCGCCGCCAATTTGTATTTGCGGTATTGCTTGACCGCAAAGTGGTCAGGATCGCGGGCTTCAAGCTCATCGAACATGACATCCACGGGGTTCTTGAAGGTCTCATCGTCCTCTCTGGCTTCTGAGGCATTGATCATTTCGAGCAGGGTAGTAAAGTTGTTCTCGTGGGCGGGTGCCTCGTACCAGATGTAGCCGATGAGAGCTGTGTAGTAGAGCTTTTCCGCCTTTACCCAAAAATCTTCGCCGGACTTATCGCCATCTCCCTTCGTGTTGACGATGATCGTATTGACCAGCTTGAGGATGTCCTTCTCGCTGCGGATGTAGCTAAAAGGGTTGTAGTGCATGGATTTCCGGAAATTGATGGTGTTCAGCGACTTGATGACATAGCCGCCCTTTTCAAGCATTTTGCCGCACTCCACCAGCACCGTACCCTTCGGGTCAGTCACAACATAGCTGCTGTGCATCTGCATCAGGTTCGGCTTCACGAAAAAGCGTGTCTTACCTGAGCCGGAACCGCCGATGACAAGGATATTTTTGTTGCGGGCGTATTTTGGCTGCTTTGGACGGCTGTTCATGGTCAGGAACTCCGTCTGCGTTAGGATGACGTTGTTCGAGAACTCCGGGTCCATGTACGGCTTGATGTCCTCTGGCTTGCCCCAGCGGGCAGATCCGTATTCTTCGCCCTGCCGGAACTTCTTGCGGTTTTTGCCCTTGACGTAGACCGCCAGCTTGAGCAGCGCACCGGCAATCAGACCGACGAGCAGATCGACGGGATGAAAGCTGGGAAGCGGATTTGCAAAGGCAGTGCCGAACACGGCAAAGCCGTTTGTCAGCTTGTCGATGAACTCCGTGCCGGGAGCGAGACGAAACACGGCGGCGATCTTATCAGCAAAGTAGAAGGCGAAGACATACGGAAGGTTCAGAAGAACGAGCTTCTTCACATCGGGTTTGTTCACAGCTCCACACCCCGATCCTTGGTCTTGACCTTGACTTTCTCCTTGTGCTGCGCCTTGCTCTGGGCTTTCTCCTGATCCAGCTTGTGCCGGATGGACGGCTGTTCCTTCTGAATGACAGTCTTGGCAGAGAACTCCTTGAAGGCGGCGGTCATGACATCAACGTCCCGTCCCTTGAAGAAGACAAGATAGCTGGGCGGTTCTACGGAAACGTCCTTCTTGAGCGCAAAGTCCAGACCGTATTTGCTGGCAGTCCGCTCAAAGGACTTGATATTGCCATCCGTCACTTCGATGTTGGAGATGGCGGCATTCTGGCTCATCAGATGCTTGATGGACTGCTTGCCGCGATAGGTTTTTGGTTGCTGCATCTGCTTCTGCGCCTTCTCAATCTCCTGCACGAACTTGTCCAGTGCCTTTTTCAGCACCTCGGCTGAGATTTTGCCGCCCTTGATCATGATTGCAACAACTTTGGTGTTGACTTCATCCTGCATTGCGGCGTTTACCTCCTTTCGTTGGAATGATTATGGGGACTGCTGCCGAAGCTAAGGCGGCACAATCCGGCGATAGATGATTTTCATTTACACTGTCCTCCTTTCCGAGCATTGCTCACGATGGTATTCATTAAAGAGTGTCTTCACAAAGGCTATAATCGTAGGTCTTCGGCTTCTTTGACCCTGCCGATCTGTCCTGCCCGTAGAAATCATGATTGACGAGCGCGGAGTAGTAATTGTCTATCGTCAGAGAGGCGTTATACAGAGCGGTCAACAGGTACGCCCGGATATTACGGATGTCTGACGGGTTCTTGTTCATTGCTTCCAGAACGTACTCTATGTGGCTGCTATTCAGCTTGAGAAAGCGGGACTTAACCACTTGCTGCGGCATATCCTCGCCATTGATACGGATGGTCGGAGCGGTAGAGCAGACGGCATCCAGCATGATGTCCATGATCTCCCGGAAGCGGTCTTTATCGAACTTCGGATCCTGACAGAGAATGTTGTAGTCAAGATTCTCTTTGATAATCTCTTCATACTCGCTTCGCTCATCCATCCTGTCCATCACATCAAGATTGATGGATTGATAGTTCTTTGAGAGAGTATTTCTTTCTTGAGTAATTACTTGATCAGTATTTATTTGTGCGGACTTATCCCCGTGTGGATTATCCACATCCGGCTTCTCCACACATGGATTTTCCGTGTGTGGCATTTCCCGTTCTGGCGTGGACTCCTGCGGCTCTTCGTATATCTCAAAGATTGTGCTGCTCATCCTGCCTTTACCGTCTCTTTGCCGGTGCCTGACGAGGTAGCCGTGTGTCTCAAGCTCACGGAGCGCGGAAAGAATGGCATCCGGACCTTCCTTGCAGATTGCGGAAAGCCCCTTGGTTGAGAACTTCCAGCCATCATTGAACGAGAGCATCTTTGAGAGAAGACCGACTGCCTTGAGTGACAGGTTCTTGTCTCGAAGGTGGAAGTTCGCCATGACCGTATAGCCACGATTCTTGTTTACGCGATAGACTGCCACGAAAATCACCTTGCCATCTTGGGAAGCAGCTCTTCGGCACACTTTTTCTGGAACTTCATTCGGATGACCTCCTTGCCCTTCGGCGTGAAGTAGGTCTGAGAACCGGTGTAGCAGTACGTCACAAAATCGCGGACGATGAACAGTCCGGCGTTGCTGTCCTTGTTGTAGGGAAGAAGCTGACCGGAGGGAGATCGGAACAGGTACTTCTCTCTGAGAAGGAACTGGACGAACTTGCGCTCCGGGATTTTCAGTTCCTTCGCCGTCGTTCGGATATTGGTGCAGTCATCCGGATTGATGAAGGCGTCGTAGTAATCGGCTTTGGGCTTCGCCGTGTTCAGCTCACACTCAAGAGCCTTCACACGATTCTTTTCCAGAATCAACGCCTGAGCAAACTCCACAATGACCGCAGGTTCCTTCTGAATGCGTTCCAGAAGGGAGTCCGTCATGTAGCCGCCGGTCTTGCGAATGGTAGGAATGACCTCATCAAATACCCACAGTTCAAACTTTTCAGCCGCAGGAAGTTTGCTGCGAATAATTAGCCGATAAACGTCTCCTTCCGGGATGAAGTTGATACTCTGAACTTTCCCGCTGATAGGGGTAGAACGTTTCGTTATAGCCCTGCAATGGTCGTTGACCGCCTTGTTCGGGTTGGTGTAACCGAGTGCCTTTGCAACATCTGCTGCACAGAACAGAACTTTTTCTCCTTCGAGGATCGTTCTTACCTCACCAAACTGTTCATTCTTGAAGATTTCGATTTTGTTATCCATGACTGGCTTCCTTTCCGGCATCAGATGTGCCACTTTGATTTTTGAGGGTTGAAACGGGATTGCAGCAGTAGGGACACTCCGCAAACACGCAGGACTGATATTTCCAGAAGGGACGATGAAAGCGGCAGCTTCGGCACTCAGGGAGAATGCCATCCACACCGCTGTCATAATGCTCAAAGCCGGGTGTGGTCTGCATCAGCAATTCCAGTGCTTGCAGATCACCGGCTGTCATGCGTTTCATGCTTAAAAACTCCTTTCTTTCGCCGCATCGCCAGCAAATATTGCGGCTTTTGGGCAACAAAAAAAGAGGGTTTGCTTCTTACTCCAAATTGGAGAAGAAACAAACCCTCTTCGTTTACGATGTAGTTCAGATGATTTCTCGGATGGTATGAATGACACCGAGCAGCAGCCCGATGAAGAAGGCAAGTCCTCCGATAAGACCGCCTATGATTAAGTTCAATGCGAAGATGCCGACTGAGCCGGAGATACCGTAGCCGCTGGGAACGAGCCAGAGGCACATCCTCCGGATGCCGAATGGCAAGCCGACGCAGATCCACATAAGGAAGTAGTCACATACGCCGTCAGGCATATAGATCGGCTTGAGAAATGACGCGAGGCAGAACGCAAGCGCGATTGGAAGCAGAACCTCCTTCAAGAAGACTTTGATAGCACCCACTATATCCTCCTTCTGCCGGAAGTGTGCAGCAGCACCCTCCGGCTTGCTTGATTATTGTGAAAGTCCTTTGTTTTCGGTCAAAAAAAGAAGGGACTAAGCCAGAATGCCTTGATTTTCAAGGTCTTTCTGATTTAGTCCTATTATCGCACAATAATCTTTGGTAATGACTGTTGCCACCTTTCCTTCCCGGATATCATCCAGAAGTTCCTGAAAGGCAGGGCGGTCAGAGTTCGTACCGCTGTAACCATCATCAACATAGTACTGGCAATTCCCGAAACCGTTGCGTGTGGCATACTCCATAAGCATTGACTTTTGAGTGCGGATGCTCAGGCTTTCGCTGTTTGAACCGTCATCTTTTGACAGTCGGCAGTATAAAGCAGTTACTTTTTTGTCCTTTTCCATGTGTACCTCCATAATGGAAAAGAGACCTCATCAATCACATTGTAGCGGATGCTGCGTGACGATGCAAGCCCTTTTCCGCAGTAAAACGTCCAATTAGCCAGCGGCGAGATACGATTCGGCAGTTTTACGAATTTCTTCTTCCACAAGCCGCTGAAAAAGCGTATTCATCGGCACATTGCCGATATAATGGCGTTCCACGATTAGGCGCACGGACTTCGGACTTCTCGGCGCACGTTTGCGTGTGGTGGCTTTCTTCTCAGATTTTTCTTTGTTCAAGGGCAGACCTCCTCATTCATGTGGTGCAAATACGGAAAGGAATGGATGGATTCTATTCGTTTTTCTCTTTTTGTTTTATTACGTTGGTTAGGTGAAAGTTTTCTTTGATACAGTCTTTAAGGCTGCTATACTGCATAGGAAAAATCTCTTTTGCAGATGCCATTAAGAATCTGCATCACAGAATCGTGATTTTGGCGGTTCTTGAATCGTGAAAAACGCAGAACTATTCAACATTTGGAATTTTCACAAAGATGTGATTGGGCGAAGAAAACCGCGTTCGTCTGCGCTCAATCAATCCCGCAGCGTCCAATTCCTTAAGCGCACTGGAAACACTGACAGTGCTGCGCCCTAGCTGCTCAGCCAAAGAGCAAATCGTAAAAATGACAAACACGAAACCACGTTCATCTATCCAGAGATTTTTCTGCGAGAGTGTGGCACGGTCGAGCAACAGCACATAAGTCATTTTTGCAGTCTGGCTCAGGTCAAGTTCCAAAAGGAAGCGTGGGTATGGGAGAAACGGCGGCAGCAGAGTTTGCGTGGTAAGATATTCTGAAATGTTGATCACCTCCAGCTGAAGCAGAAATCAGAAACAAAGCGTATGTAACGAGAATTGGAGGGTTCCAATTCTCCAGTCGCAGAAAAGCACGAAACAAGTGCTCAACTGCGTTAATAAGTTAAGGTCTCCCATATTGGTCCTCGACTTCCCTAGGAGTGGGGAATCGTCCGGCGGCGGGCTTGCACCGCACCATTGGCATTTCAGCCACCCCGTCTTCGTTATGACCGGGCTGCGAGTTACAGAAGTACCTTTTGTGAAGTACCGGACGATTGAACTATTCACTTGTCAAGGAACATATGGAAGATTTCTGGACTTTGACGGACGAAAAACATCCTTCTACTTGGTAGCCGATGAAAAAGGCCATTTCGTAGCATTGCAAGCAATTTTGTAAACAAAACGTCATAATAGTCCGAGAATGGTCTTGAAAAAGATGCCCTACACTTGGTAGGCATCGAGAACGCCTGTTTCGTAGCATTGGTGAGAAACTTGTAATTGAATTGTAATTCTTGAGACCAAATCTCCGCTTTTGAAAAAATCCTCTCAATAGATAGGCAACGAAAACAGCCCAAAGACAACCATCTTTTTGAGAATTAACAAAAAGGTCACAAATGACCGGCTTTCAAAGAGGCGCTTCTACTATTAACAGAAAAAGTGGCCTAAAATGGGGGGTGTTGGAGAAAATTTCTGCCTTAAAAGTACGCCTCTACTCACTAGCCAGCGAGAATAGCCAAAAGCCAGCAAAAAACAAATGAATTATGTACTTCTGCCACTGATTGCAACGGCATATCGGTGACAGAAAGATCGTTTAGAGCGATTCTTCGCGGTTTGGGGTGGTAGAAATCGTTTTGTAGTTGGACTTTTTCTGCTGAAGCTGCTCCAGCTGTTTCAGCACCGATTCCTTCTCCGGGGGCTTGCCGCCCGGTGTGGAAAGCTGCTGCTTATTCAGCACCATGTCAATATACTTGCGGATATTTTTCAGGGCAGAGATGTCCGGCTGCAAGGTTTCCAGTTGGGTGCGCAGCTCTGCGCTGCTCGATTGCAGCGCAGAAAATTCGGCATCCAATGCCGAAAAATCCACCGCTGTACTGCCGTTCAGCTTCATCAGGGTGCGGACAGCTTTATTGAAGGTGTCCAGTTCCTCTTTGTGCTGGGCGGCGTAAGCGTCCTTGGTCAACTTGAAGTTCTTCTTGATAAAGGTGTCATGGATGGGCTTTAGCTTGGCATGGACGGCAGCGGCGTCCTTGATCTGGGCGATTGCCCGCATACGGTTTTCGTTCTGCTTCAACTGTCTGCGGAGTGGGACGGCGGTTTGGTTCAGGTTAGAAATTGCAGTGTCCAAATCCTCGATGGTGTTCAGGGAATGGGCTTTCAGGTAGTCCACCGCCTGCCGAATCTCCTCAAAGTCCCGGACAGTGCATTTCAGTTTTGCCTTGCCAGACCAATCGCTGCGCTGCTCGTTGCGGAGATTGAAGTAGTCCACCAGCAGGTCGGACAGCGTGGGCTCCTTCGCCTTTTCCAGTGCGTCCAGAAGAAGCTGCTTCTTTTCAGTCAGGTCTGCGATCCAGCGTTGCAGCCCACGGATGGCACTGCGGATGGACTGCATCAGGCTGTTGGCGGCTCGAATGTCTCGGTTCAGGTTGCCGAGAAAAGTTTCCACGCCGCGCTTTTCCATCTGGTGCACAGCAGGGCCGAGATGCACGGTCGGTATCTGCTGGATGCCCTGCCGCTCAAAGGAGCGCAGGTCAACACGTTCTGGTCTGCCAGCGGCTTCCAGATAGCGGTTGGTAACAACTTCCCAGCTGTGCCGCCAAACCTCGGCATACTTCTGGTCGTTCCAGTCCACCGTGTTTTCCTTGTGACACTTCCAGTTGCCAGAAGGGAGCCGGATGCGCTCACCGTTTTCATCAAGGTCGTACACCTTTCGGGCTTTCGTGAGCCACTTGCCGTGTTCGTCCACTGCCCGGAGTGTCAGCAGAATGTGGGCGTGTGGGTTTCCATCTCCCTTGTCGTGAATGGCAAAGTCGGCAATCATGCCCTTGGAAACAAACTGCTCGTTGCAAAATTCTTTGAGCATGGGAAGATACTGTTCCTTCGGCACCTCTACCGGGAACGCCAGCACGATGCGCCGGGCAAGCTGGGAGTTCCACTGGTTCTCCACGGCTTCCACGGCGTTCCAGAGCGTCGCCCGGTCTGCATATTCGGGCGGCGCATGGGACGGCAGCATGATCTCAGCGTGGACAAGCTCTTTCTTCTTGTTGTAGAATTTTGTTCTCTGGTCGTACTCGCTGAACAGCCGTTCGCCGCTCTGGTAAGCGGCCCCGGCAACGGCGGACTGCCCTTGGCTGCGCTTGACGATGGTGATTTTGAAATGCGGACACGGAATAGGCATCACCCCCTGATGACATTTGAATCGTTCTCTTGTAAAAATCACGGAATTATGGTACTATTATTTTGGATAAGTAAGCAGAAAGCTGGTGAGCCAATGTCGGAAAGAAAATCACAACAGGAACTGGATTTTGAACGGAAACATGAAGAAGATTTGCAGCGGTTGCGTGGATTGCGGTTGATTGATGATGATTTCATGGCTGCGGTGTTTGAAGAACGTGCTTGTGCTGAGTTCCTTTTGCAGATCATCTTGAAACGTGATGACTTGACTGTCAAAGAGGTTCACGGCCAGTACAGCATCAAAAATCTGCAAGGCCGTTCAGTCCGATTGGATATTTTGGCAGTGGATCGGGAAAACCGTGCATATAATATGGTATAATGCATTTGAAATTTAACGATACTGAGTCTAGGCAGTATCGGATTGTACATTGTGTTTTCGAGAGAAGCACAATGGGGTTCAAGAGGCCGTGAGTTCGATTCTCGCCACTCGGACCAAACGCTTCTCGGTCGAACTTTCTTCGGAAGGGTTCGACCGGGGAGCTTTTTTGTTTTTATCGACGGTTTCGTCGGAGAGGTTGAAGTAGAGGATGAGCTCGGTGTTGGTGAGCTCGATGTGATCCACAAAGGTATCAACCAGGCGGCGGCAGTAAGCCTTGGTGCGCTCCGAGGGGGAGACTCGGAACTGCTGCAGCAGGAACAGGATCTGATCACGGGTGAAGGTGAGAGGCTTTTTGGCGGTGAGGGAAGAGAGCTGATAGGAAAGCGTGCTCTCCTGCTGCTCCAGGTCGGCAAGGCGGGCAGAGAGGGCGGCGCTGGAGGTGCCGTTCTCAATGGCAGTGAGGATGGTCTGAATCTTGCTGCGGACATCGGACAGGGATTTTTCCAGCGCCTGCTTCTCCGGATCCGGGCGCGCGGCCTCAGCCTGCTGCAGCTCCACGATGGCATCCGCAATCTGCTCCAGCAGCGCGGGCTCCAGCAGCAGATCGGCGACGGCGTTGACCACCATAGCCTCCAGCTCGTCCTGCGGGATATTTTTGCGGGTGCAGGCGCGGCCAATGGAGCGGCCGGGGCAAGCGTAATAGTGGTACATCTGGCCGTTGCCGCTGCTGCGTCCACAGACGCCTTTCATCAGGCAGCCGCACTCTCCACAGTACAGTTTGCCGGAGAGGATATAATCGGCGCGGGAGGCGTGCGGGGTGCGGCTCTGGCGGTTGCGTTCAAACATTTTCTGTGCCCTTTCCCATAGATCATTGTCGATGATGGCCGGGATCGCGCCCTCGATGCGGACATCAAACTTTTTACTGACGTAAACGCCGCGGTACATCTCGTTCTGGATGATGCGGTTGATGCTGCTTTTATTGAACGGGCCGCCGTGGCTGGTGCGCAGGCCCATGGCGTTCAGACGCTCCACGATGGAGGAGGAGGACAGCCCGGCGGCGTACTGCTCGAAGATATACCGGACGGCCTCGGCACCTGTGGGCTCGATGATGTAGTGCTTGTCGGCGTCCACGGTGAGGCCCAGCGGGCGGGAGCTGCCCAAGGCCTTGCCCTTGAGGGCAGATTCCCGCATGCCACGGCGGGCTTTTTCGGCCAGCTCGGCGCTGTAATACTCAGCCAGAGCTTCCATCAGGCCCTCAATGATGATGCCCTCGGCACCGGAGATGTTGCTCTCGGCGGCATAGAGGATCTCCACACCGTTGTCCCGGAGCTTTTTCTTATAGACGGCGCTGTCGTAGCGGTTGCGGGCCAGGCGGTCGGTTTTCCAGCAGATCACGGCGTCAAAGGTGTGCGCCGCACTGTCGGCCACCAGCTGCTGGAAGGCAGGGCGGTCATCGGTTTTGCCGCTGATATGGCGGTCTACATACTCGCGCAGGATGGTCATGCCGTGGGCGCGGGCGTAGGCCTCGCAGTCCCGACGCTGGCCCTCGATGCTCTGCTCGGTCTGACGGCTGCCGCCAGAGTAGCGGTAGTAAGCCACCAGGCGCGGCGCTTCGGCCGCAGGAGCTTTTTTGCGGGGCATGATAACACTTCCTTTCCGGGCGGTTTGCCCATATGCAGGGAGTGTGATATACTGACCCCTGCAAGCATAAAATTTTCTTTGTCCGGTTTTGTGCTGCACTCCATGTTATCCCCGGCGCTGCATTGTACCAGCGCCGGGGCTTTTGCTTGCCCATATCCAAAAAGCGTGCTATGCTGTAAGGGCAGGCGACGCATGGAAAGAAACCTTCTTGCTTTTTTATCCTTACCTTTTGACGACGGGGCAGACCCCTCCAGCTGGAAACGGCTGGAGGGGTTTGTGCGTTTTTTACATGAAAGTTGCACAGGCGGCTTTACAAAGGGGGCTGGATTGCATATAATGAAGATGCAAGGTATAGCTTTGCACTTTCAAAAAGAAGGAGGTCTTTTTGATGGCGACAAAGAGTATTACAAAGAATGTCGTGATTCGTTCAAAACCGCTTGCACGGAATTTTGTACGAGCATTGGAAAATGCAGAGGGAAAGAGCAGCAAAAATGTCGTTGTGGATAAGACTGTCCATGAGATCAAGGGCGATGCGCTGCGTGAGATGTTTGGAAAGAAATGACAGGATACGGATTAGTTAACCTAAAAGATATGATCCAAGAACTCGGAGAGGGTCGAACAAAGGAGATCCTTTCCGAGTTTTCTTGTCCGCTGAATAAGGACGTGGAGTTTTTTCTGCATTGCAAGGCCATTGAATTTGCCAGGCAGGGAATTGCCCAGACGCAGCTGGTGGTGACATCTTACAAAGACAAACCAGTGCTGGTGGGATATTTTACACTGTCAAACAAAGTGCTCGAAATTCCACGCAAGAACATTAGTAAAAATGTTGCAAAGAAAGTGAATCGTTTTGCAATGGCAAGGGATGCGCGACGCTCTATGACGGACAATTACATGATCTCAGCACCTCTGATTGGTCAGCTTGGCAAAAATTTTGCCAACGGATACGACAACCTGATTCCGGGCGACGTGCTGTTGAAGCTGGCGACTGATAAGGTGCGCGCGATCCAGGCGGTGCTGGGCGGCAAGTTTGTGTATCTGGAATGCGAGGACAAAGACGCGCTGCTCAATTTTTACGGAGACAATGGCTTTGTGATCTTCGGCAAACGGGATCTTGACCGAGATGAGCGAGACCGGCAATCCGGCCAGTATTTGGTGCAGCTTTTGAAATATCTGGGTGATTGATTGTAGTTCCATGTGGCCTGCCAGGCATACCTTGGCGGGCTTTTTGTTTGCCCCTCCGGCTGGAAACGGCTGGAGGGGGTTGTGCGTTTATAAAACAAGGAGCACCCGGCGGGGAGCTCCTTGAAAAGAACAATTATTTGGAAGGTACGGTTGCACGAATTTTCTTTTTAGATGGAACGTAATTTGGATCATATTTCTTGCTTTTACGTTCCAATTTTTCAAAATTGCAGCATACCTTTTGATACAGCGGGATTTTACGACTGAGAGCTTTGCGGTATGTGGATTCTGCACGCTGGAGAATAAGATCGCGATTCTTGTTGCAATAATTTAACTGATTCAACAAGAGCATTTTATAATTCTCATTTTCGATACTCTGAATATCAAATTTGATCAAGCAAGATGGAATAACAGGAATCATATTGTTGAAGCCCATTAGGCCAAGACGACCATCGTCGAGTTTCATAACAGGACCGCCGCCTTTGATGTTAACGTGATTGGGCTTAGGGGATTCAAGGGGAACATAATAATCAATGCCGTTGATGGAGAGTACAATTCCAACATACGGACGCCGCTGCCCCTTATTGTATTGCACACGGGTGTCAATACTATGTAAATAGCTGATATAGTGTTCGTTAATGTGGTAAAATTGAAACTTCCCCATAATTCAGCTCCTTAATCCAAGAAGGTGCGGAACAGTAACCTGTCCCGCACCCTTTTTCATTCCTCACTATACGGCAGAGGTTCTCCGCTTTTTTCATTCTCTACTCACGGTAAGAGCTCACCGCTTTTTTAATTCCCCATTTTTTCATGGCAGGGAGGGGCTACCCTCTTTCAGCGGACAAGCAAAGACCAGCAGTCTTTTCATTGTCTTGGCAGGAATACGTTCCTGCAAGTCTATTATATGCTCAGTGAGCGGGTTTGTACACGAAAAAAATGTGAAAAGTTGCAAACGCAACAGAAAAACTAAAAATTAGGGCTTGACAAGCAATGAAAATTCAAAAATCCTTCACAAACAAGACATAAATAAGCAGACTTAATAGGAACCTGCTGGAGGGTTGCGCTTTACCGCGCAGAACGGAGATAATCAACCAAATCATCAATTCCCAAAATTTTCCCATAAAAAATCTGATCTTCTGCCGAATATTCCGGCCTTGCCGAGTAGCCTTTGTAATGCAGTACATTTTTCATATGTGATCATGCTCCTTCAAAAACTGTACCACGCTTTCCACTGAACCTTTTATGAAAACAGAAGAGTGTTAAGTTAGTAGCAACGTTGACAAGCCTCAAAGCCGCGCGCAATAGCATCCTCTTTGGTGGTTATCTCAGGATCTTCCATGCCACTGCAGGTGGAACGCCGGTGATACTTCGTTCCCCCGTGTGTAGGAATCCACACGACAGGGGATGTTGTGGAAACTTCTTCGCCTTGACGAGCTTCTTTATTGGAGTGATTTTTGCTTGTACTTTCCGATGCGGCCTGTGATGAAACTATATTGGTTGACAAAGGAGAGATATGAAAATTAGGCGGAAGGTTAGCTCTAATTATGAAGACACATGCAATAATAGCTAGGCTGGTATAAACGATAAAAGAAACTGATAATTTCTTTATAAGCGTATAAATTATATC
>SKEJ01000113.1_pt1 | contig 56244 bp, 82 predicted proteins | sample 4826721 | NCBI WGS metagenome assembly SKEJ01 (sample SAMN11008812, study PRJNA524170) | human gut metagenome | biome: Human fecal sample; material: Feces; isolation source: fecal sample from pouch patient p31 | host: Homo sapiens | place: Israel: Tel-Aviv | collected 2015-06-02 | reverse complement strand
GAGCCGTGGCCTCGCTCGAAGAGCCCGATCGCCGCCTTCCTGGCCACGATGTCGTGCTTCACCCTCAAGTCGACACGCATAAAAAGCCTCCCATTTCTCATGTCCAAGAAATGGGAGGCAGTTCACATTCCACAGCGCGGGGGCTTTGACCTGAAAGGAGGTCGGCATGAGTGTAGCAGATTTGCAGCTGTTCCAGAATGAGCAGTTCGGCAAGCTCCGTGCGACCAAGACAGAGTCGGATGAAATCTGGCTTGCCGCGACCGACGTTGCCAAGGCTCTCGGTTTCCGAGACGCAAACGGCATCACGCGACTTCTCGATGATGACGAGAAGTGCTGGTCGGCGGAACTCCCACAGAATGTGTGTGAGATGGAAACCAGCGACGCTCGCCGCAGGGGAGGACTCAGGCTTATCAACGAGTCTGGTTTCTACCGAGTGATTATGGTGAGCCGCAGCCCGAACGCCGCGCCGTTCCAGCGTTGGGTTACTCACGAGGTCCTGCCGTCAATCCGCAAGGACGGCGGCTATATCGCCACAAGCACCGAGGACAGCGACGCCGACATTATGGCGCGCGCCCTGCTGATTGCGAACAAGACAATCGAGGAGCGCGACAAGCGCATCACGCAGCTTCTAAACGAAAACCGAACGCTCGGTTCGAAAGCGAGTCTGTACGACAGCTTCATGTCCGGTGACGGGCTGCTTTCGATCCGAGACGCGGCCAAGCTGCTCAAGAGCCATGACCGCACCGTCGGACAGAACTGGCTTACTGAGCAGCTGCGCTACCACAGGCTGCTCGAAAAGCGAACTCGCAAGGCGACGGCAACGGCAATCAATCGCGGATACATGCAGGAGCGCATGTTCAAGATTAAGCACAAGGACGGCCACGAGACCGTAGACCATTACGGCTGTCTCACGACAAAGGGACTCGACTGGTGCTGCCGAAACCTCGGGCTTCACTTCGCGCCGTTTTCCGATGGTGATAAAGATGGACTCTAGCACCGACAATGGCTTGGCGTCCGACAGCGCGAAGGAGCTTATCCGCGCCGTCAATGTCGCTATCAAGGCGTTCATCGAGGACGTGACCAAGTCTGAGCAGCCGCAGCAGTCGACGCTGTCAATCGCAATGGCGGCTGGACTCCCAGCAAGGATTACCTACACGGTAGCCGAGTGCGGCAAGTTCACCGGACTCGGTCAGGACAGGCTCCGGCGCGACCGCGAGAAGGGCCTGATTGACTTCATCGAGCCGGACGGCGAGCGCGGCGCACGAATCAGCGTGTTCGAGCTTGACCGCTATCTGAAAGACATTGGAGCGTTGCTATGACGACGTTCCGAGTCGATTTCGTCCGAGGCAAGGACAGGCCGCGATTCACCGGAACAGGCCGCACCTACACGACCAAGCGGACGCACGACGACGAGCGGGCAATCCGCGCCGCCTATCTGGACGTCATCGCCAAGGAGGGCAACGTCCTCCCGGCTGAACACCAGACCGGGCGCGAGCCGTTCATCCTGCTGGTCGATGCGTACCGCGCCCTCCCGAAGTCGCGCCCGAAGAAGGTCCTCTGCGAGGAGGATACGTTCAAGCCAGACTGGGACAACATCGGAAAGTTGGTTTCCGATGCCCTCAATGGTCTGGCTTGGAAGGACGATTGCCAAGTCGTGAAGGCCGACATAAGCAAGTGGCCGCGTATGAGGGGCGTGGAGAACGACTACATGATTATCACCGTCATCCCTCTCGGGCTAATGAACATGGACGAGGTCGCGGAGGTGAACCCATGTCGATCGTAGGCGAGAACAAGTACTTCACGTTAATCAGGACGCCGGCCGGCGACAACGACGCATGGCTTGCCCAGCGCCGCAAGGGAATCGGAGGTTCCGACGTTGCTGCCATTATGGGACTCTCTCATTATCGCGGCCCCTACGAGGTCTGGGCAGAAAAGCTCGGGTACGTCCCGCCAGCAGACCTCTCGGACAATGAGGCTGTTGAATGGGGGAACATACTCGAACCCATCGTGGGTGGTCATTACGCCAGTAAGCACCCAGACCGCATTGTCAGGCGAGTCAACGCCGTCTGCCAGAGCATCGAGCGTCCCCACGCCCAAGCGTCCCTAGACTACGAGGTCAAAGACCCCGAACTCGGCTGGGGAATCTTGGAAATCAAGACGGCGTCGCTCTACAGGGAGCACGACTGGGACGAGGGCGTGCCCATCTACTACATCACCCAGATTACCCATTACATGAGCGTCACCGGACGCAAGTTCGCGGACGTGGCCGTGCTTATCGGCGGTCAGATTTACAAGGAGTTCCGCGTCATGCGCGACGAGGACGACGTCCGGGCCGTCAACAAGGAGGTCGACGACTTCTGGTCGATGGTCGAGGACGACGTTGAGCCGCCGATCGGAGAGGTCGGGGCTGAAATCAAGGCTCTCCTCGCAAAGCACCGGACGCCCGGTGAGCTTGTCGACATGGACAGCACGCCGAAGGAGGCAACCGACTGGCTGAAATCCAAGGAGTCCCGAGACGCTGCGACCAAGGAATACCAAGGAGCCGTCAACAGGCTGTGCCAGCTAATCGGTGACAACCGAGGGATTGTCACGCCGGACGGCAGGTTCACCTGGTCGCGCTACGAGAAGAACGGCAAATACACGAACGGCGGCATCAGGTTCGCCGCCGCTAAGAAAGAGAAGGAATAACTTTGGGAGCTATCACGCAGGCGAAACAGGAGATTAAGCAGTCCCAGCAGCAGGACAACTCCTTCGCCGGACTTATCAAGCGCTGCGCTCCGCAGCTGCAAGCGGTTATGCCTAAGGGTGCGACGCCCGAGAGACTTACCCAGCTGGCGATTGCAACCTACAAGCAGACCCCGAAACTCGCCGAGTGCTCCGTCCAGAGCATCCTCGCCTGCTGCATGAAGTGCGCGGAACTCAACGTAGAGCCTAACGACATTATGGGCAACGCCTACATCCTGCCGTACTTCAACAACAAGACACATCGCATGGAGGCCCAGTTCCAGCTCGGAAAGAACGGAATGCTGGAGCTTGTTCGCCGCTCTGGTCAGGTCAGCACCATTGATACCGAGTGCGTCTACGAGGGCGACGATTTCGATTACTACGAGGACGAGACTGGCAAACATTTCCACTACAGGCCCAGCTTCGACTCCGAGCACAATGACGAGGACCTTAAGCTGGTCTATCTGACGTGCCACCTGAAAGACGGTGGCTTCGTGTTCACAAAGATGACCAAGAATGAAATCGACAAAATCAGGGAGCGCTCCAAGACCTCGAAGTCAGGACCCTGGGTAACGGACTACGCGGCAATGGCGGAAAAGACCGTCATCCGTAAAGCGTTCAACCGTGGCAAGCTCCCGCGTTCAGTAGAGACCGCAAATATTGTAGCCGCGGACGATACTACCCCGGTCATTCTCGACGAGGAGGGCAACCGCCTTTTCGAGGACCCGCTGGCTTCCGAGCCGACCAAGGTACCCGCAAACGTTGACGCCGAGACTGGCGAGATTATCGAGGAGGTTTCCGAGTAATGCCCATCAACCACGAGCTTACCGAGGACGAGCGAAAGCTGGCGCTCAAAAAGGCGACCGAGGCGCGCAAGCAGCTCGCCGAGATTCGCCGCAAGTTGAAGTGGCTGGTGGTCGAGCCGCTTGAAGTGCTCGACGCCCCGGAGGCCCAGCGTATGCGCCTGCGCTACTTCATCGAGTCCCTGCCGGGCGTCGGCAAGACCAAGTCAAAGCAGATTCTTGAGGAGCTTGGCATCGACGAGAAGCGCCGCCTCGGTAGCCTCGGTTGCCGACAGCGCGACAAGATCGTGAAGCTGCTCAACGAGAGGAAGAAATAGTGTCCATCAACCGAGTTTGCGTCACGGGCAACCTGACCCGCGACCCCGAGCTTCGCGCCACCCAGAGCGGTTCGCAGGTGCTCAGCTTCGGCATCGCCGTCAACGACCGAAGGAAGAACAACCAGACCGGCGAGTGGGAGGACTATCCCAACTTCGTCGACTGCACCATGTTCGGCACCCGCGCCGAGAAGCTGGCGAACTACATCGCCAAGGGCAGCAAGGTCGCCATCGAGGGCAAGCTGCGCTACTCCAGCTGGGAGAAGGACGGCGAGCGCCGTTCCAAGCTGGAGGTCATTGTGGACGAGATTGAGTTCATGAGCCGCCGAGACGAGCAGGGCTGTGCCGTTATCAGCACTCCTACACCTGCTCCCGTTCGCCCCGCAGCGCCCCGTCAGGCGGCTCCTGTCGCCGCTGTCGAGGTCTACGACGAGGACATTCCGTTCTAGGAGGCTTCAGATGAATCTTGAGCGCGACGGCGCACCCGACGCCGGACCCAACTACGAGTGCGGACAATGCGAGTCGTTCGCCTTCATCGGCGAGAGCGGCTGCGGCTTCTGCAAGCGAAAGTACGCCCAGTGGTACGACGAGCGCCCGAACATCGGCGCTGCTGACGTGCTCGCATGGGTGCAGAAGAACGCTGTAAACGAGAGCGACGATCCTTGTAACGGATTCGTCGAGTACTGATTTTTGCGCGGGTGCGGCCTTCATCGGCTGCACCCGCTTCTGGAAGGAGGTGGCTTTTGAACGAGTGCAAGACAGGCGCCGTCGTTACCGACTCGGATTTCGACCGAGAGGACTTCCGGCTGTGCATCGAGTGTCCCTGCAAATGCGACTGGTTCAAGGCCAGCTACCCGTTGGCGGGTCGTGCGAACCCGCTGGAAGGAGATGGAACCGATGGAGATTAAGACCGTCGCTGAGTGCGGACACACGCCCGAGCGAAAGCACAAGGGCGACGCCGGAGCCGACATGCGAGCCTACATCCCGCGTCCCGTGACCATCGGGGTCGGGGAGTCCGCCTGGATTGACCTCGGCGTGAGCATGGAGATTCCCGAGGGCTACTTCGGCCTGCAGGCCCCGAGATCGGGACTCGGGTGCAACTACGGCATCTGCCTGGCGAACGGCGTCGGCATCATCGACTCGGGATACCGAGGCCCCATCAAGGCCAAGTTGCTCAACCTTGGCGAGAAGGCCTTCACGGTGTATCCGGGCGATCGCGTCTGCCAGATGGTAATCATCAAGTGCGAGGACGTCGATTTCCTGAACGTCGACGAGCTGTCGGACAGCGACCGTGGGGCGAACGGCTACGGCAGCACTGGGGTCGAGTAACGCACTTATATAAAAGGAGGTCAAATGGCAGATTTAAAGATTTTCGCTGAGAATCTTGAGGAGAGCGCCAAGAAGCAGGTTGACGAGATTGCATCGTGTCCGGCTTTCGAGGGTGCCACGATTCGCATCATGCCCGACGCCCACGCCGGAAAGGGTTGCGTGATCGGGTTCACAGCGAACCTTGGCGACAAGGTTATTCCGAATCTGGTCGGAGTCGACATCGGTTGCGGTATGCTCTGCGCCCCTCTCGACGAGCGTATCGACCGCTACGATTTGATTCAATTCAACCGCGACGTGAAGAAAGCTGTACCAACTGGGTTCAGCGTTCACAACGAGCCGAAATGCAGCCTTGAGAATGACTACGGTGTTGTGAACGGCGCCTATCTCAAAGGGGTCGAGCGGATTGAGTGCTCCATGGGCACGCTGGGCGGCGGCAACCACTTCGTTGAACTCGACGAGGACGAGTATGGGTATCAATATCTTGTGGTGCATACCGGTTCTCGCAATCTGGGCAAACAGGTAGCCGAGTATCACCAGACAATGGCGCAGGAAATGTGCAAGGAAGATGTTCCTCGCGATCTCAAGTACCTCGTGAGCTTTGCGGCAGGCGCATATCTCAACGACATGCGTATCTGCCAGAGATACGCTACTGATAACCGTTTCCACATTCTCAAGCAGATTAAGGAACGCACTGGAATCAAGCTGGACCTGAGCGCTCGATTCGAGACGATGCATAACTACATATCCGATGACAACGTTATCCGCAAGGGCGCAATCAGCGCACACACTGGCGAGAAGGTCCTTATCCCGTTCAACATGCGCGACGGCTCAGTAATCGCCGTCGGCAAGGGCAACAATGATTGGAACGAGTCCGCTCCCCACGGCGCTGGTCGTGTCATGAGTCGTGCGCAGGCACGCGCCAACTTGGACACCGAGAAGTTTGTATCAGAGATGAAAGAGGCTGGCATCTACTGCCCGAGCGCCTGTGAAGCGACGCTCGACGAATCGCCTGAGGCATATAAGAGCGCCGACGAGATATTGCGGCTTATCGAGCCGACAGTTGAGGTCATCCATCACCTAAAGCCGATTTGGAACCTCAAGGCGACCGACATGATGGGGTGGCGACATGACCGCTCCATGTAAACGTGAAACGGCATATGCCACCCCCGTAGTCGTGTTGTTCATCTTGATTGCCGTTGTCGGTTGCATCGGAGGTCGGTTCAAATGAAGTACGACTGCCAAAGCTGTTCCAAGTGGGACGATTTCAGCGGCGGCTACTACGGCGTGCGCGAGCGCATGGCGCAGCACAATCTTCTGCTGAACGTGAAGAATAAGAATCTGTCAACTGGCGAGTTCATCGACACGATCATTGACAGTATCACGCCCTGCTACGGCTTTTGCATGTTCTGGGCCGGTGCCAAATGCGATATGTAAGCATCTTTTCCGGCGTCGAGGCGGCGACGCTCGCTTGGGAACCGCTCGGATGGGAACCGCTCGCGTTCTGCGAGATAGACGACTTTCCGAGCGCGGTGCTTGCGGAGCACTGGCCGAACGTCCCGAACCTTGGGGACATCACCAAAGTAGATTGGAAAAAGGAGATTCATGGAGCAGTTGACCTTGTGGTCGGAGGAAGTCCCTGCACCTCGTTTTCGATTGCAGGAAAGCGAGAAGGTCTTAAGGGAGCTTCTGGACTCATGTTCGAGTACATACGTTGTGTTCAAGAGCTTATGCCTCGGTGGTTCCTGTGGGAGAACGTCAAGGGAGCGCTCTCGTGTGAGGGGGGGGCGGCTTTCGGACAGCTGCTCGGAGAAATGGATGCCCTCGGGTACGGTTTGGCGTGGCGAGTACTGGACGCGCAGTTCTTCGGCGTGGCCCAAAGGCGCGAACGTCTCTTTCTTGTCGGACACCTTGGAGACGCACGCGCCTGCGAAGTACTCTTTGAGCCAGAAAGCATGTGCTGGGATACTCCGTCGAGCCGAGAAAAGAGGAAAGCCGTTACCGCCGCTTCTGGACGCAGCATTGCGCAAGGTAGCGGAGCAGGACGTCTAAACCCGGCGGTGGCGTTCAAGTTGGACGGCGGTGAGACATGCACAGCTGGCTTATCCGAGACAGGGCAGGCAAACCAGGGGGGGCAAAGGTCCATTGATTCAAGATGAAATCAGCGGCACCCTGAGCACTGTCAACAACCAGAGCCTCGTGTGCATGACCGACACGCAGAAGAACACGAGCGTGGACACCGAGGTTTCTGGAACAATCAGCGCCCACACTCGCAAAGACCCGCCAGTCGTCGCTTTCAAGAACCACCAAGGAGCGGCGAACGGCAGCGGCACCGACGAATCGGAGCCGATCGCAGGTTATCACAACCTCAATGATAATACGACCGCAGAAAGCGGCATCAACTCGGTAGTTCGCCGCCTGACTCCGCTGGAGTGCGAGCGACTGCAGGGTTTCCCTGACAACCACACCAGAATCCCGTGGAAGGGAAAACCTGCCGAGGAGTGCCCGGACTCGCTGCTCTACAAGGCGTGCGGCAACAGCATGGCCGTCCCAGTCATGCGCTGGCTCGGCGAGCGTATCGAGGCAGTCGACAGGCTATAGAGCAGCAGAGCCGCCGGATACCCGGCGGCTCCACCATTGGAGAACAAATGAATAACATCAGCGTCAAGTCCGTCAAGTTCAGCGGACCTGCAACCATCGTCTTTTTCGAGGACGGCACCAAGGCCGTCACCAAATGCAGGGATGGCGACGAGTACGACATCAACCTCGGCGTCTCGTGGGCCATCTGCAAGAAGGTCGCACGCGACATGGGAGCCACCGTAAAGGATTTGATCACAGCCGTCGTGCCGCAGGAGTCGTACCGCACGATGCCGACGTTCACCACGCGCGTCTCGGTGCGCACCATCGCGCAGCTGTTCTGCGATAACCGCATTGACTGCCTTGTGGACACCGCTATCGAGGAGTCGCATGACGCAGCCGAGTCCGTGGCCTTCAAGCAGGCGTTCGACGAGTCCCTGTGGCCCGAGACGGCCTTCGCTGGCGTTCACAACGCTGGAAGAGGCTCGGTAAGTCGGTTCAAGCCACTTATCGACGCGTTCATCGCAAGCGGACTCACGGTCATCAAGCATAAGTATACGACCAGCAACGCGGACTACCGTGAAGGCCGCAAGGCATCCAACAACGTGCAGGCCAGCATCAACAACTATATCAGGTACAACGGACTCTCCGACATTATCCGCGTGTACCGGGACAACGGCTATATCTGCATCGCGAGGATCAACAAATGACGGCCGAGAAGAAGCCAGCGGGAAAATGGCACGCCGTATTGCGCGATGACGGCAAGCGCTACGTGAGCGTAACTGCCGCAGCCCAGTCGGTTGCAGCCGCTAAGTCCACTATCAGCGCGGCCTGCCGCGACGGGAGCATGGTCGGTGGACACTATTTCAGCTACGAGGAGGACGGGCGCCGCTACGCCTGCACCTGCAAGATTTGCGGCAGGGATTTCGGCGGCGCAGCCAAGAACGCCGTCTACTGCTCTCAGGAGTGCAGGGACGAGGGCAGGCGAAGGATTCACACGTCCAGCAGGCACCGCAACGGAGTCGGCACCAGTGCTGGCTATGTCTCGAAGAACGCAATAGTCGATTCGTACCTGAGAGTACGCAACGTAAGGGAGGAATGGAAATGACCGAGAGCCGAACCAGAACTCAGGTGCTCTGCGACCTGGTCTGCAAGCTGACCAAGACCATCGAGTTCTTGAGCGCCAAGTCGACCAGCAAGTACTCGGGGGCCATGGTTTGCAAGCTCCTCAAAGAGGTTCAGGACGAGGTTTCCGCAGCATTGGGGGCGGCAGAATGAGCGAGTACGCAAGCCATTACAAGCATGGCAGCATCGAGACTGCCGACAAGATTGAGGCCGTCACCGAACTGCTCGGCAAGAGCGACATGGTCGGCGGCGCCCATATCTCGGACGTGGCCCACGCGCTCAAGTACTTCGACCGCGCCGGACTCAAGGACGATTACGACGAGGACCTTTATAAGTGCGCCGATTGGCTGCACCGACTTATCACTGGCAAGTTTCTGAACGAGGTGGAGAATAAATGATTCAACCGCTGAAAGACGCAGATGGTAACTATATCCCGCTGGACACGTGGGAGCTTTACGAGGACGACGGAACCGCGGTCGATATTACTGGGTTCGCATATGTAACGCGCGTTGGCGTATGGTCCGCGTCGGACTTTGGCGGCAATATCCTGAACCCTCGCCAGCTACATCTTAACAAGCCCAGCGATGGTATGGACGAGCTGGTCCGAGCGTTTGACAAGATTGCCAAGAGCGACGAGTTCCGCACTCGTCTGGAGAACGCCTTCACCGAGCTTAAGGAGCGCTGCAAATGAGTGTCGAGTTGCCAAAAGACTATGAAGGCCGCGAGATTCCGCTTGATACCGAGGTTCTGTATGACAACAACGGCGTGAAGTTCAATGTGGACGAGTTCAAACTCTGCGCATTGCCATCATCACGGACAAGTTTCTGGACAATCAGAGGTGTATTCGAGGACGAAGAGGAGCAATGCAGCTTCTTGCCGAAGCTCCTGCATCTAGTCCAGCCCGAAAGCTGGAAGAGGCTGCTTGATGACTTGGACAAAGCGGCAAGCAAAACGTACTGCGGCGCCTGCACCTATTTTGGCATGAACCCAATCAATTGCGACAAGTGCACCATTGGCGATCTAAGCAGCTGCGAATCAGTTGCCATGCGCGACATCGCAGAGCGCATCCGCAAGCTGAGAGGTGAGGACGAATGAGTTGCTATTTCTGCGACGGGTCTCGTATCGAATCTATACACGACTTTCCACATCACGGATTTCCAAACAGGACAATTGGGACTATGACTCTGATGCGCAGTTACGATGGTGAGCCTATGGTCAAGGTCAAACTGGATACAGATGTGACGCTCGACATCTCGGTAGATGGGTCGTTCCATGATTGCGAGGATGTCAGCGTGACTGCTACAGGTTTCATCGAGGGCGTCAACTTCTGCCCGTTCTGCGGTCGCAAGCTGGCGAAGGAGGACTGATGGACAAGATCGAAATGAAGCCATGCCCGTTCTGCGGCAGGCAGGGTGTCGCGATTAGGAGCGAGCGCGTGTCGAACTCCGTCATGACATTATATGCAGTCCGGTGCTACAGATGCGGTGCCGAAGGCCCGATGACCTACGGGTACGGCGACTCGCAGTTGGCGAAGGAGACAGCCGCGAGCTTTTGGAACGGAAGGGCTGAACCGAATGATTAGGCATTTCTGCGACCTTTGCTACGGCCAAATCAAAGGTCAGCCAGCGTACTACGCGCTAGTCCGACCGGGCGGACTGGGCATTTGCGATTCTCTCAACCCATACAGCAAGGAGATTTGCGAGGACTGCTACCGAGTCATCAAGGACGCTGTCAAGTCCATTACCAAGGAGGATAAATGAGCAAGTACATCATTCGCACGGTTCACATCGTCGAAGTTCCAGATGACGCAGGGTTCAATGCTGCCGACATATTTGATGACCCTGACTACTTCATCAATCTGTTCGAGAACTTTTCCTACTGCGATTCGGTCGAGGCGAAGGAGGACAAATGAACAAATACACCGTCAATGTTGAGTACACAATCTACATTCCCGATGACGAGTTCGACGAGAACGAGGACCCGATTGAAGAAATCGAAGACTACTATAACGACTTCATCGACGAGTTCCAGACAGAGTCCCGTTGCGTTTCAGTCGAGGAGTGCTAGGAGAGCCGATGGAAATCAACACCTGCGAGCAGTACGTGCTCGCAAGCTTGGGACAAACGCTCAAGCAGTTGGACGAAGCCAGTGCTGAAATCGAGTCGCTGAAAAAGCAGCTCTACGATGCACGCGACAGCCCTCTTGCCATCGAGCTTCGCATTCGCGGGGAATCGTCTCTCTTCAACAGCGGCCTCAGATACAACAGGGAAGTCTTTCGTGATGGCGTGCTTCTAGATTTCGATGTGTGGGTAGATGCCGTGGTGGACATGTCCACGATTGACCAAATCATGACCAAGGACGAGTTCACCGAGAAGTTCGCCGAGGAGCTGTGCGAAATATACGACGAAGAGCTGGCCGAATATGAGGATGAACATGAAATCGATCACTCTTAAGCCGTGTCCGTTCTGCGGCGAGGCACCGACTATCAGGAACGGAAAATGGGGCAATAACGAGCTTGTGATTATCTGCTGCGAAAGCCCGCAGTGCTTCGTCATGCCCGCGACGTCCATGCTGATGGGACATTCTATGGAGGATGCGGCGTATGCCTGGAACTCTAGGAGCGAAGATGGAGATTAAACCTTGTCCGTTTTGCGGACAGCCGATAGACAAAAAGCCGTACACGCGCCCCGACGTAGGCTCGCGGATTAGACAGGGAGTTATCAAGTGCAACTGCGGCGTGGAGATGCGAATCAACGTTGTATCTCAGGATACCGCAGAGAAGTGGAAACAGCTCGGCCATCATCTTTCTCCAGACGATGTCGCCTACTGCGGCGACAAGAACTTCGTCTATGGAGTCATCCGGTTCACCAAGGACGAGCTTGTCAAGCGGTGGAACACAAGGAGCGACAATGCTTAGCTTCTGGCGCCACCCTATCATCTTTATCAAGCGCCTGCTTCTGCCGACTTGCAAGACGTGCATCCACAATGACGGCGAGTACGGCACTGGATTCTGCGACTGCAGGGAGTACCGCGACCGCTACGAGAAGCTGGAGGGCGACGAGCTGGAGCGCACGTTCTGCTCCGAGATTCGCGGCACCCGGTACTGCAAGTACGAGGAATTTCACTAACAACACAACCAAATAAGGAGGAGGATATGGACTCCAACGCTATCAAGGAGATAGCCAACCAGCTTGGCGTCGGTGCCGACTACCTGCTGAGCCATCTGTCCGAGTTTGCGCCGAAATGGGCCGCCATGCAGGTCGCCAAGAGCGGTACAACTTGCCTGTTTCTGGCGGTCGCGCTTGCCGTGGCGATTCGCATACTTATGTGGGCTGTCCGTTCGAATAAAGACAGCGATACGGATTACTGCCATGACGTGACGTGCTGTTACTCAGATGACCTAGACAGTGTCTCTGCGATCATAACCTGCGGCATCGTAGCCCTTTGCCTGTTCATAGCGCTCATGTGCTGCGCAACCGACCTGGTGACGCATATCGCGTCTCCTGAGGCGGCTATGCTGAACGACATGCTGCAGGCGATGCAGAAATGAGAGCCGAGGTTATTGCCGAGCGTCTGCGCGGTCAGGCCGAGACTTGGCGCGGATATCTGCCCGATGACACGCTCTGGGACATGAGCGACCACCAGTTTACCGAGAGCGTACTTATGGCCTTCGGTCTAGATGACATGGACATGCACGTGCACGAGGCGTTCGATAAGCTGGCAGACCTGTTCGATGCCGTCGCTAAAGCCGAGAAGGTTGACACTGATGTTCTGCGCGAGGTTGCGGACCAGCTGGATTACGACTACTCGGAGAGAGCTACGCTTCATAACATCAATCTGGTAGGAAAAGCACAGGCAAAACGAATACGGGAGGCGATCGGAGATGCCGATTAGCGACAAGGAGCGCCACGAGATTGCCGGGAAACTGCGCAACCTCAAGCTGGAGTACGCGTATGAGGACTTCTTCGCGTCTAACTATTTGTTCCAGACAATGGGCTTTGAGTATTGGACTGAAACTGCCTACGACAACGGTGTCGAGGACAGCGGGCTGACCAAGACCGGGCTGTACAAGCTGGCCGACATGATTGACCGCCCGACCTGCGCGATTGTTGAGAGCTATATGGGAGACAACTTGGAGTTCGTCGAGGAGACGCCGTATCACGTACTGTCTTGCGGCCACATTGCCTACGGCGAGGACGACCCCATGTTCTGTCCCGTATGCGGAGCGGCGGTGACTGATGATTACCGATGACGAGCGCTGTGAAGTAGTTGAAAACCTTCGTATCCTTTCCGACTACAACCGTGTGCGATACAAAGAAGAGTTCTTTGAACTTCTGGACGAGACGGTAATGGAACCCGACATCGGATACCACGAGATGAACGACGTGTTCGAGCGCATTGCCGACTTAATCGACATCCCCACATGCGTCATGACCAACGTCGGCGGCGATTTCGAGAACTCATTCCAGTGCTCCAATTGCATGAACGAGTTCGACATGCCCGACTACGATCGGTATCCGTACAAGCGTTGTCCTGAGTGCGGGGCGGTGGTAGTCGATGAAAGCTAGGCGCACCGTCTATCTCGTCGTCGACTACGGCGGCGAATGGGAGGACAAATGGGATTCCCCCTATATGGCTTTTGACAACGAGCATGATGCCGATGTGTGCGCCGAGAAGCGATGCAAGCGCAACAAGTACGACGGAAAAGAATGGCCTGAGACATTTTGGGACGAGTACAGCTTCTCCAATGTCGTCCCGATCGAAGTGCTCATGGATGTGGCCGAATGAGCAGGTATAGGGTCGTGTCTGCGTTGAAGACCGTCAATTATGTCCATTACAGCTGGAACATCTACGACGATAGCTGGATGGCGTACATGGTGGACTGCATCGTGTACCCGGACGGCCCGGACGTGTCGCGCCTCGCGTACTTCTACTACGACTACAAGGCCAGCAAGTATGTGCGCCTGCCTGATCGGACTGTCCACGGCGACATATCCACAGACGATGCTCTCGCGTTCATCTTGGGCAAGCTGGGCATCGAGGCAGAGCAGTTACAGGAAAGGACTACAAATGAATAACCCGAAGCGAACGGTCGCCGAAACGGTGGCCTTTATTTTGGCCGTGGTGGGTATTATCGCCACGCTTGGACTCTCCGGATGCACCGAGCGCGGTCAGGTTAGCTACAACCTATCCCAAGATGCCGACAACTTCAACGTTCGCCGCCGAGTGACCGTTATCAACATGCGCTCGGACAAGGTGCTGTTGCAGATGGAGGGCTGTCTTTCCATCAAGACCGACACGGAAACCAACGAGCTGAGCGTTATCGCCGAGCTGCCGAACGGCAAGTACCAGAAGCATTTCATCTACCTCAATGAGTGGACTATGTACACGGTGGAGCAAATCGACTCCACCAAGACAGACAAGTTCAACTATGAGTTCAACTTCCTGCCGCAAGAGCTGCCCGGCGTGAAGATTACAAGCAAGGACTAGTCGATCGTGAGTGCCCGGAATAACGCCGGGCACTCCACTTTGGAGGCAACATGGCACCGACTCTCAGGCGCTTCCCTTTCTGCGGCGGCGAGGTGTACGCACGTGAGGTCATCATCATCGGCGGCACCGAGGAGTTCGAAATCAGGCACCGCGACGAGGATGCGGCCTACAGGGACAACTGCCCGATGGTGGTCGGGCTGTACCCGGACGAGGGCGAGCTGATCGCAGCCTGGAACTACTCAAAATAGGCTCAAAAATATATTTTATTGATAGGGGGTCACTATATGGCGGAACGAAGAATGTTCGCCAGAACCATCGTCGAGTCGGACGCCTTTCTCGACATGCCGCTATCGGCGCAGTCGCTCTACATCCACCTCGGGATGAACGCCGACGACTGGGGTTTCGTCAACAACCCGCGCTCAATCCGCAGGATGTGCGGCGCGTCGGAGGACGATTTGCGGCTGCTGGTGGCGAAGAAGTTCATCCTGACGTTCGACTCGGGCGCGGCGGTCATCAAGTCGTGGTGGGTCAACAACTACGTCCGGTCGGACAGGCGCCACGCAACTCGCTACCCAGACGAGTTAGCCACGCTTTACATTGACGAGAACAAATCGTACACGACGAGGGACACGGGCTTACCTGCGGATTTGTTCAAGCCGGTAGCCAAAGTGGATACACTTGGTAGCCAACTGGTAGACAAACGGGAGACACCTGACTGTCAGTTGGTAGACAAATTGGATACCGAGGTTAGGTTAGGTAAGGTTAGGTTAGGAGAGAGTACTAGTAACTCCTCTAGGGTTGATACTCAACCTAATCCCAAGGGTTTTGGCGCGTGCGCGCCCGAACAACCGAAAAAACGGCGGGCGAATAAGTTCGTGAAGCCCTCGATTCCCGAGGTCGCCGAGTACGCCGAGGGCTTCATCAAATCCAGAAACCTGCGATTAACAGGGGAAACGTTCCGAGCCGAAAGGTTCGTCTCGTGGTACGATGCTAACGGCTGGAAAGTCGGCAAGAACCCGATGAAGGACTGGAAGGGAGCGGTCAGGACATGGATTTTCAAGGACTACGTGGACGATTCCGCGACCGCCACGGCGGCTGACGCCCAGTCCCTCGACGCCTTCGACTTCGCCGGGACGCTGTGATGGAGCCGAGGACGTGTCCCACCTGCGGATTCCCCGTGGAGCGCAGGGTCTGGGACGTGGACCGCGAGCTGCTGATTCCCTGCAAGTGCAGGTGCTCTACGCTCGAAACCCGCAGGTCGGAGTGCTTCCCCGTCCCCGAGATGGCGTCCCAGACCTTCGCCGCCGACGACGGCGAGTTCGGCTCCGACGTGGTCGAGAAGTGCAGGAAGTACGCCGACAAGCTGCCGGGACTTCATTCGGGGCTGCTGCTTTTCGGTCCTCCAGACAGCGGCAAGACGTTCCTGAGCTGCTGCATCGCCAACGCCGCGCTGGAGCGGGGCATGAGGGTGCTGATGCGCTCGATGCCGTGGGTTCTCAGCCGAAGGTACGGCGATGTGGCCGACACGATCGAGGAGCTGGGGCACGCAGAGCTTCTGGTGCTCGACGACCTCGGGGCCGAGCGCGAGACCGACTACGGCCGCGAAATCGTCTACAGCGTCATCGACACCCGCTACCAGAGCCGAAAGCCGACCGTCATCAGCACGAACCTGACGAGGACCGAGCTGGCGGCACCCGACGACATGGCCTGCCGCAGGACGTACAGCCGAGTCCTGGAGATGTGCCTGCCGCTGGAGGTGGACACGGGCCGCAGGCGCTCCACCCGAGAACGCTACGCGGACATGGCCAAGGAGTTCGGCTGGTGAGCATATCGCTCAAATGGGCTTAGAAAGCCACAGGATTGGATTTAAGGGCACTTTCTGGTTTGAAACCAGTCAGTCCTTTTTTGTTTAAAACGGCGCCTTAAAACGGCTCTCATTCGTTAGGAAGGAAGTTCTGTTGGACGAGACTGAAACCAAGGCATCGCTCGTGAAGCAAATCGTCGGCACGATCGCCGCCATCGTCGGCATAGTCATCGTCATCGTCGCCCTGCTCTTGGCCGAGGCGTGGGTGGTCTCCACGCTGCTGTCAATCGCGTTCGGCGTGGAGTGCTTGAACCTGTGGGCGCTGGCAGGCCTAATCGCCCTGTTCAACCTGTCCGTGTCGTACCGCAAGTCCCGCTAGTGCTGCGCCAGGGCGAAATCAGCCAGTCGCTCCACGACTTTCGCGGCTACCAGGTCACCGCACGCTCGCTGGAGCGCCTGAAACGCCAGCTCAAGACCACCAAGCCGCAGGTCGGCAAGGAACGAATCGGCTGGTGCATCGACAGGTGCGAGGAGATTCTGGACCGCGCGTGGGACGACGTCGCCGAAATCGAGTGGACCTGCGGCGACACCGCCTGCCAGCTGGTAGTGCGCCACTTCCTGTTCGACGAGGACTGGCACGACGTGTCCGCCGACATGGGCATACCCTACGACAAGGCCAAGAAGATCGCCTACGCGGCCATCAAGTCTCTCGACTCCAGAGACGTTTGTTAGACCCCGTATGCGAGACTCGATTATAGGTTTTATTGATAGGGGGGTGAAGGTGAAGCGATGCAACTACTGCGGTCGGCTGCTGGAGGCGTCCGAGTTCAACCGCAACCGCGCCAACGCCGACGGCCTGCAGCGCAAGTGCCGCGAGTGCCAGCACGCCGACAACAGGCGAAGGGCCAGCGTGTTCGGATACGCGCGGTACAACCGCTACATCAGCCACGGACGCTACGCCGACTGCCCGTGATGTCGTGGTACCCGCAGCCGATCGGCGAGCTGGACAGCCCCAGGGTGCGCAGGCTGACCGACAGCTGCGGTGCCGAGGGAGCGGGCGTTTGGCTGGCGGCCAAGTGCGAGCTGTACCGCGCCGCCGCCGAGGGCATACAGCTGACGTTCGACGAGCTGTCGAGGGCCGTTTCCCGTGATTTGGGCATCAGCCGGAAAAAGTCGCAAAGCGTGCTCGAGACCGCCGCCAAGTGCGGCGTTTTCGAGGTGAAAAACGACGAGAAGCGAACGGTTTCAGGCTATGGGTTCCAGCAGGAGGTCGAGAGGTACAACAGCATCTCCGACCAGCGTAAACGCGCCGCCAACGCTCGTTGGTGGAACGATAAAGTATAGGTAATAACCGTTCATAGGAGGTATGCAAATGCATATGCACTTGCATTGCCATAGCATAGCATTACATAACAGGCAGAGCATTGGCTAGGCGTCCCGGGGGCATACTGGCGTCCCTGACGGTCGGCGAGCTGGCGTTCCTGCGGGTCGTGGGTTGGCGCCACAAGCAGGGCGAGCCGTTCTGCTCCACCGAGGTAACGCGACGCGGAAACGAGCTGGACAGGAAGTTCTTCTGCAGCTGCGGCAGGGACGGAATCGCCGAGGTGTGCGACGGGCTTGTCTCGAAGGGCCTCCTGAGACGCGAGAGGGGCACCAACAGGTACTCGCTCACCGAGCGCGGGGCAGGGGGGTACGCCGAGCTTAGGGACACGTTCCCAAAGCCGCTCCGCGACTCCAAGGGCATGTACGTTTCGGCGTCAGGTGCAGCGACGGAGGATGATTTATGACGCAGGGAAGATACGGGAACAGCCCGAACACGCAGACCCCGGCGAACAACAGCGAGACTCTGAGCATGATCAGGGAGCTTATCAGGTGGCCGTCCATCGACGCGAGCGATCCGGAGCAGCTGATGCAGCGGTTTGAGGACTACGTGGACCTGTGCGAGCGCCACGACTCCAAGATTCTGGTGAGCGGCATGTGCCAGAGCTTCGGGATGACCCGCAACGACGTTCTGGACTGGGCTAAGGGCAAGAGGACTAGGCTGGATAAGGTGCTGAGCACCGAATCGGCAGTGGTACTCAAAAATATTTTGCAAAGTTTGGAAGTTTCTTGGGAATCGGCGATGCAGAATAACGGCTACCGCAATCCGGTGACAGGAATCTTTATCGGTAAGAACAATTTCGGCTACAGGGACGAGTCCCAGACGGTCATCAAGCACGAAGATGCAGCTCAGGGGCCTACCAAGGCCGAGCTGGAGGCCAAGTACATGGCCGCGCTGCCAGCCGAGGACGTGACGATCGAGAAGGTCGAGGAGCTGCCGCCGAGCGACTAGAAAGCGAAAGACCCCCCTGCAATAAAACGCAGAGGGGTCTTTTTTTGTGCCAACTTTCGGGGCCACTAACGACTTTCGCGGCCACTATAAGGCTGTAACGACTTTCGCAGCCACTAAGGGAGAAAAATCCGCCCGGGCGCCTGGGCCTTCACGACTTTCGCGCGCACTATAGGGTTTTCTGGTTCCCGACTTCTGACTATGGCGGAAACTGGCTGGCGAACGGCCGTTTTCTGGTTGCAGGGTTTTGGTTCGATTCCGGGCGTTTTGGTGTATCTAGCTGATATATAGGCGCTCACGGGCCGCGCTGGATATGCCAGTATGAGGCGCTGCAATGCCCAAAAACGGGCGTAAAAACGTCGGTGGTGTAGTAGTGCCAGGGGCGTAAAAACGGGGCTAAAATCGCCCTAGAAACGGGCTAGAACGGGGCGCGGATACGCAGGGCGCGGGCGTTGCATAGGTGTAGGCGTCTCCATAGGTTGAACACAAACGGCCCTGCCATATAGGCGCGTCTGTGGCACTGGTAACGAGGATCAGAAACGAAAAACGGCCCACGGTGTAGGCCGTGAGCCGTTGCAGGGGCATAAAAAACGGCCCCGCCGAAGCAGGGCCGCGCGTTAGTTTTTGAGTAGGAAATATAGGACGAGGACGGGCAGAATCACGGGGGCTAGAGCAATAGCGCCCAGATATATAAAGACGTTTTTCACGGGCTGCACCTCCTTTTTAGTTGATCCTAGCGAAAATATATGAGAGTGCAACGGTACCGAGGACGCCGACGAGGACACCGAGCCAGTACGCATACCAGGTAGACATTTTGGCAAGCTCGAACAGCATTATTTCGCCCTCCCTGCGTATGCGTCGGAGTACGCGTTACCTGCGTCCTTGAACATGCGACACGGCTCATACAGCTTTTTAATGCGTTCCTGGTATGCGTCGCACTCCTCACGCAGTTTTTGTTTTAGTGCGCACATCTTTTTAGCGGCCGCGCGTACCTCCTGCACCGTTGACACTTCTTCGGGTGCATCGAGGCGGGTAACGTTTATGATGGTCGTATCCGGCTGGTTCCAGTCAAACAAACGGAAACAATAACCAGCGTCGTACGCTTCTTTTTTCAGACTCACGTACAGATAAACGTTTTGGCCAAATGAGTTATTGTATACGCTGATTTTCGCCGGGCCGTCGACGTATATGCCGCGCGGCCCATCGCACTCGACGCCGCCTAACTCAACAGCAATAGCGTTTGTTACTTTTTGCACCTGCTTATAGTTCGGCCTGCATCCGTTGATGTACTGCGCGTTGAGGTTGACGAGTTCGGCGGCCGCCGTTGCATAATGCAGGCGCGCGACGTACTTGTAACCCTCAATCAGGTATTTTGAGTAACGCGCAGCCGCGTAGAGTTCGTTAGAGGCGTCCTCAATCTTTTTCAGTTCGTCGCGTTTTTCTTCCCATCCTTCGCCGCTGCGTTTTGCCTGCATATAAGCATCGAGCGCGGCCTTATACTGCTTATTGAGGTCCGACATACTTTCCTCGTGAGTGTCTAGCACTACTTTTTCTGCGGCTGCGAGGTCAAGCATATGTGCGGCCTTCTTGACGGCCTTTTTAACGTCGTCGTTCGTCGTGAGCGTGGTAAACTTCTTCATGGTATCAGTTCTCCATTCTGTACCGTGGCCCGTGCAAGTTCCGTTTGCGCGGGCCGTTTTTATATGTCGATAAACCGGGGTTATTTCGTGCGTACTGGCATAATGAGCATTTGAGCCGCGCCACGCTCGCCAGTGCATTTAACCAAACTGGCCTGATCGGGGCTAAACGTGAATACGGCCCTCTTTTCCTTTTTGTTTGCGATAAGACGCACGGCCTTACATGCGCGCTCGACATATGCCGCATTAAAGCAGGCGACGCCGGGCGCGGCGTTGTCGGCGTTGTCGATAAGGCGATCGAGATTATTGGCGCCGGGATACGTGAACGTTTGCAGTACGAACACGTTAATAACGGCGTCGAAATGCGTGAGCTTCAGCGTTCCATCCGCGACAGCCAGATTGTAAAGCGCGTTAGCCTGGAGCTTTACAGATGCAAGGGCTTTAGCGTCGGCCGCGCTCAGCAGGGCCGTAAACTGGCCGCCCTCGTCGTTTTTGCAGGTGTAGCGGAATGCCGTGAAACTATCCGTTGCGTACACGCTAACGCTATCAGCGGTAGCGTTAATCAGTACGCAGGTGAGCGGTAGGCGGTCGTTCTTGCCATAGGTAAACAGGGTTGCGGCCTTAATAGCGGCCTTTAGTTCGTCGTTGTAGTTGATTGAGTTAGCCATTTCGTTTCGTCTCCTTGATAGGCTTTGTCCGTTCATTCAATCGGATATAGGCTATATCCGTTCGCATAGCCTGTTTTCGTTTTCGATCCTCCTTAGATATATAGGCTATGTCCGTTCGTTATTGTCGAGCTGTTAACCGTTGAGTTTGTAGCCTGCCGCTCGACACGTTCCACTATAGCACCTGCAATAAGCAGGGTACCTGGCAGTTTTTCCGACCCCAGGCAACCCCGCTACTAAGCCCCCCGACCGCCGAAAAAAACAAAAAGGCCTTTACAGCCGAACGGGAATACCCTATATTGTCGGTAACGGAAGGAGAACCTATGAACTACTCGGATGCCTACAGGCAAATAATGAAATCGCGCGGATACACCCAGCGGGAGCTGGCCGCCGTAATCGGCATAGCGCAGGGTTCGCTGTCCTGCTCGCTCAAGGACGGTAACCCGACGCTCTCGACTGCCTCGAAGTACCTGGGACCTCTCGGCTACAAGCTGGCCCTGGTGCCCGTGGGGTCGAGACTGCCGGACGGCTCTCACGTATTGGACTGTTAGGGGAGAATGGCAGGCCTCGTGCTCGCGTTCACGGCCTGCCGCCACTTTTTTGCGCTGAGTGGCTGATACTAGGAGTATTTTAGATGATTTACGGTTACGCCCGAGTGTCCACGAAAGGGCAGCTCAGGGACGGAAACTCGCTAGACGCCCAGCATGAGTCGCTGACCGAGGCCGGATGCACCGAGATAGTGCAGGAGGCGTTCACGGGCACAACGACCGACCGACCGGAGTTCGACGCCCTGCTGGAGCGCCTGAGCGACGGCGACACGCTCGTCGTGACCAAGCTCGACCGAATCGCCAGAACCGTGACGGGCGGCTGTGAGGTCGTGAGGTCGCTCCTCGACAGGGGAGTTACTGTGAGGGTGCTCAACATGGGCACGCTGGACAACACCCCGGTCGGCAAGATGATGGTCTCCGTCATGTTCGCCATGGCCGAGTTCGAGCGCGATATGATCGCCCAGCGCACGGCGGAGGGCAAGGCCGTCGCCAAGCAGAAACCGGGCTGGCGCGAGGGCAGGCCGCCCGCCGAGGTAGACGTTGGCGAGTTCAAGCGTCATGTGGCGCTGGTGAAGGCCAAGAAGGAGAAGCGGCGCGACGCCTGCGCACAGCTCGGCATAGGCGTGAGCACCTACACGAAGATAAGGCGCCGACTGATCGATTCAGGAGAGCTTGAAGGCTAGACGCAAGCCCCGTGGGGATTTACCCTGCGGGGCTTTTTCTTTGCCGCACGAGCGGAATCAGCGCCGCCGCGACCCTATGCGGCATGGATGCACTCACGAGGAACATACTCAACTACATCTCACTGAACCCGAGGGACATAGGCGCATACCGCGACCTCGTGTCCATGCAGCGCCAGCGCAGGCATGACGGGACGGACGAGCACGACGCCCTGAAAGCGTCGCTCGACGCCGTGATTGCCGCCATGCGCGGCGGATGGGCGGACGTCGAGGGCATATCGGCCCTCATGGAGGCGCACCGCGACCTGCTGACGCTAGACGGCAAGTGGGACTTCGACTCGTTCGCGCAGGCGATGGAAATCGACCGAACCCCGGACAGCAGGCTCTGGCTCCCCAGGCGAAAGCAGCTGTGGAGGCTGTATCAGGAGCTGCAATGGTTCGAGACCGACCCGAACGCCGAGTTCCTGAGCGTTTCGATGCCTCCGCGTACCGGAAAAAGCTCGAACTGCTCCATGGCTATGGTCTGGCACCTAGGGCGCGACCCGCTCCACTCCAACCTGATGACGGCGCACTCGGACAAGCTGACCAAGCACTTCTACCAGCAGTGCCTGCAGTTCGTAATCGACCCGGAGTACCGGTTCTCAGAGATTTTCCCGGACTCGCCGCTCGTGTGGCAGTCCTCCGAGGACGAGGCCTTTTCCCTCAAGAAGCACGGCGCCTACCCGACATGCACCTGCCGATCGGTCGAGGGCACGCTGACGGGCGCCGTCGAGGTTGGAGAGGGCGGCTGGCTGTACGCGGACGACTTGGTCAAGGACCTTGAGGAGGCCATGTCCCCGCGCCGACTGCAGGGCAAGTGGGATGCCTACATCAACCAGTGCTACGACCGCCGAAAGACAGGCTCCAGGCAGCTCATGGTCGGCACGCGATGGGACGTGAACGCCCCTATCGGCCGCATGACCCGTCTACACGAGGGCGAGAGCGGGTTCCACATCCTGACAATCCCGGCGCTCGACCCGATTTCAGGCGAGAGCAACTTCGACTACCTGTACGGCGTCGGGTTCGACCGCAAGTACTACCTCGACATGCAGCGAACCACGGACAGCGCGACCTATGCCGCCAAGTACGACGGCACTCCGTTCGTCCGCGAGGGACAGCTGTACAGCCCCGACTCGCTTGAGCGCTATCTAGAGCTGCCAGCAGGGGAGCCGGACCGCGTCATGGCCGTTGTCGACACCAAGGGCGCCGGAGAGGACTACTGCGCCATGCCCATCGCCGCGCAGTGGCGTGGCTCCGACAAGTGGTTCATTGTCGACTTCCTGTGCGACCACTCCGCCCCGAAGACCGTGAACCAGCGCCTGGTCAACTTCATCGACAAATACGGCGTCCAGCAGGCGCGCTTCGAGTCGAACGCGGCGGGCGGCAAGGTCGCCGAGGACGTCGCCGACATGCTCAAGGAGAAGGGGACGCTGTGTGCCGTCTCCAAGAAGTACACCGGGTCGAACAAGGAGACCCGAATCCTCGCAAGCTCGACGTGGGTCATCGACAACTGCGTTTTCAGGGACACGACGCTCTATGAGCCGGGTTCCGACTACTCGATCGCCATGGGCCAAATCACCTCTTACGTGCTCGACGGCAAGAACCAGCACGACGACGCGCCGGACGCGCTGTCGATGCTCGCTGACTTCCTGAGCAAGTCGCGCCGCGCGAGGGCGCGCGTCACCAAGAGGCCGTTCTAATCCGGCACGAAGGTTTTCGGCACCGAACCGAACATCTCCCAATAGGGGCGCAATCCCCATCGAATCGCTGCTGGCTGGCCGTTTTCACCTCCTTCCTTCCGGCCGGCCAGCATCGAGCGAGAAGCGGAGATAAGTTGGCTGAGAACTACAGCGAATCTGAAAACAAGGGTATCCAGAGCACCCTGCTCCACGGCAGGCGCCGTATCGTGTGCGGGGAGCAGAACATCACCGCCGCGAACGTGCGCGATGTGCTGGACCGCTCGCTGATGGTGCACGGCTGCAACTCCTCCGACATCGACTACCTGTGGAGGTACTTCCTCGGCTACCAGCCGGTCATCGACCGCAAGAAGGAAGTCCGTCCCGAAATCAAGAACATCGTCTTGGAGAACAGGGCGTACCAGATTGCCAAGGACCGCGCCGACTCGCTTGCCGGAGAGCCTATCGCCTACAGCGCGCACGGCTCCTCCAAGGACTGCGAGGACGCCGAGAAGGTCAACGACGAGCTGAGCCACAAGGTCCAGCAGCTTAACGACTTCTGCATCGCCGCCGACAAGCACGCCTGCGACATGGAGATCGTCCAGTGGATGTGCGTCTGCGGCGTCGGCTACCGACTTGTGCTCCCGAACTCCGCGGACGGAAAGACCATCGACGAGGAGCAGCCATTCAAGGTCGCATCCCTCGACCCGCGCAGGACGTTCGTGGTCTACACCAACGACGCGTTCCATGAGCCGCTGTACGCCGTCACCTACGTTAGGGATGACGTGACCAACGAACCCATTTACAGCGTCTACACCGACCGACTCGTATTCACGGTCGACAGCGACTCAGTGAAGACGGCCGCGAACCCGCTCGGCATGGTGCCGATCATCGAGTACGACGCCAACTCCGAGCGCATGGGCGTATTCGAGGCCGTCCTGAGCCTGCTCGACGCAATCAACGAAATCGAGTCCAACCGAGTCGACGCCATCGCGCAGTTCGTGCAGGCGCTTCTCGTGCTGGAGAACGTCGAGTTCGAGGACGATGACGCCGAAACGGGCTTCAAGAAGCTCATGGAGATGGGGTGCCTGCAAATCCGCTCCACGGACGAGAACAAGGCATCGGTGCAGATGCTGACCTCGGAACTCAACCAGGACCAGACCCAGACGCTCGTGGACGCGCTCTACAAGACCGCGCTCTCCATCTGCGGAATGCCCTTCAACGTGGGCGGCTCCGGCTCCACTTCGGACACGGGCGCCGCCGTCACCATGCGCGACGGCTGGTCGAACAGTGAGAGCCGCTGCAAGGAGACAGAGGTCCACTTCAAGCGCGGCGAGCGCCTGTTCCTGCAGGCCGTCGCAACCATCCTGGACACCTCCATCAACCTCGGACTCAGGCCGCGCGACGTCGACATCAAGTTCACACGCCGCAACTACGAGGCAATCCAGTCCAAGGCGCAGGTGCTGTCCACCATCCTCGGCTGCGGCAAGGTTCATCCGCGACTCGCGTTCGAGTACTGCGGCATGTTCCCCGACCCCGAGACCGCATACGACCTCTCGAAGTCCTACGCGGACGAGCAGGCGCAGCGCCAGATGGAGCTTGCCCAGACCAAATCGGTCAACCCCGGAGACGACTCCGGTGCAGATAGCAATGCCGGGAAACCCGGCGAGTCCGCAGGCGGCAGCGTCAGCGCCGCAGGCAAGGGGACGCAACCCCCGTCAACAAAGCGTAGCCAAGGAAAGGAAAGCAACTAGATGAATCGTGACCAGCTCAAGTCCCTGCTCGGCGAAGGTGCCTCCAAGGAGGTAATCGACGCGATCATGCGGGCCAACGGCGAGGACGTCAACGCCGCGAAGGCTTCCATCGACGCGCTGAAAGCCCAGCTTGAGGAGGCAAACGGCAAGATTTCGTCCCTTGAGGACGAGGCCAACAAGAACCTCACGGCAGACGAGCAGTGGCAGAAGCAGCTCGACGCCGCGAACGCGACGGCGAAGCAGGCTCTCCGCGACCTCAACGAGGCCACCGCAGCGGCGGTTTTCGCTGGCGCCGGCATGTCCGAGGACGAGTACAAGCCGTTCATCGGCTCCGTCATCGGCGGCACCCGCGACGAGACGACCGCAGCGGCAAAGGCAATCGCCGACGTCGTGTCCGCGAAGGCCAAGGCAGCAGCCGACGACGCCAAGAAGCAGGCACTGGCGGGGATGCCGCAGCCGCAGGGCGGCGAAGAGGGCAACGGCGCGATTACGACCAAGAAGCAGTTCAGGGCCTTGAGCGACACCGAGCAGATCGCTTGGAAGCAGCAGAACCCCGACGCATGGAAGAAACTCTCTTAGAAAGGCATTAAATGGCTGGCAAACTCTACATGGCCGACAAGACCTTCCCGTTCGACGAGGACATTTTCTTCGCCGACTACCAGGACGAGCCTGACCTTGTCAAGAACGTCCTCGTGACCTCGGGCATCATGGTCGACGACCCGCTCATCAAGTCCAAGGTCAACGCCGGAAACCAGTTCACCATCCCGTTCTACAACGCCCTCGACGAGGCCGACGAGCAGAACTACGACGGCGTGACCGACATCACCCTGTCCACCATCGGAGCCAGCTCGCAGACCGGTTACGTCTACGGCCGCGCCCACGGATGGTACGCCGACGACTTCCCGCAGGACTTTACCACCGCCAACCCCATGGCCGCCATCGCCGCCCGTGCCGCGAAGTGGCGCCAGACCAAGCGCAACAAGCGCCTCGCCGGAATCGCCGAGGCCGTCATCGGCGCCAAGGGCATGACCGACCACACCGTCACCGTCGACAAGCTGACCGCCACCACGCTGTCCGACGCCGCCCAGAAGGTCTACGGCGACAACAAGTCCACCGTCAAGCTCGCCCTCATGCACTCCTCCGTTGCGCAGGCATTCGAGGACATGGAGCGCGTGGACTACCTCAAGTACACCGACCCCAACGGCGTGACCACCGACCTCAACGTCTACCAGGTCAACGGCCTGACCGTCCTCGTGACCGACGAGATGCCGCATACCGCCGCCACCACCGGCGAGGGCGCCAAGGCCGCGACCTACACGACCTACCTGTTCGGCGAGGGCGCCTTCCGCTATGCCGACATCGGCGTCGCACGCCCCGTGTTCAACGGCCGCGACGAGCTTAAGCGCGGCGGCACCAGCTACCTCGGCTACCGCCTGCGCGAGGCCATCCACCCCAACGGCTTCAACTTCACCGCGCCAAAGGAGACCGGCGCAAGCAACCCGAACAAGGGCAACCCCGTCATCTCGCCGACCGACGCCCAGCTCGCCACCGCAGGCAACTGGACGCTGGCCTACACCGAGCACCGTGCCATCCCGTTCATGAAGCTCGTCACCCCGGGCGTCGCTTAGAACATGCTTAGCGACGAGGACAAGCTGAAACAGGTCTGTGCCCTCACGGGAGCAGGGCAGGAGGCAGACGGTGAGCTGGTAACGGCCTACCTGTCTGCCGCCCGCTCCCTGATTCTGGAGACGCGCAACCCGTTCGCCGACGACCCGGACTCGGTCGCTTGGGAGCCTCGATACGACTCCCTGCAGTGCCTGATGGCGGCGGACATGTACAACTGGCGCGGTGCCGACAACGAGATTGCGCACGTCGAGAACGGCATCACCCGCACCCGATCTAACGCAGGAGTCTCCAAGCAGCTCCTGCAGCGCATCGTCCCGCGATGCAAGTCGAGGTCCGTCCAGTGAGGTGCATGGAGCGCAACAGGCGCGCGATGTGGCTCTCGAAGCCCTCTCGCACCGAAATCATGGACGGCGAGTACGGCACCGGCGAGTACGTAAACGGCTGGTCGGCCCCGGTCGAGGTCCGCGTGAACGCGTCCGCCCCCAGCGGCGACAGCTCCTCCAGCCCGTTCGGAACGCAGGTCGCCTACGACCTGCAGCTGGTGGCCGAGTCTACCCGCTGGGGCATCGACGAGGGCGACCGCATGTGGCTCGGCGACAGGCCCGAGCTGCTGGCTGACGGCCAGCCCTCAATGTCCGGCGCGTACGAGGTCAAGCGCGTGTCCCCGTCGCTCAACTACTGCGCGTTCGGACTCACAAGGGTCGACGGCCGATGAACCTCACGGCAGAGCTGTCGTACAGCTCGCTCGCGGCGCTGGAGAAGCGGCTTCGCGGGTACGCGGACGGACTCGACGAGAAGTCTGGCCAGCTCGCGGAGGAGCTTGCCGAGACTGCCGTTTCCGCAGCTAAGGACAAGTGCCCCTCCTCAAGGGTGACTGAAACCATCGGCTCCCGCAGGACTGCGGACGGTGCGGAGGCTTTCGCAAACGGCCCGGTCCTGTCGCCTGCCGACGGCTCCTATGAGGTGCCGCTGAGCCACATCCTGGAGTTCGGTTCGGGCATCCGTGGAGACGCCGCATATGGCGCGGAGAACGGCTACACGGTCGACCAGAGCGGCAGGGGAGAGTCCGGCTGGACCTACCAGAAAGACGACGGAATGTTCGGATTCACGCACGGCCACATCGCAAGCCGATTCATGGGCGCAGGAGCGGACGAGGCGCGTTCCGAGGTCGTTAATACCGCCAAGAGGATTTTCAAGTCATGAACGACCACTCCACACGAATCTTCAACTACGTGCGCCAAGAGGTGACCAAGAGGTACCCGAAATGCACCGTCACCTCAAGCGCGATCAACTCAAAGGACTCACAACTACCGGCGCTGCTCGTCAAGTTCCGGTTCCCCGGCGAGGACGAGAGCACGCGCGACAGCTCCGGCGTGGAGCTGTGGACGCGGACGGTAGTGGACGCCCAGTCGTTTTCCGGCACGAGCGTTTTCGAGGCACGAAACATCCTAGTTGCAGCGGACGAGGCGCTGGCCCGTTGCGGTTTCCGCAGGTCGAATTGGACGGAAGTTGCCGATGCCGACCCCAGCGTCCGCCGTCTCGCTGCGACTTGGCGCGCAAAGCTCGACAAGTCGGGCAATGTCGCGCCTTGGTAACTTGAAAGGAAAATACATGGCAGTAGCTGCATCCACCACTCCCACCGCAACCATCAACACCTATTTCTTCCACTTTAAGAACCTGACCGCCGCCCCCACTGCGGCCGACTTCGCCAAGGCCGAGAACGTCGTGAACATCAAGAGCTACAGCGACCTCGGCGGCGAGCCTAACAACCTCGACGCCACCACGCTCGCCGACGAATCCCAGAAGAACGTCAAGGGCGTCAAGAAGCAGGAGGCCGTCAAGATGACCGCCAACTACACCAAGGGCGACTCCACCAAGCTCTCTGGCCTTGAGAAGCTGGGCGAGGCCGAGTGGTGGGCAATCGTCATGGGCGTCGACGCCGCTGGCAAGCCAGATGGACACGACGGCATCTACTTCTGGCAGGGCGGCCTGAGCTACTTCGAGAACGGCGGAGAGGTCGACAAGGTCCGCGAGACCACCATCGTCGTCTCCACCGTCACCGCGCCCAAGCTCCTGCCGGACGCCGCCTAGACAGAACCGAACCGATAGGGATTGCAAACCGAAAGAAAGGTAAGACATGGACGAGAACACCGAGAACATCGAGGCAACCGAGAACACCGAGACGGCCGAGGACATCAACATCGCCGCCAAGGCGCTTGAGGACATCAAGGGCCACGACAAGATCGTCATCGAGGACGAGGAGACCGGCACCGAGTACACCCTGTGCTACTCCCGCAAGATGGTCAAGGACATGGAGAAGAAGGGCATTACGTCGCAGTACGCCACCGAAATGCTCTCCAACAGCACCCTGACCTCCCTTGAGAAGTTCATCAGCGACTTCGTCATGCCCGCGTTCAAGAAGGAGCAGCCCAAGATTACCTTCAACGAGGTTCTTGGCATCTGGCAGGGCATCGAGGACAAGCCGTACATGATTGCGCTGCTCGTCGCGCTGTTCAACCAGCCGATGACCGCGCTTATCGAAAACCCTACCGAGTCCCGAATGAAGTTCCGTCTGGTCTAGCCGGGGAAGACAAGAAACCTTCCGATGGAGGGGAGCGCTATACGGGCGATTGTCCTCTTGGACATGCGTTCGACATGGCGCTCCCCTCCGCCATTTCATTCGGGATGACCGTCGAGCAGTACTGGGACGGCGACCCATGGCTCTACGCCGCTTTCAGGGAGTCCCAGAGGCAGCGCGACGAGCGCGGAGAGTGGGAGCGCTGGCAGATGGGACTCTACGTCTACAACTCAATCGCCTCGCTGGTCCCGGCGCTCAACCCGTTCGTCAAGAATGCCGACCCCGAGCCTTACCCGGAGGAGCCTTACGGCATCACGTCGTCTAGGACTCCCGAGGAGACTGCGGCGCACGAGGAGAAGGCAGCGCACGAGAAAATGGCTTTATGGCTCATGGGACATGGGCCAGCCTAGTGTAAGCACGGCGGGATTGCGCCCCCAGAAATGGGGTAGCCGTGGCAGAAGCCAGCATCGACCAGCTGCGAATCTCTATCGAGACCAAGGCGGACAACGCCCGCAGCGCCGTCAGAGGCCTAGCCGATGACGTAAAAGAACTCAAGACGGGCACTCGCGGCGTCGGCACGTCGCTGTCCAAGGTCGCGGACGGCATCGACAAGCTGTCGTCCGCCCGCGTGGACAGCAAGAACATTGCCGAAATCGCCGACGCCGTCCGACAGTTGCAGGGAATCAAGATTTCGTCTACCGTGGCGAAGAACGTCTCCGCTATCGCGTCGGCCGCATCGCAGATGAACAGCTCAGCCCAGGTGCGCGATACGGTCAACTCCGTCCGCTCGCTTAGCGGACTCAAGCTGTCGTCCAGCATCGCCAACCAAATCAGGAAAATCGCCGCCTCGGTCGCGGAGATGAACCAGGTCAGCTTCGACGCGACCAAGTTCCACAGCCTGTACACCTCGCTCGCGGAGCTGAGCGCCCTGCCGAGGTCCAACCTGGGAACCACCGTCAACGCGCTCAAGAGGCTCCCCGAGCTTGCCGCGTCGCTCGACAAGATGGACATGTCGTCCTTCCGCGCCGCCTGCGATGCGATCAACGACTCTCTTGGCAAGCTCCCGGAGAAGTTCGCAAGCGTCGCGTCCGGTTTCAGGACGATAAAGAGCGCGTCCAAGAGCTTCGGCGCGAGCACGGTCAGCGGCACCAAGCAGGCCGAGTCATCTCTTGACAGCTTCATCTCAAAGCTGCGAACCTCGGCATCGGTCATCCGCGCCGTGGCGACCGTCGCATCGACCCTTTACAAGGTCGGGCAGGGAATCGCCTACTGCGTCGACCAGTCCGACAAATATATCGAGAATATCAACCTCGCCGACACGTCCCTCGGCCAGTACGCCGCCACCGCGCACGAGTACGCGGACGCGGTGCAGGCCGCGCTCGGCATCAACTCCGGCGAGTTCCTGAAAAACCAGGGCACGTTCATGACCATGGCGCAGGGCATGGGCGTCGCTGCCAACAACGCGTACACCATGTCCAAGGGACTCACGCAGCTGTCATACGATCTCGCGTCCTTCTTTAACATCAGCAACGACGAGGCGTTCGAGAAGGTCCGTTCCGGTCTTGCCGGAGAGATTGAGCCGCTGCGAGCGCTCGGCTACGACCTGACCAACGCGCGCCTGCAGCAGGAGGCCTACAACATGGGCCTCAACGAGCAGGTGTCGAAGATGACGCAGGCCGAGAAGGCCATGCTGCGCTACAAGGCGATAATGTCGCAGGTCAGCTGGGCGCACGGAGACCTTGCAAAGACCGCCGCGTCACCCGCCAACCAAATCCGAATCCTCAAGAGCCAGATGCAGACCGCCGCGCAGGCGATCGGCAACGTGTTCCTGCCGATGCTTAAGGCCATCATCCCGGTTGCCGTCGCGGTCGTTAAGGCCGTGGCGACGCTCGCCAACCTGCTGGCAAAGGTGACTGGTGGCACCGCCATCGCCAACATGGGCTTCGGTGACGGCGGAGCATACGAGGGCACGGCCGCCGCAGCAGACGATGCCGCAGATGCCATCGGCAACGCCGGTAACGCCGCAGGAGGCGCTGGCAACAAGGCCGGAAAGGCCGCAAAGCAGGTCGAGGAACTGAAGCGTCAGCTCATGGGCTTCGACGAAATCAACAAGTTCAACGAGACCTCAAGCGGCTCCGGTTCCGGCTCTGGCGGTTCCGGCGGCGGTGGCGGCGCGGGCGGTGGCGGCGGCGCACCGAACATCTCCGACATCAAGCTCGACGATTACGACTGGGCGCTCGGCGACGGACTGACCGACAAGCTCTACGACGAGATAATGGACATGCTGAACCGCATCGGCAAGGCGTTCCAGCCGCTCGTCGACGACTTCAAGGTTCTCGGCAAGGCAATCCAGCACCAGTTCGACGGACTCGACATCGTCGGCGCGGTCAAGAACGAGATTGCTGGCGTGGCGAACCTAATCAGCAACACCGTGCGCCAGATTGTGGAAATCACCGGGCCGCTCGCCGTCGCGTTCAACTTCCCCGAGACCATCGCGCTGTCGTTCGACCTCGCGGCCCAGATGTGCCTGACGCTTTCCGCCGCGATAAACGGCGTCGGCACCATGATTAAGGGATTCACCGACACGGCGCTAATCCAGCTGGTCGCATGGATTGGCGACAAGCTGCGCGGAGCCATCTACCTGTGCATCGACGGGCTGCAGAGCTGGCAGGACTGGTTCATGCGCAACGTCGACGCCCTCGGTCAGATCGGCCAGGCCGCAGGCATCGGCGCGACGCTCGTGCTCCGCCTCGCCGAGTCGTTCGCGAACGGAGCGTTCGCCGTCGCCGCCGGAGCGTTCCGCGCAATCAACACCGTCCTGCAGGTGATGCTGGAGCTTCTGGTCAATAGCGAACCCGCCCGCGTCGCAGCGACGATGCTCGGTGCCGCGCTCACGGCCCTTGCTATCACAAACGGAATCGCCAAAGGCCTACAGGGAATCGGCAACGCTTTCACCGTCATGGCCGGAATCATCAGCGGCAAGTCAACTGAGTCCTCCGGCAAGGTCAAGCTACTCTCGACCGACCTCAAGTCTAACCTCAAGAACGCCGCTGGCGACGCCAAGGCTGGCATGCAGCTGCTCGGAGAAGCCCTTGGAATCACTAAGGTCAAGACCGAACTCGCTGCAAAGGCTACCGAGCGCGCAAAGACCGTGACGGCAGACGCCGCAGATGCGCTCGCCAACGAGCGAACCAAGCTGAACGAGGCCCGTTCCGCTCTCAGCGAGAATGCGACATACGCCGAGAAACTTGGCGTCATGACTCAGGCGATGCGCGTCAAGACCGCCGAGAGCAACCTTGCCTTGGAGCAGTCCAGGGACAAGTTGAACTCCGCCAAGCTGGCCGCTATGGACTACGCGGCCAGTCAGGACAAGACCGTCGCGGGCGCTGGCAAGATGGCCGCCGCCGAACTCAAGGCTGGCGCCGAGGTTGCCGCAAACACGGCCAAGCTAGGCGCGAGCACCGTCGCAACTGGAGCGATGACTGTCGCTGAGACCGCCATGACTGTTGCTAAGACGGCTGGAGCCGCCGCGCAGAGCCTGCTGAACGCCGCCATCTCCGCGTTCCCCGGAATGGTGTTCATGGCTGCGCTGAGCGGCATCCTGACGTTGCTCCAGCCCATCATCGACGGCATCGGAAACGCCGTGCTCGGTTTCCTCGGCCTGAACGACGCCACCGGGCAGGCGACAGACTCCACCAAGCAGGCCAACGAGGTCCTGTCCGAGGAGGAGCAGCAGGTCAAGAACAACGTCGAGTCCATCAAACAGTACGAGCAGTCGCACGACAACCTGAAAGACGCTCTGGCTATGGCGGGCTTCTCCGAGCAGGAGTTCGCGCAGCACCTCGCGGAAACGGGGCAGTCGTTCGATAACGTCGCGCAGCAGATTGACAGCTTCTCGCAGAAGACCGTCAACAGCTTCGATGCCATAGAGACCGGTTCGAGCATGTCGCTTGAGACCGTCAACACCAACCTCGCCAACAACCTCGCGGTGCAGCAGCAGTGGTCCGACAACCTGATTCAGCTGTGCTCCATCACGGGCTGGAGCATGAACAGCTCTATGGTTCAGTCGCTGCGCGATGCTGGTCCCGAGAAGATGGCGACGGCACTGCAGGAAGTCGTCAACAACCCGACCAGCGCGCAGTCGCAGCAGTTCATCCAGCAGCTCCAGGACGCCGCGAACTCCGGTACCGATTCGTTCGCCAACGCACTCGGCGCCGGTTCAACCAAGTCCAGCGCGGCTGGCAAGAAGAACGCCAAGGGCGCCACGGACGGCGTTAAATCCGAGAAGGAGAACACCAAGTCCGAGGCCAAGAAAACGTCCGAGGAGACTGCCCAGGAGTTCGCGTGCGCCAAGAAGCAGGCCAAGACCAGCGGCGAGACGATGGTGAACAACTTCGCCAACGGCATCAACGCTGGAGCGGCTAACGTAAAGTCCAAGGCGCAGGGCGTGCGCGACAAGGCCGTCACGGGCTTCAATGGCGGCACGGGCTACACCAAGGCGAAGTCCGCAGGCAAGAACATGTCCGGCGGCTACGGCGACGGCATCAGCGCCGGGGCAGAGTCCGCAGCAAGCGCGGCACGCGGCGTGAGCAGCAAGGTCGTGTCAGCTTTCCGCTCCAGCACGGGAACGGCCCACAGCGCCGGAACCGCCGTCATGGACAGCTACAGGAGCGGCTTGTCGAACGCCGCCAGCGGCGCGGTGTCGGCTGCGTCCAGCGCATCCAACAGGGCGGCGAACGCTTTCCGCAGCGGCAGCGGTACGGCCAGCAACTCGGGCAGGGCGCTGGGCAACAGCTTCAAGAATGGACTTCGCGGCGTGAACGCAAGCTCCGCCGCGCACTCCGTCGCGGCATCCGGCGAGAGCGGTCTGCGCGACTACCGAGGATGGTACGAGAACGCCGGTCGATATGTCGGCTACGGATTCGATGACGGCCTGTGGAGCACCCGCTGGACCATCTACAACACCGCAGAGGTCATTGCGACCAACGCGGCTAACAGGATGCGCCGAGTGCTGCGGATTAAGTCTCCGTCCCGAGTCACGATGGAAATCGGCGGCTACTTCGGCGAGGGCTTCGCAATCGGCATCTCCGACAGCGCCAAGACCGTGTCCGACGCCGTCACCGACATGACCGCCCAGTCCCTCGACGCCACGAAGGAGGCCGCGAAGTTCGGCGAGAACGTCGGCAAGGCCTACGGCAACGCGATCGGCGACGGCTTCGACGGCTCCAAGGTCGCGTCCATGCTGCAGGACTCCGAGAACCTTGCACGCTCCACCTCGGCGTCCACGTTCGACGGTTCCTCCAGCCGATACACCTCGCACGAGGGTTTCCCGACCTCATTCGAGACTGAGACTGCGGTAAGCGCCATGACCAAGGCCATGGTGCAGTCCGCGATGACCACCGGGCAGCTCGGCGGCCAGCAGGCAAACGGCGGCGGAGACACCACCATCGTCCTGCGGGTCGGCAACGAGGACCTTGCCCGCGCGGTCGTCAAGGGTAACGAAAGCCTCGCGCGTCGAGGCGTGGTGAGTTTGGAGTAGCCACTTGGCAATCCTGAGTATCGGGGCGAGCGCCGACGGCGTGCGCCCCGTCTCGCCCGACCCGTCCTCGCTCGAATGGGGCCTGCAGGACGTGTCCGGCTCCGATGCGGGGCGAGTCATGGACTCGACCGCGACCATGTACAAGCAGCGTCTCTGCCAGAAGCGAAAGCTCAAGTGCACTTGGGCGCAGCCGACTGCCGCCCAGGTTGCGGCAATCCTGCAGGCCGTCAACCCCGAGTACATCTACGTTCGCTACTGGGACGCGATGGACGGATGCATGGAGACGCGCTGCTTCTACGTCGGCGACCGCTCCGCCCCGCTCCAGTACGTCTGGGTCAGCGGAACCCGATACAAGACCCTCAGCTTCGATTTGATCGAGAGGTAGCCCATGCTCAGCATCAGCAGCGAGTACGAGCTGTCCCTTAACGAGAACTCGAACCAGCTTATCAAGGCGAAAATCACCTTCGCCGACAATACCGTGCGCGAGCTGACTGGAGACGACATCGTCGCCTGCGATTTCGACCAGCAGGTCTCATCCGACAGCTCGTTCGACATCGGCACGGCGATTATCGGCCAGATGACCATCACGCTCAACAACCACGACGGCAGGTTCGACGCCTGCGACTTCACCAAGGCGCAGTTCGTCGTCTGGGTCGGCAAGCAGCTGTCCAAGGGCACTGAGTGGATTCAGCGCGGCGTCTACACCGCCAACCAGCCCGACTCCTACAACGGAACCATCGCCATCTCGGCGCTCGACAACATGTCCAAGTTCGAGAAGCCGTTCAGGACGTTTCTCGCGTCCGTCGGCGCCCTGCAGGGGGCGAACGCATCCGTCCGCACGCTCCTGACCGACATGTGCAGGCACTGCGGAGTCACTTGGGCCGATAGCGGGGACAAGGCGTTCGACACAAAGTTCGAGTACGGCTACGTCGACAGCAACGCCACGTGCAGGCAGGCTCTGGCGTACGCATGTCAGGCGCTCTGCGTAAACGCCTCCATCACCAACGACGGCAGGCTCAGGACGGTCTGGTACGACTCCGCTCCGTTCGAGGCGGAGTCCGACTTGGACGGCGGCCAGTTCGACTCTGCCAAGCCCTACGCAACGGGAGCGTCCAAGGACGGCGGCAACTTCACCGACTACTCAAGCGGCGCGTCCGCAGACGGTGGCACGTTCTTCACCAACAGGAACGTCCACAGGCTCTATGCCTTTAGCAACATCACGGTCAACACGGATGACGTCGTAATAACCGGGGTACGCGTGACCGAGCGCAGCGTCACGGTCGGAAGCAAGACGACCAACGGCGGCACCTACACGGTCGGAACCGAGGGCTACGTGCTCGACGTGAGCAACAACCCTCTGATCATCCCGGGCACTGGCAAGTCCGTCGCAGACCGCATCGGTGCCAAGGTCATCGGTCTTAGGTTCAGGCCGTTCAGCGGCAAGCACATTTGCGTCCCGAGCCTGGAGGCGGGGGACTGTGCCTACGTCATCGACCGCAAGCAGAATGTCTACAAGACTTACGTGACTCGCGTGAAGTACTCCGTGAACGGCGGCATGACCGTCTCGTGCGGCGCCAAGAGCGCGAGCAGGAACAGCGCGGACAACGCGGGAGCGAGCACGTCCGCTGTGGTCAGGGCGCGCAACGAGCTGCATCAGGAACTCGGCATCAGGGACGAGACGATAAAGAACCTCGGTGAGACGCTTGCCAACGCTAGCGGACTCTACCACACCGAGGCGAAGCAGCCCGACGGCTCCACCGTGTACTACCTGCACGACAAGCCGACGACCGGGCAGTCGAAGATTATCTACAAGGTGACCGCGAGCGGAATCGGCATCTCGACCGATGCCGGAAAGACCTATGCCGCTGGACTCAGCGCGGACGGCAACGCGGTGCTGAACCGCATCTACGCGATTGGCATCAACGCGGACTACCTGACCACTGGCCGAATCAGCTCGAAGAATGGAAACAGCTTCATCGACCTGGACACCGAAGAGGCCAACCTAAAGCTGGGGAATAAATCGACCGTCGGCGGCAAGGTCATCGCCACCACGGATGTGGCAGCGTCAAAGACCGTTACGAAGTACGCCACGTCTACCAGCAACACCACTGCCCCGACGAGCGGCTGGCAGGACTCGTGCCCACCGCGCAAGGCCGGCAGCTACATCTGGTTCAAAATCATCACCGTCATGCAGAGCGGCGCACAGATTGAGTCCATGCCGTCATGCATTTCGGGCATCGACGGCGCGAACGGCGTCGACGGCAAGGACGGCGAGCGCGGCCCCGCAGGAAAGGACGGCGTGTCGGCTTACTTCCACCGCGCATATGCGACGAGCGCCGACGGCAGGCAGGGATTCAGCACGACATACGGCTCAGGCAAGACCTACCTCGGCACCTATGTCGATAATGTCAAGGCCGATTCGACCGACCCGACGAGGTATCAGTGGTCTCTCATTAAGGGCGCCGACGGCGAGGACGGAACACCAGGCAAGAACGGCGTGGACGGCAAGACCTATTACCTCCACATCGCCTACGCCACGAGTGCCGACGGCAAGCAGGGTTTCAGCACGACCGACGGCTCAGGCAAGAAATACATCGGCCAGTGCGTCGACCTCACCGTCAAGGACCCCACCGACCCTACGAAGTACACATGGACGCTGTGCAAGGGCGCGGACGGCGCGAACGGCGCAGACGGCAAGAACGGTCGCGGTATCAAGTCGTCCGTCCCCGAGTACTATCTGAGCACCACGCCGAGCGCCGTAACTGGCGGCTCATGGTCGACATCTGTCCCTGCTTGGTCCAGCGGTAAGTACTACTGGCAGCGACTTCACATCACGTGGAGCGACGGCGGCACATCGTATACCGACCCCGTGTTCAACTCGGCTCTGACCTCGGCGAACCAAAACGCCAAGACTGCGGTTGACACGGTCAACAGCTTTGACCAGCGGAAGGTTTTCAACCTGCTGACCGACAACGGCAGGATTAAGGGACTGTTCACGCAGGACGGCCAGCTGTTCGTCAACGCAGACTACATCGGCAGCGGCTCAATCGACGCAAAGCGGGTCGCTATCAGGAACCTGCTCAGCATCGGAGACGGCACCAACTCCGTGAGTGTGTCATCTTCCGGCATCTCCTTCATGTCCGGTGGCGTAAAGGACGCGCTGACCATCAAGCCAAAGAGCTACAAGATGGTCACGGTCTCAAAGAGCGGATACAACGGCAGTCCGATTTGGGAGGCCACTGGAGTCGCATCAGACCCGAAGACATATGGATTCGATTGCACCGAGAAGGCTCAGGCATTCACTTATGCTGGAAAGACGCGAGTGTCAATCGGCGTCAGGGTCGATTTCTACGCCAACGGGTACAGGCACATTCTCGGTGGCAGGTACGACCCTCTTGAGTATGAGATCGACACGAGCAAGGACACGCAATCCTTTACGGTTCAGTCGCAGCCGTTCATCGTCGCATTCACGCTAAAGAAGAGCAGCGAAGCTGGGAGTAACGGACTTCCGTGCTACACCATATCGGTCAGTCTCGTTCTTATCGCAAATGGAGTTCATGTCTGCATCAACGGCATCGACGTTTTCTACTCGTCTCCCGGTTACGGCGGCGAGATTTCCCAGAAGAGCACGGGTGCGTTCCTGAACAGGGAGAACTTCGTCAAGGAAGTCACTGACAGCTTTCCGCTCACGTGTCAGGTGCGCATCCCAATCGCGATGAACAACGCCATCAGGGACTACGTCTTGACATTCGAGAAGGGGCTGCTCGTCGGATGGGACTACTACACACCAGCGGACTCGCAGTATAAGGGGTACTAAATGGCAATCCAGATGCGCCGTGGCGCATACGTGAACTTCAACCCGGCCAAGCTGATGCCCGGAGAGTGGGCAGTCGTCGTGTCAGGCGACTCCGGCGCCAAGGACGGCAAGGCCGCGTACATCTGCTTCGCGGCTGGCGACGTCAAGCGCGTCGCCACCTACGAGGACATGGTCGACAACGTCCACGACGCGGTAGACCAGAACAACGGCGCGATCATCAAGGAGATTACCGACGCGGCGAATAAGGCATCTCAGCAGGCGTCCGGCGCGGCGTCACGTGCCGACGCTGCGGCAAACCAAGCCCTCCAAATTGCAAACTCGGTCGCGCTGGGCAGCGCTGGCAGCTCCGATATGGCCGCGCTCAAGCAGCAGAACGCCCAGCTGTTCCAGCGGCTCGCCAATCTCAGCGGCGAGTTTATATATTCGGACGGTACGGTCTACTGCCCATCGTCCAAGGCAAAGGCATCGGGTGACACCATCACGTTCGCCTCGTCGTGCACGGCATCCGGCGCCACACTGACACTCGCATAGAAAGGAATACATATGGCACAGGCAAAGGTCCTGTCGGTTGGTGGAGTCCCGTATGAGATGGTCGACCCGACATCGCGTAACAACTCGCAGATGGCTCTCAACAACGCCGAGTACAACCGACAGTGTCTGATCGGAAAGTACGGCGGGCAGAGCATCGCAACGCTTCTCGCTGGCGAGATCGGTAGCGGCACGGTCTACGACGCGCTGCACAAGCGCATCGTGGCGAACAACTTCGCTGGCCTGCGCGTGGGCGACTACCTCGACGTTCCTCTCGTCTCCGCGTCCGGCGTGGCGGGCCTGCAGTCCGTGCGCTTCATCATCGCGCACATCGACCCGTACCTGTGGTGCGACGACCGCAGCAAGGGACACCACATCGCGTTCGTGGCCTCCGCGCCCATCGCAGTCAGCTCCTCGTACGCCGGAGTCACCAACTCCTCGTTCCTCCCGTGGAACAAGACGAACACCAACCAGGGCACGGCAGACATCAAGAACCCGTACCTGTGCTCGCAGCTTAAGGGCTGGGAGAAGGCCTTCGAGGCGTGCCTGCCCGAAGGCCTGACCAAGTACATCCTTACGCAGCGCGTGCTGCTTGAGGAGCGCTACAGCGCATCCGGTGCGCTCACCGACTCCAACAACTGGAGCTGGCAGGACATCGGCAAGGTGTGGTCGCTCTCCGAGATGGAGGTCTACGGCTGCCCGGTCTGGGGCACGCGCGGCTATTCCGTTGGCTTCGACTGCCAGTTCGACCTGTTCAGGGACACGGCGCACCGACTCAACGGTAGCCGCTACCCCTGGTGGCTCCGTTCCGTCAGTGGTGGCTCGTCTGCGCGCGTCTGCTACGTCAGCCTCGACGGCTACGCCAACTGCAACGGTGCCACGTACGACTGGATTCGTCCGCGCGTGGGATTGCTCCTAGGGTAGCGTAGCGGACCGTACCGAACACTCACCTTGGCGCACGCCTTGCGCGTGCGCCTTGAGAAAGGAGGACCGCCTTGAGCGGAGTACCAGAGAGACTGAGGAACCTGAGCGAGCGCGAGTTCTACAACACGGCCATCGAGCTGCGTGTGGAGGTGCTGGGCGTCGTCACGTCGAGCGCCATCCCGAAATCGCAGCGCTTCACGTTCGCCGTCCCGATGGCGGAGACTGCCCGCAGCGTCGTCTACAACATCATCAAGTCCGAGGCGTTCTACCCGAACACCGCCGAGAACGTAGCGGCACGCAAGCGCTACCTCACGCTGGCCGTCGCCGACTGCGAGCAGCTGTACCAGGATGTGCAGGCATACCTTGAGGTATACCGCCGAAAGGGAGACACGCAGCACGCTGGGGCATTCGAGCGCATGGCGGAACTCGTCGACTCCGAGATTAAGCTGCTCAAGGGCGCACGCAAGGGCGTCCGGCTAATCGGTGCGTGTTAGAATGGAAGAACGTCGTCCCTTGTTAACCGCTACAACTGGTGGCTCCGTTCCGTCAGTGGTGGCTCGTCTGCGAACGTCTGCTACGTCAACAACAACGGCAACGCCAACTACAACGATGCCACGAACGACTGGATTCGTCCGCGCGTGGGATTGCTCATACTCGCCAGACAGCCTCGCCGATGCGCGAGGCTCCGAGCACATGAGGAAGGAAGGGCCGACGTTCGGGTGCATGCCCGTAAAGACGCATCCCGCTGGGAGGGCAGTCCGCTCCTTGCATGGCCGCGAGCTTCGGCGCTCGACGCGGTTTCATTGTTCCTCCCTAAGCGGTCTGGGAACGCCGACGCCCATGGGCGCAGGCCGTGCGGGATGCCATCATGAATAGCGATGAGCGCCGAAAGGCTAGGAGAGCCAGGCGCGATGCGAAGAGGGCCGCGAACAGGGCGAAGCGCTGTGCTGCCCTCACTATCTCCAATGCCGCCTGCCTCGACAACATCCACGAGGCGGCACGCGACGCCGCCAAGGGCGTCCGCTGGAAGGCAAGCGTCCAGCGCTACATGGTCCATTCCCTGCGCAACTCACTCTACGCTCGCCGTGACCTCCTTGCTGGAAACGACATCCGCAAGGGCTTCGTCAGGTTCCACGTCATCGAGCGCGGGAAGGACAGGGCGATAGCCGCCCCGCGTTTCTCCGAACGCGTGATACAGAAGGCCGTCACGAGGGCGGTTGTCACCCCGGCGGTGTGGCCGACGCTCACGCCGGGATGCGCGGCCAACATGCGCGGCAGAGGAACGGACTACGCCCTCATGCGCCTGAAGGAGCAGCTCGCCGGACATTACCGCAGGCACGGTGCAGAGGGCTACGTCCTGCTCATGGATTTCTCCGACTATTTCGGGACAATCGACCACGGAACGGCGCTCGACCTCGTTAGGCGGACGCTCATAGACCCAGCCGCCATCGAGTTCATGCGCCTGCAGATAGAGTCGAACGGCAGTATCGGGCTTGGCCTCGGCAGTGAGCCTAATCAGGCGCTGGCTGTCGCCATACCGTCCCCGCTCGACCACCTCGGAGAGCGATGGCGCGGAATCGAGGCGTCGGGCCGATACATGGACGATTCCTACTTCATAGCGCTCGACAAGGATACCCTCTGGCGGTTCCTCGATGCCGCCCGCTCCCTGTGCGCGTCGCTCGGCATCACCATCAACGAGAGGAAGACAAGGGTGGTGAAGCTCACGCGCGGGTTCACGTTCCTCAAGAAGCGATTCCGCTTCACCGAGTCTGGCAGGATCGTTGTGACGCCGATACCAAAATCCCTCGCACGCGAGCGCCGAAAGCTGCGCGTACATTCACGCATGGTCGCCGAGGGAAGCATGACGCTTGAGCAGGCGTACGTCTCCTACATGTCGTTCCGAGGGTCTCTTGAGCGGAAACGTGGCGACGGAAGGCCGAGGTTCCGTATGGACGTGCACAGAGTCGTGCGCGACTTCGATCGGATGTTCGTCGAGCTGGTAGTCGGTGCAAGCCAGTCTCACGCCACCGATACGATGCCCGTACATCTACTAACAGAAAGGAATCCGAATGGACACTGACGAGAAGCGTCCCGACATCGTGGACGACGGCACGCAGGCTGAGGTGAACGCACTGCGAAACCTGCTCTCGCAGCTGGGCGACCCAGACGCAGCCCATGAGGCGGGCGTCATCGACGACGACTCGTACATTGAGCAGAAGGCAAAGAAGATGGCCTACACGGCGGCGCTCTCCGCCTACGAAAGCGGTGTGGTGCCCGACGTGCAGGCGCTGCTCAGCAAGATGCGCGAGCAGGCGTCGCAGCCGACGCAGACCGAGCAGAACACGGCGAACATCGACTACCTGCTCATGACGGTCGGAGGTGACCAGTAATGCCGACGAAGAAAGCTGACGAGCACTCCAAGCACTTCGCGCTCGTCAAGAAGTACTACGACCGATCTCTTTGGACCAAGGCGCGAGTACACAAGGCTGTAGAGTGCAAGTGGATTACCGCCGACGAGTACAAGGAAATTATCGGCGAGGAGTACACGGCCGAATAGGCCCTGTTGCGGCTTCTGAAAACAGCATCAATCTCTTAGAAATCCCAGACGTCTCACGTGGAACATCCGCGTGCCCCGTCTGGGATTTTTGGCACGCGCGATTTCCCTCGGCACAGCATTCTCAAGGTGACAGTGACCGATAGGCGTGCTATCGAGCGCCTGAAATACCTATGGGGATTGAGCTTTGACACAGGCATTCAACATCGACGAGGCCGCATCACTCGCAAGCGCCGTAATCGTGATACTCACCTTTTTCATCGGACGTATGCAGGGGAGCAAGTCGCGCTCCGCCAAGGAGCAGCACACCGATGACAAGCTCGACTCGCTTATCGAGTCGATGCGCGAGGTCACATCTGGAATCAAGGAAATCAACCGCAAGCTCGACGACCACGGCATCGCGATCGCAAAGCACACCGAGCAGATTGCGACGCTTTTCAGCCGCATAGACAGGCTGGAGCGCAACTGCGACATGCACAGGGGAGTAGGCGGTTCTGATTAGAAAGGGAAAGACCATGCGCATCAATTGGAAACTTCGACTCAAGAACAAGGCGACGCTGGCGGCTCTCGCCACCACTGTACTCGCCTTCGTCTACCAGGTCTGCGGCATCTTCGGAATCGTGCCGCCCGTGACCCAGGACTCGCTGGCACAGCTCGTGTGCATCGTCCTGAACGTCCTGGTCGCGCTCGGCGTGCTGACCGACCCGACCACAAGCGGCGTGTCCGACTCCGCGCGAGCGCTCGGATACGACGAACCCTACTCGACCAAGGAGGTCAAATGACAGATTCCAAAGACGATATAGGTAGGCGCAGGGTAAGGTTCCGCAGCGCCCTTGCCGTAATCCTCGCCCTTGTGGCGGCCCTTGCCGCCCCGTGCGGCGCGGAGGCATACCAGAGCGTCAACAAGTACGTATCTAACGGCCACGGCTACCTAAATGCGAGCTACCTCGTAATCCATGAGACTGCAAACCCCGGCGCCAGCGCTTACAACCACACGCTGCTTTGGTCGCGCGACGATACATACGCTGTGCATCACGTCATGGAGCTGGATGGTTCTACTGTCTACAACACGGTGCCCGAGAACCGACTTTGCTGGCATGTAGGCAATGGCAACTACGCCACGGTCGGCATCGAGCTTGCTCACGCAACCAATGCCTCTGACTTTTCCAAGCAGTGGAACGAGGCCGTGAAGTGGGCGAGCGACGAGCTTCGCTCACGTGGTTGGGATACGTCCCGACTCTTGAGCCACTACGAGGCGGCCCAGCGCTGGGGCGGCAGCGACCACACCGACCCGAACGGCTACTTCGCCCAGTACGGCAAGAGCTGGCGGGAGTTCAAGCAGGCGGTCGCAGCCTATCTCGGCAGCGGCTATGTCGCTCCCATCGCGCCGACTGATGGCAACGGCGGCACGTATCAGCCCTCCGCTTCTGCAACCCGTACTAAGTTCCCCAAGTCCACTGGCAAGAGCGTAAACATCCACTATGCCCTTCACAACCGTTACGGTTCGTGGAACGATGCCATTACCAACTTCAACGACTCCAACTCCGAGGGCTTCGCGGGTATGCCCTACGGCTCCCACGACATGCTTATCGCTTGGGTTGACAGCGGCACGCTTTGCTATCGCGTCCACACAAAGGAGAGCGGCTGGCTCGGCTGGGTTCAGCATGCCAACTACGGCGACAGCGTGAACGGCATGGCGGGCATCTGGGGCCAGACCATCGACGGCGTCCAGATGTACTACATCACGCCTAACGGTGACTACAAGCAGGTCTACTACCGCTCTCAGGACGTCGCCCACGCTGGCTACAGGGACGAGGTCTGCGATAACGGCACGACCTACGGTGGCGATGACTACGCTGGCATGTATGGCTATGCGCTCGATCGTCTCCAGTGCTACGTGTCCGACGGTACCCGCCGATGATGGGCATCGTCATTGCCTTTATCCTCGGCTCCACCTTTGGCAGCCTGATTTTCTTCTTGGCTCTGTGCATCGTCGGTGCGTTCCGAGATAACGATTAAAATGTAGGCACACGAAAATCCAGCGTCGGGAGACGCAGGGTTTATAAAAGCCGTACCCCAATCACGGGATACGGCTTTAATTTTTGGTCCCAATTTGGTCCCAACGGTGCTTTTTAGGCGGTCTTACACGGCTTATGAAATGAATAATGCCTGTTGTGCTGCTTGTGTTTGCTTATTAAGGCATACGGGATAGAATATGCAAGATATTTTGACTGTTAGAAGGAGTCTCATGACGGAGTCCTCTCAGCATACGTCTAAGCCCCAGGTTGAGGTTGAGGCCTCGGGCGGAGATGACAATAAGAGCGCACGCCGCGGCGCCATCTTTATCGGCGTCGTGCTGGTGGGTTATATCGTCTATCTGGTGGTAACCGGGCAGATGGGGCAGTTCTGGGCCGCTATGTCGAGCGTGCAGGCGTCATGGCTCTTTGTCGCGTGTCTTTGCATGTTCATGTATCTGTTCTTTGGCATTGTGGCCTATGCGATCGCCGTATGGCTCGACCCTAATTCACCCGTCGGCATTCGCGACCTGATTTCGGTCGAGGCGAGTGGCATCTTCTTTGGCAACCTCACACCTATGATGATGGGCTCGACTCCCGCCCAGATCTACCGCCTGACCAAGGCGGGCCAAAATGTCGGCGAGGCTGGCGCCACGCAGTTCACACGCTTTATCGTGTATCAGTTTGGCCTCGTTGCCTGGGGCGCTATTCTACTGCTTGCTCGCATGCCGTTTTTTGCCGAGCGCTATGGCGACATGACGCTGCTGTGCGTCTTTAGCTTTGGTGGACACTGCTGCATCTTGCTGGGCATCTTCGCCGTCGCGCTCATGCCTAAGACCGTCACGCGCGTCGCCCATTGCATTATCAATTGGCTCGAGCGCATAGGTGTCTCAGCCACTAAGATCGAGGGATGGCGCACGTTTGTCGACGGCGAGATCTACTCCTTCTCCGAGAAGTTCAAGCTTTCGGCCGGACATTTTTCTTCCATGCTGCTCACCGTGTTTATCACCATGCTGCAGCTCGCGTTTTTCTATCTGGTTCCGTATTTCCTGATGCTTGCTTTTGGCCACCACGAGGTCGACTTTTTTTCGGTCATGGCCGCGAGCGCCTTTGTCCAGCTGCTGAGCTCTGCGGTTCCCTTGCCCGGTGGAACTGGTGGCGCTGAGGGCGGCTTTGCATTGTTCTTGGGTCATTTCTTTGGGTCGGCTTCGACCGCCGGCTATCTGCTGTGGCGCCTCATTACGTTTATTGCGCCGACCATTTTGGCTGCGCCCCTGCTGGGCCTTAAGAGCGCCCACAACGAGAGCATCCATGCGCGCTGGGATCGCGTGATGCGCAAACTCGGCCGCACGTCTCAGACGCCCTCTGCGCCCACTAAGCCGCACCCCACGAATGCTGTTACCGTTGATCCCAAGAAGCACGCTCAGAAGGCTTCTGGGGCCGCTAAGCCGGCTCATAAAGCCTATGTGCGCCAGACAGGCGATGGTATTCGCGTATCTCCGTCGGCACTCAATAAGAAGAAGCACCCTAAGTCGCAGTAGGACAGTCGTGCGTTCTTCATGATGCGGGGCATATTTGTGCTGTATGGGGGATAATCCTCTTACGTAGATTATCTCTCATCTGTTGATGAATGCTCGCATATCGAAGGGACACGCCCATGGCAACCAGCAAACCGCGTCTTGACCGCCGCATTGTTCGCAGCCGTAATGCCATCCTTTCCGCTTTCGAGCGCCTGCTCATGGAAAAGCCGCTGGCAGACATTACGGTGAGTGCCATCGCACGCGAGGCCAATGTCGACCGCAAAACCTTCTACGTGCACTTTGGCACGGTTGACGGCCTGCTCGATGCCATTGCCGTCGATGTGGTGGAGATGATTGTCGACTCGGTCGAGAAAACGCTTGCTTCCATGGACGGCGACACTAACGAGCGCGCCCTGGGCGCGGCGGCGACCTTCTTTAAAACCGTTAACGAGGCACTGTGCAACAACTTGGTGCTCAATCGTCAGCTGATCGAGAACATTCCGCTCGATGATTTTATGGCTCGTCTTCGTGCACCGCTCGAGCACGAGATTGCCGAGCGCGATCTGCTGCCCCAAGGTCTCAAGGACGAGATGTTCGATTACTATCTGGCGTTTTTGCTGTCAGGCATTATCGGTATCTATCGCACGTGGGCACTGTCTGACGGATCGGTTCCTATCGAGCGTGTGTCGGAGGTCGCCAACGATCTGACTCTCAATGGTCTGTCGAGTCTGGAATCTCGCTTGGATTAGGCCTAGTTGGGCTCGTCGGCGTGAAAATTCCTGTTCACGAGGTTCTACGGCGCCTTGTAGACCTCGCCGGCGTAGGAGCTGTAGCCTGAGGATCCTTAAAAGAAAGCCCAGTTTATTCTTCCCACTCCAATTGGGAATCCTCCGATGCGCCTTCGCGCGCTCGCATGACCTCGATACCATGCGAGCGCGCGAACTCGACGAGCTCTGCGTTGCGGGCATTTATGGTGCCGAAGGCGGCGGGGCACACGATAAGGCGCGCGCAGTGGTCGAGGAGCTCTTTGGCGCGGGCTATGGTTTTATCCCCGATCGGCTCGAAGGCGCGCTCGGCCACGCATTCCGCCGCCAGGTCGCGTGCGAGCTCGCAGTCGATGTCCCCTTCGTGCAGAACGCCCGCGTAGAACGCCTTGCCCTGCCGGATGAGCTGGCGAAACACACCCGACCCCGTACCTGCGCCGGCGATGACGAACGTGTGCGCATCGCCGTGCGGGCGCCCAATTTCCACGCTGCCGAAGCGCTCGTTGAAGGTGCCATGTTGAAGGCCGTAGAGTTCGCCAATCGTCTCGCGCGTGAATATGTCCTCGGGTGTGCCGGCGCGGAAGACTCGGCCGTCCTTCACGCAAATCACCTTGTCGGCGCTTTTCTGCGCGAGCTCGAGTTCGTGGATGGACATGATGACAGCCACATTCCGCGATTTCGCAAGATGGCGAAGTATTCGCAGCAGGTCGATCTGGTAGCGGATATCGAGATACGACGTGGGCTCGTCGAGCACGAGCACACGCGGATCCTGCGCGATGGCGCGTGCGAGCATGACGCGCTGGCGTTGCCCGTCGCTTATCTGCATGAAGTCGCGCTCGGCGAGCTCTTCCACATGTGCGGTTTTCATGGCCTCGTCGACCCGACTATGGTCGTCGGGCGAGAGTGTGCCCATTCGCCCGGTGTAGGGATGCCTTCCCGCCTCTACGATATCGCGGCAGGTGAGGAGTTCGGTCCGGGGGCGATCTGTCAGCATAACGGCAAGGTTCCTTGCGAACTCCGCCGTCTTCCATCGGGAAATCTCCCGCCCGTCGAGCTCGACCGCGCCGGCAAGCGGTGCCAGATGGCGTGTGATGGTTTTCAAGATGGTCGACTTGCCCGAGCCGTTCGGCCCGATGAGCGCCACGACGTCGCCCGCGCGAACCTCCAGATCGACGCCTTCGACTACGACCTTCTTGTCGTAGCCCGCCGACAGGTCGCTTATGCGGAAAAGCGGCGCTCCGTCAGTCTGCGTTTTGGGCCGCGGCACGAATTCCCCCATCTACCTCACCCGCTTCTTCAACATGAGCGCGATAACCACCGGCGCGCCGAAGATGGCGGTGACGGCGCTGATGGAAAGCTCGACGGGAGAGAACAGCGTGCGCGCGATCAAATCGCAGCCCGCGCAGAAGATGGCGCCTCCCAAGAAGCACGCAGGAATCACGCGGATGGGCTTCGACGACTTCAGCGCCGACTTCACGAGATGCGGAACCGCGATGCCTACGAACGACACCGGACCAGCGAACGCGGTCACGCAGGCGGAGAGCATGCTCGCTAGAAGGACGAGCACCACGCGGAAGCGTGCGACGTTCACGCCGACGCTTTTCGCGTAGGCCTCTCCCAGCTGGAAGGCGGAAAGGGGCTTCGATATCGCGAATACGCATGCGCTCACGGTGATCACCACGACCGCGATGACCGCGACGTCGTCCCAGCTCGAACCCGAGAAGCTACCCAAAGACCAGTTGTGCAGGTTCACGATGGACTGGTCGTCGGCGAAGGCGATGAGGAAGTTCGTCGCCGCCGAGCAGATGTATCCCACCATGACACCCGCCACGATGAGCATGGCCATGGAATTTATGCGCCGTGCGATGAGGAGCACGAAGCCGATGGTGATAAGCGAGCCCAGAAACGCTGCGGCCACCATGGCCGGCGAGGACATGGCCTGGTTCGCGCCCAGAAGTACGATCATCGTAAGCGCGACGACGAACTTTGCGCCCGAGGAGACGCCCAAGATGAACGGGTCGGCGATGGGGTTGTTGAAAAACGTCTGCAACAGGAACCCGGAGAGCGAAAGTGCCCCGCCGAGAAGCACGGCTGAAAGAACGCGCGGCAGGCGAATCTCCCAGATGACCTGGCTTTCCATGGAATTGGCCGCGCCGCCCGAAAGGATGCCGGGGATGTGGTCTGCGGGCACGAGCACACTCCCGATGCACAGGTTGGCCCCGACGAGCACGATGAGGGCAACAGCGAGCAGCGCCGTCACGACGCGACACCGCGCCGCGCGCCCCGATTCGTCGTATGCCATGGAAAGCCGGCTTCTCATGGCGCTAGCCAAGCTTCCTCAGATAATGGAAGTCGCTCGCGTCATCGCCGGTGAACGCCCCGTGCAGCTCGTCGATAATGTCAGCGGTAGAAGTCATCTGCTGGTACATGTCGGCGCTTGTGACCCAGACGTTGCCGTTCTTCACGGCTTTGAACTGCGACAATAGCGCGTTTTTGCCTACGAAGTCGTTCAAGGTGGCAACCGATTCGTCGATGGTGCCGTTGTAGACGATGATGTCGGCATCCTTCGCCGTCGCGTAGAAGCGCTCCATTTCGAGCGTTACTGACGAACCTGACGTCGACGCCGTCTGCGCGTCATCGAGCGCGTAGCTGCCGCCTGCAAGCTCGATCATCTGCGCCACGTAGTCGCCCGCCCGCCGCGTGACGGCGGCCCCGTTCGAGTTAATGTAGAAATACGCCACGGTTTTACCTGACGACGCGAGCCCCGACGTTTGCTCGACGCGGGCCTTCTGCTCGTTGAACAGGTGCGTGGCCTCGTCTTCCTTGTCGAACAGGACGCCGAAAAGCTTAATCCACTCGACGCGCCCGAGTGCTTCGGGCTCGCTCGACGACTGTTCGGTGAGCACGACGAGCCCGAGCTTCTGCAGCTTTTCCTTCACATCGGGCGTGTGGTTGATCATGGTGTTCTCGATGGCGAGCGTGCAGCCCGAGGCCGATATTCGCTCGTAGTCGGGCGCGCTGTACTTGCCGCCGTAGGCAATCGCCCCACTTTCGAGCGCGCTTTTGAAGCCCGCGACCGAGCAATCGTCGGCCTTCGTGCCCGACATTAAGATATTGTCGTTCGCATCGAGCGCGTCGACTAGGCACATCGTTGCCGACGACACGAGGTACACCTTGTCGGCGGGGCGCCTTATGACCGCGATGTCGGAGCTCAACCCGTCAGGTACCTTCGCATCTTGCGGCACCACGAGGAAGCGCTCCCCGTTCGAAACGCAGATAAGCCGCAGGCCGCCTTCGAACTCGTCGACAGTAAAGTGCTCGGCGTATTCTAGCTGAAGCGTCCCCGTCGGCTCCCAGCCGCAGCCCAAATCGGCGTTGTGGAAGTCGGCCGCGGCGCTTGAAGCCGTTCCCGCAGGGGAGCCGCCGCTTGCATCGTCGCCCGATTTCTCCTTCATGGTGGATGAGTCGAAGTGGAGCGTGTAGTCGATGGTGTGCGGCGTCGACATGGCGACGGTCTCGGCCGACACGGCGATGTCCTCGTCGAGCGTGACGGGTATCTCGAATGTGGAGTTGCCGCCGTCGTTTACGGGCGCGTAGTCCACGCCGTCGACGGTCATTTTGTCGTAGTTCGAACTCGACCAGGTGATGGTCGCGGTGTAGGTGTCGCTATCCTTCACAATTGTGGTGGGTGAGGCGATGCTTGCGCGCCCTGACCCACCGGAAAGCGAGACGCTCACAGTGTATTCCTGAGAGTCCGCCGTGCCACCGGTCGCGTTCGGGCTCGCACTGCACCCCGCGAAGGGAAGCGCGAGCAGGGCGACGAGAACGCAGACGATCGCGCACGCCGCGATGCTGCGGCGTTTCCTGCTTTCCCCCTTGGGAAGAATCGACCGCATGGCGTTACTTCAGCGCGTCGGCGCGCAGATCGACGCCGGCGGATTCGAATACGAGCGTGCGGTCGTACCACCGCTCCCTTTTAATGCTCCACGCGGCGCAGGCGGTGTCCTCGTCGAGCGCCTCAACGGGCACGTCGTAGGTGTACTTGCCTTCCGCGTTTTCCACATAGGGGATGAAGTCGGCCTCGCTCGCGGCGGCAGCCTCGTCGCCCGTGCCCATGAAGAGCTTGCCGTAGCCCGTGCCGGAAAGTGTCATCACGCAGTGCATGGAGCCGTTTTCCACGATGAGCTGGGCGTCCACAATCCTGAACATGTTCGAGCTGGAATCTACGGTGATTGGATAGGTGCCGTCAGCCACCTTGTCGGCGGTGATGGGGGCAGTGCCTGCGCCCTCGGGCGCATCGGCCGCCTGTTCGGTCTTTTCCTGGGAATCGGCATCGCTTGCCTTTGCGCTGTCGATTGAATTTCCGCCGCAGCCGGCGAGCGAGAACGCGAAAAGCGCCGCCGACAGGGCGAAGACGAGGGTTTTCTTCAACATGGAGGGGTTCCTTTCAATCGCTTCGACCGCCCGCGCCGTGCGGTGGGCGGGCGGGATGCGAATGCAACGGGCATGCGCCGTCGGTCGGGGAAGGCGCATGCCCGTTGCACGGGGACGCGACCGGCGCCCCCGTGCGCGGCGAGTTTACAGCTTGGCGATGGCGTCGTCCACGTGCGAGACGTAGATGTCGTCGACCGCGACGTTCTGTCCCAGACCCTGGAGCAGGCACGTCACTTCGAAGCCGGCGGCCACGAACTTCGCAGCCCAGCTGTCGGGGTCGGTCTCGTCTGCCATGTCGTTGTTCGCGTGGTCGCCCGCGACCACCATGAACGGCGCGAGCACGGCCTTCTTGTAGCCTGCGGCGCTCGCGGCGGCGATAACATCCTCGCAGGTCGGTTCAGCCTCGACGGTGCCGACGAAGAACTGCGTCAAGCCCTCGTTCTTGAACACTTCCTGCATCTTGGCATAGTCGGCGTTGGAATCGGCTTCGGTGCCGTGGCCCATGAGGCACAGCGCCGTCTTGCCGTCGTCGAAGGACGCCATGTTCTCCTTAATGGCTGCGGCCACCTTCTTGTAGTCATCGTCGGAGGTGAGCAGCGGGTCGCCGAGCGAGATTTTGTCGAACTTGTCGGCGTACTTGTCGAGCTCGTCTTTCACGTCGGTGTATTCCAGGCCACCCATGAGATGCGTCGGCTGCACGACGATTTCCTTCACGCCGTCTTCCACGCAGCGGTCGAGCGCCTCGGTCATGTTGTCGATCGTGATGCCGTCGCGCTTCTTCAGCTTGTCGATGATGATCTGCGCGGTGAAGGCGCGGCGGATGTCGTAGTCCTGCCAGTACTTCTCGCGGATGGCGTCTTCGATGGCGCCGATGGTGATGTGGCGCGAGTCGTTGTAGCTCGTGCCGAAGCTCGTGACGAGGATGACCGGCTTCACGGCCTTCTCCTTTTCACTCGATTTCTCGGAACTCGCGGAGGTGTTGGAGCAGCCCGCGAGCGCGACTCCGGCGAGCGCGACGGCTCCGGTTGCTGCGGCGCCCATGAAGCCGCGGCGTGACATCTGGTCGGACATGGTTTTTCCTTTCCTCGGTTTGCCGGTCCCCCGGCGACAGTTGCTTGTCGGCACAAGCGAAAGAAAAGCGCACCCCTCGGGGTTCACAAGGAGCTAACGCCACGGCGATGCCGTGAGGAAAAGGCGAAGCAGTCTGGCTTGGGGCGCGAGGCGGTTCGCCCGCGCGTCCTATACAGTAATGTCCCTTGCCCAGGATTCCCACCTGGTTCCCTCCGCAAGCCAGCGCGGGCTGTGCGGGCGCCGCGCCGGTCATTTCCTTTTATCCGATTGTCATATGCTCGTTGCCGAAACTTTTACTATGATAGTGGGCACTTGTGAACGTGTCAAAGCCAGGGCGGGCTGCATTGCGCCTCCTGCCTGCGTATTTGCGCCGATTGCCGCCGCAGGCGCCGTGTTTTGCCCGCTGCGCGAATGGCGGCGTAAACGGTTGCGATGAGAAACGGGAAGGGAAGGCTCGGATGATTCATATCGTTGGCGCAGGCTCGGGCGCCGCCGACCTTATCACGCTGCGCGGGGCGCGCCTTCTGCGCGCGGCCGACGTGGTCGTTTGGGCGGGGAGCCTTGTGAACCCCGAGCTGCTCGCCGAGTGTAAGGAATCCTGCGTTGTCTACGACAGCGCGCACATGACCTTGGAGGAAGTGCTCGACGTGATGTGCGCGGCGGATGCACGGGGCGAGGAAGTGGTGCGCCTGCACACGGGCGACCCGTGCCTGTACGGTGCCATCCAGGAGCAGATGGACGCGCTCGACGCGCGCGGCGTGGACTACGAGGTGGTGCCCGGCGTGTCGAGCTTTTGCGGTGCCGCGGCGGCGCTTCGCCAGGAATACACGCTGCCGGGAATCAGCCAGTCGGTCGTGATCACGCGGCTTTCCGGACGTACCCCCATGCCCGCGGGCGAGGGCATGCGCACCATGGCGGAAAGCGGCTCGACTATGGTCATCTTCCTGAGCTCGGGTATGCTCGCCGAGCTTTCCGCCGAGCTTTTGGCCGCGGGCCGCAGCTCCGACGAGCCGGCGGCGCTCGTGTACAAGGCGACCTGGCCTGAGGAGCGCGTGGTGCGCTGCACAGTGGGCACGCTCGCCGATGCGGGCGCGCGAGAGGGCATCGACCGCACGGCGCTCGTGGTGGTGGGCCGCGTGCTCGGAGCTCGCGGCGGGCTTGCGCACGACGGCGCGCAAGCGGAGTCGTACGAGCGCAGCAAGCTTTACGACCCTTCATTTGCCACGGGGTATCGGAAGGCGAGCAGCTAGCGTGGCCTTCGAGCACTACATATATACCGGGACGACCCGCCTGCGCTGCGGCTATACCACGGGGAGCTGCGCCACGCTCGCGGCGAAGGCGGCCTGCGAGATGCTCTTGTCACGAAAGCCCGTCGGCTGCGTGTCGATCGTCACCCCCGGCGGGCTGCCCGTCGAGACGGACGTGGTCGACGCATGTATCCGTGAGGGGTGCGCCCAGTGCGCCGTGCGAAAGGACGCAGGCGACGATGCCGATGTGACCGACGGCGTGCTCGTGTACGCGCGCGTGGAACATGCGGGGTCGGGCACGGGTGCTGCGGGCAGCAAGGGCGTGCCCGCGCGCGAATCGGAAGTTTCCGTCGATGGCGGCGTGGGCGTGGGGCGCGTGACGTTGCCCGGGCTCGAGCAGCCGGTGGGGGCGGCCGCCATCAACGCGACGCCGCGCGCGATGATCACTTCGGCGGTGCGCGAGGTGTGCGCCGCGCACGGCTTTTCTGGAAATATTGCTGTGACGATTTCGGTGCCCGAGGGTGTTGCCCTTGCCGAAAAGACCTTCAATCCGCACCTGGGGATAGAGGACGGAATCTCCATCCTGGGCACGACGGGCATCGTCGAGCCGCGCAGCCTCGCTGCCTTGCGCGACAGCATCGAGCTCGAGATCCGGCAGCATGCGGCTATGGGGCGGCGCGGAGTCGTGCTCACGCCCGGCAACTACGGCGAGCAGTTCATCTCGGGGCATTTCCACCTAAACGGTGCGCCGATGGTCTTCATCTCCAACTTCGTGGGCGATGCGATTGATTGCTGCGTTCGCGAGGGATTTACCAATGTCCTTCTTGTGGGACACATCGGCAAGCTGGTGAAGGTCGCGGGCGGCATCATGGACACCCATTCGCGTACCGCCGACTGCCGCGCGGAGATTCTGGCCGCCCACGCGGCCTTGGCCGGCGCGGACGCGAAGACCGTGCGCGAGATCATGTCGTCGGTCACGACCACGGCGGCGCTCGAGGCAATCGAGGCCGCCGGCGTGGGGGATGCTGCGCGCGCCTCGCTCGCTGCGGCAACCGAGGACAGGTTGCGCCGCCGCGCGGCGGGCGCATGCGACATAGCCGCGGTCGTGTTCGACGCCGAGCGCCGTGAGCTTTTCCGCACGTCGGGCGCCGATGCAGTTATCGGGGAATTGGGGGCGACGTATGAGTAAAGGCGTGCTGTACGGGGTGCGCCGCGCAATCGGCTGGCCGGGGACGAAGGTGGTCATGAAGGCGCGCCGCTCGCTTGAGGACACGAAGCGCATCCTTCGCGAGGAGGGCGCCTTCGACGGTGCCGAGCTCGTAGAGGACTGTGGGCTTCCGGGCGAGCGCGTGTGCCGCTCGCTCGACGATGTGCCCGATCGGGGCAGCTACTTCTCGACGATGGTGGTGCGCTAGATGAGGGTTTCCTGCATAGCGTTCACTGAGAGGGGGTATGCGTTGGCGGAGCGCACCGCACGCGCGCTTTCCGATTGCGCGCAGACAGGTGAAGATGACCCTGGCTGGGACGTTTCCGTTTCGCGCGGGTTCGGCGAGGGGAAGGCCGACCTGCGCGCATGGACGGCGCTCGCGTGGGAAGCGTCGGACGCGCTTCTGTTCGTGGGCGCGGCGGGCATCGCCGTGCGGGCGATCGCGCCGCATGTCGCCTCGAAGGCAACCGATTCCGCGGTTGTGGTGATTGACGAGGCGGGGCGCTTTGCCGTCCCGCTTTTGTCGGGGCATTTGGGCGGCGCGAACGAGCTTGCGCAAACTGTGGCACGCGCGGCAGGGGCCATCCCCGTCATCACCACGGCGACCGACGTCCGCGGCGTGTGGGCGGTGGATACGTGGGCGCGCTGTGCGGGGCTCGTCGTTTCGAATCCCGAGGCTATTAAGCGAGTGTCGGCGCGGCTGCTTTCGGGCGGGCGCGTGGCGCTCTATTCCGACATGCCGATTTCGGGACAGCCGCCTGAGGGGGTTGACATTGCGTCCGACCGCGCTCGGGCCGATATCGTCGTGTCGCCGTTCGCTGGCGCGAATGCAGGTACATCCGTTCGCGCGGCGGAGACAACGGGCGAGGTCGTGCCCGCCGGTGAGACGGGGAAGCCGGCGGGCGTGCGGGGGCCGGGGCCGGGGCGCG
>SKEJ01000031.1_pt1 | contig 57351 bp, 42 predicted proteins | sample 4826721 | NCBI WGS metagenome assembly SKEJ01 (sample SAMN11008812, study PRJNA524170) | human gut metagenome | biome: Human fecal sample; material: Feces; isolation source: fecal sample from pouch patient p31 | host: Homo sapiens | place: Israel: Tel-Aviv | collected 2015-06-02 | reverse complement strand
GTCCTCCCCCATCAGGCTGGCGGGGATGCGCGTCAGGTTCTCCTCATCGCCCAGAATGTGGTCGATGTTGGAGCGGATGGGCAGGCGGTAGTCAAAGACCAGCTCGGAGGGGTCCTCGGCAAAGCGCACGCGGCACGGCAGGTACTCAAACGAGACCAGCATGGGGTCGCTTTCCTTAAAGAAGCCCTTCAAAAACCAGCGCTGGCGTGCGTCGGGCTTGGTGTTGGGCTCAAACAGGCCGTAGATGGTCTCGTAGCGGCGTGTGTACAGCCCGGTGTTAAACAGACAGCGGTCGTCGTCGAACACCAGCGGCAGGTTGGACGGTGCGGTCTGGTCCACGTCGCGCTCAGTCAGGAACACCGCGCGGCTAAACGAAAACGACAGGTAGTTTTTGAGGATGCGGTTGCTAGGACCCCAGTCCTCGGGATCGGCGAGGTCGACCAGGCGGTCGTAACAGGGCTCGGGGCAAAAGGCAAACTCGTAAACATTGCTGCACAGGGTGCTGGGAATTTCCATGTGGTGTCCAATCCATTCAATAGCCGGCGTGCGGATGCTTAGATTCTATACGTGCGACGGGTCGCCCGAGCCTACAACACAACCGCGGCGCAGCTCTTCGGCTAGCTCACTGTTCGTGCGGCGACTAGAAACGAGGTCCTGGATCCAGGCGTAGTACTGGTTGTCTTTGGGCTCGAGGGCGTCGGACAGCACGACCGGAGCACCGACGAGTCTTAGGACGGACAGTGCAAAGACAAGGCTGGTGCGTTTGTTGCCGTCCTCAAAGATGTGGTCCTTGACCATGTGATCGGCCACGTAGGTGACCTGGTCAAAGATGTCTGCGAAGCGATCGGCCGGCGATTGGCCGAATATCGTACAGAATGCACCCGCAAGCACGGACTCGACACGTCCGAGCTCGAGCGCGGCCCGGTCGCCTGTGGCGTCGGTCGTATAGCAGCGCCCGACTGTCATCAACGTGCTGTGTAGGCGCATTACGGCCGCTGCCATGGCCTCGAGCGATCCGGCATCGTCGATCACGAGCGGCGCAAACGGATGTGCCCGGCGCGGCGCGACCGCCATCATGAGTTCTCCAAGAGCCTGAGCGTGTTGGGCATGCCCGCAATTGTCAGCCGAACAGCTTCATCGATTGACGTGGCGCCGCCGAGCAAAATCGGTGATGATGAATTTGCCACGTGCGCAGTCGATTGATCTTCTTGAGCAACGCAATCAGCGCCGTCATTTTGTTGAACATAGCTCCAAGGCATGTCTGACTCCTCTATAGCTTTACAGATGAAATAGCCTGCGAGTCGTACTTCAGGGCAACCGGCTGCCAGACGAGGTCTTCGATAGTGCAGTCTAGGGTTTTTGCAAGCGCCAATGCCGATGAGACCGAGGCGCGGCGCAGGTCGAGCCGGTTCTGCTCGTAGAGCTGTATGGCGCGAAGCTTAACCCCCGATTGGACGGCGAGCTGTTTTTGCGTTAGTCCGGCCGCCTTTCGTGCCGCTTTGAGGCCCTTTTTGTCTGCCTGGGCGTTGTTCCATTTATCGATGACAATCTGGGCGAATTTGTCTTCGGAGGCCTCGTGAAGCGGATGGTACGAGCCGATGATCCAATCGAGCGGGGCGACTTCGAGTAGCTCATTAAAGCCCAAGCCGCACATCCATTGCGTATAGGCCAAAACCCAGCCCGCCCAATACTGAGGCGAACGATCGAAAGGATAGGTCTCCCTGCATTCGACGGGGGTCAGTCCCGCATGGGCGATAATATCGCGCGCGAGCTCGTCGCCCGCCATGCCGCAGACGACGCGAGGCATACCGCGCTCAAACTGTTTCATCTCAAGAGCGTTCGACAGGATCGCCGTCAACTCGGCTGGAGTCAGCCCTTGGTCACAGAGAGCAAAATCGACCGCCTCGCCCACCGTTCTCATTGCATCCTCGAGATACATCTCACTGTAGGCGTGGGTCATCGCCCGTCATCCCCTCTCGAATGATATCGACGATACGGATTCCCTCAAACGGGTTTTCGGCAAGGAGCTCCCGATATTGCGCCCTTGCCGCTTCATCTCGCTCCTTGGCAAATGGACCAAACAGGGCATACGGCGCACGTTCAAATCCAGCAAAACGAATGCTCTTAAACGCGCGCTCGCTTTTGAGCACAATCTGCTCTCCCAGGTTACCGAGCCTCATAGATCGACCGAGCTGATCGACGGTAATCGTATTGTTCACAAAAGCCCTGGCATAGCTAAAGTGCGAGTCGTCCGCGCGCCATCCCCTTATTACGTCGCAAGTGCTCGTCTGAGGTGGAAAGTGATCGTGGAGATATTCGCACGCCCCCGCGGCAACGGCGGTATCTTTGCGAAAAGAACGATGCTCAACGAGCAGCGCTATCCAATGCAGGACGCAATATTGCGGCGAAAGCAAGTCGAGAATTTTGAGATCGGCTGTATCGAGTTCATAGCGATTCGCAAAGCCATCGGTATCACGCGAGCATGCCCATTCCCTTGCAAGGTCGAGGCTCTCTGTGCAATAGAATCCCTGTCCATAGTCGTTATGGACTTTCCCCAGGCCAAGCTGGGGAGTCTCAATGATTTTCTGAGAACCATGCCACAGTTCCACGCGAGTCTCCTAACAGGTATCGCTCTAGCGATAGTATAACATACTATCGCTAGAGCGATACCTGTATTCAAATAGTAAGAGGGTGTTTGAAACCGAGTTTGAGTTCAATACTGGTTTCTAAGGCTCGCCGAGTCCGGAAGTATGCGACAAAATTCAGACTTGCTGATCACGCCGGAGCACACTAACGCCTCATCCTGCTTACTCCGCTTCATAGACACGCACCTCATCTTGATCGATGCTTTTGCGGAAGGCCGGGCGCATGTGCTCTGGTGGGTTAGAGACGACTTCGACATTTCGCCCAAGTTCCATCTCGAGCTCATGGGAGAGTTCGTAAAGCGTGTCGAACGTCATGGTGATGCCGCAGACTAGGCGCAAGTCGATATCGCTATCGCGCGTTTGCTCGCCTCGGGCGAACGAGCAAAAAATGCTTCGCTGACGTCGTATTGAGCCAGCTCGCGGGAGACGACAGTGGATAGTCGCACCGACTCAGCAGCGATATGCCACGGCAAGAAGCGCTGTTCCCAGAAGCAAAAGCGTTAAGGAAGCAGCGATCCAGTTGTTGTCGCCGGTTTTGGGGAGTGTCGCTGTGGTTCCAGTGGCAGTCTTGGGTTTGGACGACGTGGTCACCGTAGTTTTATTCACCGTCGTCTTGGTTGTCGCGGATGTCTTAGGCGACGTAGTCGCAGGCTTCATCGCAGAATCCTTTGTCGTGTTATCACCGGGCTTTCCCGCTCCAGGATCAACACTGCCAGCAGGCTCACCCGCTCCGCCACCCGGCACATCGCGCGCATCGGTCTTCCCCGCCGGCTTCGTAGCCCCCTCGGGCACCACAACCACATGCGTGGCCACGGCCCCGCCGGCGTCCAACACGCCCCTAGCTCCAAAGGTCCCACCCGCGGGCGCCGCAAAGCGCGCGGACGTAAGCGATCCGGCCAGGCAGCCAACGCCGCCGTCGGCGCCGGTCGCATCTAGCCACGAGGCATCGACGGCAAGCGTCCCGAAGGGCACGCCATCGACGGGATCCTCGTCTAGCAGGTACGCGCCGTAAGCGTGCACGCCCGCTCCGGAGCCCGCGCCCGCGGCAACAACGCGCCCGCCACCGCGAACGACAAGACGACCCGCGACCAGGCCGGCCACGACCTCGTCCTCAATGCCGGCCCCGTCGGCCAGGGCATTGACGGTGCAGCCGTCTACCACCAATGCCTGAAACGCGTGAATCCCGCACTGCGATCCCATGGCCGTTAGCGAACCGGTGCCGCGGAGCGTCAGGTTGCCCCACACCTCCAGACCGCACTGCGAAATGTCCACAATGGACGTTTGCATCTCCTTTACGGAGTTTTGCCCGGTCAGGGTCACCACCAGGTCGCCTTCGGCGCCGATAGCCTCGCCAGAAAAGCCGCTGAGCTCCAGGTGGTCGGCATCGGTCCAAGCCCAACCGGGACCAGAGACGCCCGGCTCGTAGTACGTCGCGCCCGCAATGATGAGGCTCTCCGCACCCGCGGCATAAGAAGGCCCGCCCAGCAAAACGCATAGGCAGGCCATGGCGGTAATCAGGATGTAGTGACGGCTGGTGTGGAACGCGGCAGTAAACATAACCGCTCCGATCTTCGCAGGAGCCAATGGAAGCAGCACCGGGAAATGCCCTGGTAGCAACAGTTATCAGTTTAGCGAGATCAAGGTGTAAACAGAAGAAATACCCGTGAGCCTCATGGGAATTAGGTGTAAATCGTTTTGCCAATCGGTGAAAGGAGATGGAGCCTGCGCGATTAAATGCGCAGGCTCCATCTCCTGTTATTTACCAGAATCAAATACGTCAGTTATAAGTTCAGGCAAGTCCGTCCACACTTGATAAGAGGAGACGTTGTCCGGATTGCTCTGCCTTGCGCGACGCTTATCGTATGTATTGTGCTTAGCAGCATTGACTAAAGCTTGGCCCTTGTTGCCGCTAATCATTTCTAGATTTACAGACTTGTACTTTGATGCGGACGACCTATTGGGGTCTGTGGATTTTAGTACGCCAAGATCGCGCGCACGTTTCTCACATTGAGGAGTCGATGCAAAAGTCTCAGGGCATGGTGAGATGTGGTCAATAAGCCATACTTCAAAGCATGGATTGGAAATTGCAAGTTTAACTCCTTTGACCCTAACTTCGCGCTCTGCAGCGGCAAAATTCCTGAACTCGTCCGAGTCAACAACAATCCATACAGAATTTAGTTCGTCAATTTCGCCTGCTTTAACGGCCTTTATATCTGACTCGATCTCACGGGACACCTTCTTCGCTACCTTTAGCGGATCTCCGTCAATATACCTATATTGCACACTTCCGCGAACATCCATTTCATTGATTAGGAAGTTGAAGTATTCGGTTTCGGTCACTCTACCATTGGACACAATCAGATGGCGCTTTCGCTTTGCTCTCGTTTGCTTTTTGCGTCCGCGCGCAAGCCCCCTCCTTTCTGCCTTAGCCATTTATGTCAGAACCTTCCTTCATGAGTTGGGCCACAAGTTGATGAAAGCTTGGGTTGGGCAGCGGCACATAGACACCGTTCAAATAATTGCGGCCCAGATTCTCATTTGCGCGAGGAGAATACTCCATTGCGGCAATTAATTGAGAAGTTCCCTCTGAATCCTTTTCAACAAACCAGACCTGATCGCGTTCAAGCACCTCTTCCATGGGGCTCGTTCGCGTCATCAAAGTGACATCATGAGTAGAAAAGATAAGCTGTGCGCCCTTGGGATTTGTTACAGGATCAGAAAACAGTGAAACAAAGTCGCGTAGGAGCATGGGATGAAGGCTCGAATCTAGTTCATCAATGAGCGCCAGACTTCCGCTGCTTAACGAGTTTAGAGCCACGAAGAAAAAAGCCAGAGCAGCTTTTGTTCCTTCGGATTCCTGATTTGAGTTGAACCAAAGTCCATCCCCCACCCCTTTATGATGGAAGAATAGGTCATAGGAAAACGACCATTTAAAATCTTCCTCAATTATATTCCGCGCTTCTTCTGGGATGTCTTTAAGATCAACGAATGGCTCTTTTAAACCGAAGACGCTTTCCGCTTGGCGAACATCGATATCGTCAATTCCAATATCGGCAAATTTAATAAGCTGGGATAATACTCGGGCTCGCGAATCGCCTTTGATAAATAATTTCTTAATTTCTGTTAGCTCGTTGGCGTATCGCGTCGCATCATAGTGCTTTATATCGTAAGCAAGCGACTTAAATGCCGGTTGGATAACCGTGCTGCCGGCAGTTGCCGCGGCAGATAAAAAGAGAGAGTTTTTGCGTGTAATATCCCATAGCTGCTTTTTTGCGCCCGTAAAGGAGCTTCCAAATTTAATGGACTGCATTCCATTTACCGAAGTGCGATCGTAAAGAAGGGAGGGTTGCTTTGATCGATAGACGACGAGGTTTTCGTAAGTAACTTCGTTCTTATTTAACCCAAACGAGAACTCGTATTTTTCATTACCGGAAGTAAAGTCAATAGAAAACTCGGTATCGTCGTTGATAGAGTTTGAATCTAGTAAAAAAGGAATGACTGAAATTCGTGTTTGCGCATCGCCTGCTGCGAAGCCGGTACGGACGAAATACGAGACAAAATTCAGAGCGTCAATAAAATTGGATTTTCCCGAAGCGTTAGCGCCATACACTGCGGCGACGCGTACGGGACCAAATTCTTTTTTACCGGAAATTGGTTCAAATGAAAACTGCTGTGCATCTCGAAAACTGAGGTAATTCTTAAAAGAAAAATTGAGGATCATCGTCAGAATCTTTCTAGCTACTGTTCGTTTATCACAGGCATACTGTAATTACAAGCGCAATTATATGCTTTTAAAGGCGATATTTGTTTGTTTTGAACAAATATCTGCTCTAAATAGAGATTTAATTCAAGCGAGCCAATTGGCAATGTGGATAGGGTCATCGCTGTGCGTTGACACTGTTGCAAGCGAGGGGTGACGGTTCTAAGTAGAGCAAGCGCTAGTTCCGCCCCCTAAATTAACTCACCCGTTTCCAGATTGACGAAGTCCGCGAGCTTTATCTCTCCGGCAAAGCTGCTCCCCTTGTACTTCCCGCATAGGTTTGCGAGTCGTACTTGAACGGGATGTTGTACAGCTAGCCGCTCTTTGTATTCCTGATCAGCCCGTTATCAAGCATATAGCGCAACACCCTTTTTTGGCCTTCCCTATCGTTGCCGTTTAGGTACAAGCAGCAGACACCGTTCTTTTACCCTACAGCGATGAGCGTTTCGGGATTCGAGTAAATTGAATCTAGGATGAGGGCATCAAGAAAGGTTGTTCCGACAATGCTGTCCATATGCTTCGTTTCGAATGGAAGGTATAGAACATTCATTTGAAATTACATCATCCACCCACGTGAAAAAGACGTATATGCAGCACTGATTCGCTTTAGAACCATACAAGTGACTTGAAGAAAGTTTATAAGAAAAGAAATCGCTAGACAAAAAAAGAAACGAGAAACAAGCTCATTAACATTATTCAACAGTGGGGCTGCACAGAGGAAGCCTACGACGATAAGACCGTCGACGACAGCCCACATTGAAATATGGAAAGATTCGTCCACTAACTCAAGCTCACGGTCAAGTGGTTTTGGGTCTTGTTGTGAACACATTTGCAGACGCAATTGAAACAAAAGTACAGCAACACCGCACATGAAACCAGAAATTATCGAAATGCAGCTGATGAGATTTGATATCAAGTCGCCTGCGTTACTACAGCTATTTGGCCAAATGAAAAACAGCCCAATCGACACCACCACAGGGAAAACAAGCTGTAGAAAAATATCAAAGTGCGATCTCTCATTAGTTTGATAATTGCAGAGCGTTTCAAAGTATTTCTGAAATAGGAGACGAATGTCGATTTTACCCATGTTCTCTATCCTCCGCTAAAACAAATACTATTTATCTCTAACGAAGACGTCCTCTACTCGAGCAAAGCTGTCAAGACAAGCAGCGATAAACTCGTCGTCAGTAAGGGGCGGCTGACCCGATTCATTCAGAACTTCTGTAATGGGGACCGCAAATTCTTTGTCCAGCATAAATGTTTTTCTTTTTCCGTCACGTTGCTTTAGCGTGGCTAAAACCTCTTCTCGACCTGAATAATCACTTGAAACACCAAAATATTCTGCGACTGCTTTTTTGTCTTTAACCTTATCAAGTGCTGCCAGAGGAATGCTGAGACCCTTTTTATGATTCGCAATAAAGGACATAGTTCCCACGTTGGCCACTGTCCCGTCTTCAATGTTATTGGAAGGGCTATAGCGACGAAGCTCAAATTTTTCAATACCTGTAAATGCGTCCAAAGCAGACTTTTCCTGCACTCGTTCTGATTTTAATGCAATACCTGTTGAATGCTTGGCAATGTAGTTCTTCAGGGCTGTAACAGGCACTGTTACGCCGCCGCCGTTAGGAACCGATTCAATTCCAATCAGTGCATAACCAAATCCCGGAGTACATTTGATTAGAAGTCTCGAAGGAACCATGCCTGCCATTTCCTCTGTGTAGGAAATGCCGCTATCGGTCATTGTTCTCGTGTCCACAACATCGACCCGAAGTCCGGCGCGGCCAGATTTGAGATTAACCAATACGCTGTCTTTAATCTGAACATAGGAATCGAATTGAATAAAGCGTTCGCCTTCATTTACTTGGAAGGGAGATTTGTTGTCATTGACAAAGTCGACAATATAGTCTGTCAGCGGTTTATCACCGTAATTTGAGACATCGAGTCTATCTTTTTTATGCCTATAGGTATTCGCCCAAAGTCTATATACAACAAGTGAGTGCATTGCAAACAATCCGGGCATTTGATTAACTCCTAAAGTGAGCAAATTAAGGGCAGAGAAAATTTTATTACTGTTGGAATATAAATTAAATAATGTGTTGATAGCCATGTTGAGATCGTCGGATATTACGGAAATGAAGTTTCCCCCAAAGACGGCCGCTTAACCTTGGCTTGTAATATGATCGGCCATGCCAGTTAATGTTCAACTCGTGTCTGCGGTATCTGATATTACATTTTCGAGTTAACAAAGGACGGGGTGTATCGGCGATAGCCGATACACCCCGTCCTCAGGTAGGATGATCCAGCTGTAAACGAAACGCGCCCGACCCAGGCCGCCGCACTCCGCTAGTCCCGCTTAAACAGATTCCTCGTATACACCTTATCCGTCACGTCCGCGAGCTCGTCGCTCCAGCGGTTGGCGACGATCACGTCGCAGCCGGCCTTAAAGGCCTCCAGGTCGTGGGTCACCTCGGAGCCGAAGTACTCTGGCGCGTCCAGCGTGGGCTCGTAGACCACCACGGGCACGCCCTTGGCCTTCACGCGCTTCATGACGGCCTGAATAGAGCTAACGCGCAAATTGTCGGAGTTGGACTTCATGGTCACTAAATTCCACATCCAATGAGCGAGCCGTATCGAAAATATGATGGCGTCAGATATTAATCGTCGAGCAATTCTTGCCAGCCAATTACAACATCCATAGCCGCAAGGCAAATTGAAGTCGAGGATTCAATTGACTGCATGGTTTTAAACAACGAACGCGAAAGCCGCTTCGCGGGCTCAATGCTGTCTTTAAATGACTGCACTTTTGCCCTAGCTTCTTTTGTGGCATTTATTAAATTCTGGAACGATTCCAAATTATCTTCTTCGGAATTAAAATCCTTCCAGTAAGTAAATAAAGGAGTTAAAACACGTTCTGTTTTATTAACAGCATCTAAAAACTGGTCAGCATGCTCAGCATATGAAGAAGAAATAGGTCTTAGCTCTGTAGCGAGTTGCCCAGTCAACGCTAATGCCACTTTTGGATCCAACTGGTTTAGCTTCCGCTTCTTTTCAATCAGATCGTTTGCCTTATTTATGCATCCTCCAATAGACACAATATCCGAATTAATTAGTTCCGTTGAGGCTGTCATATCATCCAGGGTAGGCTGAAAATCGGCTATAGAATCTAAAAGAAAGCTGCCGTCATCATTGGAGGACTCCTCATGCCCCCCGTTCACATCTGCAGGAATATGTTCAATGTTGTCATGGTGTGTATAAGAGTCTACATCCACCATTGAAATAAGTCGGCCATTTGCTTCCCACAGCTTCCTTGCTGCATTGTTGACAACTTTAATATATTGACCGGAGCCCCTTTCGAGAAACCGAAGATCTGAAATGTCCAGATATTGATACTCAAGCACATTCGAAACGAGAGTAGTGTCCAGTCCAAGCGACTCAGATTTAATATCCGCAAGAAGCAGAGGAAGAAGAAGGTCTTTCACGCCTAATTCTTTTGATTTTCCCATATATTGAGTTAGCTCGGCTCTACAAGAACCGCTATTAAAGTAATTGGGACTTAATATTGGAATGAAGAAGCCCGCATCATTAATGCCGGATGCTATGCTTTTACGCCAGTTATCGCCCCAGGCAATTGATTCGCGGTCAATATACAAATCAAGGGTTGAGCCGCTGAGGATATTAAACTCTGTACATAAATCATCTTTCAAATGACTCAAAAAATCATAGGCATTGTCTGCATGAGCATAGGAAAAGAATCCTGAAATTTGCAATTTGAACCACCTTACGTTTAGATCTAAGAGCGATCTTCTTAATGAATCAAATCAAATTAATTTTATAACAAATTAGAAGGCTTCTTGAGTTCCTAACAAGGCAGAGGACGTAGAACCTACCCTGTTAGGAGCTCAAGAAAACCCAAGATACCCAGCACCGCTTCTCAGATATTAAATACTCAAAGCCATTTCTGAGGTACTCTTATTTAAAGCGAGCACAGCAAAGGCTACTCAACGATTGCGTTAGTAATTATTATTGCGGCAACGGAATCAGAACTATTGCTTTCCCACGATTTCAGGCGCTTCTGTCCAGCGACCTCTTCTCTGAGCTTTTAAATCCTGTCCGTCGCTTTTTCATAATCGCCTGCGAATTCAACAACATTGTTGACAAGTAGTGGACTTTCCACCCGTAGCACCAAATAGGCTGCAGCTACTTCGGCACCAATAACAAACAGGCCGGTTACAACTGAAATTGCTAAATTCCTGGCAAAGTTATCGGATTCTTTCGCCATCCAGCGACTCCATAGTTCAAACCTTGACGATTACAGGTTCTTCCTCCACACCATCTTGTCCACGATGCCGGTGTAGCTCTGGATGATCTAGACCACCTTGGTTGACACGGTCTCGGCGGCGTAGTCGGGCACGGGGGCCTCGGGCAGCGACCCCTCGGCATCGAGCTCGAAGGCGCTGCGGACGGCCTGCAGCAGGCCCCTGTCGGAGATGCCGGCGAGCGTGAAGCACGCCTTGTCCAGGGCCTCAGGGCGCTCGGTGGAGGTGCGGATGCACACCGCCGGGAACGGGCGGCCGACGTTCGCGAAGAAGTTGGACTCCTCGGGCAGCGTGCCGGAGTCGGACACAACCGCGAATGGGTTCATCTGCAGGCAGTTGTAGTCGTGGAAGCCCATGGGCTCGAGCATGCGCACGCGCGGGTCGAGCTTGAAGCCAGTCGCCTCCAGGCGGTTGCGGGAGCGCGGGTGGCAGAAGTACAAGATCGACATGTCGTACTTCTCGGCCAGCGCGTTGATCGCCGTGAACAGGCTCGTGAAGTTGGCCTCGGTGTCGATGCTCTCCACGCGGTTGGCAGACAGCAGCATATAGCGCTTGGGCTTAAGGCCGAGCTCGGAGAGGATGTCCGAGGCCTCGATCTAGTCAATGTTCGCGTGCAGGACCTCGGCCATGGGAGAGCCGGTGACGAAGGTGCGCTCCGTGCGCAGCCGGTGTCCCTGAGGTAGCGGCGGGCGTGCTTGGAGTAGGCCATGTTGACGTCGGAGATCACGTCGACGATGCGGCGGTTGGTCTCCTCGGGCAGGCACTCGTCCTTGCAGCGGTTGCCGGCCTCCATGTGGAAGATGGGGAAGTGTAGGCGGTTGGCCGCGATGGCGGACAGGCAGCTGTTGGTGTCGCCCAGGATCAGCAGCGCGTTGGGCTGGACCTGCACCATCAGCTTGCAGCTCGCGGCAATGATGTTGCCCACGATCTCGCCCAGGTCGGCGCCCACGGCGTCCAGGTAGACGTCGGGGTCGTCCAGCGACAGGTCGCGGAAGAAGATGCCGTTGAGAGTAAAATCATAGTTCTGCCCGGTGTGCGCCAGCAGGCAGTCGAAGTGGCGTCGGCGCTTGTTGATGACCTCGGACAGGCGGATGACCTCGGGGCGCGTGCCCACGAGGATCAGCAGCTTCAGGCGGCCGTCATCCTGAAATTTTAGATTAGAGATACTCATAATATGATTACAGCGGCTAGAGACGCGGACGTGTATCGCAAAATGACCGCGACTCCAGCTGGCTGCGAGCGAACCAGTCAAGCGGGAACAAAACTGGACCGCACGTAAACAGCTGTAGGAATGCTGCGATTTGTCATGAAATATCGGTTCGAAAGAGCTTGCACATAGACAAGAACAAGTCATTCGATGCAATACGCATGACGACACTATTGGAGCTCGTGGTTTTTCTGGCACCGCCGTTACGGCCGGATGCTGATCGACCCTGCGCTTTGCGGCTTGCTGGAGCCGTGAGCACAGTTGAACCCATGTAACGATATGTATCCTAGCACAAGGCGGCTAGAAACCGATTTAGGCTGTGCGCGGCAACATATCGTTCATTTGCAGTGCTTAAGGGGATTATTTTGCAAACTTGTTCACATTAACGCAGGTTTATGCGGGTGTAGCTGTTAGCGCGCACCGCCCGAGCTGCAACGCTTACGGCGTGAAATGCAAAATGGAATTATGTTGGGTTAACAAACTATGTACAGAACTGGGAAATTAATTGCGCAACTTTTTGGGGTGTGGGTTTTGGTGTGGCGTTACTAAGGTTTGCGCGATGGCTGCATATGAAAAAGGCCTCCGGTTTCCCAAAGGCCTTACATTCACGATGGTGGAGACGAGGGGGATCGAACCCCTGACCTCTTGACTGCCAGTCAAGCGCTCTCCCAGCTGAGCTACGCCCCCGTGACGAAGAGAAACTATAGGGGAAGTTGGCGCGACGTGCAAGGACTTTTTTGGGTCAGACTCTAAATACCTATTGATATAGGTAAGCGATAGCCGTGCCGGTGTGAACTTGGATCGTGGCTGTTGACCTGACGACGTTGCTAATGCCCGTGTCAGCTAACAAGCCCAGGGGGCTGTGATCTAGCTCCCACTCAAGACCGTGTTCACTTACCTCGGTGTTGGGGGCTATGGCGATGATGGAGAACGTCTCGCCCTCGGCACCCTTGATGGTCCACGACTCACCTGCGTGGAGGATGCGGGCGACCACCTTGTCCTCGGCGATCCAGATGGGAGCATCCTCGTAGCTCGCGAGCAGCCCCAGTACGGAAAGGGCCATATCCGGGCGGCCGCCGGTGGCGCAGGTCGCAACCACTTCGGCACCCGGCCAGCGACGGCGGACGGAATCGAGCGCAAGCGCAAGATCGGTATAGTCCTTGTAAGGGTCGTGGCGCTCTACCTCAAAGGCTTCGGCGGCATCGACCAACGCGCGGCCGGCGTCGCTCACCGTGTCGGCATCTCCTACATACACGTCGCAGCCCAGCCCTGCGCCCAGCAGCGCATCGAGCCCGCGGTCCACGGCGACAACGTGGTCGCACTCCCCTACCAGTTGGCGCAGCAGATTCGCGCTCGCCACCACGGGCGAGCCACAGGCCACGAATACCTTGCAAGCCACAGCCCTCGCCTATCCCTCAAATGAAAGCACGCGGGCCAGATCCAGGTCCTCATAGCTGTCGATAAAGATATCGCAGTTGTCGCGAACCTTGTCGCGCTCCATGCGACCGTGCGGGTCGTAGATGCCCACGCGCTTAAAGCCTGCGGTGCCAGAGCTCTTTAGGCCAAAGACAGCATCCTCAAACACCCAGGCACGCTCAAACTTGCAGCCGTGGCGCTCCTCGAGGCGGCGCAGCGCCAGCTCATACACATCGGGGAACTGCTTGGAGCGGCCTGCCTCGCCCGTCGTGGTAATAAACTCCATATAGCGATCAAGGCCGGCGCCCGCAAGTGCAGACTTAACCAACTCGGCGGGCGTGGACGTGGCAACGCACATGGCAATACCGGCCTCCTGCGCCTGCTTCAAAAATGCAAGCAGACCCTCACGCGGCGGCACCTTGGAGTAGCCATCGATCAGGATGTCGCTCAGCTCGCGGTAGAGCTCCTCGCCATTTTCGCCAATGCCCCAGATGTCGTGGTAGGCCTGGCACTCGTCCTCGAGCGACAAATGCTCAAACTGGGCAAAATCGTCGACCGTAACGTCAACTCCGTGGCGATGCAATAACTCGGGCTGGGCATAGGCCCAAACGGGGGTGCTATTAACCAGTGTGCCGTCGCAATCGAAAATAAAAGCAACACTTGGGGCAGCGATGTGGTCCATAAACAAGCCTTTCGATGTCAAATGGTAAACAACCTGCTAAAAACGTTTTACCAAACGTCAACCTAACAATCTAGAAACGCTAATTGATAAAACTGTCAAGAGTTTTACCACGGCAATTCTGCAAGTGGTATAAACATGGCGCTTACCGATTAAACGCACCCGCAAATCCTCTTTCGTTCATAAAAGTAACGTACAGGTGTTATCGTAGTTTCTGCCGAAAGTTCCACCGAGCACGCGAGGTGGAACGAATCATAGAACTATCGCCGTCCCTTCGATTCGTGCAGCCTTGGACCTTTCGCATCTAGTCACCAAGGCAACACGCTGCCGCGTCATGATGGGATCAAACGTGAGCGATACAAAGCTAAAGCCAGCAACCAAAAAGCCTGCTACCCGTAAAGCCGCCCCGCATGCGCCGGAGCTCACCAAAGACGATGTCTATCTGTTTGGCATCGGTACATGGGAGCGCAGCTGGGAAAAGATGGGCGCGCGCCCCGACACGCAGAACCGTACGCGCGGCTGGCGATTTTGCGTTTGGGCGCCCGAAGTAAAGAGCGTTCACGTAATTGGCGAATTTAACGACTGGGACGAGGAAGCCAACCCGCTGGTGCCCGTGCATACGAGCTCTATTTGGGAAGGCTTTATTCCTGGCGCCGAGCAGGGCCAGCTCTATAAATACCTTATCGAGACCAACGAGGGCGAAAAGCTCTACAAGGCCGATCCGTATGCCTTTAAGGCCGAGTGCCCTCCGGGTACCGCCAGCGTGCTGTGGACCCTCGATGGCTACCAGTGGAACGACGCGGCTTGGCTCAAGCGACGCGCCGGCCATAACCACATGTCGCAACCCCTTAACATCTACGAGGTGCATATTGGCTCGTGGAAGCGCCACGGCGACGCGCCGCAGGGCGAGCCCGACGAGTACGGCAACTACCCTGGCCCCATGGATCCCTTCCCCGCGCAGCGCGGCGAGTTCTATACCTACGACGACCTGTCGGTGGAGCTCGTGGACTACGTGCGCGACATGGGCTATACGCATATCGAGGTCATGCCGCTTATGGAGCATCCTTTCGATGGCTCCTGGGGTTACCAGACGACCGGCTACTACGCCGCCACGTCGCGCTACGGCAACCCGCAGCAGCTCATGCACTTTATCGATGCATGCCACGAGGCAGGCATCGGCGTGATTATGGACTGGGTGCCCGGCGGTTTTTGCGCCGACTCCCACGGCCTTGCCACCTTTAACGGCCACATGCTCTTTGAGCACGAGATTCACCCCAACTGGGGCACGCACAAGTTTGACTTCGCCCGCGGCGAGGTTCGCTCCTTCCTGGTCTCCAACGTGCTGTACTGGCTTGAGAACTTCCACGTGGACGGCATTCGCATGGACGGCGTGTCCAGTATGCTGTACCTCAACTTTGGCATTGACGATCCCAGCCAAAAGAAGTTCAACAAGTACGGTACCGAGGAGGACCTGGACGCCAGCGCGTTTATCCGTCAAGTTAATTGCGCTGTAGAGGCGCACTACCCCGACGTGATGATGATGGCCGAGGAGTCCACCGCGTGGCCGCTCGTGACCTACCCGCCGCAGGACGGCGGCCTGGGTTTCCACTACAAGTGGGACATGGGCTGGATGAACGACACCCTGCACTACATGCAGACCGATTTTCCGTGGCGCCCCGGCAACCACGGCCTGCTCACGTTCTCCATCATGTATGCCTTTACCGAGAACTTTATCTGTCCGCTGAGCCACGACGAAGTCGTGCACGGCAAGTGCTCGCTCATCGGCCGTATGCCGGGCGACTGGTGGCGCCAGTTTGCCGGCCTGCGCATGCTGGCCTTCTACCAGATGACGCACCCCGGTGCCAAGCTCAACTTTATGGGCAACGAGATCGGCCAGTTTATTGAATGGCGCTACTACGAGTCCATTCAGTGGTTCTTGACCGAGGAGTACGAGACCCACCGTCATCATCAGGCGTTTATCAAGGCGCTTAACCACCTGTATACCGCCGAGCCCGCCCTGTACGAGCGCGGCTACACCGACGATGGCTTTACCTGGATCGACGCGGACAACTCCAGGCAGTCCATCGTGAGCTTTGTCCGTCAGGGCGAGGACGTCGATGACGACCTGGTGATCCTGATCAACTTTGACCCGGCGAGCTATGAGAGCTTCCGCGTGGGCGTGCCACGCGAGGGCGATTGGGAGGTCATCTTCGATTCCGACCGTCCCGAGTTTGGCGGCAGCGGATACGCCGGCGAGGAACCCTACACCTGCTCGAGCGAGCCCTACCCCTGGAACGGGCAGATGGACTCCATCGAGATGAAGGTGCCCGGCCTGGCAGGCGTGGTGCTCAAACGCCGCGGTCCCAGCAGCTACAAGCCGCCGGTGGTCGAGAAGCCCCAGAAGGCGGCGCGTAAGCGCACGTCCTCGGTGAAGCCCAAGGCCGCGGCTGCTAAGAAGGCTCCGGCCAAGGCGAAGACCGCCAAGCCCGCTGCCAAGGCTACGGCTAAGCCCAAGGCCAAAAAGGCAACCAATAAAAAGGCTGCTCCCAAGGCTAAGGCAGGCGCTGTTAAAGCATCTGGCAAGGATGCGTAACAAAGCCGTTACAGCTGTAATCACCCGCCCCGCGGGGGCGTAGGATACAAGTCAAAACCGTTCCGGGAGAAACATCCCCGGGGGAAAGGAACGTATGAATAAGATCTTCGACAACAAGCAGGAGTTTAACGAGCTCTATCGCGATGCTGTCATGAGCATCAGTGGCAAGAGCGTCGAGGCCGCCAGCGACCTCGACCGCTTTAACGCCCTGGCCAAGCTCGTGGCCGAGAAGGCACGCACCGTTGCCACCAAGAGTGACGCCCACGTCACCGCCGAGGGCAAGAAGCGCGTGTACTACTTCTCGATCGAGTTTTTGATCGGCCGCCTGCTCGACAACTATCTGCTCAACTTTGGCGTGCGCGACATGGTCGCCGAGGCGCTCGATGACATGGGCTTCGACCTTTCCGTCATCGAGAACCAGGAACCCGACCCGGCGCTGGGCAACGGTGGCCTGGGCCGTCTGGCCGCATGCTTCCTGGATTCCATGGCAGCCGAGGGCATCGCCGGCTACGGCAACGGCATGCGCTACCGCTACGGCCTGTTTAAGCAGGAGATCGTTAACGGCAGCCAGGTCGAGGCCACGGACGAGTGGCTCACCCACGGCTATCCCTGGGAGGTCCGTCGTCAGGACAAGGCCGTAACCATCAAGTTTGGTGGTCACGTTGAGGGCTTTGAGGAGAACGGTCGCACGTTCTACCGCACGGTGGACACGCAGGACATCCTGGCCGTCCCTTATGACATCCCCGTCGTGGGCTATGCCGGCGAGACTGTCAACAAGCTGCGCGTCTGGGCTGCCGAGCCGGTCGAGGAGCACTTTGACCTGGAGGCCTTCAACCGCGGCGACTATGCCCTGGCCGACGCCGAGCGCGCCGAGGCCGAGGCCATCAGCGCCATCCTCTACCCCAACGACGCCGGCGAGCACGGCCGCCTGCTGCGCCTGAAGCAGGAATACCTGTTTGTCTCGGCCGGCATCTACAGCCTGCTCGACACCTTTGAGAAGGAGCACGGCGAGAACTGGGAGCTGCTGCCGCAGTTTGTGGCCATCCACACCAACGACACGCACCCAGCCATGTGCGGCCCCGAGCTCATGCGCATCCTCATCGACGAGAAGAAGCTCGAGTGGGATGACGCCTGGAACATCGTGACGCAGGTCGTGAGCTACACCAACCACACCATCCTGCCCGAGGCCCTGGAGAAGTGGCCCATCGGCATGTTCTCCAAGCTCCTCCCCCGTGTGTACCAGATCATCGACGAGATCAGCCGTCGTTGGCACGAGTCGTTCGACACCACGCAGGAGGGCTGGCAGGAGCGTCTGCGTCAGACCGCCATCCTGTGGGACGGCGAGATTCGCATGGCCAACCTGTCCGTGATCTGCAGCCACAGCGTTAACGGCGTGGCCAAGATCCACTCCGACATCATCAAGAACATCGTGCTCAAGGACTTCTATGCCCTGACGCCCGAGAAGTTCAACAACAAAACCAACGGAATCTCGCACCGTCGCTTCTTTGCCGAGGCCAACCCCACCTACGCCAAGCTCGTGACCGAGGCCATTGGCGACGGCTGGCTGAAGGACGCCTTTGAACTGGAGAAACTCAAAGAGTTCCAAAACGACACCGAGTTCCTGAAGGCCGTGGGTGCCTCCAAGCGCGCCAACAAGGAGCGCCTGGCCGCCTACGTTAAGGCCGAGACCGGTCTGGTCATTGACCCCAACACCGTCTTTGATGTTCAGGTAAAGCGCTTCCACGCCTACAAGCGCCAGCTCATGAACATCATGAAGGTGATGGACATCTACAACCGTCGCATCGCCGATCCCAATTTCCACGTGACGCCGACGACCTTCATCTTTAGCGGCAAGGCTGCCTCGAGCTACACCTTTGCCAAGGAGACCATCCGCCTCATTAACTCCGTGGCCGACGTCGTCAACAATGACCCGCGCGTCAACGAGGTCATGAAGGTCTGCTTTATCCCCAACTTCCGCGTGAGCAACGCCCAGCTCATCTACCCCGCCGCCGAGATCTCGGAGCAGATTTCCACGGCCGGCAAGGAAGCCTCGGGCACGTCCAACATGAAGCTCATGATGAACGGCGCCATTACGCTGGGCACCCTCGACGGCGCCAACATCGAAATCGCCGACCTGGCCGGCCGCGAGAACGAGGCCATCTTTGGCCTGACCGCTCCCGAGGTCGAGCAGCTCTGGGCATCGAACAGCTACTTTGCGTGGGATACGCTCAACAACGATCGCGACCGTCTGGGCCGCGTGATGGACGAGCTCAAGGACAACACCTTCGCGGGTCTTTCGGGCAACTTTGAGAGCATCTACAACGAGCTCATGAACAACAACGACCCCGACCTGGTCATGGCAGACTTCCGCAGCTACGTGGATGCGTGGGAGAAACTCACGGGCAGCTATGGCGACCAAGAAACCTGGAACCGCAAGGCCCTGCTCAACACCGCCTCGAGCGGCTGGTTCTCGAGCGACCGCACCATTCGCGAGTACCGCGACGAGATCTGGCACGCGTAAAGGCGCGCGAGCTCCCCTATGCCAGCACGGCATTACTCGACGGGCGTGACGTTGCGCCGCGCCCGTCGCTAATGGGTTTAGGAACATCGATGACAGAAGGAGAAATCGATGAGTAAGAAAGAATGCATCGCGATGCTCCTCGCAGGAGGACAGGGCAGCCGATTGGGGGCACTCACCCAAAAGATCGCTAAGCCGGCGGTTAGCTTTGGTGGTAAGTTCCGCATTATCGACTTTTCGCTCTCCAACTGCTCCAACTCGGGCATCGACACGGTGGGCGTTCTGACGCAGTATCGCCCCTACCTGCTGCATGCCTATGTGGGCTCCGGCGAGGCGTGGGATCTGGACAGCCGCGACGGCGGCGTGTCGATCCTGCCGCCATACGAGACGCAGACCGGCGGCGCCTGGTATGCGGGCACGGCCGACGCCATTACGCAGAACCTGGACTACATCAAGGCCAACGACCCCAAGTACGTCCTGATTCTTTCGGGCGATCACCTGTATCGCATGGACTACCGCAAGATGCTCAAGACACACATTGAGAACAACGCCGACCTCACGGTGAGCGTTATGCCCGTGCCGTGGGAGGAGGCCAGCCGCTTTGGCATCCTGACCACCGACTCCGAGGACGGCCGCATCACCAAGTTCACCGAGAAGCCCGATAAGCCCGATTCGAATCTCGCGTCCATGGGCATCTACATCTTCTCGGCAGACGTGCTGATCGAGGCGCTCGAGGAAGACGCTCTGGACCAGCGCTCGAGCCACGACTTTGGCAAGGACATCATCCCCAAGCTGCTCGGCGAGGGCAAGCGCCTGTACAGCTACGAGTTCCACGGCTTTTGGAAGGACGTTGGCACCATCGCCAGCTTCCACGAGACCTCGATGGACCTGCTGGGCAACAACCCCGAGTTCGATCTGTTCGACAAGCACTTCCCCATCATGTCCAACATCACCACGCGTCCGCCGCACTACATTGGCCCGGACGGCCGCCTGGACGACTGCCTGGTCTCCAACGGCTGCAAGATCTACGGCACCGCGCGCCACTCGATCCTTTCGACCGATGTCATCATCGAGGAGCGCGCCGTGGTCGAGGACTCCGTGCTGCTGCCGGGTGCGCACGTTAAGAGCGGCGCGCACATCTGCCGCGCCATTTTGGGCGAGAACTCCACGGTCGAAGAGGGCGTGAAGCTCGGCTCTGTCGATACTACCAAGGATACGGCCGTCGTTGGAAATGACGTCGTTATCGGGAAGGGGGAATGATCCGATGATCAATCGCAAGGCCATCGGTTATATCACCGCTAACTACTCTTCGACCTACGGCAGCGTGCTGCTCAAGGACCGCCCCATCGCGTCCGTTCCGTTTTTGGGCCGCTACCGCCTGATCGACTTTCCGCTGTCCAACATGATGAATGCCGGCATTAAGACCGTCGGCGTCGTCATGCCGGGCAACTAACGCTCGCTGATCGACCACGTGGGCTCGGGCAAGGACTGGGGCCTGGACCGCAAGAAGGGCGGCCTGTTCATGGTGCCCGGCAACGCGTATGGCACCACCAATGGCGGCATGCGCTTCTTGCTGCGCGACATCATCTCCAACAAGACGCTGTTCCAGCGCTCGGACAAGCCCTATGTTGTGATGATGGGCACCAATATCATCTTTAACATGGACCTCAACACCATCATCGAGGCGCACGAGAACTCCGGTGCCCAGATGACCGTGGTGTACTGCAAGGCCACGCGCAACATCGATGACGAGACCAAGCTCGAGATTAACGAGAACGGCCGCCTGACGGGCGTGAGCGCCGGCGTCGCGTACGGCGACAACGCCTCCATGGACTGCTGCATCGTCAACCGCGAGACGCTGCTCGAGATCATCGACCACTACCAGGCCGCCGACTATCTGGACCTGCTCGAGGCACTCCAGGGCGACTTTGGCAACATCGACGTGTGCAGCTATGAGTACAAGGGCGAGGTCGTGGGCGTGTTTAGCGAGAAGTCGCTGTATCGCCGCAGCATGGACCTGCTCGACCAGACCGTGGCCGACCAGCTCTTTGATCCCGAGCGCCCGATCCTGACCAAGGCCCACGACGTACCGCCTTCGCGCTATGCGACCGGCAGCCACGCCTGCAACTCGATTATCTCGGCCGGCTGCATCATCAAAGGAACCGTGCGCAACTCGATTCTGTCGCGCGGCGTCGTGGTCGAGGAAGGCGCCTCGGTGACGAACTCGATCATCAACCAGAGCTGCGTCATCAAGAGCGGCGCCCGCGTCGAGAATGCCATCCTGGACAAGAACAACGTGGTTCCCACCAACACCGAGCTTCGCGGCACGCCCGAGAACATCCTGGTGCTGGGAAAGGCCCCGTTAACTTCTGATATCACCAACGCGAGCTAGCTTTGGCACCGCAACATCGCTCGTAACACGTAGAATAGCCGCCCGGTTTGCGCCAGGCGGCTATTCTCGAATTGCAACAGGGAGACAATATGGCTGATTCCAGCAAAAAGATGCAGATCGTGTTTGCATCGGCCGAGTGCGCGCCGTTTGTGAAGACCGGTGGCCTAGGCGACGTAGCGGGTTCGCTGCCCGCGGCGCTCGTGCGCGCCGGCGCCGAGGTTATCGTGATGGTGCCCAAGTACGCCACCATCAAGGACGAGTACAAGTCGCAGATGGAGCACTTCTCCGACTTTTACGTGAGCCTGGGCTGGCGCAATGAGTACTGCGGACTCGAGAAGCTCGAGCACGACGGCGTCACCTATATGTTCATCGACAACGAGCGCTACTTTGCGCGCGACTATCCGTACGGCTTCTTTGACGACGGCGAGCGCTTTGCGTTCTTCTCCAAGGCCATCACCGAGAGCCTGCAGCACCTGCCCGCCGGCTTTGAGTGCGACATCCTGCACTGCAACGACTGGCAGACGGCGCTGGCGCCCGTGTTTTTGCGCGAGTTCTACCAGGGCCTGCCGCTGTATGACCGCGTCAAGACCGTGTTCTCGATCCACAACGTGGCGTTCCAGGGCCAGTTTAGCGACACCGTGATGGAGGACATCCTTGGTGTGGCGCACATTCCGGCGGCCGCCTCGCAGCTGCGTTGCGACGCCTGCAGCATCAACTACATGCTGGGCGCCCTGCGCTATGCCGACGCCATCACCACGGTGAGCCCCACCTATGCCAACGAGATCCAGACGCCCGAGTTTGGCGAGGGCCTGGACGGCGTACTGCGCGAGCGTTCCTACGCGCTGCAGGGCATTTTGAACGGCATTGACGTTGCAGGCTTTGACCCGGCAACAGACAAGCGAATTGCCGCCAACTACACCGTGGAGGACCGTTCCGGCAAGGCCGTGTGCAAGGACAAGCTGCAGGAGGAACTGGGCCTCGAGGTTCGCGACGACCGTCCGCTCATGGTGATGGTCACGCGCCTGACGCGCCAGAAGGGCATGGATCTGGTCATGTACGCGCTCGACCGCATCCTGTCCGGCGGCGTGCAGGTGGCGGTGCTGGGCACCGGCGACCGCGACTACGAGGACGGCCTGCGCTACTTCCAGGACAAGTACCCCGGCACCATGGCCGCACGCATCGAGTTCGATCCGGCGCTGTCGCAGCGCATGTATGCCGCCGCCGACATGTTCCTGATGCCTTCGAAGTTTGAGCCCTGCGGCCTGTCGCAGATCATCGCCATGCGTTACGGCACCCTGCCCATTGTGCGCGAGACCGGTGGTCTGAAGGACACTGTGATCCCGTACAACGAGTTTACCGGCGAGGGCACGGGCTTCTCGTTTAGCAACTTTAACGGCGACGAGATGGGCGACGCGGTCTTCCGCGCGGCACGTCTGTTCTGGGATAACCGCGACGCTTGGAACCAGCTGGTCACGCAGGCCATGAGCCAGGACTTTAGCTGGACGCGTTCGGCCGATAAATATCTGGACCTGTACTTCTTTATGCATCCGGAGATCGAGCGCCCGGCGGCGGTTGTCGACGAGCCTGAGGCTGTTGCTGAGCCGGTGGCCGTTGAGGAGCCCAAGACCGAGGAGAAGCCGATTGAGGCTGAACCCGCAAAGGCCGAGCCTGAGGTCAAGCCCGCTGCAAAGCCCGCAGCTAAGAAGACCACGACTCGCAAGACGACGGCCAAGAAGGCTACGACAACCAAGGCTGCCGCCACCAAGACCGCCGCAGCAAAGACGACTGCTGCCAAGGCAACGACCACGCGCAAGCGCACGACCGCCGCTGCCAAGAAGGCCGCCGAAGCCGAGACTGCTCCCGAGGTAAAGGCCGAGGTCGTTGAGACCAAGCCTGCCGCCAAGAAGACGACCACGACCGCCAAGAAGGCAACAGCTGCCAAGAAAACCACGGCAACGAAGTCGACGGCCGCCAAGGCTACTGCGACCAAGGCCGCTCCGAAGGCTGCCGCAAAGCCCGCTGTCAAGGTCGAGGAAACCCCCGCCGAGCCCAAGGCCGAGGTAACTGTCGAGACAAAGCCGGCCGCCAAGACCACCACGCGCAAGCGCACCACGACGACGACCAAAAAGACCACGACTAAGGCCGCAGCTACCAAGGCAGAGGCTAAGGTCGAGGCCAAGCCCGCCAAGAAGGCCCCGGTCTCCCCCGCCGCCGCGACCGAGGAAAAGGCTCCGACCAAAAAGACGTCCGTCCGCAAGGCAACGGCCACCCGCAAGCGCCGCTAATCCGGACGATTAAAACTTAATCCTCAACGCAAAAGAGGCCGCCCCAACCAGGCGCCCTCTTTTGCGTTGAACTTCTCTATTTAAAAGAGGGCCGGTTTACTACGACAAAATGACTCCGGCCGACCACGGCGGGTAATCTACGAAATTGGCAACGCCTCTACCTGCAGTTTTAATATCACCAAAATGACCGTAGTTGAAATCATTCAATTCGTCGTAGTAAACCGGGGTACTTTTGTTTGGCTACAAATAGTATCGGTATAGGCGTTTTTGAATATCGCGATAATTTGGATGGTAAAACGATTTTCTAGGACAACCGTTCGCCGATGGTAAACGGATGTTGTTTATACAGCCTGTGTGCAACAGATATACTTACATCCTGTGCGTAAAGCCCATGACCAGCAGGCCGTGATTCTATTGAACTGGACCGTACTATGAGATTGATACACAACAGCCGTCTGCCGCAGTTTCGCACTCCGTTTGGCGCTGTGACCACTGGAACTACCCTTTCGCTCTCCGTGATTCTGGAGGATGCCGATCCCGACCAAGCAACGCTTACGCTGCGTACCTGGGTCGACGAGATCGGTGAGTCTCGGTATCCCATGACGCACGAGGGCGACGGCATATTTAGCGTAGAGCTCGAGTGCACCGAGCCCTGTCTTATCTGGTACAGCTTTATATGCAATATCGAGGGCCAGCCCGAGGTCCGCTTGGGCGCACCGCGGGGACGCACCGGCGGCGAGGGCGTAACCTACGATTACGCCGAGGTGCCGTCATTCCAGGTCACCGTCTACAAACACCGTGAGAACCGTCCCACCTGGTACGAGCGCGGTATGGTCTACCAGATCTTCCCCGATCGCTATGCCCGCGACGAACACTGGCGCGAGCGCACGCTGGCCGAGGTCGAGAAACCGCGTAAGGGCATTCAGCGCCGCATGGTCGAGGACTGGAACGAGCCGCCTGTGTACGAGCGCGCCGAGGACGGCTCCATCAAGACCTGGGACTTCTACGGCGGCTCGCTCAAAGGCATTCAGGAAGACCTGCCTCGCATCGCCGAGCTGGGCTTTACAGCCATCTACCTCAACCCCATTTTTGAAGCCGCGAGCAACCACCGCTACGACACCGCCGACTACACCAAGATCGATCCGATTCTGGGTACCGAGCAGGACTTTACCGAGCTGTGTCAGGCAGCCGAGAAGCTCGGAATTTCCATCATCCTGGACGGCGTCTTCAACCACACGGGCGACGATTCGATCTACTTCAACCGCTACGGCAACTACCCCGGCGTGGGCGCGTGGCAGAGCGAGGATTCGCCGTGGCGCGATGCGTTTTATTTCCATGAGGACGGCTCGTACGACTGCTGGTGGGGCGTGGGTAATATGCCCGCCATCAATGAGAGCTCCGATCTGGTGCGCGAGCGGCTCCTGGGCAAGGACGGCGTCATTCGTAAATGGCTGCGCGCCGGCGCTCACGGCTGGCGCCTGGATGTGGCCGACGAGCTTTCCGATGACTTCCTAGCCGAGATCAAGAAGGCAGTACTTGCCGAGAAGCCCGACGCGCTGCTGCTCGGCGAGGTCTGGGAAGACGCCTCCAACAAGATCAGCTATGGCCATTTGCGTCGTTACCTGCAAGGATCCGAGCTGGACTCCGCCATGGACTACCCCTTCCGCGACATGGTCATCGGCTTTTTGATGGGCTACAAAAACGCCTACCAAGCTGCCGAGGATATCGAGACCCTACGCGAGAACTATCCGCGTGAGGCCCTGTCTTGCGCGCTTAATCTGCTTTCGAGCCACGACCGTCCGCGCATCATCTCGGTGCTCGGCGGCGGCCCCGACGAATCGCAGCTGCCCGAGTGCGAGCGCAGCAAATGGCGTCTGGACGAGAACGCGATGGGCCTTGCCAAGAGCCGTTTTTGGCTCGCGACGCTCATGCAGATGACGTTCCCGGGCGTTCCCTCAATCTATTACGGTGACGAGTACGGCTTGGAGGGTCTCACCGATCCGGGCAATCGCCGCACCATGCCGACCAAGGAAAACCTGCACGACTTCGATACGTTCGCGATCGTCAAGAATGCCTCGGCCGTGCGCCGCGCGCTGCCGTTTATGATCGACGGTGAAATCAAGGCCTTCGCGCTCAATGACGAGGTGCTGGCCTACAACCGTACCGGTAAAGACGGCGAGTCCGCGACAGTCATCATCAACCGCAGCCTGCGCAATTCACACCGCGTGACGATTCCGGCGCTCAGCGAATGCGCGAGCGATGTGATTAGCGGTCACGAGTGCGAGATCCACAACGGCACGGTCGCGCTCGACCTGTACCCGCTGGGTTCGTCGATCATCTATCACCACGCCGAGCAGCGCCTGCAGGAGCCGCTCGATCACGGCGCGGGCGTCGTGTGCCATATCACCTCGGTGCCCACCGATGATGGCAAGCCCGGTACGATCGGCGCACCCACGCGTCGCTTTATCGACCATCTGGCCGCAATGGGCATGCGCTACTGGCAGGTTCTCCCCGTCAACCCCACGGACTTCTTCCGCTCCCCTTACGCCGGTCCTTCGGCCTTTGCAGGCAATATCGACCTGCTGCCCGAAAGCTACGAGGAGCTGGCCGCCGACTTTGAGACCTGGAAGGCCCGCGGCGGCGAGGATGCCGACCCGCTGTACACAGCGTTTAAACATCGCAATGCCGATTGGCTCGAGAAGTACTGCGTCTACATGGCCGTTAAGAAGTACTTTGAGGGCGAGTCGCGCCACGATTGGCCGGCAGATGTCGCGCGCTACAACGAGCATCTGATCGACGACAAGCGTTTCCACGACGAGGCCGAGCTTCAGGCGTACATGCAGTACCGCTTTGACCTGGCTTGGTGCGAGCTCATGAACTATGCGCACAAGAAGGGCATCGAGGTTATCGGCGATATTCCTATGTACGTGTCCGATGATTCGGCAGACGCGTGGAGCGAACCCGAGAACTTCTGGCTGTCCGATACCGGCAAGGCGATTGAGATTTCCGGTGCGCCGCCCGATAACTTTGCGCCCGAGGGGCAGGTGTGGGGCAACCCGACGTTCCGCTGGGACCACATGAAGCAGAACGGCTATAGCTGGTGGATGGATCGCCTGCGTCGTGCGTTTTCGCTCTACGACCGTGTGCGTCTGGATCACTTCCTGGGATTCCACAGCTACTATAGTATCCCCGCAGGCAAGGCTTGCGCCGACGGGCGTTGGCTGGCGGGCCCGGGCAAGGACCTGTTCCAGACCGCCTACAACGAGCTGGGTCCGCTCAACTTTATCGCCGAGGACCTAGGCTATTTGACGCCTGGTGTTCGCGCCATGGCTTCGACTTGCGGTTTCCCCGGCATGGACGTGTTGGAGTTTAGCGACTACGACGTTCGTTGCGGTGTGCATCCCACGCCCGGCAAGATTCTGTACACCTCGACGCACGATACGTCAACGCTGGCCGGTTGGTGCACGCGTTCCTTTGCGGGCGGCGATGAACCGAGCGGTGTTGAGCTGGCGGCCAAGCTGATGAGCGACGCGCTGGCAAGCGACGCTCCCCTGGTGATGATGCCGCTGCAGGATGTCCTGGGGCTGGGCGACGACGCGCGCATGAACGTTCCGGGCGTGGCCACAGGTAACTGGACCTGGCAGGCTGACGAGGCGGACATTGCAGCCGCCGAGAACAAAACCGCACAGCTCCTGCGCAACAACCATAGATTCTGGGGCGAAGCGTGATAAAACCCCCGATATAGGGTACAGTTACAGACGTTTGAATTTTTGCGGGCAGAGTAATCTGCCCGCTTTGTGCTGAAAAGGAAGTATTATGGCGCGCTACGATTACAAGTGCTCGAGCTGCGGCAACGTGTTTGAGGTTGAGCATCCCATGTCCGAGACTCCCGAGGTCGTGTGCCCCAGCTGCGGTGCCCCGGCGGCCAAGACGTTCTCGGCCAGTGGCATTAAATTTGAGGGCAGCGGTTTCTACAACACCGATCAGCGAAGCGACGGCTCCAGCACCAGCGCCACCAGCGGCTGCTGCGCCAACTGCCCGCATAGCCACTAGAAACCAAACAGCCCCGCGACCGACACCGATCGCGGGGCTGATTCTTTAGCTACCCAGGCATCTCTATGAGTTGCGGTGAAATAAGGACTGTTTGGCGGGCAGAAGCCGCTATTCAATCCCTATTTCACCGCAACTTAGTAGCTACTTGTGGACCAGACGGGCGCAGAAGTGGCCGTCGTAGGAGTCGGCGTTTACAGGGACGCTTTGGAAGAGGCCACGATCGTTCTGGCGTACGGATACGAGCTTCTTGGCCTGATCGAAATCGGGGAGTTGCAGGATCTGCGACTCGGAGAGCGGCTCCAGGCTAAAGTCAGTGCCCTCGGGCGAAGCCAAAAACGCATCAACCACCTGCGTGTTCTCCTCATCGAAGACCGAGCACGTCGCATAGATGAGCTCGCCGCCGGCTGCCACGCGCGCGGCGGCTTCCTTGAGCATCGTCAGCTGCAGTTTGGGCAGATCAACCGTCACATCCTTTTCGGTCAGTCGCCAAGGGATCTCGGGATGACGGCGCATGGTTCCGGAGCCCGAGCACGGCGCATCGATAAACACAGTATCGAACTTGACCCGCTCACCGCGCATGGCATCAAACGATGTGAGCACCTCATCGAGCTCACAGGCATCACCCGAAACCGTACGAACGCCCCGAATACCCGCCTTATGCAGGCGCGCGAGATTCTGATCACATTTACGATCATGCAGGTCAAGCGCCGTATGCTGACGCGCATAGCCCGCACGCTTGGCCTGACACATCATCACATAGGTCTTGGTACCGCGACCGGCACCAATCTCAAGGCAGCTTCCAGGGCGCGTGGCAGCTGTGGCGATAAGCTGCGCGTTGAGATCAGACGCCACCGCGGCAGCACGCTCAAACACACCCGAAGCAACGGTAACCTGGGCATCAACCGGAGCGTGGCAGCCCGGGAAGACAGGCGCGACGAGCTGCGAGATATACGGATCGGGCTTAGTCACAAAGGCGTTCTCATGCAGGGCCAGCGGCGCGGGGGCCAGATTACCGGCAAAGCTAAGCGCGCCCTCCGGTGTGTCAAACGAAGCCATAATACGAGCGCACAGCCAACGCGGCAGACCCATCAGGCGCGACAGACGAACCAAGCGTCGCTCAGACTCGTCTACATCGGACGCAGTGGCAAAGTCCTCAACGTTGTCCGCAACTTTATGCAGTACAGCATTGGCCAAGCCAGCGGCGGACTTAGCACCGCTGCGCACGAGCTCAACACCCTGACTTACGGCAACGCGGCCAGGCGTATGCAGATAGAGCATCTCGAAGGCCGAGATACGAAGTGCCATGCGAACACGCGGCGCAACCTTTTTAGGCTTATCGAGAAACTGATCGAGCAGCTCGTCCAAAATACCCTGCGTGGCGGCAACACCCAGCGCCAAGCGAGCGGCAAAAGCGGAATCACGCTGGTCAATAGCCTTGGCCGATGCGCGAGAGGACAGCACGTCGCGCGCATACATGCCGCGGCGATCGGCCTCCATCAGCACATCGAGCGCAAGCTTGCGCGCGGGAGACAGCTTGCTCATGACAAAACACCCCACGAAAGATCGGCACCCTGCAGGCCGGCAGCCCAAGCAGAAGCGGCCATAGCACGCTTGCCATCGGGCTTAACCTCGAGCAACTCAACCGGGCCATCGGAAAGACCAAGGTAGACGCGCTTGGCTTGAACGGCAACAGCGCCCTCGCCAAGCGACACATCAGCCGACGCAGCATCGAGCACACGCACTGTCTTGCCGGCAATCACGCAACGAGCAGGCGCGGTATCGGACGAAGCGAGCACATGACGCACGCAATCGAGCGCAGCCATCTGCGGATCCAGACGCATCTCCAGCTTGGAAATCTTGGCAGCATGGGTAACGAGCGCCTCATCCTGTTCAGTCCACACGGCGGTGCCATCGGCAAGAGAAGGAAGCGTATCGGCAAGCAGTTTGCCGCCAAGCTCACCAAGCTCCATGGTCAGCGCCTCAGCATGCTTACCGGCAACCGACGTGGAGGCCTGGGCACAATAAGCACCAGTATCCACGCCATGCCCAATACGCATAATGGAAACACCAGCAACCTCATCACCAGCAAGAATGGCACGCTGAATAGGAGCAGCGCCACGCCAACGCGGCAGCAAGGACGCATGAACATTCACAATGCCGAGCGGCGCCATATTCAGCACGTCATCGGGCAAAATGCAGCCATAAGCAGCCACGCAGAAAATGTCAGCTTGGGCAGCCTTAAGCGCCTCAACGACCTCAGGCGTCATACGATTAGCCTCAATAACCGGCAACCCCAGCTCAAGCGCCTTAGCCTTAACAGGAGAAGGCTCCAGCTTCTTACCACGCCCGCGAACTGCATCGGGACGAGTAACAACAAGCGCAATCTCATTCCCAGCCTCGACAAGGGAAGTCAACGATGGCACAGCAAAATCAGGCGTACCCATAAACACAATACGCATAAAAGATAGTCTCCTCTCAATAACGAGCCGAGACGGCTACAAATAACAGCGGAAAGCCAAGTAGCCAGCCCATCCGCAATGACAATTCAACAAGAACAAATATACCCAAAACCAAAGAAAGAGCCGCAATAAAAGCAGCTCTTCCAACAAAGCAATTATCAGCGAAGACGCCCCTCCCTGGCCCAACGGCACCCGGGCGAACCGAGCCAGAACAACGCAGTCCCCGGTGCTGAGCGCCCACATATCGTCCCGCGCGCAGTTTCGCAGCAAAGCGAGAATGTTTGAGCACGGGATGATATGTGGGCGCTCAGCACCGGGGACGGTGGGACCTACTCCGTCTCGCCCGGTCGAGCGCCGCGGGCCAGGGCGTCCTGGTACTCCTTAACGGCCTTGAGCCTCTGCATCGGCTTCAGTCGCTCGAACATGGTGTTACCGTGCAGGTGATCAATTTCGTGCTGCAGGCACACACAGAACAGGTCGCCCGTGGCCTCATAGCGAATCAGGTTGGCATCCAAGTCGTACGCCTCGACGACGACATGGTCGGGACGCTCGATCTCGCAGCTAATGCCAGGGATGGACAGGCAGCCCTCGCTAAACGGCACCAGATGGTCGCTCTGCTCCACAATCACGGGGTTAATGAGCACATACGGGTCGTAGTCGTTCTTGTCGCTGTAGTCGCAGTCGATGGTGACGAGCTGAATGAGCTCGCCGATCTGCGGAGCAGCCAGGCCGCAGCCGCCGTTCTCGAACATCATCTTCTTCATCTTCTCAGCAAGCGCCTCGATCGCCGGGGTGATCTCCTCGATGACGGCGCACTCCTGGCGCAGACGAGGGTCGGGCGACAGTACGATTCCGTTGGCTTCCATGGCCATCCTTTCGGGTTGTTACATCAAATCATAGGCGTCGACGTCAACGCTCACGCTCACGCCGCGCACAGAGCCCATCTCTTTAAGGCAGGCGTCGATATCATCAGAGACATGGTACCCCACGGGAGACTTCACAAGCAGATGGAAGCGGTAACGGTCCTTGGCTCTCTCGATTACACACGAAGCCGGGCCCAGCACCTGCGGCACGGCACTCCCCGCCCGCAAAAAGTCGGGCGCGGCAGCATGCCAGCGGCGCTTAAGAAGCCTTGAAATGCGCCCGATGTAGTCCTGCGCGTCGTCTCGGTTAGCCGACCACACCAAGATGTTGACCAAGCGAACAAACGGCGGATACAGCGCGTCGCGGCGCTGGTCCAGGTCGTAGTCGGTAAAGATCGAACGGTCGTGCTCAGCGACGGCGCGAATGACCGGATCATCGGGAAGGTAGGTCTGGATGATCACCTCGCCGGGGCGATCGCCGCGACCGGCACGACCCGCCACCTGTTCCAGCAGGTCGTAGGCGCGCTCCCCTGCGCGGAAATCCGGCAGCTTGAGGGCGAAGTCGGCATTGACCACGCCCACGAGCGTGACCTCGGGAAAGTCGAGGCCCTTGGCGATCATCTGGGTGCCCAGCAGCACCGCGCAATCGGCGGCATCGAACTGCTCGAGCAGTTTTTTGTGCGCATCCTTGCCGCGCGTGGAATCGGCGTCCATGCGAATGATGGCAACATCCTCAGGCAGCATCTGGTGCAGCGCGTCCTCGATCTGTTGCGTGCCAAGGCCCATTTTTGCCAGGTAACGGCTGCCGCACTTGGGGCAGCGACTCGTGGGCGCGGGATACGGCTGCACGCGCCAGGACGAACCGCATGTGTGACACTGCAGCGTGTGCGTGCGCTCGTGATACGTAAGCGCGGTGGAGCAGTGGTTGCAGGTGGGGACGCAGCCGCACTCGCGGCACATAAGGAATGGCGCAAAGCCACGGCGGTTATGCAGCAGCACGGCCTTCTCGCGGCGCTCGACCACACGCTCCAGGCCTTCCATCAGCGGTTTTGAGAACATGGAGCGGCTGCCGTGTGAAAACTCACGGCGCAGGTCGGCAATGCGGACTGGCGGCAGCACGGCGGTTCCCGGGCGCTCGGGCATCTCGACGCGCGTCCAGGTGGCGCCGCTATATGTACCGCGGCGGCAGCGATCGAGAGCCTCAGCAGAAGGAGTGGCGGAGCCCAACACGAGCGGGCAGCGGTAGCGCCGCGCCATCTCGGCCGCCACCTCGCGCGCGTGGTAACGAGGGCTGGAGCCTTGCTTGTAACTGGTCTCGTGCTCCTCGTCGATAATGATGAGGCCCAAGTCGCTGAGCGGACAAAAGAGCGCCGAGCGGGCGCCGACGACCACGCGGGCCGCACCGCTGGCAACCATATCCCACTGGTCCAGGCGCTCGCCGGACGAAAGGCGCGAATGGAACACGGCGACCGTCTCACCAAAACGCGAGCGGAAGCGGCCGACGCTCTGGGCCGTCAGTGAGATCTCGGGTACGAGCACGCAGGCCGAGCGACCGACCGCGAGCACGCGCTCGATAGCGGAGAGGTAGACCTCGGTTTTGCCGGAACCTGTAACGCCGTCCACCAGCACCACGTCGCCGTGTGCGTCCAAGCGAGCGCGCTCAATCTGCGCGAGCGCCTGCTGCTGGCCGTTCGTAAGTGCGACCGGCGCTTTGCCGCTCGCAGAGGACAGCGTAGTTTGCTCGCTGCAACCGCGCCAGGCACGGCGCTCCTCCACCACTACGACGCCGCGTTTTTCGAGCGCCTTGATGGTCGCCGACATGCTGTTGTAGAGCAGGTTGAGGTCGCGCGTCGTGACCGGTCCGCACTGGAGCGCCTCGATGAGCTGACGCTGGCGGACTGCGGTCTTGGGCGGCGTATAGTCAAATCCCTCGGGCGTGAGCATGACCCAGCGGTTTTGGATAGGCTTGACGGCGGGACGTTCAACCGTCCACACGCCATCGTCGCCCTTAACCACACGCGGGCTTCCACCCGGTGGCAAGAACAGGCGCAGGCACTCGGAAAGTGTCGCGACATACTCGCGGCTCATCCAGCACGCGATACGGGCAGCCTCGGCGGTAAAGAGCGGCTTGCTGAGGATAGCTTCGATAGGCTTGATACGCGCGGGATCGAGAGCGTCGTTACCTTGCAGGTCGGCCAGCTCGGGCGCGATGTCGACGATGTAGCCCGCGGCCGCACGGTTGCCAAAATGAACTAGGACGGTGGAGCCGATCTGGACATCGTTGGCGAGTGGCTGCGGAATGCCGTAGGCAAACGGCTCGGACAGCGCACGGGTGGGAATGTCAAGGACTACGCTCGCATAGGCGGCGACGGGTTCAAGTGCGAACTCGGGCTGCGCCGGGGCGGCGGCAGGAGCCGCGGACTTCGGAGCTTCCTCCGGTTCCGGCGAACCAAACAGCGAAAGTTGCTCGGCCATGGCCCCAGCACCTCCTATCCCATACGTCTACAGAAACAAGAGCCCCGCTCTGAGTGAACGGGGCTCGGATACATACGTTTGCGCAGCGATTACAGCGCCATCGTGCGGGCGCGGTCGATGCGTGCCAGGCAGTCGTCGCGGCCGATGAGCGCCATGGTCTCGCCCAGCGGAGGGCTCACCATGTTGCCGCAGACGGCGACGCGCACGGCCTGGAACACCACGCGCTTCTTGAGGTCCATCTGCTCGGCCAGCGGCTCAAGCGCGGCGTCGATGTTGGCAGCCGTCCACTCGTCCACACCCTCGAGCGCGGCCTTGGCGGCATCCAGAATGGCGCCCATGCCCTCCTTGGCCAAGCCCTTGTTGACGGACTTCTCGTCATACTCGAGCGTCTCGGCCGTAGCGAAGATGGGAGCGGCGACGCTCACGGCGTCGGCCGGCATCTTGGTGCGCGGCTTGACAATGGCGGCAAGCGCGTCGATCCAGTCCTCGCCGTACTCGACATTACCCTCGATGAGACCCGCCTCGTGCAGCTCGGGGACCATGATCTCATCGGCAAACTGGGCATCGGACATGCCGTTAATGTACTCAGCGTTAACCCAATCGAGCTTCTTGGGGTCGAAGGTCGCCGGGTTCTTGGAGATGCGGTCGAGCGAGAACTTGCTGGCCAGGACATCGCGCGGGATGATCGTGGTCTCGCCGTCGAGCGACCAGCCGAGCAGCGCCAGGTAGTTGACGAAGGCGTCGGACAGGTAACCGGCGTCGCGGTACTCCTCCACCGAGGTGGCGCCGTGGCGCTTGGAGAGCTTCTTGCCGTCGGCGCCCAGAATCATGGAGATGTGGGCGAACGTGGGCACGGGCGCGCCGAGGGCCTCATAGACCATGACCTGACGCGGGGTGTTGGACAGGTGGTCGTCGCCACGGATGACATGGGTAATCTTCATCATGGCGTCGTCGACGACGGTTGCGAAGTTGTACGTGGGCGTGCCATCGGAGCGGAAGATGACAAAGTCGTCGAGCTCCTTGGCGTCGAAGGACACCTCGCCGTGGACGGCGTCGTGGATGACGACGTCGCCGCGGTCCTCGGGCACCTTGATGCGCAGGACATAGGACTCGCCGGCCTCGATGCGGCGGCGGGCCTCCTCGGGATCAAGATCGCGGCAACGGCGCTGATAGCCCTGGAAGGGGTCCTTGCGCTCCTGCGCGGCCTTACGATCGGCGTCGAGCTGCTCCTTGGTGCAGAAGCAGGGATAGGCCTTGCCCTCGTCCCAAAGCTTCTGGGCGGCCTGCTTGTACAGGTCCAGGCGCTCGGTCTGGGCGTAGGGGCCAAAGTCGCCGCCAACCTCGGGACCCTCGTCCCAGTCCAGGCCCAGCCAACGCATGGCGCGCAGGATGATCTGCGTGTTCTCATCGGTGGAACGGGTGGGGTCGGTGTCGTCGATGCGCAGGATGAACGTGCCGCCGTTTGCGCGGGCGAAAGCCCAGTTATAGATAGCGGTGCGGGCGCCGCCGATGTGCAGCTTGCCCGTCGGTGAGGGTGCAAAGCGGACGCGAACGTCTGATGCCATGGAAATCTCCTCGATTGCAGGATGGATGTCTAACCGCATCAGTATAAAGCAACAAAGCAACCTCCGCACAAAGGGCACCGACCTACTCATTGGGGACAGACTTAAATGATCAGTCTTTGGGCAACCTGTCGGCACTTAGGTAAGGCTGATCATTTAAGTCTGTCCCCAATGAGTAGGTGCGGAAAGGGTGTGAATGTTTGATTTACGCGCTATGATGTGCCCTTGCATAGAGAGCCCGGCGGAATGGTAACGGTCGCCGGGACACGTTTTTGAAAGGACAATCATGTCAGAAGAACTTCGTTCCATCCCGCCCCAACACGGGTCCTTTGTTTTTACGTCGGAGTCGGTGACCGAAGGTCATCCCGATAAGATCGCTGACCAGATCAGTGACGCCGTCCTCGACGCAATCCTCGCCAAAGAAATAGAGCTGCAGGAGCAGGGCTACATCGCCCCCAACGGCGTGCCTGCCAACGTGGAGAACGTCCGCTGCGCCTGCGAGACCCTCGTGACCACCGGCACCGTCATCGTCGCCGGCGAGATTCGCACCCAGGCCTACGTCGACGTACAGGAAATCGCCCGCGGCGTTATCCGCCGCATTGGCTATAACCGTGCCAAGTTCGGTTTTGACTGCGACACCTGCGGCGTTATGAGCCTTATCCACGAACAGTCGCCCGATATCGCCCAGGGCGTCGACGAGTCCTTCGAGACCCAGACCGGCGCTACCACCGACCCGATCGACCTGATCGGTGCCGGCGACCAGGGCATGATGTTCGGTTATGCCTCCAACGAGACCAAGACCCTCATGCCCATGCCACACTACCTGGCAAGCCGCCTGGCCGAGCGCCTGGCAGCCGTGCGCCACGACGGTACCCTCGCCTATCTGCGTCCCGACGGCAAGACCCAGGTCACCGTGCGCTATGAGGAAGGCAAGCCCGTCGAGGTCACGACCATCGTCATCTCCACGCAGCACGCCGCCGAGATCGAGGACATGGGCAAGATCAAGGCCGACCTCATCGAGCACGTCATCACCCCGGTCATGGCCGCCGAGAACATGCCGTGGGACAACGCGGACATCTACGTGAACCCCACCGGTCGCTTTGTCGTGGGCGGCCCCATGGGCGACACGGGCCTCACCGGCCGCAAGATCATCGTCGACACCTACGGCGGCTACGGCCGTCACGGCGGTGGCGCCTTTAGCGGTAAGGACTGCACCAAGGTCGACCGTTCCGCCGCGTATGCCGCGCGCTGGGTCGCCAAGAACGTGGTCGCTGCCGGTCTGGCCGACCGCTGCGAAGTCGAGCTTGCCTACGCCATCGGCGTTTCCAAGCCCCTCTCAATCATGGTCGACACCTTCGGTACCGCACATGTAGCCGAGGACAAGATCGTTGAAGCCGTAGAGAAGACCTTCGACCTGCGCCCGGGCGCAATCATCCGCGACCTAGACCTGCGCCGCCCCATCTACGAAAAGACGGCAGCCTACGGCCACTTTGGCCGCGAAGACGCCGACTTCACTTGGGAGAAAACCGACCGAGTCGAAGAGCTCAAAGCAGCCTGCGGCCTGTAAGCCAACGGCAAAAGCTGCAGTCACATATCGATGCACCAAAAGAAGTACCGGCCCCAACCGGTACTTCTTTTTTATATAAACGGTGGTGAAGATGTCTCGATAAGCAAGGTAAGACACGTCCCTAGCTAATGAATTTTGCCATCTAGCAACTCCAACCATGTATCCTTAGTCCCGAGGGGCGGGGCATAAGGTCGATCGCGAGTTCCGCACGAGCCGGAGAGCACTTAATGTGCTCTCCGTGCGAGCAGGACTGTCCGAGCAGGCGACCTTATGCCCCGCCCCTCGGGACGACGGGATAGAACAGGAGCGCATATGGCAGGCAAGCCGCAAACACTAGCTACGACCTCGGCATTCGAGATCTTGGGCCCCGTCATGGTCGGCCCCAGCTCATCGCACACCGCCGGCGCCCTGCGCTGCGCCCAAGTTGCCGCCAGCCTACTGGAAGGCCGCATCACCAAGGTCACCTTTGGCCTGTGGAACTCCTTCGCCCACACCTACCGCGGCCACGGCACCGATCGTGCGCTCGTCGCGGGCATCCTGGGCCTCGACACCGATGACGAGAACATCAAGCAGGCCTTCGACCTCGCACGCGAGCAGGGCCTCGAATATCACTTTGACATCAAGGGCGACGACGCCTCCATCCACCCCAACACCGTCGACATCGACATGGTCGACGACACGGGCGCCACGGCACAGGTCCGCGGTGAGAGCCTCGGCGGCGGCAAGATGCGCATCAGCCGTATCAACGGCGTCGGCGTCGATATCTCGGGCATGTATTCCACGCTCTTCGTGGCTCACCAGGATGTCCCCGGCGTGCTCGCAGCGCTCACGAACCTGCTTGCCTACGCACACGTGAACATCGCCTTCTGCCGCACCTACCGCACCGAGGTGGGAGGCCAGGCCTATTCCGTCTTTGAAACCGACGGCGCTCCCGACGACACCGTCATCCCCATGCTGCGCAAGCTCGACAATGTCGATTACGCCACCTTTATCGAGCTCCCAGGCTCGGCCTCGTCGCTCTCCCCCGGCGTCTCGGCCAAAGAGATCTTCGACGACGGCGAGCAGCTGCTCGATGCGTGCGCCGAGCTCGGCCTGAATATTGGCGCCGTTATGGCCATGCGTGAGGCGCGTCTGACCGGCGAGGCCCATGCTATCGCAGCCATGCACCGTGTGCTCGACGTCATGCGCGAGGAGACCACGACCCCCATCGTCAATCCGCAGCGATCGCTCGGCGGGCTTATCGGCGGCGAGGCTAAACTCGTCGATGCCACCTGCCGCAACGATTTGAGCACGAGCCTGATGGGCCCCGTTCAAACCGACGCCGTGGCCCGCGCGATGGCCGTGCTCGAGCGCTCCGCCACGATGGGAGTGATCGTCGCCGCCCCCACGGCAGGCTCCGCGGGTGTCGTGCCCGGCTGCGTGCTGGCGCTCGCCGATCACCTTCAGCTCGACGACGAGCAGGTTATGGACGCGCTCTACTGCGCAGCCGCCATCGGCCTCAACCTCACCACGAGCGCCTGCGTCGCCGGCGCCGAGGGCGGCTGCCAGGCCGAGGTGGGAAGCGCCGCCGCCATGGCAGCCGCCGCGCTGGTGCAGATGCTCGGCGGCACGCCCGAGCAGGCGCTCGACGCCAGTTCCATCGCACTGAGTAACCTGCTGGGTCTCGTTTGTGACCCCGTAGGTGGCCTCGTGGAGGTGCCCTGCCAAAACCGCAACGCCATCGGCGTGGCAGCGGCCTTTAGCTCGGCACAGCTCGCCCTCGCAGGCATTAAGAGCCTGGTGCCGTTTGACCAGATGGCACATGTCATGCTCTCGGTGGGTCACGCGTTGCCGGCCACGCTGCGCGAGACGGCAAAGGGCGGCATCGCGCAGGCTCCGGCCGCACTTTCGGCCTGTGCAAAATGCGGTGTGTGCGGATAACGGCAAAGAATGACTCAAAGGTGGGACAAATGTCCCACCTCTTTTGAATGCCACCGTTTCCGTACCACAAACAGCAGGGCAATCGCTATAATGCAAGCCCAGTAAAAACACGATGAGCCATAAGGCGAAATTCGAAGGATATGCATACGATGTCGCAAAACGATCGAACTCAACTGATTCCCGATCCGCAGCAGCCGAGCAGGCACACCGGCGGCGTTCAGTCACCGCGTCCTATCGCGCCGAGCCACGGTCAGCAGCGTGGTGCGGCAAACGCTTCCCAACGCCCGAACCAACAGCGACAGCAGCGTCAACAACGTCAGCAGCGCCAGGCAAACGGCAATGCGCCCAAGCAGCCCCCCACGCATGCTCGAGGCGATCGCGGCCCCACACGCAAACCCGCCAAGAACAATAAGTTAGGCAAAAAGACGACGCTCTTTGTCGTCCTGGGTCTAATCGTCATTGCCTATATCGTTGGCGTCGTAGCGTTTTCGCAGGTAGCCTACCCCAACACCACCATTGCCGGCGTCGACGTCTCGTTCTCCAACGCTTCGTCTGCCGCTACCAAGGTCAACTCCGCATGGAAGCACTATAAGCTCACCGTGACAGGCGATGACTTTAGCTGGACCTATCAGCCCGAGTCCGATGAGCCCATTGTCGACGGCGAAGCTGCCGCAAAAGAGATTATCAGCCACAACGAGGCCTTTGTATGGCCGGTCCGCCTTGTGGAATCCTTAAGCGGCAAGACCAAAACAACCGCTACCTCCAACGAAGTCGATCTTGATCAAGACGTCGACCTGTCCATGCTCTCCGACACCTTTGACCAAAAGCAGTTTGAGGAGGACCTGGGCGCCGCCATCGACGAATTTAACGAGGACCGTTCGGGCACGTTCGAGGCCAATAGCTCCTATGACGAGCAAGCGGGCAAGTTTACCGTCGAGAAGGCGCGCTCCAACGAGAAACTCAACCGCGAGCATGTCATTAAGTATGCCGAGCTCGAACTTGCCTCGCTGGCCGAGACCGTAGATCTTTCCAAGCTCGGCAACGATGCCTATGAGCCGCTCAATGGAACGCTGACTGATGATCAGATTCAGGCCGCATGCGATGCAGCCAACAACTTCTTGGGCGTCAACGTGACCCTCAAGCTTAACGGCGAGGATGCCGGCAAAGTTGATGGCAGCTCCGTATTGCAGTGGATCAGCTTTGCCGATCCGGCCAACCCCACGCTCGATACGTCGCAGATCAGCAGCTGGGCAGCCGAGCTCGCCAACGGCTTTAATACCGTGGGCTCCACTCGATGGTGGACGCGCGCCGATGGCAAGCAGTGCGCCGTCGAAGGCGGCGACTTTGGTTGGTCCATCGACAGCAGCACGCTCGCCAAGCAGGTCGAGGACGCCATTAACAACAAGCAGACCGGCGAAATCGAGATCAAGTACTCCCAGAAGGCCGACACCTTTACCGCAAAGGGAGAGCCCGACTGGAAGGCGTATATCGACGTCGACCTGTCCGAGCAGCACGCGCGCTACTATGACGAGAACGGTAATATCGTTTGGGAGGCCAACTTTATTTCCGGCAAACCGGGCGAAGACGCCACCCCCGAGGGCGTGTGGCAGATCAACAGCAACGACGGCGGCAGCACCCTGATCGGAGCCAAGGACCCCGAGACCGGTAAGCCCAAATACGAGAGCCCGGTGAGCTACTGGATGCCGTTCGAGGGCAATATGATCGGCTTCCACGACGCTACATGGCAAAACGACAAGAGCTTCGATAATGCCGAGTCGTACAAGTGGTGCGGCAGCCACGGTTGCATCAACCTGCGCCTGGCAGACGCCAAGGCACTTCACGACTGCATCAAAGTCGGCCTGTGCGTGGTTGTCCACTCGTAGTGCAACGCGCGCATTCCTACAACGTGGAACCGCTGCGACCAATCTAACAGTTCCGAAAGAAACCGTCCTATGCGCCCGCCCCAACCGGTGGGCGCATATAATTATCGAGGTTCTTTCTATAAAGGAGACGCTATGCCGAATGTCCCCACCATCACCCCGGGCCCGAATGATACCGAGCGCACGCCCGAAGGTGCCACCGAAACGATTCCTCTGATTACAAACGTACATGCCGACAAGCAGAGCGAACGCACGAACGATACGGCCGAGATTTCCGATGAAGAGGCATATGCCAAGCTCAAGGCAAAACGTGCCGAACGTCGACGCAAAAAGCTGATCCGACGCGGTATTGCCGCCGGTATCGTGGGTGCCATTGTGCTCATCGCCGTTGTCGTGACCTTAGCCATCAACGCACGGCCCGCAGGCAACAACGGGCCTGTGACCGACATGGTGACCGAGGGTACGTTTACCACAACGGTCGAGGCGAAAGGCCAGCTCAAACCCATTTCGTCCTCAGTGGTCTCCCCTTCTGTCGACGGTACGGTCGATTCGATCAACGTGCAGGCAGGCCAATCCGTCAACGAGGGCGACGTGCTTATGACTATTAAAAACGACGAGCTCGATCGCAACGTTGCCGAGGCGCAGCGTGCAGTTGCAGCCGCTCAGGAAGACCTCTCCAACGCGCAGAAAGCCGCAGCTGCCGCGCAGGCCACCCCAACGACGGACGTCGATGAAGCTTCCACAGCGGCTGGCGTCTCCGCCGCATCAGCGGACACGAACGCCGTATCGGCCGCGCAGCGCAGCCTGGCATCGGCCCAGGCAAACCTCGACCAGGCGAACGCCAAGGCAGCCAGTCGCACGGTCACGGCCCCGAGCTCGGGTAGCATCGTGGAGCTCAACGCCAAGGTGGGCGCCACGGTTACAGGCGGCATGATCATGGGCGAAAGCGATACGAGCGGCGGCAAACAGTGCATGCAGATCGCCGACCTATCCAAGATGAAGGTGACCGTGCAGGTGGGCGAAAAGGACATCGCCAAGATCGCCGTTGGGCAGAGCGCCAACGTCACGTATCCCGCGTTTCCCGATATCGTGAGCCAGGGCACCGTCACGGCTATCGCGTCGGTGGCAAACTCCGACGCCGCCAACGGCGGCGGCAGCGTGACCTTTAACGTCGACATCCTCATCGAGGCTCCCGACGCGCGTCTGAAGCCGGGCATGACGGCCGAGGTCTCGGTGGTGACCGAGCAGCTCGACGACGTGGTGATGGTGCCGACGATGGCGCTCATGACCGAAGACGGCAAACACTATTACGTCAACGCGGCAACCGATGACGAGGGCAAGGAAACGCGCCGCGTGAAGGTGACCGTCGTGACGCAAAACGACAACGAAGCCGTAGTCGGCAAGACACAGGTCAAGCGCGACGACCAGGGCAACGAGATCAACCCCAACGTGCCGGTTACCAAGCTGCGCGATGGCGACACGCTCGTCATAGACACCGGAGCGGACGCAACGGCTGATGGCGGCTACAGCGCGGATTCGGGCAGTATGTCTGCCGATGAGGACATGTAATGCGTCCCGTTATCGACATCCGCAACGTGCACCGCATCTTTGAGAGCGAGGCAGGTTGCGCCCACATCCTGCACAACGTGAGCTTGGCGGTAAATCCCGGTGAATTCGTCGCTATCACTGGCCCCTCGGGCTCGGGCAAATCAACGCTCATGAACATCCTAGGCTGCCTGGATAAGCCGACGGCGGGCGACTACTACCTGCAAGGGCTCAACGTGGCCGAGCTTGACGATGACGAGCTCACCGAAGTTCGCGCCCTGAGCATTGGCTTTGTCTTTCAGAGCTTCAACCTGCTGCCGCGCCTGTCGGTTATCGAAAACGTCATGCTGCCGCTGGCCTACACCAATGTGTCCCGAAGCCAGCGCGAAATGCGCGCCGTGCACGCGCTGCAGGCTGTCACGCTGCCCGTCGACCACTGGGACCACCGCATATCCGAGCTCTCGGGCGGCCAGATGCAGCGCGTCGCAATCGCGCGCGCCCTCGTCAATGACCCGCCCATCATTCTGGCCGACGAGCCGACGGGAAACCTGGACTCCGCTACCGGAGCGCTTGTGATGGAGACCTTCCATAAGCTCCAGAAGCGCGGCAAAACCATCGTTCTTATCACACACGACCCCGGCATCGCCGCCGAGGCCGACCGTGCCGTGACCATCCGCGACGGTCGCATTCACGACGGCGCGTATATTCCACATGCACCGCGGACCCTGCGCAGCGCCGTAGATAGTCTGCCCATGATTTCAGCCCCCGCTAACCCGCCGAAAGGAGTGGTGGCATGAGCGCCCACGATCTCATCCAGGAAGCCCTACACTCGCTCGAGGCCAACAAGGGGCGCAGCCTGCTCACCATCCTGGGCATTGTCATCGGCATCGCCTCGGTTATCGCCATGACTTCGCTCATCGGCGGCATCCAAAACAGCTTGGTCAACAGCCTGGGCCTCAACGCAGCTCGTATGGTTCAGATCTATTCGTCGCAAGAACTCACCGAGTCGGACATCGAGAAGCTTCAAAAACTGGTGCCGCAGATAGAGCAGATCGGCATTGTCGACAGCGGGTATACCGAGTATAAGACCGGCGATAAAAGCTATACCGTCATGGCACAAGGTGTCGATAGCGACATGCTCGACGCCGTGGGGGCCAGCAAGCTCGTTGCGGGGCGCACCTATTCCCAGGCCGAGTCCCAATCAGGCTCGCGCATGGCGCTCATCAGCCGCAACGGCGCTGATCAGCTTTACGGCAACGAACAGGATGCGCTGGGGAAAACCATCAAGGTGTCCAACGGCGAGGTGCAGATTATAGGCGTGATTGATGGCGGCGGCGACTCCATGGGCTCGCTCACGCTGTATATGCCACGCGAAACCATCTCCGGGCTGTTTGGCGACGAGAATCCTTCATTTCCCAGTGTGACGGCACTTGCCGCCGAGGGCACGGATATGGATGAGCTTTGCAAGACCATCGAGTCCAAGGTGCGCGCGATGAAGGGCATCGCGGAGGATGATGAGTACGACAGCGTATCGGCGACATCCATGAAAAGCGCCATCGATGCACTCAACTCCTTTATGGGCGCGTTCTCGCTCATCATGGGTGCTGTCGCCAGCATCTCGCTGCTTGTCGGCGGTATCGGCATTATGAACATGATGCTCACCAACGTGACTGAGCGCATCCGCGAGATCGGCATCCGCCGCGCTCTGGGCGCCAGTCGTCGCGATATTACCGCCCAGTTTTTGGCCGAGTCCTCGGCGCTGTGCGTCACCGGCGGACTGTTGGGTGTCCTGATTGGCTATCTGCTGGCCTGGGCTCTTGCGATGTTTGCCTCCGGATCCGGGATTCTTGGCGAGCTCGGTGCCAGCGGGCAAATCACACCGAGTTTTTCAATCGCCACGGTGCTGCTGGCCTTCGCCGTCTCCGTCGGCATCGGCGTAATCTTTGGCTTCTACCCCGCTCGACGCGCGGCAAAGCTCAACCCGGTGGAGTGCCTACGCTACCAGTAAGTCACCACCAACAAGTTGCGGTGAATTAGGGACTGAATATGCTATCTAGCAGCAAAAACAGACACTATTTCACCGCAACTTATTGAAGGGCTGCTTGCGCCAGTTCCGGGCTTCGTCCTCGAGCTATTGGCGGATGACGGTCTTGTACGGTTCGAGCTTGCTCGAGGCGCTCCTCCTCGCTGGCGGGAGGGCGCACAGGCGCGGCGAGCGCCTAGCGCGCGAACTCCCGTAAGAGCGCGTCTTCCACTTCCCGAAGCGAAAGGGCCCCGCCTCCCTCGGCGGGACGGGCGACCACGATACAGCGCGCTCCCACGTCGCGCGCGGAGGCGATCTTCTCGGCCGTGCCGCCTACGGTTCCCGAGTCCTTGGTCACAAGCCACTGGGCGCCCACCTGCCGAAGCATCGCCTCGTTGAGCTCGCGGGTGAAGGGCCCCTGCATGCCGATGACGTGCGACGGCGAAAACCCCGCGTCGATGCACTTCGTTATAGCACCGGGCAGCGGGAGCACACGCACGAAGAAGCGCTCCGCGTAATCGGCGACGCGCGTGTAGGGAACAAGCTCCTTGCTCCCCGTCGTGAGAAGCGCGCGACCCGGGTTCTCGGAGAGAAAGCGCGCCGCGCAGGCGATCGACGCGACCGACACGACGCCTTTGGGAAGCGCCTCGACCGGGCGCGCAAGGCGCAGGAATCGTGTACCCACGGCGAGCGAAGCGGCCCGAATGTTGCCGCTTGCGAGCGTAGCGAAGGGATGCGTGGCGTCGACGACGATGCGCGCGCCGGAAAGTTCGCGCTCCATGTCGGCCTCGTCGAGCCTGCCCGCATGCACCTCGATGCCCGGAAGCTCGCCCAGAAGCTCGCCTCCGTACTCGGTTGCCGCGTAGGCACGGGCGGGGATGCCCACCCCGCTCGCCCATTCGCACAGAAGGCGGCCCTCGGTGGTGCCGGCGAAGATGCGCAGCGCCGGCGCGGATGCGGGCGCCGTCACTTCGGGCCGCCTGGGCGCGTGATCTGGTAGAGCAGCGCGTTCGTAATGGCGGCCGCCACGGTCGAGCCGCCCTTGCGACCCCTCGCGACGATGGCCGGCACGTGTCGCGCGAGTAGCTCCTCTTTCGCCTCGACCACGTTCACAAACCCGACCGGCACCCCTACGACGAGCGCGGGCGCGATCTTCCCCGCGTCCATGAGCTCGGCGAGGCGCAGAAGTGCTGTGGGAGCGTTGCCGACGGCCACGATGAGCGGACCCTCGATGCCGCAAGCTTTGTCCATGCTCGCAACGGCGCGAGTCGTGCCCGCGGCGCGCGCAGCCGCGGCGACATCAGGGTCGGCCATGTAGCACACGGCCTTGCAGCCGAGCTTCGCGAGTGCGGGCTTGCTTATGCCTGCGAGCGCCATGTTCGTGTCGGTGAGCACCGTGGCCCCTGCGCGCAGTGCGTCGAGCGCACAGTGCGCGGCGTCATGGGTGAACACGAGGGAATCGGCGTACGAGAAGTCGGCAGTGGTGTGGATGACGCGCTTCACGACGGGCTCTTCGAGCGGCGGGAACGTGCGGCCGCCGAGCTCTTCGGCGATGATCTCGAAGCTGCGCCGCTCGATGTCGCCGGGCGCCATCTCCTTGGAATCCATCTAGTACTCCACTCCTTCCCTTGCACATATCCCCTGTTCGTAGGGGTGTTTCTCGCACCGCATCTCGGTTATGTAGTCGGCCTTCTCCACGATCTTGCGGGAAGGCGCGCGCCCGGTGAGCGCTACTTCGACGCCGCGCGCGGACATATCGAGCGCGCGGTCCACGAGCGCCTCGTCGACAAGCCCCTTCGAAAGCGCGTCGAGCGCCTCGTCGAGCACGAGCAGCCCCTCCTGCGCGCCCTCGAGCTCGGCGAGCGCGGAAGCGAGGTTCCCATCGTGCAGCTCGCACGTCGCGGCAAGTTCTTCCGACGTCATCGACCAGGTAAACTTGTCCGACGCCTTCCCCGCGAACACGGGCACGCCGAAATGCTCGGCGAGCAGGCGCACCTCCCCGCTTTCGCCGTCTTTCAGGAACTGCACGACGACGACGCGGCGGCCTGCGGCGAGCATGCGAAGGGCGAGGCCCATCGCCGCCGTGGTCTTGCCTTTGCCGTCGCCATGATACACGTGGATCATACGCCCTCCTCGATTATGCGGTAGACATACTCCATGTCGAGCGCCCCGCGCACGACATCGGCCAGGCGGTCGAACTCGCGCGCACGGTGATCGGCCGCGGATGCTGCGCCCGCAGCACCAACGACGCTCTCGGGCAGGCCGCGCATGCGCGCGAGCGAGCGCGCGAGGGCGAGCGCCACCCCCGGTTCGTCGAACAGGCCGTGGAGATAGGTTCCGAACACGTTTCCGCAGGCCGCGCCTTCTGGTTTGCCGTCAATCGTGCCTGCAGGGGCGCAGGAGACGGTCGTTTCGCCGTCGTGAATCTCGTACCCGCGCGCCGTCATGCCGTTCCACACCGAGAACGCGCCTTGGGCGCCCGTGATGCGCAGCTCCGACTGGGCAAGGCGCTTTTCCTCCTTGAACACCGTACTTGCAGGGATGAGCCCGAGCCCGTGCGCGGGGCCAGCGCCTTCTCTGCCGTGCGGGTCGGAAAGCTCGTCTCCCAAAAGCTGGTAGCCTCCGCATATGCCGAGTACCGGCGTGCCCGCGCCCGAAAGCGCGCGTACACAGGCTCCGATGCCGCTAGCCGCAAGCCAGCGCGCGTCGTCGAGCGTTGCCTTCGAGCCGGGAAGCACCACCAGGTCGGGTCGACCCAGATCGGTCGTCGAGGAAACGTAGCGCACGCCCATGCCGGGCACGCGCGAAAGCGGGTCGAAGTCGGTGAAGTTCGACAGATGCGGAAGGCGCACGACGGCGACGTCGATGACGCCGCGCGCCTCGCGGGCAGACAGGCGCGGCGCGAGCGAGTCCTCGTCGTCCAGGTCGAGCGTAAGATACGGCACGACCCCCACGACGGGAACCCCGCACATCTTCTCGAGCGGGGCCAAACCCGGGCGCAGGATTTCCACATCGCCGCGGAACTTGTTCACCACAAGCCCCCGCAAAAGCGCGCGATCCTCGGGCGCAAAGAGCGCGACCGTGCCGTAGAGCTGGGCAAACACCCCGCCTGGGTCGATGTCACCCGCGAGCAGCACGGGAGAGGACACGGCGCGCGCGAGCCCCATGTTGACGATGTCGTTTTCGGCAAGGTTGATTTCGGCGGGGCTGCCGGCGCCCTCGATGACGATGACGTCGTTTTCCTCCGCGAGCGAATCGAACGCCTCCAAAATCTGCGGCATGAGCGCCTTCTTTCGCGCGAAGTAGTCCCTCGCAGCGAAGGCTCCCTGCGCCATGCCGGCCACGATGAGCTGGCTTCGGTGGTCGCTTTCGGGCTTGAGCAGGATGGGGTTCATGCGCACGTCGGGCGCGATGCCGCACGCCTCGGCCTGCATGATCTGGGCGCGCCCCATCTCGAGCCCATCGGCCGTGACACCGCTGTTGAGCGCCATGTTCTGGCTCTTGAAGGGAGTCACGCGCAGGCCGTCCTGCGAAAGCACACGGCACAGACCCGCCGCAAGCAGGCTCTTCCCCGCGTTCGACATGGTGCCCTGGATCATGATGGGCTTCGCCCTACCCACGGGTATCGACCTCCTTCGCCGAGCCTCGGCCATCCGCGCCCGCCATAGCGCCGCCGCAAGAAGCGCCGCCCGGTTCGTCGGGTTCGCCTTCGCCCGATGCACCTTCCGCCCGAAGCGCGCGGCTGAACGCCATCGCAAGCCGGACATTCTCCTTGCGCGTGCGCACCGCGACGCGGCACCAGAAACGGGACAGTACCGAAAACGAGTCGCACGTACGGACCAAAACCCCCTGTTTATACAGGCGCTCGGGGATGTCTTTCGCCGGCGTGCGAACTAAAAGGAAGTTCGCATCCGACGGCACGACGGAAAGCCCGAGCGAGGAGAGCTCGTGGGAAAGCCACGCTCGCTCGCCCGCCAATACATCGCGCGTGCGCGAGACGTATTCAACGTCTTCCAGGGCGGCGATGCCCGCGGCCTCGGCGACCGAGGAGACGGGCCACGCCTGCCCCGCCCGGCGAATCCCCTCGACGAGTTGGGCGTTTCCGCTGATCAGATATCCCAACCGCAACCCCGCCATTCCGTAGAGCTTGGTGAACGCGGAGAGCACGGCCACATGGCGCGAACACGCGGCGCGTGCGGCCACGCTCCTTTCGCGGGCGTCGGGCGCAAATCCGAGGAAGCACTCGTCCACGACGAGCAGCGCGCCCACCTGCTCGCAGCGGCAAGCCGCGGCATCGATCACGCTGGGGTCGACGAGGCGCCCCGTCGGGTTGTTCGGATTGCAGAGGTACGCCACGTCTCCCGGCCCCTCGATCGCGCGGGCGAAGGAGGTGGGCACGTCGAAGTCGTCCGCTTCGGAGAGCGGGAACTCCTGCACGCATGCGCCGTAGTACGATGCCGCCTCCGCATATTCAGAAAACGTCGGCGCGCACACGATGATGCGTTTCGGGCGCACCGCCGCGGCGAGCCGCCAGATGATGTCGGACGCGCCCGCGCCGCAGACGATAGTATCTTCTGGAATGCCCCGGGCGCGCGCTAGGGCGCGAACGAGGGCGAGGCTTTCCCTATCGGGGTAGGCGTCGATTCGAGAAAGCGCCTTGCAAGCTGCGGCGACGGCGCGCGGCGAGGGGCCTGCCGGATTCACGTTCACCGAGAAGTCAATGAGGTCGGAGGCGCCCCCTTCGCAAGCGATGCCGAGCGATTGCGTGCTACCCCCATGCGCACGGGCGCGCAGGATTCCCCCGGCAGCCCGGGGCGCGGCGTGGTCTTCCCTCATGCCATCGCCCCCACGGCGAGCACGACCGCCGCGCGCGCGGCACCAAAGACGACGAGCGCGCATACGGACGCGGCGAGCATGAGCCTTGTCGCCCGGGCGATGTCGCCCCACTCGATTTCACGGGACGCGTCGCCTATCGTCGGTTTCTCAACGAGTTTGCCGAAATAAACCGCGGGTCCTGCCAGACGCAGCCCGAGCGCGCCCGCGCACACTGACTCGGTCTGCGCCGCGTTCGGGCTCGCATGGCGACGCCTGTCGCGGCGCCAGATGCGCGCCGCCCCGCGCGCGTCGAGACCGACGATCGGGCACACGGCGATCATGAGCAAGGCCGATAAGCGCGAGGGAATCCAGTTCGCCGCATCGTCGAGGCGCGCCGAGGCGCAGCCGAAGTCGATGTAGCGCTCGTTTTTGTAGCCCACCATGCTGTCGAGCGTATTCACCGCCTTGTACGCCATGCCCAAGGGCGCACCCCCGATCATAAGGTAGAAAAGCGGCGCGATGACGCCGTCGCTCGCGTTCTCCGCCACCGTTTCCACAGCGGCGCGCGCGACGCCCCGCTCGTCGAGAACAGACGTATCGCGTCCCACGATGAGCCCGACGGCTTCGCGCGCCGCGACAAGGCCGCCCTTCGAGAACGCGCGGGCCACGGCCAGACTCTGGCGGCGCAGCTCGCATGCCGCGAGAATCTGATAGCTCGCCCATGCCTCGGCAACGAAGCGCAAGCCGGAGTGAACCATGCCGCAAAGATACAGGATTCCCCAGGTCAAAAGTCCACACGCAAGCGGAAGCGCCACGGCGAGCACAAGCCCTGCGGCGCGCGTGCCCGCGGACGTTTGCGGGAATGCGCCCCGCAGGCGGCCTTCGGCCCACGTGATCGCGCGCCCCATGGCAACGACGGGATGGGGAAGCCAGCGCGGGTCGCCGAAGGCAAGGTCGGCCGCGAACCCGGCGGCGACGGCAAGAATCGTCATCACAGGGCATCGCCCCCCGAAGCGGGGCGAACGTCGCGAAGGCAGCGCCCATCCCAGGTGGCGGCCCATGCGCCGCCCGGCTCGGTATGCACGTCGAAGTATCCCATTTTCGGGATAGCTAGCTCGGAGAGCAGCGCTTTCACGGTACCCGCGTGAACGACGAAGACGGCGCGCCCACTCCCCTGGGCGCGCTCCAATTTGCACGCCTCCCGAAACGCCGCGACGACGCGGCGGGTGAAATCGCTCTTGCCCTCGCCATGCGGGCAGCGCGACTCGCACCAGGAGTCTACCCAGGCGCGGTAGCGCGCATCCTCTTTAAGCTCGGCGGCGCTTCGCCCCTCGAAGTCGCCGAAATCCATCTCGCGCAGACCGGGGCACGCTATAAGCTCAGCGTTCGGGAAGAGGATGCGCGCCGTCTGGTCGGTGCGGGCCATGCCGCTCGTGATAACACGGAACACGTCACGATCGCACGCGAGATCGCGCAAAGCGCGCTCGCCCGCGCTCGACAGGGGCTCGTCGGTGCCCGCCCCGCTGTAGCGATGGTCTTCCGTGCCCGCCGTGGCACCATGGCGCACGAAGACGACTTCCAAAGACGCGCCCGCGCCCTGCGTCCCTCGAGGCGCATCGGCAAGGTTTCCTTTGATGGCTTGGGGCATCCCGCACGTCATGCGCACGACGACGTCGGCACGCGCAGCGAGCGCGCATCCCAGGCGCCCCGCGCGCTCGCGCCATTGGGCGTCTTCAGCACGCATGGGAACGACCCCCGAACCGACCAAGGGCAAAATCACTACGTCGAAGCCGATCAGCCGCTCGAGCGCACGGTCAGCGCCGAGCGCTCGTACGAGTTCCTCTGCACGGTACGCGACGCGACCGGCAAAAGCAGCGGACACGCCGCCCTCCGCAAGCTGCGCCGCGTCGACGAAATCGTCCGCCGCGAACCCGAGCTTTTCGCGCACAAAGGTCCTCTTCCCCGAATGCGCGCCACCTACCACGAGCATCATAGGAGCATGCCCCCCGCCACCAACATGGCAAGCATCGCGAGCTCGGCCCATTGCAGAAACCATCCGGCCAAATCCCCCGTCACCCCACCGAAGCGGGACAGGGCAACATGGCGGTACCACGCGAGCACCAAAAGCCCCGCCACCGCCATAAGGGCGCCGACGGCCTGAGCGCACGCGACCATCCCTGCGGCCGAAGCCGCAGCGAAAGCGCAAAGCGGCACGACGATCGCCGCGCGCTTCTTCGCAGGCGAGAGCCCCGCGGCCATGCCGTCCGCCCGCGCGGCAGGCCAGCATTCAACGGCGAGCCCCGAAAGCGCGCGGGAGAACACGAGCGAGCACAGAAGCGCGAGGAACGCCCCCGCCGTAAGCGGCAGCGCGGTGAACAGGGAAAACTGCAGAATAAGGTACACAACAACACCGATGACCCCGAAGGCGCCCGCCCGCGGGTCGTGCATGATCTCTAGCTTTCGCTCGCGCGGGGCCCAACTTGCAAGCGCATCGGAGGTGTCGCAGAGCCCGTCTAGGTGGATGCCCCCCGTCACCGCCACAGGCAGCGCCACGAGCACGGCCGCGACGATGGTCGCGGGCACGCCGAGCAGGTTCGCAACGTGCCCCCACGCCGTCATGAGGAAGCCTTCTGCAAGGCCCACCAGGGGAAACGCGGCAAGCGCATGGGTTGATCCGAAATCGGTCCAAGCCGATTTCGGGACGGGGATGCGCGAGAACGTTCCGAACGCCGCGCCGATTGCCTCTGCTATCTTCACCTTGTAGGTCCTTCACCTTTCATCCACACGGGAATCCCGCATACCACTTCGACGGCGCGGTCGGCCAGCGCCGCCACGCCCGCGTTCACGCGCGCGAGCGCGCGCCTCCATGCCTCGGTCCCCTCATCGTAGCGCATCCCATCGGCGAACACGTCGACGGTGACCACCACCGTATACGCAGCGACCTGAGCGAGCCGTTCAATGCCTCCGAGCACCTCGCGCGCCGCAGCGTCGGGGTCGCGCGGGGACAAGCCGCCTTCCGCGAAGAGCTCGTTCGCAACCAGGTTGCCCACGTCCTCCAAAAGAAGCGTGCAGCCGCGCGGAAGCCCGGGCACTGCGGCGCCCACGTCACGCGTGCGTTCGAGGGTGGAAAACCCCTTGCCCTCGCGCAGCGCCCGATGGCGCGCGATGCGGCGGGCGCCCTCTTCCCCGAAGGGCTCCATCGTTGCCAGGTACACGCGAGGGCCGTCGTGCCCGAGGCACAGGGACTCGGCGTAGGCGCTCTTGCCGCTCGCGACGGCGCCGATGACGAGCGTCACCGTCATTTCCCGGCCTCGAAATGTTCGTAAGCAGCCATGCCAGTCGCCGTGAACGTCTTACCATCCCGGTACACGCGCAGCGCCGAATCCAGAAGGGGCAGATACGCCATGGCGCCCGCGCCCTCACCCAAGTGCATACCTGCGTCGAGGGGTGCCTTTATGCCGAGCTCGCGAAGGAGCTCCTGGCTTGCGGGTTCGCTTGATGCGTGGGTACCCACGAGGTAGCCCAAGGCGTTGGGGCACAGGCGCGCAGCGCACAGGGCCGCCGTGCAGGAAATGACCCCGTCGAGGAGCGCCGGCGCCTTCGAGGCCGCGGCCCCCAGGTAGAAGCCGCACATCGCCGCGATGTCGAAGCCGCCCACCTTCGAGAGCACGTCGATCGGGTCGGCGGGATCGGGCGAGTTCGCGTCGATAGCGCGCTCGACCACGTCGCGCTTGCGCGCGAGCGAGGCGTCCGAGAGCCCCGCGCCGCGCCCAACGAGGCTCCGCGCGTCCGCCCGGATGAGCACTGCGGCCACCGCCGCCGAGGTGGTCGTGTTGCCGATGCCCATCTCGCCCGCGGCGAGAAGGCGCACGCCGGCGCGGGCAAGCCCGCACGCGACGGCGATTCCGACCTCGATCGCGCGCACGGCCCCATCGCGAGACATAGCGGGGCCGTGCGTGATGTTGCCGCTCCCCCGCCGCACGTTCGCGCACACCATGCGCGCGTCTTCTATGCCCCGGGCCATACCCACGTCGACGGGCACGACCTCGGCACCCGCGAACGTCGCCATGCGGCAGGCGCTCGTGGCCCCCTCGCACATGTTGCGCGCGACGGCTCGCGTCACGTCTTGCCCGCTTTGCGACACGCCTTCGGCAACGACCCCGTTGTCGGAGAAGAATACCGCGAGCGCACGGGGGAACTCGGCCACCTCGGCGCTCCCCTGAGCTGCGGCGATACACGCGACGGCGTCTTCAAAGTCGCCCAATCCCCCCAAGGGGTGAGCGATGGAGTCCCACGCGGCGTACGCGGCGGCGCGGGCGCACTCGTCTGCGGGCGCGATCCGGGAGAGCGCGGCTTCGAGCACGGCGCCCGGCGCCGACGAGAACGCGCGCTCGACTTCCTCGCGGATGCAGGCAAGCGCGGTTTCGGTTGTTTCAGCCATGCCGTCTCCTCTCTGCGAACGACGCTGCGGCAGACGCGAACGCGCGCGCAACGTCGGGGTTAGCAGGATAGTACACATGCGGGAAGCCCGCCACCAGGGACGGGGTGGTCGTCATGCACGGCCAGCCCTTGTCGCGCCGGGGCTTCTGCGCCCAGAAGTCGCCGCCCGGGCAGGTGGACTGCCAGTAGTGGAACTCATGCGCGCGGAAGCATGTGCCGCGCGGCCCGTAGAGCCCGTCGCGTTGGGAAGTGAGCTCCACGTACCCGAAATGGGACAGCCTTCCCCCGTTCTCGCTTGCGCCCTCAAGGGCGCCCGCAACAGACCAGCGCCGCCCTTCGCTATCGGCGATTTCGCGCTGCAGGTACAGAAACCCACCGCATTCGGCGACCGTCGGCATGCCGGATTCCACCGCGCGCCGCACCGCCTCGCGCATCGGCGCATTCTCGGAGAGCTGCCGCGCATGGAGCTCCGGGTAGCCGCCCCCCAGATAGAGGGCGCTTGTCCCCCGGGGCAACTCGCTATCACACAGGGGGCTGAAAAAGGCCAGCTCGCAACCCAGGTCCTCGAGCGTGCGCAGGTTCTCCTCGTAGTAGAACGAGAACGCCTCGTCACGCGCGACGGCGACGATGGACCGCGCTCCCGCGATCGGCTCCAACCGGTAAGGTTCCTCGCGGATATCGGGTGCCGTCGCCGCTATTTCGAGCAAGCGGTCGAGGTCGACACACTTTTCCACCAGCTCGGCCATCTTGTCGATGCGCGCGGAGAGCTGCTCGACCTCGTCGGCGGTCACAAGCCCCAAATGCCGGCTTTCGAGCGAGAACGCCTCGTCAGCGGGGATATTCCCCAAAACCGCGACGCCCGTGTGCTTCTCGATCGCAGGCGCCGCGTAGGCGCAGGCAGCGGCGCTCGTCTTGTTCAGCACGACGCCGCGCACGTTCGCACAAGGCAGGAACTCGGCGATGCCGCGGATTACGGCGGCGAGCGATAAAGACGCCCCGCGCCCGTTCACCACTAAAACGACCGGCGTTTCCGTGTCGCGCGCAACCTGGTAGCTGCTCGCGTCGGCCACGCCGGGCGCCATGCCGTCGTAGAAGCCCATAACCCCCTCGAGCACCGCGACATCCGCGCCCGCGGCGCCGCGTGCGAGCAGGGCGCGCAGCGTCGGGGCGTCGGTAAAGAAGCCGTCTAAATTGCCCGAGCGCGCACCCACGACGCGGCGATGAAAGAGCGGGTCAATGTAGTCGGGGCCGCATTTGAAAGCCGCGCATGCAAGGCCGCGGCGCGCGAGCGCGCGCAGGAGCGCGCACGTTACCACCGTCTTGCCGCTCCCGCTCGAGGACGCAGCGACCATGAAGCGCGGGATGGACGTGCTCACCGGACGCCGCCTTCCCCACCTGCACCACGCGCGCTGACGAGGAACACGGGGTTTTGCGCCTTCATAAGATGGTACGAGCCTACAGCCTCGGCGCGGGCGGCCGACACCTGGCACGCCTCGAACCCCTTAAAGCGCGAACCCGAGAGGAGCGCGCACGCCTCGGTGAGCGTCTCAACGGTAACGCATGGCACGCACAGGCGAACCTGCGAGTTCTTCTCGAGCGCCGCCTCCACGATGGAGGGAAGCTCGCCCGCGCTCCCGCCGACGAACACGGCGTCGGGGACGGGCAGTTTCGCGAGCGCTTCGGGGGCGACACCGGGAACCGGATGCACGTTGCCGCACCCGAATGCATCCGCGTTCTCTCGAATGAGCCGCACGCCGGCTGCGTTGCGCTCAACCGCCCATACCGACCCCGCTCGCGCGACGAGCGCCGCCTCGATCGACACGCTCCCCGTGCCGGCGCCGACGTCCCACACGGTGTCGGTCGCGGTAAGGCGCAGCTTCGCGAGCGCGACGGCGCGCACCTCCTGCTTGGTCATGGGAACGTCGCCGCGGATGAAGAGCTCGTCGGGAATGCCCGAGGAAGCGTACGGCCAGCGGGAGCTCGCGGCGCGCGATGCGCCCGCAGAGTCCGCCGCGGAAGAAGCCGCCGCGGGCGCAGACGCGCCGGCCGGCGCCTCGCAGGCTGCGCTAGAGCCCGCAGGCGACCCGGCGCCGCCTGCGAACTCGATAAGCATCACGTTCAAGTCGTCGAACGTCTGACCTGCAACTTCACTTGCGGTCGCGCAGGTGATGCGCTCGTCGGGGTACGACAGGCGCTCGGCCACCGTCACGCGCGCGTCCCCGAAGCCCGCCTGCACAAGCTCGCCCGAAAGCCGCGAGGGGTCTTCCCCGCCCGACGTGGCGAGGAAGAGCTCACCTGCGCGCTCGGCCTCGGCCACGATGTCGCACGCCACGCCGTGAGCGCTCACGAAGCGCCAATCCTGCCATGGACGCGCGAGGCGCGCGGCGAGATACGACGCTGAGCTTATGCCGGGAATGACGCGCACGTCCACCTGCGTGTCGTTGGAGAGCGCCTCCACCAGGCGGCGCGCGCCGCTGAACAGCCCCACATCGCCCGTCATCACGACCACCGCGCGCTGCCACGACGCCGCATCGGTGAGCGCGGCGACGATGTCCGCCGTCTTCACGAGCTCGCATCTCACCACGTCGGGCGGCATGTCGATGCCGACAAGCGCGCGATGAGCGCCGATGACCACGTCGGCGATGTCGATCGCGTCGACCGCCGCGCGCGAGAGCAAGTCGGGGTTTCCGGGCCCCGCCCCGATGATCGTTACCTTTCGCATGGAATCTCCCGATACCCGCGCGGCGTGACCATACGGCCGCCTACGCGCTTCGTGTCCGCGTTGCCGACGAACACCGTGGTGAACATGTCGGCGTCGAACTCCCCAAGCTCGGAGAGCCTGCACATGCCCGCCTGCTGCCCCTCGCGCCCGATGTTGCGTACCCAGCCGCAGAGCGTGTCGGGGGCCTTCCATTCGAGCATAATCTTCGCCGCGCGCAAGAGCCTGTCGGCGCGCTTTCTGCTGCGCGGGTTGTACAAACAGATACAGAAGTCGGCGCTCGCCACGGCGGCGAGCCTGCGCTCGATGACCTCCCACGGCGTGAGCAGGTCGGAGAGCGACACGACCGCGAAGTCGTGGGCAAGCGGGGCGCCGAGCACCGCCGACCCGCTCTGAGCCGCGGTGGCCCCGGCGATAACTTCCACGTCTACATCGGGGTAGTCCTCCGCAAGCTCCAGCACGGGGCTCGCCATGCCGTACACGCCCGCATCACCGCTGCACACGAGCGCCACGGCTTCTCCACTCTGCGCGCGCGAAAGCGCCACGCGGCACCGTTCGACCTCGCGCATCATCGGCGTCGCGAGATGCGCCGCGTCGGGCACGGCGGCGAGCGCGAGCTCCACGTATTTCGTGTACCCCACAACGATGTCGGCCGCCTCAAGCGCGCGCCGAGCCGCAATCGTCATGCCGTCGGGGCCGCCCGGGCCGATCCCCACCACGAAGAGCTTTCCCATCACCGCTCCTTAAACGAAAGTTCGATAGTTACCTTGGAAAACGCGAAGGTCACGCCGCCGTGAGCGAGCTTCGGGAAGATAAGTTTGCCCCCGTCCGCGAGCGCCGCGCGCTCGCACACGTTGTCGACCCCCACCGTCGCGCGCACGAAATCAGATGGCGAAACGCTGCCTTCGACCTGCGACAACTCCTCTGCGGAATACGTCGCGAGCGGGATATTGCGCGCGCGGCAGAAGGCGAGCAGACCCTCCTCGTGCGCCTTCACGTCGATCGTCGCCGCCTCGCGCACGGCCGAAGGCGAGATGCCCGCCTGCCCGCACGCGAGAAGAAACGCCTCCCCGATCGCTTCGACGCACGCACCGCGACGGCACCCTATGCCCGCAACGATGCAGGGCACGACAAGGCGAATCGGCTCGGGGGCCGGCGCCTGCGCCCGCCCGCCCCCCGGCTTCCCCGTCTCACCGGCGGGCCCGACCGCGCCCGGTGT
>SKEJ01000097.1_pt1 | contig 58754 bp, 44 predicted proteins | sample 4826721 | NCBI WGS metagenome assembly SKEJ01 (sample SAMN11008812, study PRJNA524170) | human gut metagenome | biome: Human fecal sample; material: Feces; isolation source: fecal sample from pouch patient p31 | host: Homo sapiens | place: Israel: Tel-Aviv | collected 2015-06-02 | reverse complement strand
CCACAAAAGGGACAGGCACCTTCGTGGTGGTTTGGGGTGGGGCTCGCTGCTATCATGGACAACGTTGAATTTCTACGAAGGAGCAGGGCATATGGCGATTCTTTTGGGATGCGATTCCGTCAGCCTAGAGTTTCCCACCAAGCATATTTTCGATAGCGTGACGCTCGGCGTGGGCGAGGGCGACCGCATTGGCATCGTCGGCAAAAACGGCGACGGCAAGTCGACGCTGCTGAGCGTGCTCGCCGGCACGTTGGAGCCCGACGACGGCCGCGTGACGCACCGCCGCGACACCACGATCGGATTGCTCGGCCAAAAGGACAACCTGGTCGATACCGACACCGTGCATCATGCCGTCGTCGGCGACACGCCCGAGTATGAGTGGGCGTCGAGTCCGCGTACGCGCCAGATTCTGGCCGGTCTTATTAGCGATGTGCCCTGGGAGGGCACGGTGGGCGAGCTTTCGGGCGGCCAGCGCCGTCGCGTGGACCTCGCGCGCCTGCTGATCGGCGACTACGACGTGCTCATGCTCGACGAGCCCACCAACCACCTGGACATGCGCACCATCAACTGGCTCGCGCGTCACTTAAAGGCCCGCTGGCAGCGCGGGCAGGGCGCCATGCTCGTGGTCACGCACGATCGCTGGTTCTTGGACGAGGTCTGCACCAGTATGTGGGAGGTCCATGACGGCCAGGTCGATCCTTTCGAGGGCGGTTACTCCGCATATATCCTGCAGCGCGTGGAGCGCGACCGTATGGCCGCGGTTACCGAGGAGCGCCGTCGCAACATGGCGCGCAAGGAGCTCGCGTGGCTGAGCCGCGGTGCCCAGGCGCGCTCCACCAAGCCCAAGTTTCGCGTGGACGCCGCTCGCGAGCTCATCGCCGACGTACCGCCTGTACGCGACGAGCTGGAGCTCAAGCGCCTGGCGGTGAGCCGTCTGGGCAAGCAGGTTATCGACGTGGTCGACGTGGACGCCGGCTATGCGGATACCGATGGCGCGCCCAAGCAGGTACTTTCCGACGTGACCTGGCTCATCGGAGCGGGCGACCGCTATGGCCTTTTGGGCGAGAACGGCGCTGGCAAGTCGACGCTGCTCGATGTGATCCAGGGCAAGATTGAGCCCACGCGCGGCCGCGTGAAGATTGGCCAGACAGTGCGCTTTGGCGTACTGTCGCAGCAGCTCGAGGAGCTCGAACCCTACATGGGCGACACGATCCGCGAGGTGCTCGGCAACTATAAGAAGTACTACGTCATCGACGGTAAGGAGACTTCGCCCGAGAAGCTCTGCGAGCGCCTGGGCTTTACGACGCAGCAGCTCTGGAGCCGCATCGGCGATCTTTCGGGCGGCCAGCGCCGTCGCCTGTCGCTGTTGCTGACGATTCTGGACGAGCCCAACGTGCTTATCCTGGACGAGCCCGGTAACGACCTGGATACCGACATGCTTGCGATTGTCGAGGATTTGCTGGACGGCTGGCCCGGCACGCTGATCCTGGTGACACACGACCGCTTCTTGATGGAACGCGTGACCGACCAACAGTGGGCGCTGCTCGACGGTCCCCTGACGCATATGCCCGGCGGTGTCGACCAGTACCTGCGCCTGTGCAACGCCACCGCCGAGGGTGAGCCCGTGGGTGCGCCGAGTGCCAAGACCGGCACGTTTGACACCGGTGCCGCGGTGGCTGCGGCCGAAAAGCCCAAGTCGAGCGGCCAGCCCAATGGTCTTTCCAACGCCGAGCGCCAGAAGCTCCGCCGCGAGGTGAGCTCGCTCGAGCGCAAAATGGAGACGCAGCGCGCTCGCGTGGAGGAGGCCGAGGCCGCGATGGCCCAGGTCGACCCCACCAACTACACGGCGCTGGGCGAGCAGCAGGCAAAGATTGACGAGGTTCACGCCGCCATGGACGAGTTGGAGATGGCGTGGCTCGAGGCGAGCGAGAAGCTCGAGGGCGAGGAGTAGTCGAGGATGATCAAGGCCGCATTTTTCGATATCGACGGCACGTTGCTGAGCTTTAAGACCCATCGGATTCCGGCGTCGGCGCAGCAGGTGCTCGACAGCTTTCGCGAGCAGGGGATTGCGTGCGTGATTGCCACGGGTCGCCCGACCTACCAGATGCCGGATTGGCTGTTCGACTTGGGATGGGATGCGTACATTACGCTTTCGGGCCAGCACTGTTTTGACGCTGACGGCGTTTACCGCAGTTGCCCAATTGATCCGGAGGACGTCGCGGCGATCGTGTGCCAGGTGGCGCAGGGTCGCTACGACTCGCTGTGCATGCAGGGCGAGAACTCGTTTGTGAACCGTCTGTCCAAGCGTGTGGTGGCGGCTGCCGACAATGCCGGAATCTCGTATCACGAGGAGCCTTTTGAGCATGCTTTCGATGCACCGGTTTACCAGTTCTGCGCCTTTGTGGACCCGGCCGACCAGGGCATAGTTACCGATGTCCTGTCGCATTCTACAACCACACGCTGGTGCGACCTGTTCTGCGACATTATTCCGGCCAACGGCGGCAAGGACCTGGGCGTGGCGGCGACGCTGGAGCGCCTGGGTATCGACGCGAGCGAGGCGATTGCCTTTGGCGATGGCGAGAACGACCTGTCGATGTTTGCCGCCGTGGGCACGAGCGTGGCCATGGGCAACGCACAGGACACGGTGAAAGCTGCGGCGACCTATGTGACGACCGCCGTGGACGACGACGGGATCTATAACGCAGCGAAGCACTTTGGGCTGCTATAGCTGCGGCTCGGCACTTGGGGACGTTCCTTTTCTGCCGGTAGCTGGGGACACTCCTTGCGCGTTGCGTGCCGTGTCGCTTTGCTTGTATTACGCATTTTGTGAAGCACGGCTAACTTTTAAACAACGTAGTAAGACATGGGCAACTTTTGCGGTAAAGTGAATCAAGCAAAAGTATCCAAAGGCTAACTAGAAGCCATCGCGAAAGGCGGCCCATGGCCCTACGTGAATCCGGAGAAGACTATCTCGAATCGATCTACGTTCTGTCGGAACGTCAGGGCATCGTGCGCTCGATCGACGTTGCGGAGTACCTCGGCGTAACCAAGGCGAGCGTTTCCAAGGCCATGGCGACGCTGGAAAGCAACGGCTATGTCGAAATGGGCAAACGAGATGTTCATCTGACAGAGCGAGGGCTGGAGGTCGCTCGTCAAATGTGGGAGCGTCACTGCTTTTTCGTGGGGCTGCTGGAGGATGCGGGTGTTTCGGCTGAGGTCGCGTCGCAAGAGGGCTGCCACATGGAGCACTGCCTGAGCGAGGAGAGCTTCGAGAAGCTACGGGCGATGTTGGGCCGGGAAGATGTAGCGGGTTCAACAACAGAAGCCTAACTGACCCACAGTAGCGCGGAGTTCGCGCAAAGCGCGAACCAGCGACCGGGATCAGTAGCCCCACCAACTAAGTCCAACTCAGACAAGGAACCCCGCCAGCAAGCGATGCCCAAGAACCACCAACAACGTCACCGCAGGCCGGGACCTGGCTTGATTTTGAAAACATTCCGCAGCGCGAGGCCCGCCTTTCCGTTGCTCCGCAGGAGCAGGAAAGGCGGGCCTCATGCGCGAGGACGTTTTCAAAACCAAGCCCGGTCCCGGCCGGAGGGACTACGGACGCTACAGGTTCTTGACACCCATCGCGCGCATGGCGTTCAGGATGGCGATGATCGCCACGCCCACGTCGCCAAAGACGGCGAGCCACATATTGGCGATACCCAGCGCCGCGAGCACCAGAATCAGCAGCTTAATGCCCAGCGCAAAGATGATGTTCTGCCAAACGATCGTCATGGTCTTGCGTGCCACGCGGATCGCGCGGGAGATGTTGGACGGCTTGTCGTCCATCAGCACGACGTCCGCTGCCTCAATTGCGGCGTCGGAACCCATGGCGCCCATGGCAATGCCAACGTCTGCGCGGGTGAGCACGGGCGCATCGTTGATGCCGTCACCGACAAAGGCGAGCTTGCCCTTGCCCGATTCGGCCGCCAGCAATGCCTCGACACGCTCGACCTTATCACCCGGTAACAGCTGCGCGTGGAACTCGTCGAGACCGAGTTGCTTGGCTACAGACGCCGCAACCTCCTCACGGTCGCCCGTGAGCATGACGGTGCGCTTGACGCCGGCGGCGTGCAGGTCGCGAATCGTTTGCTCGGCATCGGTCTTTATGGTGTCGGCAATTACGATGTGGCCGGCGTACGTATCATCGACCAGCACGTGGAGGATGGTGCCGACGATCTCGCAATTGGGCGCTTCGATACCGGCCACAGCAAGCATCTTGGCATTGCCGACGATGACGCGCTTGCCGTCGATAATCGCCGTCACGCCATGGCCCGCGTCATTGGTGCAGTCGCTTACGCGTTTGGGATCGAGCTCGCCCTGGAAGGCGGTGCGTACCGACTGCGCGATGGGATGGTCGGAGAATGACTCGGCAAGGGCCGCGACTTCAAGCAGTGACTGCTCGGTATAGCCTGCCTCGGGGTGTACCGCCACGACCGAAAACGTGCCGTTGGTGAGCGTACCGGTCTTGTCAAAGACGACGGTGTCCACATCGGCGAGCGTTTCGAGGTAGTTGGAGCCCTTGATGAGGACGCCCAGCTTGGATGCGCCGCCGATGCCGCCAAAGAAGCTGAGCGGAACGCTGATCACGAGCGCGCACGGGCAGCTGACGACAAGGAAGGTCAGGCCGCGCAAGATCCAGTCGGACCAGGCGCCGGTGACCAGGCCGCCGCCGAGCGCGAGTACCGCGGCCGCGCCGGTGACGGCGGGCGTGTAGACGCGGGCGAAGCGCGTGATGAAGTTCTCGGTACGCGCCTTCTTTTCGCTGGCGTTTTCTACGAGCTCCAGGACGCGCGCGACGGTGGATTCGCCAAATGGCTTGGTGGTGCGCACGTGGACGAGGCCCGTCATGTTGATGCAGCCGCTGATGATATCGTCTCCGGTTTTGGCCGGGCGGGGGACCGACTCGCCGGTAAGGGCGGCGGTATCGAGCTGTGTCTCGCCTTCGACGATGACGCCGTCGATGGGCACGCGTTCGCCAGGCTTGACGACGATGACGGCGCCGACGGCGATGTCATCGGGGAAGACCTGCTCGAGTGTGCCGTCGGGTTGCTCGACGTTGGCGTAATCGGGCGCGATGTCCATCATGGCACTGATCGATTTGCGGCTCTTGCCCACGGCGTAGGCCTGGAACAGCTCGCCGACCTGATAGAACAGCATGACAGCGGCGCCTTCGGCCATGTGCGGATCGGCGTCGGGGAAGAGCACCATGGCAAACGCGCCGATGGTCGCGACCGCCATGAGGAAGCTTTCGTCGAAGGCCTTGCCGCGGCGGATGTTGTTGAATGCCTTTTGCAGTACGTCGTAGCCGGCAATTAGGAACGGCACCAGGAACAGCACGAAGCTGGCGTAGATGTCACCCGGGGTGCCGAATGCAGCGGTAAGGGTACCGAGCTCGTCGAGGGCGTACACCACCGCAAAAATGCCTAGCGCTACCAGGATCCGGCTGCGCTTATGCTCGAGCGACTCTTTTTTCTTGCGCTTCTTCTTTTTCTTTTTGGGATCGGCGGCTGCCATGATTCAAACCTCCCATTTGAATGTATGAACACTCGCTCATATAATTTCGCGAGCAAAGGCCGCGGCAAGCGCGACCTTGCAGGTTGGCGTAACCTGGGCTAGAGAATGATCTCGCAGTCCGGCTCGGCGTCGGCGGTAAACTCCACGACGCGGTCGAGGACCTCGTCGAACTCGGCGTCATCGGCCTCGAGCGTTAACTTCTGGGTCATAAAGTTGACAGAAACGGACTTGACGCCATCGAGCTTGGCCAGCTCGTCCTGAAGCTTACGCGCGCAGTTGGCGCAGTCGATCTCGTCGAGCTTGAACTGCTTTTTCATGGTGGGTTCCTTTCCCCGTTTTTGCGGCTTGGGTGCAGGCCGCGCTGGTACCGTGGTTGGTCGCTATTCGCAGATGTGGCTCATGCCTTGGTTGAGCATGGTGTAGACATGGTCGTCGGCAAGCGAGTAGAGGATGTTGCGCCCGTCGCGTCGGAATTTAACCAGGTGCGACTGCTTGAGCGTGCGCAGCTGGTGCGACACCGCAGACTGCGAGGTCGCGGTCGCTTCGGCGATGTCGGCCACGCAGAGCTCGCGACCCATGAGGGCGTAGAGGATTTTGATGCGCGTGGTGTCGCTGAAGACCTTGAACAGGTCGGCAAGGTCGTACAGCAGCTCCTCGTCGGGAAGGTCCTCGGGCGAGCAAGTGGTGGGGATGTCGGGCACGATGGTGGTGTCGATGCCGGACTTTATTTCATCGGCGTGATCGCTCATTGCAATACCCTTTCATATGAACATGCGCTCATATAACTTACTTCCGAGTATATGAGCGCATGTTCATATGTCAATATAATTCGTGAAATATTTTGCTATCGAATGGCCCTAGTGGCGGCTAAGGGCATTGATGGGCGCGGATAAGGCCGCCGGTGCCAACGTGGGTGCCCTAGCGACGTGCAAAAACGGGTCGATATCCACTTGGATATCGACCCGCATTGCGTTGCTTGAGAGGGACGCCTCGGCGTGTCGCTTTTGCACAGGCGCTATGGCCCGGCAAGTATTGCTCGCGAATGGCGCCTCTACTTGGCAATCTACTTGGCAAATAGGTTCTTGAGGTTGAACTCGGCCTGCACCGTGCGGAGCATAAGGTCGGTGTCGTCGAGGCCCAGGTGCTGCTCGTTGGCGTCGACGGCGAGGGTGCCGCGACGGCGCGCCCAGTTCTCGAGTGCAGCGGGCGCGGACTCGCGGGGGAGCGAGCGCACATCGGCATCCAGGCTGCGGCAGATCTGGCGCGAGTCGATGACGATAATCTTGCCGGCGCGGCGTGCCTCGGCGTAACCGTCCAGGTGGATCTTGAACCAGCTGTCCTCAAAGGCGGCGTTGTGCGCCATGTACGGGTACTTCTTCATAAGCTTGAGCAACTGCTTTTGCAGTTCCTTGTTCTCGCGGAAGGGCGTTTTGCCGTCGATGTCGTCCCAGGTGATGTGGTGGATATTCGACAACGGCACATCCTCGCCGCGGTAGATGTCGGGCAGGCCGCAGTAGTGTGCCTCGGCGTCGTGCGGGACGGCGTCGCTGGTGAGATCCATGATCTCCCAGCCCACGTTGATGATGTAGCCGCGCTCGGGCGCGCGACCGGTGGTCTCGATGTCAATGCCGAGCACCGTGCCCTGGATAGGCTTGCGGGCGTACGCCACGCCGAGGGCATCGCGGTCGCCGCGGATTTCGCGCATGACGGACGCGGCGGTACGCTTTTGCATCTTGCCGATGGCGGCGCAGGTGTCGGCGTCGGACAGGCCGCGCGAAAGCGTCGCGGGCGTCACGTTGCGCAGGCGCGCCTCGCCAATTTGGTCGCACAGGTCGCGGTTGCGGTCGGCCAGGTCGCGCACGGTGGCAAAGTCGAAGCCGGGGTCGTCCTCGGCGGTAAAGTACTCGGTCTCGAGCACCTTGAGGGCCTCTTCGCCTTTCTGACGCTCGGATTCCATGGCGCCGTGATCGCCATAGATAAACATGGGGATAAACGGCTGGCGCTCGTATTCGAGTGCTTGTGAAATGTTCATATGCTGCTCCTTGGACGGGCCGCGTCGTGCGGCTCGGGTTTGTCGAGTTATGGCGAGATGATAGTTTACCATGGGCAACTATTGGCATCGCGCCTAGGACAATTACAATACCCTAGTTGACCGCTAGGACTTTTACAATGCTGCCGAAAGACACGAAAGGTTCCATCCGTCATGGATTTGCTGATTGATATTCTGCTCGACGCCGGCAAGGACACGCTCTCGCTGGTGCCGTTCTTGTTAGTGACGTATCTGGCCCTCGAGACCTTGGAGCACGTTGCGGGCGACCGCGTCAACGGCGCCATCAAGCGCGCCGGCGCTGCGGGTCCCGTGGTTGGCTCGCTGCTGGGCATTGTGCCGCAGTGCGGATTTTCGGCCATGGCAGCAACGCTGTACGCCGGCCGTGTCGTGACCTTGGGCACGTTGGTGGCGGTGTTCCTTTCGACCTCCGACGAGATGCTGCCGCTGCTACTTGCCGAGCAGGTTCCCGTGCAGACCATGGCGATGCTTTTGGCTTCGAAGGCACTGATCGCGCTGTTCACGGGCTTTATCGTGGACGCGGCTATCCGCGGCCTGCGCCGTAACGCCCGCGCGCACGCGGCGATTCGCCGTACCGTGCTGGGAACCGCGGCCAACCCGGCCCACGTGAACTGCGCGCACGACGACCACAGCGGCGGTGACATCATCGACGAGGTGGCCGAGGCAGGCGTGAGCGCCGACCACATCCATGAGCTGTGCGAGCGCGACCATTGCGGTTGTGATGAAGACGAGGACGAGCACGAACACGGACATGGCCACGATCACGGTCATGAGGGCGAACATGAACACCATGATGGTCACGGTCACTCCCACTCCCACGAAGGGACGCCCGTCCTGTCGATCATCCGCAGCGCGATCTCGCATACCGTGCAGGTGTCGGTATTCATTTTCCTGGTGACGCTGATTCTGGTCGCCGTGCTCGAGACCTTTGGCGAGTCGGCGATCGAGCAGTTCCTGCGCGGCAACGAGACGCTCGCCGTCTTGGGCTCGGCGCTTGTCGGCCTGATTCCCAACTGCTCGGCCAGCGTCGTCATCACACAACTGTACCTGGAAGGCGCGCTGCAGCTGGCCCCGATGCTCGCCGGCACGCTCATCTCTGCTGGTGTGGGCTACCTGGTGCTGTTCCGCACCAACCGCAGCGCCCGCGAAAACGTCCTGTTCCTGATCATGATGTACGTTATCGGCGCGGGCTGGGGTCTTATCCTTTCTGCCTTTGGGCTTTAAGTAGGCCTAACAAACGGGCTTCAAAATAGCCATGCTCGGCGCCTGCGCAATGCGGCGACGCACGGCATTTTGAAGCCCGTTTTTTTGTTGAGCCATGGATTCCGAGCGCTCAGACTGTCTAAAACAAAAAGGTAGATTTTCGGGCATGTCCCAAAAATCTACCTTGGTTAGTGCAGCAGCTCAGTGAGGTTGCGTTTAAAGCGGGCGCGATCTTCGCTGGTAAATGCTGCCGGACCGCGAGTGCGTCCGCCGGCGCGGCGTACCTTCTTTTCCTCGTGGCGAATAAACAGCTGCATGTCGATGGTCGCTTTGTCGTAGGCGCGCCCGCGCACGCCGATGGCGGCGGCATCGCGCCCGAGCACCATGCTCGCCAAGCCAATGTCCTGCGTCACGACCACGTCGCCCGCCTGCAGGCGTTCGACAATGGCAAAGTCGGCGCTGTCGGCGCCCACACTCACATCGAGTGTCGTGACCCAAAAGCCGCGTCGCGCGTGCTCGGCATCGCGCGGGTCGTCGCGGCGAATGTGCCGTTCCAAGTTTTGCGTGCTGTTGCCGGCGATAACAACGGCGACGCCCGCCCGCCGCGCGCAGTCAATCGACTCGCGCGTGACCGGGCAGGCGTCGGCATCAATAAAGAGCGTTCGTGGCATCTAGTGCACCAGTTTGCCAAATTGAATAGCGCGAACAATCAGCGTTACGCCAAACACCAGCAGCGCGGCGCCGCTAAAGATGACGAGCATCTTGGCCGACCACAGCGGATAGATAAACACGAACATGCCGGCGATGATGGAGAGTGCGCCGCTCAGGATGGCGAAGGCGCGGTTGGACGAAAGCTCGGACTCCAGAATGGACATGACACCTTCGACAATCCAGCCAAAGCCGGCCACGATAACCACCATCGTGGTGAGCGTCGCGGTCGAGAAGGCCTGGTTGCGCAGGATTATGACGCCGCCCAGGATAATGAGTAGGTTGGAGATGATGCTCGTCACGCGCCAGCCGGTGGGCAGCAGCGGCTCAAAAATGGCAGTGAACAGCCTGATGGCAGCGGTGATTACAAAGTAAAAACCCAGGACAGTCGTCAAAAAGACGAGGGACTTGGCGGGTGCAAAAAGCAGCGCGATACCAGCAATGAGCGCTAAGACGCCCGTGATGGCGTAGATCCAGCGTACGGCCTTGACGGCTTTGCCCGCCATGCTTTTCTCGTCAAATCCAAACTGGCTCGATTTTTGGTCATCGTTCTTAAAGATGCCCATAATGTCTCCTTTCCGTGCGGCGTAAGCCTTGATCGTTACAACCAGTATCGCCTAAAGGCGCTGGCGTATGGGTCGGGGAGGGCGAAACGTAACCTAAAGGTCCCGAATTGTTCCCGTTGTTCCCCACGTCGCGATTTTCTATTCAACAGGTGTAGAACATTGCAGCCCTGTTCGTTATTGCCTACGTTTTAGGTTAGATTTTCCTAAGGACAATTGGCTTGTATTGGGGGTCCCTATGAACGAAACAGTTCCCGCGGCGCCGTCGAGCGCGGAGTCGATGGCAAAGCAAGGTTGCGAAAAGCTCGGCCTGGACACGTTTGACGCGCTGGTCCGCCGCGCCCGCACGTGCCGCCGATTTGACGAGTCCATGCGCGTGCCGCGCGAGTTTTTGCTCGAGCTGGCGGAACTGGCGCACCTGGCTCCGTGTGGTGCCAATGCTCAGCGTCTTCGTTTTCATGTGGTGAGCGGTTCCGAGGACTGCGCTCGCGTGTTTGACGAGCTTGCATGGGCCGGTGCGCTCAAGGATTGGTCGGGTCCCGATGAGGGCGAGCGCCCGACCGGCTACATCGCGATTCTTGCCGAGCGCGCCGTTCCGGGCAAGCCCGCCGCTCCCATTACCGAGGTCGACACGGGCATTGCCGCGCAGACGATGATGCTCGCCGCCCGCAGCGCCACGCCCGAGGTGGCTGCCTGCATGTTCAAGGCCTTTACGCCCCACGCGATCGATGCCATGGGGCTCGATAACGACAAGTATGAGCTCAAGCTGATCATGGCGTTTGGCGTTCCGGCCGAGACACAGGTGATCGATGCGATCGATTCCAACCCCGACGGCTCCATCAATTATTGGCGCGACGAGGCGCGGGTGCACCACGTACCCAAGCGTTCGCTCGCCGACGTGCTGGTGTAGTTGAGCGTCGCCGCGGTGCAATCCGGCGGCAAAATCACCACAAAGGCTCCTGTCCCCTTTGTGGTGGTACGAGGGGAGGGTGTGTGGCAGATCTGTATTTGGTGCGGCATGGGCAGACTGAGCTCAATGTGCAGAGCATTTTGCAGGGCTGGCACGATTCGCCGCTTACGACGCGCGGGCGCGAGCAGGCGCTGACGGCGCGTACGGCGTTTGCGGCGCGTGGCGTGGCCTTTGATCATGTGTATTCCTCGCCGTTGGGCCGGGCGCGGCATACGGCCGAGCTTATCGTTGGCGAGGGCCGTTCCATTGAGCTGGTCGATGACCTGCGTGAGTGGCATTTTGGCTCGCTGGAGGGCACATCAAATCGCGAGATGCCGCCGCAGCCCTGGGGTGATTATCCGGTGGCCTTTGGCGGCGAGTCGGAAGTGCAGCTTCAGTCGCGCATGGTCGCGGCGCTGTCCCGCATCATGGCCAGGCCGCAGCACGACTGCGTGCTGGCGGTTTCCCACGGCTCAGCCTGCCAGGAGTTTCTTGAGTATGTGACTGGCGGGGGAGAGCTACCCGACAACGGTGCCGTGCTTCATTTTGGCTATTGCGACGGGGCGTTTTCGCTCTTGGGTTGGTAACGAACGAAAGGACCCCTATGAATAAAGATCTGTATCTGGTCCGTCATGGACAGACGATATTCAACCTCAAGCGTATCATTCAGGGTTGGAGTGACTCGCCGCTCACGCAGCTGGGATGCGACCAGGCGGCGCGTGCCGGCATGTTCTTGCGTGCGCGCGGCATTGAGCCCGATCATGCCTACACCTCCACACTTCATCGCACCGAGCAGACTATCGCCAACCTGTGGCCGGGCTTGGCGTATGAGCGCCTGGACGGCCTGCGTGAGTGGTTCTTTGGCGACTTTGAGGCCGAGCGCGTGATGCTTATGCCCGAGCGCCCGTGGCGCGATTTCTATTGTCAGTTTGACGGCGAGGGGCAGATGCAGGTGCGCGAGCGCATGGTGGCGACGCTGACCGAGCTTATGCAGCGTCCGGACCATACGTGCGTGCTCGCGGTAAGCCATGGCTCGGCTATCAAGGAGTTTTTGGACCACGTGAGGGGTGCGGCGGCTGACGAGCGCGATCGCGTGCCGGGCAACTGCTCGGTGCTGCATTTCGTGTTTGACGACGAGGCCGGTACGTTTGAGCTGATTGAGATTTTTACGCAGGAGGATTACGCGCGCGAGCTGGGGCTTGAACCACTTGTGGCGGCAGCAGGCCCGCAGCGGGGATAACGCGAGCGTGGCGGCACGGGTCGCCGGCATAACGTCTCGACGCAAAAGGGGCGGAGATGCATGTACCTGCTGCATCTCCGCCCCCTGTTTGTTGAGCTGCCGATTTTTGTGCTGGGCGGTCTGGTCTTGCTAGAACCGCGCGACCTGGTGCGTGAGCAGACCCGTCGGAACCTGCGGCGCGGCGCCGCTGACCTGCGCGGCGGGGAAGAGCACGGCAACGGTAAAGTTGAACGGCTCCTTGCCGGTGTACGTTCCGGCGGCACGGGCCTCATCGGCCAGCAGCTGCGACGCCCCGGTCAGAGCGGCGGCGTAGGCGGGGTCGTCGGCCAGTGCCGGCTCCGGTGCTTGGTCGAGCATGGCGCGGATGGCCCCGACGGCGTCCTCGCGCTTGACCTCCCACGCGCGGTGCGTAATGCCCGCGGGGTCGGTGACGGCGTAGAGTGACGCGCCCTCTTTGGCGGCGCCCAGGATGATATCCATGACGGGCGACGCCTCGTAGGAGAGCGACACGGGGCGCGGCTGCACCTTAAGCTCGGCGATCGCGCGCGCGGCGGCGGCCACGTCGGCGCTGGCATCGCCCTTGTCGCCCGCAAGTACACTCGTCGGGCAGATCGCCACGACACCCGTCACGCGTCCCGGCTCGCCCGAGCATTCGTACACGTAATACGCCGCACCCGGGTCCTTGAGCATCAGACCATCGGCAATGGATACACGCAGAGCATCGTTGCCGCTCAGGATGCTGCCCATTGCAGGCAGCGCCTCGAGCACGCGGTCCTGAGCTGGGCGGATGCAGGGAAACGGAAGTGCTTTCATGGGCGGTCCTAACGCACGAGTCGGTTTGTTCGCGGCTTATTATGCCCCAACTTGGCCGCTCGCGTCCCAGAGCACGTTATCGGCGAGCGCGATGAGCACCTGCTGACGACGAACGATATCGGCATGGGGCACATATTCGTTGGGCTTGTGCGCGAGCGCGAGCGACCCGGGACCGTAGCTCATGCAATTGCGGTTACCTGTCTTGCCGGCAATGACGGCGGTGTCGGTGTAGCCGGTAAAGAAGCCGACGATCGTGTTCGCGTCCGTCACGTCATCCGCGGTACGCTTGAGCGCTGCTAGAAGGGGAGAGTTCGGGTCGCGCTCGATGGCGGGGCGGTCGCCCGTCACGGTGTAGCTGCCATGGCAACCGGGAACGGCGGCTTCGGCGACGGCGATGGCCTGCTCTACCATGCGCGTCGCGGCGGCCGTATCGGTCGGCGGGGTCAGGCGCATATCGATCCAGACCTTGGCATGGTCGGGCACGACATAGGGACGGTAGCCACCTTCGATCTGTCCAAACGTGATGGTCGAAGGCCCCAGCTCATCATGCACGGGCAGCGCCGCGAACGCATGGCGCAGCGCGCAGACGGCCTCGGCCATGGCGGCGACGGCGTCTGCGCCCTTCCAAGGCTGGCTCGCATGTGCCGTGGCGCCGGCCATTTCAATCTCGAACCACGTACGCCCCTTGTGCGCCACCTGGATCTGTCCGTCGGTGGGCTCGGTGTCCAGCACCCATTCGCGCGAACCGACCCAGCCAGCATCGATGGCTGCCTCGGAGCCTCGCATAAAGTCTTCCTCGTCGACCGAGCAGATGAGTGAAAAGCCGCGTCGGGGCAGCTCGCCTTCTGCCGCCACGCGCTCGAGCGTATGGACCAGTGCGGTAATGGCGCAGGCCAGTCCGCCCTTCATATCGCAGGCACCGCGGCCGTAGAGCTTGCCGTCGCGCACGACCGCCCCGAGCGGCGGCGTGTCCGCGTCCCAGCCATCGCCCAGCGTAACGGTATCCATATGGCAGATATAGACGAGCCGTGGCTCGTCGCTCAGTCCCGGCACGGTGACCATAAGGTTGCGGCGCCCGGGGAGTACTTCGAGCTCTGCAATCTGCACGGCATCGAGTACCGGATGGCTCAGCTGCGCCAACTGTTCCTCAACCAACGCTTTGATATAGCGTTCAATCTCGCCCTCATACGCACCTGGGTCGGAACTGTCGATCCGCACGAGCCCTTGCGTAAGCCGCCAAGCAAAATCTGTATCAACCATAGGCACCTCACAGATAGTTAGGTCAACATACAGATTGTATGCCAAGAAGCGGCTCGGTGCATTTAATGGAGGGCTCACAAAAACGGGGACGCCTCTCGTGCGAAAGGCGTCCCCGCGGGCATTCAATGTCAGTGACGGGCAGGCCACATGGGGAACTGCCCGTCAGATCAGCCGGCGCTATTTGATTACGCGCACGCGATACATCGACGGAATCTGCTTGAGCGCCTCGATGGTGCTGCTGTCCAGGTGCTCGTCGGTGTCGAACATGGTGTAGGCGTTCTCGCCAGCGGACTCGTTGGTCATACGCTGCACGTTGGCGTTGTCCTTGGCGAGAATGGCCGTGATCTGGCCGATCATGTTGGGCACGTTGGCGTGCAGGCAGGCGATGCGGCTTGCGGCGCGCGCCTTGCCCATGCTGCAGGCGGGGTAGTTGACGCTATGCGCGATGTTGCCGTTCTCCAGGTAATCCTTGAGCTCGCTGATGGCCATATCGGCGCAGTTGGCCTCGGCCTCGCCAGTGCCGGCGCCCGAGTGCGTGGTGATAAACGTGTTGGGCATCTTGACGGTCTTGGGCGTGGCAAAGTCGCAGCTAAACCAGCTCAGCTTGCCCTTGCGCAGGGCAGCGTCGACGGCGTCCTCGTCAATGATGGTTTCGCGTGCGTAGTTGATGAGCACGGCGTCGGGTGCCAGCAGGTTAATCTGCTCGGTGCTGATCATGCCGATGGTGTCGGCCTTGCTGGGCACGTGCACGGTGAGGTAGTCGCAGCCGCGGCAGAGATCTTCGAGCGTGCCCACGCGCTGCACCTCGCGGCTCAGCACCCACGCGTGCTCGACGGAAATGAACGGGTCGTAGCCGTAAACGTCCATGCCCAGGTCGACGCAGGCGTTGGCGACCTTGGAACCTACGTTGCCCAGACCGATGACGCCGATGCGCTTGCCCTTGAGCTCGCGGCCCACAAAGGCCTTCTTGGCCTTCTCGGCATCGACCTGAATCTCGGGGTCGTCGGCGTTGTCGCGCACCCAGTTCATCGATTGCACCACGCCGCGGCTCGAGAGCACCAGCATGCCTAGGACGAGTTCCTTAACGGCGTTGCTGTTGGCGCCGGGGGAGTTAAAGACGACGACGCCCTTCTTGGCGTACTCCTCGACGGGGATGTTGTTGACGCCGGCGCCACAGCGGGCGATAGCGCGGATGCCCTCGGGCAGCTCGTAGCCGTGCAGGTCGGTCGAGCGCATCAGGATGGCGTCGGCCTCTTCGGCGGTGCTCACAAATTCGTACCCCTCGCCAAACTCGACTTTGCCGTCCTTGGTGATGTCGTCGATGGTCTTAATCTTACGCATGGAAAAACTCCTTAGCAGGTTTGGTTTAAACAGGTGGTTTGAAGTGGCTGGTCGGCCCGCGCGTTGCGGGCTAGTTAGATCGCGGGCTCAAACTACGCTGCGCTTCGAAGTCCTTCATGTACGAGGCCAGTGCCTGCACGTCTTCCATGGTTACGGCGTTGTAGACGCTGGCGCGCATGCCGCCCACCAGGCGATGGCCCTTGACGTTTTGAATCTGATGCTCGGCCGCGCCTGCGACAAAGGCGGCGTCGAGGTCGGCATCGCCGGTGCGGAAGGTGACGTTGGCGATGGAGCGGCTGTCCTCCTGCGTGGTGCCGTGGAACAGCTCGCTGTTCTCGAGCAGGTTGTAGAGCAGGTTGGCCTTGGCCCAGTTGCGCTCGGCCATGGCGGCAAGTCCGCCGGTCTCCTCGACCCACCGGAACACCTTGCCGCACACGTAGATGCCAAAGGTGTTGGGCGTGTTGAGCATGGAGCCCTTGGCGGCCTGGGTCTTAAGGTCCATGTACTGCGGCGTCTGCGCAAAGGCGGGGCCGGCGGCGATGAGGTCGTCGCGCACGATAACCACGGTCACGCCCGCGGCGCCGGCGTTTTTCTGCGCGCCGGCGTAGATGAGCCCGTAGCGCTCAACATCGAGCGGCTGCGACAGAAAGCAGCTCGAGACATCTGCGACCAGCGGTACGTCGCCGCAAGCGGGCAGCTCGTGGTACATGGTGCCAAAGATGGTGTTGTTCTGGCAGATGTAGACGCAGTCGAGCCCGTCGCCTGCGGCCTCGGTGGCAATGCGCGCGTTGATGTCGGCCATGTCGGGGATGCGGTCGAAGTTGGTGTCCTCGGAGCTCGCGAGCAGCACGGCCTCACCGTACTTGGCGGCCTCCTTGTATGCCTTGTTGGCAAAGTTGCCGGTCACGATGTAGCCGGCGCGGCCGCGGCACATGAGGTTCATGGGGATGCCCGCAAACTGCAGCGTGGCGCCGCCCTGCAAAAACAGGACGCGGTAGTTGTCGGGGATGCTTAGCAGGCGACGCAGGGTTGCCTCGGCGTCGTCGATGATCTGCTGGTACATGCTAGATCGATGGCTCATCTCGAGCACGGACATGCCGCAACCGCGGTAGTCCATCATCTCGTCGGCGATCTCGGCGAGCACGCTTGTAGGCAGTGCGGCCGGGCCAGCTGAGAAGTTGTGCACACGTGCCATCTTCTAGTCTCCCTCGTAGTCGTTTGAACGTTCGGGATACTTTAGCACAGTGGAGCGCCAGGCGCGACCGCATCACAACAAAACCCGAGTGCGCCGCTATGATTTACAGGATGGTTACATGGGGGAGGGGTGACCTTACCTGATGGCTCGCATCCGATCTGCCTCTGCCTTCGCTTGTTTCCAGGGGCGCACACGACCGTTGGTGAGGTCATCGTAACCATGAGCGATGGTACGTTGAATGTGATCTTCGCGTTCCTGAATGGTGGTTAGTGCGCGCGTCTGATCAGAAATAGGCTTTACGACGGGCATATGAAACTCCTTACATAGAATCATATGTATAACTCTATGTTGAGTGTAGCGGAGGGTGGCGTTGGGCGTGTGCGTGCCTGCATTCGTAAGCGCGGTTGTCTGGCAAGTGTGATTTGGGGCGACCTCGTTAAAGTTTCTAAGCTGCGAAAATGACCGTTAACCGGATTAAATTTTGTTGCTCAACATTTGACACTCTGGGCGTGGTAACTTTTTTACCAACAGGTATGATTATTGTCATGTGCGCCGCGCCTGCCTGCCGGGTTGCGGCGCACTTATGACAGCCTTTGACACCCTTGGAGCGTGTACTGTGGATGTAACCACAAAAAGCGTTCGGGGGGGGGGTGCTCACCCGCGAGCAATTCCTCCCGCATGAGATGCACATCGTCGCTGCCCTTCGTATGCAGGGCGCAAGCGACGAGCAGGTCATTGTACGCGTAAAGAGCGAGAACCTCTTTCAATATCCCACGGAGCGCATGGTCGCCAACCGCGCAACCGTGTGCCTTCGCCGCCTCGACGCCATGGTGCCCACGGACGCCGTATGCGCCGCGCGCGGCATCGACGCCAATACCGCCGTCGAGGCTGCGTCATCCCTAACCAGCCTCATGGCATCCGGCGCCCCAACGCAGGCGGACCAGGCCATCTTCTACAGTATGATCTGTCGCTACGACATTGTGCGCGAGCTCGTGCTCGTCGAGGTGGGGGAGCGCCTTCAAAACTTTGATTATGCCTTTACGGCGGTTGACCTCAACGCCTTTATGACACGCTTTACCACGGAGTATCCGGACGCGGCCCGCTGGACTGAGGCCACGGTCAAGCGCATCAAGGGCTCGCTCCGCCAGACGCTCCGCCATGCCGGCCTTATCGGCGAGGGCCAGGGCCCGGAGTCCGAGCGCCTGTCACCACTCTTCCTCGATTCCGATGTCGAGCGAGCCTTGGTTCAGCTGGGCGAGCAGTCGCTTATCGCGGCCCTTACCGGCAGGGCGATGATGTAGCGTGGCTCCCGTCAAAAGCGCCGTCGACCCTGTTATCACCCCGGCGACCGATCTCACCACCAATATCGGCATCCATTCCCGCAAGAGCGTCGTGGCGGCGCATGCCCGCTCCGAGCGCGCCTGTCAGGAATTTGAGCGCCGTGCGCAGCTTCTGCGCGAGTGCCTGTGCAGCGAGGACTTTTTGGCCAACAGGGGCATAGGCAATGAGATCGGCTTCCATACTTTTTGCTATGACCCCGCGCTGGAGTTTGAGGCGCGTGCATTATTTGACACCCTTTCACGCGATGCCGAGGCCGACAAGCTTCCGTGCACGCTCAAGGTCGTGAACCTTTACGACGCCGTGCTGGCAATTCTCGAAAAGCGCCGTGTCCTCAATGCTATCCCGCACCAAGAGGAGCGCCGCGGCACCCAGCGCGTACTCGAGGACGTGGCCAAGTTCGCCTCGCCCGAGAAAGTCGCCGCGTACATCCTTGAGCAGACCGAGCCGCACGCGCCTGGAGACGTCGTTCTCCTCACCGGCGCGGGCGAGGTTTTCCCGTTCTTTCGCATGCACACGCTTCTCCATTGCATGCTTGCGGATTTTGATGAGGTGCCTGTGGTCGCCGCCTACCCGGGCAGTTTCAACGGCTCTTCTTTCCAGCTCTTTAACCGTCTGCCGGCCGACAACTACTACCGCGCCATCGATATCTCGTAAGCACGGCTCCCCGCAGGCAAGCCCCTGCCGCCGGTAACAACCCTTTGCCATAACGTTCCCAAACCCAAAGGAGCACCCATGGACAACACGATCATTCGCGACCTCTTTGCAAAAGACATCAACCGCTCCATCAACGGCGTGGTCAAGGTCCAGGATTCAAAAGATGGGTCCATCCGCCAGGAGCTTGACGAGTACGTGGTGACGCGCGAGTTGCAGAGGCACTTTGCCACGTTCTTCAAGGCCTACGGCGATGCCATCGATGCGCGCACCGACAAGATCGGCGTGTGGATCAGTGGTTTCTTCGGTTCCGGTAAATCGCACTTCCTCAAGATGCTGAGCTACCTGCTCGAGAATCGCCAGATCGGCGGCAAGAGCGCCATCCGCTACTTTGACGGCAAGATCGTCGACCCCATGGTCGCGGCTGCCATGGAGCGCGCCTGCTCGGTGCCCACGCAGGCCATCCTCTTTAACATCGATAGCAAGGCGGGCCAGTGGAAGCAGGGCGATACGGCTCCCACGGCGCTGCTTCGCGGCTTTGAGCGCATGTTCTACGAGGCGCGCGGCTTCTACGGCGAGGACCTCAAGCTTGCAAAGCTCGAGGACTACATCGATTCCCTGGGCAAGACCCAGGAGTTCCGCGAGGCCTTTGAGCGCGTCAACGGCGAGTCCTGGCTCCAGGCCCGCGACACCTACAGCTACTTTGAGGACGACGTCGTCGAGGTGCTGCAGAGCGTGCTCGGCATGAGCGAAAAGGCCGCATGGAACTGGCTCGAGGGTTCTGAGGACGAGGTTTTGGCCCCCGATGTCTTTGCCAAAAAGGTCAAGGATTACGTGGACGCTCAGGCAGCGGCCCACGGTGGCAACTTCCGTTTGCTCTTTATGGTCGACGAGGTGGGTCAGTTTATTACAAACGACCAGGACCCAAGCCTTATGCTGAGCCTTCAGACCATCGTCGAGGAGCTGGGTGCCGCCTGCGGTGGCCGCGTGTGGGTGATGGTTACGAGCCAGGAGGCCATCGACAACCTGAGCCTGCCCGTGGGCAACGACTTTTCAAAGATCCAGGGCCGTTTCAATACCCGCCTTTCGCTCTCCAGCTCCAGCGTGGACGAGGTCATCCAGCGCCGTGTGCTCGAGAAGACCGCGCCGGCGGCCGATATGCTTGCACGGGTCTACGAGCAAGACACCGCCGTGCTCAAAAACAACTTTACCTTTGAGGGTGGCTCTCGCTCCGACCTTGCCGGCTACGCCAACTCCAAGGATTTTGTGGCCAGCTACCCGTTTGTGGGCTATCAGTTTAAGCTCCTGCCCGACGTGATGACCGAGGTGCGCAAACACGGTGTCAAGGCTAAACACATGTCCACAGGCGAGCGCTCCATGCTGAGCGCGTTCCAGGAGAACGCTCAGGCCATCCAGCATGACCAGACCGGTGCACTCGTGCCGTTCTGGCGCTTCTTCAACACTATCTCCAAAGACCTTGAGCACGGCATCATCCAGGTGGTCGATCGCGCGGTCCGCGCGGCCGAGGACGCAAAGGGCCTTGAACCCTACGACGTTCAGGTGCTCAAGCTCCTGTACCTGATTCGTTACATCGGCTACGTCAAGGCCACGGTCGAGAACATCTCCATCTTCATGATAGACGGCCTCGACGTGGACAAGCGCGCCCTCAAGGACCGCGTCAAGGAGTCCCTTGCCCGTCTGGAGCGCGAGAACTACGTGGCGCGCCAGGGCGATACCTATAGCTTCCTCACCGACGAGGAGCAGGAGATAGCGCAGGAGATCGCACACACCCCGATCGATAACGCGCAGGTGATCGAGTCTATCAAAAAGCGTCTGTTCGACAGCATCTATACCGCGCGCAAACTCAACCGCGGGGCCAACGACTTTCCGTTTGACCGCTATGTGGACGGCTCAATCCACGGTACCAGCATGGGCGGCATGGAGCTTTACGTGGCGACTATGGCGAGCGACCTGGGCCGTGCGGACGATACCGAGCTGGTCTTGGCTTCTTCGGGCAAAGCCATCGTGGTCTTGAGCGACGAGGCGGATTATTGGGAGACGCTCGTCAACGCTGCCAAGATCCGTAAGTACGCCAAGACGCGAAATCTCCAGGAGCTTCAGCCGAGTACGCGCCAGATCGTCGAGTCCAAGATGCGCGAGGCGGCCTATAACGAGAAGGAGGCCGATACCCTTTTGAGCGAGGCTGTGCTCCACGCACGTTGCGCAGTCGACAGCCGCATGGTTGAGGTCCGCGCGGCCAAGCCCGCCCAGGTCTTTGAGCAGGTGCTGGCGCAACTGTGCGACGTGGTCTTTGAAAAGGCCGACTATATCGGCGCGCCGGTCACGAGCGATTCCGATATTCGCTCCACGCTGGCGGGCAACGTTCAAGTGGGGCTCGCTGGCATGGATGCAGGTAACGCGCGTGCGCTCAAAGAGGTCGAGGACTACCTCAAAGTTCAGCACCAGCGCCACCTGGATACCGCTATGGGCGATATCCAGCGCCAGTACCAGCAAAGGCCCTTTGGCTGGCGCGAGGTCGACATCGCAAATGTGGTGGCGCAGCTTGTGGTGGAGCAGCGCGCACAGGTGCTGTTTGGCGGTCAGACGGTTCAAGCTAACGACAGCCGCATGGTGGCACTCCTTCGCAAGGATGCCGATAAGGCCCAGGTGCGCTTGCGCATGCGCATGAGCGACCGGTTGCTGCGCGCCACGGGCGAGCTCATGCGTGACCTGTTTGATCTCAAGACCGTGCCCTCCAACGAGGATAAGCTCGTGGCCGAGCTCAAGGAGCGCCTTGAGGACTTGCGCGAGGCGTGTCTCGCCATAGCACGCGACTACTACACGGGCATCAAGCCGGCCTACCCGTATCCCGGCGAGAACGAGTGCGAGAGGATGCGCTCGGAGGTCGCCGACGTCCTTAAGGACCAGAGTGAGTCCGAGGCGTTTTTGACTACGTTTACCAAGCATGAGGACCGCTTGCTCGATGCCAAGGAAGACTTTGACAAGGTGGTTGAGTTCTTCGAGTCCAACCAACGAACAGCGTTTGACCACGCCAAGGATTTCTTGAGCCGCACCGAGGGTATCGAGTATGCCTCCGATGACATTCCCAGCGCGGTTGAGAACGTGGCAAAGGTTCGCGAGATCCTCAAAGATCCCAAGCCCTACGGCCGCATTAAAGACCTGCAGCCGCTTATGAATCCCGTCGAGGACGACATGAAAAAGCTGCTGGGTATCCGCCGCAATGAGTTTTTGTGCCGCATCGAGAGCGATCTGCAAGACCTGCAGGCGCAGGCTGAGAGCCAAAAGGGCTTTGTCAATCAAGCCAAGGATGCCATAGCGGATGCCGGTGCCAAATACGAGTCGTTCAAAAACCGTGCCCACAGTGCTCAAAGCCTCAACGAGCTGAGCGTTGCTGCGACTAACTGGGGCGACTGGCTCAGCGCGGCAGCCAACGAGATGTACGACGCCGTGGATGCGGCCCGCATGCGTATGGACAACGAGCGCCGCACCACCGAGGTCACGAGTACGGGTGAGGTGGTCAAGAAGATCTCCAACAAGGCCGTTGCGTCGTCAGCGCCCACGCCTGCACCCGTGCCCCAGCGCAAGATCAAGACTGTGCGCCGCGCCGATCTGGCCAAGCCGAGTCGTCTCTTGTCCGCAGGGGACGTGGAGCGCTACGTGGACGACCTGCGCTCCCGCCTTATGCAGGCGCTCGCTGCAAACGACGAGATCCGTATCAACTAACCCGCGGAGCCGCCGGTGCCAAAGCGCGCACCGGTGGCTTATGGCGTTTAGAAAGGCTCATCAACCATGAACGATTCTGCTCTTAAGAGCTTCTGCACTTGGGCCCGCACGGAGCTCATCAAAGGCGTGGAGGCGCAGATGGTGCGCTACGGCATCACCGAACCTGCACCTGCGCCCGCTGGGTCCGAGACCGTCAACGGCCTGCCCCTAAGTCCGGATGAGATTGAGCAACGCGACGAACTGCTGCGCATGCAGGCAGAGGTGGGTCACGAGGCGCTGCGCGACCGTGCGGCCTACACCTGGTTCAACCGCATCGTGGCCATTCGCTTCATGGATGCATGCGGATGGCTTCCCAGCCGTATGCGCATGCTAAGTCGTGCGGACGGCAGCCATGGCAGCGAGGCCGTGGAGAACGCACTGGACGTGGAAATAACGACGGCCGATACCGATCGCATAGCCGAGCTCAAGATGGCGGGCTTGGATGAACCGTTGTGGCGCTACCTGTTTGTTGCTCAGTGCGAGGAGCTTGCCGATTGCCTGCCGGGCGTCTTTGAACGCGTGGGCGGAGCCATGGAGCTGCTGTTGCCCCAGGGCCTCATGATGGCTGACAGTGTGGTGGGCAAACTCAATGCCGTCCTCACTGACGAGGACTGGCGCGAGGGCGTGACCGTTCTGGGCTGGATGTATCAGTACTACAATGCCGACGTTAAAGACGAGTTCTTCAAGTCCAAGCGTAAGGCAGCGGCGGCGGACATCGCGCCCGCCACGCAGCTCTTCACCCCCGAGTGGATTGTGCGCTATATGGTCGAGAACTCACTCGGCCGTCTGTGGATGCTCAACAATCCGGGGAGTTCGCTACGCGAGCGCATGGAGTATTACATCGAGCCCGATGCTGAGCACGAGGACTTCATTCGCATTTCGAGTCCCGAGGAGATAACCCTCTGCGACCCCGCATGCGGCTCGGGCCATATCTTGGTCTATGCGTTTGAGCTGCTCTTCCATATGTACGAGGAGCGCGGCTATCGTGAGCGCGAGATTCCCGAGCTCATTCTTACTAAAAACCTTGCAGGCATGGAAATCGATTCCCGCGCGGCACAGATCGCGGAGCTGGCGCTTGCCATGTGCGCCCGCGAGCACGACCGTCGCTTCTTTAGGCGTGGCGTTCGCGCCGACGTTACCGTGCTCTCGAGCATCCCGCTAGGGGAGGACGAGCTGCCGGGTAACAAGAAGCTCGCCGAGGAGCTGAGTCATTTGGGCGAGATCGGTTCGCTGCTCAATCCCTCAGAGGACGAGATTGACGAGCTCAAGGCTGCCGCCGCGAGTTGTTCCGATGACCTTTTTGCCGCTACGGCCAAAACTAAGCTCGAAAGCGCTGCCGCCATCTGCGAGAAGCTGTCCCGTCGTTTTACCTGCACCGTTGCGAATCCTCCGTATATGGGCAGCAGCAGCTTTAATCCATTCATGAGCAAGTGGGTCAAGAAGAACTACCCCGACGTGAAGAGCGACCTCTGCACGTGCTTTATCGAGCGCGGTTTTAACCTTGTCGAGGATAAGGGCTACGCCGCAATGGTTACCATGCAGAGTTGGATGTTCCTGGGCAGCTTTGAGAAGATGCGCGCCAAGGTTATCGACAACAAGACAATCGTTTCCATGGCCCATCTGGGACCTCGTGCGTTCGATGCCATCGGTGGTGAGGTCGTCAATGTGACTGCCGATGTCATCTACAACGGCCGCGCGGCATGCGAGGGTGCCTATGTTCGCCTCGTCGACATCAACGGCAGCGAGGCGAAGCGTCTCAAGTTGCTCGAGGCGATCCGAAACCCCGACTGCGGCTGGTTCTATCGCCGCGACGCCGACACCTTCAAGCAAATCCCCGGCACCCCCATAGCCTACTGGGCCAGTGACGCTCTTCTGGATGCGTTTGGAAACGCAAAACAGCTCAGTGAGTATGGCAAGCCGCGCCAAGGGCTTGCTACTGGCGAGAACGCTCGTTTCGTTCGCGAGTGGTGGGAAGTCGATGATTGCAAGAGCGTCTATTCCTGTGAATCTATTCAAGAGTCGATTGAAAGCGCTTGCAAGTGGTTCCCCTACAACAAGGGCGGCGATTTCCGCAAATGGTACGGAAATAATAGCTCAGTTGTTAACTGGGAGAATGACGGACAGGAGATCCGTAATTACAAAGACCAGAATGGTAGATTGCTTTCTAGGCCACAGAATACAAACTGCTTCTTTAGCCCATCGATTACCTGGTCGAAGATTTCAAGCGGGTCCATTGCGTTTCGTTTTAAGCCTGCTGGGCATATCTTTGATGTGGCGGGCACGAGCGTTTTTAGCGACGAGGAGTCACTCAAGTATCTCCAGGGAGCTTGTAACAGCTCCGTGATCATGCGTGTCGCAAGCATGCTCTCGCCGACGCTTAATTTCGAGGTAGGCCAAATCGCAACCTACCCGATCATTCAGAACGAGGAACAGGAGCCGTTGGTCAACGACATGGTCGACTCGTGCCGCGAACTATCAAAAACCGATTGGGATTCGTTTGAAACCTCTTGGGATTTCAAACATAACCCTTTGGTGTAGGTGCTGGTTATGGACAAAGCCTGTATATCTTCATTTCATATGTCTCTGCATGAATCTAGCTATTGGACTCCGGATGAGATTTCTTCTATTTGGGATTTCTTTGTGACTAAATCTGTAGCCAACTCTGCTTCTCAAAGAAGAACCGCCTCTGATTATGGATTGAAACAATTGCCATTCGATACTCTTCTTGAGTATGAAGGGGTGCCTTCCGGGAAGCGTGAATTACTTATGGCTGATAATCTTGGAGATGTGATTGAGGAATATGGATTTAAAACAACTGTAAATCAAAAGTCGGCTGATGGAGTTAAACAAGAGATTGAAGCTCCGATTGATATCGTTAGTCCGAGGGTCCTCTGTATTCAACCTTATACAATCTCTGGTCGCAAGGGTCCCGAACCTAAAGACTCAGGTAAAGGAATGACTTTACTAACTCATATCCGCAATTCACTTGCACATGGGTGTACGTATTACTTCCCTAATGGAATGATGCTTCTCGAGGATAAAGCTGGTGGTTCAAGTGGAAAAACGACTGCCATGATGCTTCTGCCTCAAAAGGCGTTTACCGACTGGATAAAGGCGATTGATATTGACGCTCGTTTTTATTTTAAGGACGCTGGCAGAGGCGAATTTGAAAAGCTCATTCATAGAAAGAGCAACAAACACTAGGGAATTAATAAACGACGCGCTTTAATCCGTAAAGAATTTAAATCTGTTAATTGTTTAGCTGGCTAGTGCAAATTTTAAATTTGCATAGCCGCACTTTTCAACAAAGAAAGGGCGGTCTGTCATGGCCACTTTACTTCAAGATAAATACGAGGCTCGTAAGGCCGAGGTCAATGCTCGCTTCGAGCAGCTTCGCACTAACGAGGAAGAGCTCAACCGAATCTTTGCCAAGATCTACAACATGGAGGGTGAGGTGCCCATCGAGGTCGAGGATAAGTTCGTTTCGGTGGCGCGCATCTTCGATACCGCAGATGAGATTCCCGAGAGCTATAAAGGCAACAAATACGTGCGTACCAAGCGCGACGAGATCACCTCGCTCATAAGCTATGCCGTGGGGTGCATGTTTGGTCGCTATTCGCTGGATGTGGACGGACTGGTCCTGGCCGATCAGGGCGCCACGGTCGACGACTATCTGTCAAAGATGTCTGATCCCGCGCACGTTACCTTTATGCCCGATAGCGATAACGTGCTGCCCATCACCGACGATGAGTACTTTGACGACGACATCGTACGCTACTTTATCGACTTTGTGCGTACCGTGTACGGCGAGGAGACGCTCGAGCAGAACCTGGCCTTTATTTCCGAGGTGCTCGGCGGCAAGGGCACCTCGCGTGAGGTAATCCGCACCTACTTTTTGAAGGACTTCTTTAAGGACCACTGCCAGACCTATAAGAAGCGTCCCATCTACTGGCTGTTCGACAGTGGAAAAAAGAACGGCTTCAAGTGCCTTGTTTACATGCATCGCTATCAGCCCGACCTGTTGGCTCGCATCCGCACCGACTATGTGCATGAGCAGCAGGAGCGCTATCGCTCGCAGATCGGCTATGCCAACGATGCCCTTGCCAGTGCCGAGCGCGGCGAGCGCGTGCGCTTGGATAAGCGCGTCAAAAAGCTCAACGACCAGCTCAAAGAGACCATTGGCTACGAGGAGAAGCTGCATCACTTGGCAGACCAGATGATTAAGATCGACCTGGATGACGGCGTCAAGGTCAACTACGCCAAGTTTCAGGATGTGCTGGCAAAGATCAAGTAACTGCAGATACGGTAAGGATATTCATGCCCAAGATCGATGTAGAAGAACAGCTCAAACTGCGGTTTTTGCAACCGTTGCCCGCATGTATGCCCCGCCGTGTGGTGGTTTGGCACGATGCGGACGGCGAGTTTGCCCCTGAGTTTGAGCGATTGGCCGCCGAGGGTTTCGACGGCGCGGGGGCCGATGCTGGCGTTATGCCCGCTCACGGTGACTTTGAGCGCCCGGTGCGGTTTGTTGAGGCCTGCGAGGGCCGCATGTTTGCCGTTAAGAAGCTTGTCAACCGCGATGACCTTGCGAGCGATATCTTGCTGTATCGCCGTTGCCCGCGCGGCAGGCTTGAGGGCGATTGGCTTGCCGATGTCGAGCTGTATGCCGATCGGTTCCAGGCTGACTATCTTTCGCTTTTGGCCGATCAGCTTGGTATCGAGAACATCGATGCCGTGCGCGAGAGTCTGCGCGACCACAAGGCGTTCTTTGATGCCAAGACCCGCTGCGCTAAGTTTGCCGCGTGTGTTCCGAATGCCTCGGGCGCATCCGATATCGAACTCGGCATCCTTACGGTGATTTTTGGCGGTAAAGAGCTTGGTGACGCGCGCCCCGCGTTTGTGCTGCGTGGCTGTATGACCATGCTGCTGCACGAGGGTCCCGAGGCGCTGGCCGAGTTGATGGACAAGTACTGCGTGCGCGATGTGCTCTCTGCCTTTATGCTTCGCTGCTATGGGTTTGAAGGACCGCTGTATGAGCGCGACTCATTGCTTATGCTTTCATCCCATGTGCTCCTTACGGCGGCGTCTACCGCGCTTCCCGAGGGGGCGCTCAAGGGACTCGAAAGCTATGTGGCTCCCGCCTACGGCCCCTATTGCCTTGAGGCGGTGCGCACGTGGGACCAGGCCGCCGATACCCAGGCATCGAGCGAGGACCTATTTGAGATTTGCCGTTTAGTCGAGGACGCCCGCGGGCTCTTTGCGCGGTTTGAGGCCCTGCCGATCGATGCGCTTGCCTCGCTTGATGTGTTCCCGTGCGTCAATGAGGCCGTGCTCTCGCAGCTGTTCTGCTCGTTTGCCCAGGGTGCGGACCGCGTTGAGGACGCACACGCCTTTGTGGCGCGTCGCTGCGACCTAAGCTGGTACCGCCGTGTCGAGAGCTACTTTGGCTTGCTTGCCGCTGTGGCCGATATGTGCGCATTTAGGCAGGCACATGCGGGCGGGTTCCATCTGGCGCAACCCCAGCAGGTGTGGGATGCCTATACGTCCGATTGGTATTCCATAGATGCTGCCTATCGCCATATGTGCACCGCGTATTTGCGGGCGCGCTCTATCGAGTGCGATGTGCTCGAGGAGCCTGCCCGAGCCGTGGTGGACTGGGCGGAGAATCTCTACAGCAACTGGTTTTTGGCCGATGCCAATGCCTGCTGGGCATCCGCTGCGCAAGGGGAGTGGGCCGATTGCGGCTACATCGATGGCCCTGCACGACAGGATGAATTCTACTGGCATGTGCTGCCCACCTTTGTGGGGTCTGCCAAAACGACGGTCGTTATCGTAAGCGACGCGCTGCGCTATGAGGTGGCCCGTGACGTCGCGGCGCTTCTCGAGCGCGAGCGCGGCGGTAACGTCAAGGTTTCTAGCATGCAGGCGGTCTTTCCCTCCATCACCGAGGTGGGCATGCCCGCGCTGCTGCCGCACCAAGCGCTTGAATTTGCAACGGATGGCTCGTTTGTGTTGGCTGACGGCATGCCCACTGCGACGACTCCGCAGCGCGAGGCCGTACTTACCCACGTTGAGCCCACGGCCCGCGCTTTGCGCTCGAGCGCATACCTCAACATGGTTGGAACCGAGCGCAAAGCGCTGCTCAAAGACTCCAGGCTCGTTTATCTCTACCACAACAAGATCGATGCCACGGGCGAGAAGGCAGCTACGCAGGATGACGTTTTCGATGCCTGCGCGGACACCGTGGAGGAACTTGCCGCGTTGGCGCGCCGCGTGTGCACCGACGCCCCGGGCGCGCGTGTTGTTATGACGGCGGATCACGGCTTCATCTACACGCGTCGTGAGCTCAACGAGTGCCAGATGCTCGGCAAGTCAGACCTTCCCTTCCTTGACGCTCCTGTCATGCACGGCAAGCGTCATCTGGTGGTGCCCAACGAGGCCGTGGCTAAGCTTTCGGAAGAGGCATGCGGGGTGTTTGTTAATGTTGGCATGGGACGTTTAGGTGCCGGTTTTGAGGGATTTGCCCCGCGCGAGAACGTGCACTTCAAGCGTCCCGGCGGCACTAACAACTACGTCCACGGCGGCATGAGCCTGCAGGAGCTCTGCGTGCCCGTTATCGGATTTTGGCGTGCGCGCTCGGGTTCCAAGGACTTTGTCGATACGCGCGTGGCGACGCTGCGCGTGCTAAGCGAGGGACGCCGAGTGACCAACTCGCTGTTCTCGGTCAACTTGATCCAGGAAGAACCCGCCCAAGGCAAGGTCTTGCCGTGCGAGTATGAGCTGGTGTTTACCGACGCAAGCGGCAACGAGGTGAGCGATACAGTCAAGGCGCATGCCAACAAGACTTCTGCTAACTCGCAGGAGCGCGTGGTGCATGCCAAGTTTGCGCTGCGTGCAGCGGATGGATTCTCGGCCAAGGGTCCGTACTATCTGGTCTGCCGCGAGCGCGAAACGGGCAAGATCGTTTGGCGCGAGACGTACACCATCGCTGTTTCGTTTGCCCCTGTTGCTGACTTTGGTTTTTAGGAGTGTGCCCTATGTTTGATAGCCATGACGACGATCTGTGGGAAGTTCCCTCGATTGATGTGGGCGCGCCCGTGGAGGCTGCGGCGCCTGTGGAGGCGCCGGCGGCTGAGGTTGTTGCGGCTGCCCCGGAGTCGGTGGCTGCTGCGGCTGTTGAGGCTGCGGTGCCCGCCGAGGCTGCGGTAAACGCCGAGGACGAATCCTCGACCGATGGCTATGACCAGGCTGAGGCCGAGGCCCCCGAGGACGACGGCTACGACATGGATGGGTTGGACGGCAAGCTGCTCGAGCACTTTGCTGGCAAGATCGTGCGCAAAGACCTGACGGCCCTTATGAAGCGCGGCGCCAACGTGCCCACCTTTGTACTGGAGTATCTGCTGGGCATGTACTGCTCGACCGACGACGAGGATGCCGTGGCAGAGGGTTTGGAGCGCATCCGCAGGATCCTCACCGATAACTACGTGCGCCCCGATGAGTCCGAGCGCATTAAGTCCAAGATTCGCGAGCTGGGTCGTTTTACCATCATCGACAAGGTGACGGCCAAGCTCGACGAGTACAAAGATATCTACGTGGCGTCGTTTGCCAATCTGACTATTGAGCCGTTTGTAATGCCGGCCGAGTACGTGCGCGACTATTCCAAGATTCTGCAGGGTGGCATTTGGTGCATTATGAGCATCGAGTACCGTCATCCCGTGGATGAGGAAGACGAGTTTGGCATGGAGGTCTTTGGCGACGATGCGCCGCGCCGCTCTAAGGCCAAGCGCAAAAAGCGCGGACCCGAGGACTCTCCGTTTAGCGTGGCGTCGCTCACGCCCATCCAGATGCCCAATCTGGACCTGGATGCCATGATCGACGAGCGCCAGTACTTTACGCGCGACGAGTGGCTCAATATGCTGCTGCGCTCGGCTGGCTACGAACCCAGCGAGCTTTCCGAGAAAGAGCGCCTGCACTTTATCGAGCGCATGGTGCCGCTTATCGAGCGCAACTACAACCTATGCGAGCTGGGTCCCCGTGGTACCGGCAAGAGCCATATCTACAAAGAGGTTTCGCCCTACGCCATCTTGCTTTCGGGCGGTCAGACCACCACGGCCAACCTGTTCGGCCGCATGAACTCCATGCGCGCCGATCGCGTGGGCTTGGTGGGCCATTGGGACTGCGTGACGTTTGACGAGGTCGCCGGCATGCGCTTTAAGGACACCAACGCCGTGCAGATCATGAAGGACTATATGGCGAGCGGCAGCTACGCGCGCGGCCGCGACCAGATTAACGCCGATGCCTCCATGGTCTTTGAGGGCAACATCAACGACACCGTGCAAAACGTTCTTAAGACCACTCACCTGTTTGATCCGTTCCCGCCGGAGTTTAACAACGATTCGGCCTTCTTCGACCGTATCCACTATTACCTGCCGGGCTGGGAGATTCCCAAGATGCGCTCGAGCCTGCTGACCGGGCATTATGGCCTGATCACCGACTGCCTGTCGGAGTTTTGCAAAGAGATGCGCCGCAAGGACTTTACGCACCATATCGACCGTTACTTCCGCTTTAACAGCGACTTTAACAAACGTGACGAAATCGCCGTGCGCAAGACCTTTAGCGGCCTTGCAAAGCTGCTGTTCCCCGACGAGGCCATGGACAAGGACGATGTGCGCTGGCTGCTGGATTACGCCATCGAGGGCCGTCGCCGCGTAAAGGAGCAGCTCAAGATTATGGCGGGCGTTGAGTTTATCGACGTCAACCTGGGCTATATGGATGCCGACAACCCGCAGGACGTGCACGTGGTGCGCGTGCCCGAGCAGAGCGAGGACACGCTGATTCCCGACGGGCCGCTGCTGTCCGGTCACGTGTTTGGCGTGGGCAGGTCGCAGGGCGGCGAGGTTGCCGTGTACAAGCTGGAGAATAAGGCCGTTGCCGGCGAGTGCAAGTTTAAGCACGAGGGCGTGGCCTTTAACAAGCCGGTGCGCGATACGCTGGAAGCCGCGTTCGACAACTTTGTGAACCTGGCGAACCGCGTGGCGCCGGGCATGCACATTGGCTCTAAGGATTATTTGCTGTTCTACAACGACCTGCAGAGCAAGGGCCTGTCCGAAGAAGTTTCGCTCGCCGAGTTTGTGGGCCTGTGCTCCGCGGCATGCAACCGCCCGGTGATGCCCGCGTTGGCGATTCCGGGAATCTTGCGCATGTCGGGCTCTATGGACGAGATCCGCGGGCTCGAGGACATTATGCGCGTGGCCAAAAACGCCGGCGCCAAGCGTGTGATTTTGCCGCTGAGCGCCATTGCAGGTTTGCAGAGTGTTTCGTCCGAGATTATCTCGGGCCTAAGCCCGGTGTTCTACATGGATGGCGATCCCGTCGACGCCGCGAAAAAGGCTCTGGATCTGTAGGAATGCGGGCTCGCCGGGCGTCCGGTGTTCGGGCGCCCCGCGAGCATGTTGGCGTGTTCGAGTAGGGAGGCCTTGCCATGGCGGACGAGCGTTCTGTTGGCGAGTTGCTCGACGAGCTGTTTGGCTTTGAATCGGTAGCCAAGCGTCAGACGGCGCTTGAGCAGTACGATCGCGGGGAGCTGGTGCGCAAGGCGCGCTCCCGCGAGCTGCTGGGCGTGCTTAGGGACGTCGAGACTGCCGAGCGCGCTGCGCGCGAGTCTGCCGTACGGGCTGTTGACGGGTATGTCCGTCGTGTTGAGGGCGCTGCGCTTGCACGCGCTCGCAAGCAGGCGGGCATTGTTGGTCCGCTGCAGATGGAGCGGCGCTATGCTGCCTTTTTGCGTATGGAGGATAAGGCCGAGCTGCTGGCCCGTTTGGAGCAGACGCTTGTGTTTATCGAGGTAAAGCTGCGCGCCAATACGGCGGACAGGGTTCGTGCGGCGTACGATGCCGCGGGGGCTTTAGTGTTGCAGGGCGCGGCGCGTTTGAGTGACGTGCGCGTTGCCGAGGCCGTGCCTCTGGATGCCGATCTGCTGTGTACCCAGCTGGAGCAGATGCGCTGTGCCGCCGACGCGACGGACCTTGCGGGTATGATCACAGCGACGTTTGAGTCCGAGCTGAGTGTAACGGGGTCGCAGGGCGCCGGCGGGTCTGCGAGCGATGTTGCTGGCGATGTTGCTGGTGACGTGGCGTTGGAGCGTGAACTTACCAACGTGCGCGGCGCTGCGCAGCGAGCGCACTTGGCGGCGCAGGCGTATCGGGCCGAGCGCGCCGCCCGCATTGCGGGGAGCACGGTTGATCCGGTATCGTTGCCCGAGTCTGCGTGCGTTGCGTGCGAGACGGCGTGTGATGCCGGGGAGCTTTCCGAGTTGCTCACTCAGGTTAAGAAGTCGTTTGAGACCTACCGTCGCGTTGTTGCCGACGGCGGGTTGTTCTGTGCGTTTGGCTCTGGCTCACCGCATGGGATTTGCCGGGGCTCGAGCTATTTAGACTACGATTCACGGCTTGACGAAGACGTGCTGGTGAGCGAGTACGATGGCGCTACCAGGCACGATGTTCGGCGTGAGGTCGCGATTCCTGAGCTTGTGGATGAGGCTTCGGCCGAGGGCGGCGACTCGCTCAAGGTTGCCGTGGCGCGCATGCGCGAGTTTAACGGGCGTCGCTACGATGGTGTGCTGGATGAGGATCCTACGCGCCATGTAAATGCGTTTTGGTATGGACTCAAAAAGCTCAGCCAGTATTGCGAGGCCGCCGTGCGTGTTGATGAGCGTGCTTGAGATTGCTTTATCGATAAGGTGCAGTTCGCCTACGATGAGCCCGTGGGGCGCTTGGCCATGCAGATGGACGACAAGCAGGTGGCGGCTTTTGTTGCTGCTGTGGATGTGCTTGGCGCTGGTGAGTAGGGTCCTGGTCTGGTAGGAGGTTTCATCATGAAGGTCGACGTTGATGTAGACCAGCTGCGCGAGAGTCTGCTCGACCGCGCTGGGAGCGCGGCGGGCGTGGGCTTTCCGGCTGCCATGCTCGACGTGATGGATATCGAGGACGAGTCGCCCCAAGAGCTCCTAGCCCGAGCCGAACGCGAAGGCCTCGACCTCCGCGACTTTGCCCTCGACGACGATTGCGGAGCGTCTGACGACTGGTAACCCCGGGTCAGTTCATCCTTTTCTTCCTGAGATATAAGAGAAATCCCTTTTTGAACGTCCTTCGGGTTCCAAAAAATAGTCGATCAGTCTTTGTATCTTCCTTGCTGTCAAACTTGATAGCCGTTAGCTCGATCGTACAGATGTAGTCAGCAACTTGGAATAGCCGGTAGGCTCGTGGTGTGGCTTCTCGGTATACGATGACATCCCTTGCTAGAACGTACTCAAGCGCAGAATGAATGACCTCCGTTACAATCGGTTGGCCGTTGTCGTAGTAAATCTTAACGGTGTCGTATCGCTGGAAGAATTCCAGATGGTCGAAAAGTTCAACTGTGAGGTCTCGCCTCATTCTCTCCGCGAGACCGTTTTGATTGCCGGCGAATTCGCTCATTCGGTATTGCAGACAGAGATAGCGTATGGGGAGATGCTGAATGAACGCGCGAAATGCGCTCAACATGTGCCTTCGCTGCTCCTTGGGAAGATCTTTGTAGTCGCCGTTTCCATTCAGTAGGGGTCCTGCATGAAAAGGCGTATTGGGAAGCGAGGACTGCGACAGGGCGCGCTCGTAGCGGTCAATGCGTTCAACGATTGCATCGTTTTGATCGTGAAAAACGAGGGTGACGAGGTAGTAGTTGGAGACGCCTCCGAGGTCGCCAGATTCGTCAACAAAGACGGAGAGTTCGCTCATGATGGGCCTCCATTTTTGCAAAAAAATGCCGGGGGTAAGACCCCGGCTCTTGGAGGCCCCTCTTTTGGAGGGAACCGTATTCTTTATACCATGAGATAAGGGGTGCTTTCAAGTAATATTATAATAAGCAAACATATGTTCGTCAGACTACCTGCGAAAAGTCCTTAGCCGTCCAGAGGTGGGTAGAGCGGCTCGTAAATTGCTGACGCAATGGCGCCGGCGGTTTCCAGAGAACTGTTTAGTCTTGACTCACATAAAAAAATGCCGGGGGACATCCCCCGGCTCTTGGAGGTCCCTTTATTCGAGGGTATCGATTTCTTTATAGCATGAGATCGGACGGCTTTCAAATGGCGCCATGTGGATGGGATGGCGCGCCTGATAAAGCCCTCAATGAATGGCATCTAACTAGCGTTCGTGATATAAAGAAGTCGGTCATCTCAAAAGAGAGGGCTTCCAAGTGCCGGGGACGTTTTCCCCGGCTTTTTTCATTTCGGTGTCAATTCAAATGTTTTTCAACCCATCCCCTCAATAACTTGCGGTGAAATAGGGACTGAAATGGCTGTTCAGAGGCCTATTCAGTTCCTATTTCACCGCAAGTTATGGGTGGGGATGGCTACGACGCCAGCGTGGCAATGACGGCTTCGTCGCCGGCGTATATGAGGGTGTTGCCGTCGGGGATGATCGTTTGGCCGTCGCGCTTGAGCATTACCACGATAAACGGGTGCTTGCCCTGCGGCACGTCGCGCAGGCGCTGACCGGCCAGACGTCCATGGGGCGTTACGGTGACCTCGCGTAGCGTAACCTCGGCACGCTCTTCAAACGTTGGTGCGGCCATCACCAGAAGGTCGCCTTCCTCGATCACGGTATCCCCGTTGGGCAGCACCGGATGCGCGCCGTCGCGCAGTACCAGGACGACGAGCATGTTCGTAGCGCTGCCAATATCCGCGAGTGAGCGCCCCACAAACGGATGTCCAGCGCCCACCTTGAGTTTGACAAACGACATGCCGTCCTCGTCGCGGTAATCGTTAAAGGTGCGGCGTACGTCGCCGGCTGCATCTATCATGTCGAGCTTCTTCGCCACTGCTGGCAGCAGCGAGCCCTGCACCACAATGCTCGACACGGCAATCACAAAGACCAGGTCAAACAGGTCGTGCCCACCGGGAACACCGGCCACCACGGCAAAGAGGCTAAAGACGACCGAAGCCGCGCCACGCAGGCCCGCCCAGCTTACGAGCGCCACCTGGCGAGGATTCGTCTTAAAGGGCGCCAACAGCAGACCGACGGCGATGGGGCGGCTCACGAAGAGCATAAACGCCATGAGTGCCAGGCCCGGCAGCAGCATTTGCGGCAGGCGGGCGGGCGTCACGAGCAGGCCGAGCAAAAAGAAGATTGTCATCTCGGCCATCTCGGTGAGGGTGTCGAAGAAGTGCGCCAGCTCGACTTTGCCGGTGATGTCGCTCGCGCCTAGCACGATGCCGGCAAGGTACACGGCCAAAAAGCCGTTGCCGCCCAGGTAGCTCGGCAGCGCGTAGGCAACGATCGCCACGGCGAACAAGAAGATGGTCTGCGCACCTTCGGCTGTCGCATGCGCGCGCTCAATCAGGCGGCCCGATGCCCAGCCGATGGCAATACCCAGGCCCACGCCCAGGATGATCTGCTTGGCCAGCAGCACGGGGATGTTAATGTCGCCGCCGGCCGCGAGTGTGGCGAGCACGGCGGTGAGCATGTAGGCGACGGGATCGTTGGAGCCCGATTCGACCTCGAGCAGTGAGTCGGTGCCACCTCTCAGCGACAGACTGTGCTCGCGCAGCACGCTAAAGACGCTCGCCGCATCGGTAGACGCCACGACCGATCCCAGCAGCAGGCCGCCGATCCAGTCGAAGCCCAGTACAAAGTGCGCAAACGCACCCGTAATGCCGGCAGTGATGACGACGCCGAGCGTGCTCAGCAGCACCGCGGGCACGGCGACAGGCTTAGCGCGGTCGATGTTGGTGTTAAAACCGCCGTAGAACATGATGAACAGCAGCGCCGTGCTGCAGACGGTTTCGGTGAGCGCGTAGTCGCTAAAGTCGATGCGCGCCGGGCCGTTGACGCCCAGCAGCATGCCGAGCACGATAAAGATGAGCAGGGTGGGGAAGGGGAGCTTTTTGCCGACGGGTTTGATGGTCAGGCACAAAATGATGACGAGGCCGATAAAGAGAAGTATCTGGTTCATGGATGGTGTCCGCTCCTGGGTGGTTGGCGTGGCACGGTCAGTTATCTGCGTTTATTTGTACCCAAAGATGGTGGGTTTATGGGGGCGGATTGCGGGCGTGCGCGATATCGTCATAGACGGCTGCCGTCTTTGCCTCTGCTCGGAAACCCTTTCCAGCTTTATTGCAACGGAGTACAATGGGTAACGTTTAAGTTCAACTTGAAGTTTTAGTTGCGGCTCCGGGCTTCGGCCGCAATGTAAAGAGAGGCGTTCCATGGCGATCTATGTGACATCCGATGCTCACGGGCACGTGCGTGCGCTTGACGAGGCCCTGTCCAAGATTTCGCTGGCGTCCGACGATACGCTGTACGTGCTGGGCGACATGATTGATCGCGGGCCCGATCCGGTTGGCGTTATTAAGCTCGTGCGCTCGCTACCCAACGCTCGCGTGCTCAAGGGTAATCACGAGCAGATCATGCTCGATGCCATCATTGGCCAAGATCCGCTCGATGCCGAGACCTGGGATATCAACGGTGGTTGGACGACGCGCGAGCAGCTCAACGACATGGAATTTGAGGCATACGAGGAGCTCGTGCGATGGATGGCCGCGCTGCCGCTCTACGCGGTGGCCGAGACCGAGGAGCGCCCGTATCTGCTGGTGCATGCTGGAATCGAGATGAAGGCGGCGCGCGCGTTTTTGCTTGAGCATGGCGTCGATTGTGCCGATGGCGTTGGAGCGGTGGGTGCCGATTGCGAGCTGCTGCAGCAGATGCTCGCGGTGCAGTCGTCCGATGACCTGCTGTGGATTCGTCACGGCTATTGGGATGTGCCGACCGGGCTGCTTTCTGCCGAGGGCAAGGGTCCGGTCGTGGTGAGCGGTCACACGCCAACGGTGTCGCTCGGGCGTTATTGCGAGGTCGGTGGTCTTGCGGGGCTCGATGAGGAGTCGGGCCGCGGGCAGATTGTGCGCCTGGGCGGCGAGGATGCCGCCGGTGTGCCCGATCGCATCGACATCGACTGCGCTGCCGCCACCGGCTCCGAGTTCGGTCGCGTGGGCATCCTGCGGCTCGATGATGGGGCGGAGTTCTACGCGAACATCAACCCGGGCGAATAACCTTGTTCCGCCGATCTACCGTAGCTAATTTGGGACGGGGCTTTTTTGACTACTTTCGGAGAGTAGCGCCTTCTTGCTCGGTAAGCGCTAGAAATGAGGAGCGTCTGCGTCCTCGACAGCGCGAAAATGCTCGAAAAACCGTCGCAGCGGAGTCAAACGACGTCGCGGCGGTTCTTTTTTGGCTGCCCGCTGGCTAAGTGAGTAGACTTTTTTGGAAATGCCGAGCACCCAACATATTTGCCTCAATAAAACCGCAGGTCACAGACTTGTGCTCTGTTGGTGTGGTCGGGGATTCGGTAAAAGTCTACTCACTTAGTTTTGCGTGATGAATATTGTCCGCAACGAGACCCCAGACGGGGTGATTCCATCGCAAATTCCGGTGACCGGGCAGCTAATTAGGCGCCGTATGGGTTGCGGTCGCGTTCGATGCGTTGGCGGATGTGGGCGTACTCGATTATCAGCAGCACCAGGAGTAGGACCATGATGGCTAGGTAGCTCACCACAGCGCCCATCAGACCCAGCAGCTTAATCAGGATCACCGGCAGCACCACGCTTACGGCGAAGCAAATCAGGTAGATCTTGGTGACGTCGCCGGCATGGCGCAGCACCGTGATGATGGCGTAGATAAAGTCGATGGCCGCGGTGACGCCGCCGGCGACGACCATCAGCAACGCCAGCGTACGGTAGCGCTCAAAGCTGAGGCCGTACATAAAGCTCATGAGGGGAATACCGGGACCTGCCATAAATGCGGCGCACACGCCGGTGATGACCACGATCAGCGCCATAACGGCAACAATAATCAGGTCAAAGCGATGACGCTTGCGAGGATTAGCCCAAATGCTCGACAAGCGCAGGAGCTGCGGTTTATAGACAAATCCAATGCTCAGCAGAATAGCCTGAGCCGGAAAAAACAGGGCATTAAAGTACAGCTGGTATTTGTAGGCCAGTGTGCCTTCCATTACAAACTTGGGCATGCTCTCGATAAGGTTGAACAGGAACAATGCACCAAAGAGCGGAGCGCACTGGACAAACAGGTGGCCGACCTCGCGCAGGCTCACGCGGCGCGATTTTTCGGTCTCGAGCAGGGCGAGCGGCGCGGTGACCAGCACGAGCGAGGCGATCGCGGCGATGCCCATGGCCATGGCCGCGATGGGCATGCTACGCGTGAAGAACAGCGCCACGCTGAAGACCGCGATGACGCCGACGGAGCGTAGCGTTTGGCTCATTCCAGCCAAGTAGAGCTTGTCGGCCTGCTGCAGGCGGCCTTCGTACACGTCGGCGACGCCGTCGATGACCTTATACAGGTAGACGCCCAGGCCGATCGTCGCCATCTGCGTGTCATAGCCGCGGGCGCTGCTGTACATGAGGCCGCAGCCTAGGGCGAGCGCTCCGCAAAGCCAGCGGTTGAGCTGGTAGGAGGCAAAGGACGTCTTTTCGTCGATGTCCGAGACCTGGAAATTGCGCACGCCGTAGTTGCACGCGATCATGATGAGCGTGCCGGTGACAAAGGCGATGGAGAACTTGCCGGCTTCTTCGGCGCCCACGAGCTGCGTAGACACGATGGTGAGCAACGGAAACGCCAAGCCCCACACGGCGGTGCCGAGAGCGTTCCAAAGGTAATCGCGGCGGGTGGCGTGCTCCTCGTATTCCGCTTCCTGCATGGAGAAGCCGCCGCCGTAGACGGCACCGAGCAGACGGTTCCACCAAGCGTTGACCATGCGGCGGACGGGGCCGGGCTTGCGATCGCGTTCGCGCCGGCGACGTGTGGCTTGGCTGCTATCGGGCCCGCCGGCGTTGCGCTGACTCAGCTCTTGGATGCGTGCGAGTTCCTCGGCAGTGTGCGAGGCAGGGAAGAGGCCGTTCTCGATGCGGCCGCCCTGGGCCTTTGCGGCGCCGTCTCTCGATGCAGCGGGGTTGGAGACGCCGTTGCGGCGGGCGATGGCGCGGCGAATGCTATCGAGGGGCGTGATACTCAAAGCGGAGTCCTTTCTATTGCTGCGCTTTAGTATAGACGCGACGGTGTTCGCTCGTGTTTTTGAACGGATTGCTCAATAATTTCGGCGGGCGGCTGTAATTTGTCGGTGAACGTGCGGTATCCTGTTGAGGTTTTGTGACACCCCCGATGCCGCCCACGCGGCACCAAGGAGCTTCTACCTATGGACGTCGCCGCATTCATACTGGCTCTTGTGCCGATTATTTGGCTGGTCGTGATGCTGCTGTGCTTTAAATGGCCAGCTTGGAAGGCCGCTATCGGATCGTTTGTCCTTTCGTGCTTGCTTGCCTTCGCATGGTGGCGCCTGCCGGCAGCGCAGATCGCGACCGCCTCGCTCGAAGGTTTTTTGATGGCTCTGTGGCCCATCGTCCTGGTGATCATCGCCGCGGTGTTCACGTATAACCTGTGCGTTCGTACGGGCGCCATGGACGTGATCGGCAGCATGATCACCTCCATCAGCAGCGACCGCCGTCTGCTGGCGCTGCTCGTGGCTTGGTGCTTCGGTGGCTTTATGGAGGGCATGGCCGGCTTCGGTACCGCTGTCGCCATTCCCGCCGGCATGCTCGCGGGCCTGGGCTTTGAGGCCGTGCCTGCCGTGCTCATCTGCCTGCTGGCCAACGGCGTGCCCACGCCCTACGGCTCCATCGGCATCCCCACGGTGTCCGTTGCCGACCTGGTGGGTTTGGATTCCCTTCACCTAGCGACCGTTCAGCTGGTGCAGCTCGCACCGTTCTTTGTGGTGATGCCGCTATTTATTGTGCTGGTTGCGGGCCGTGTTGCCGATGACCAGGGCAATGCCGCGAGTGTGGGCGAGCGTCTGCACGGTGTTGCCGGCGTGGCGTTGCTCTCCGGCGTGTCGTTTGTCGGCGCGGCTCTGGTCGTTGCCATGTTTGTGGGCCCCGAGCTGGCCGTGGTCGTAGGATCCATCGTTTCGCTCGCGCTGACAGCTGCGCTTGCCATGCGTGCCGAGAAGTCGGGGCATCTGGACGCACGCTTCCACATGAATATCGAGGCGGGGGAGAAGCTCACCGTTAAGTCGGCGCTTTCGGCCTGGTCGTGCTTCATCCTGATCTTTGTGTTGCTGCTGGGCACGTCTAACCTGGTGCCCGCTGTACATGCCGCGCTCGCGCCGTTTGCGAGCCACGTGCAGGTGTATTGCGGTGAGAATCCCGGTACGCTTACGTTTTCGTGGATTAACACGCCGGGCGTCTGGATTTTCCTGGCGGCGTTTGTCGGCGGTGCCATTCAGGGTGCTTCGCCACGAATGATGGGCGAGGTGCTGGCCGCGACTGTGAAGCAGATGACGCCGACGGTGATCACGATGCTTTCGGTACTGGGCTGCGCCAAGGTGATGGGCTATGCCGGCATGATTTCGTCGATCAGCGCGTTTTGCATTGCGGTCGCCGGCGGTCTGTACCCGATTCTAGCTCCGTGGATTGGTGCGGTCGGTGCGTTCGTGACCGGTTCGGGCACATCTTCGGGCATGCTGTTTGGCCCCATTCAGAGCCAGGCTGCCACTGCGCTGGGTGTGAGCGACTACTGGATGGTCGCGTTGAACGCCCTGGGCGTCGCCGCCGGTAAGATGACCTCGCCGCAGACACTCGCCATTGGTCTTGCCGCCGTGCACGTGCGCGGTAAGGATGCCGAGCTCCTAGGCGCGGTGCTGCCCTACGCTGCCGGCATGCTGGTCCTGATGAGCGCCATAGCCATGCTCGGCCAAGGCCTGCCGCTGTAGTCGGCACTTAGGGACTTTCCTTATGTGCCGGCACTTTGGGAACGTCCCTAAGTGCCGGCATCCGGGGACGCTCCTTGAATGTTGCCTGTTCAAGAGTGTCCCCAATGACTAGTCGTTTAAGAACGTCCCCAATGACTGGGCCGCTTGCCTGCGATTTTTGACCGTTGGGCGGGCTTGCCGCCCTTGCCGCAAAAACGTTTTTGCATATCGGGTACAACGGGCTTTACGTGAGTAAAGTGCGCGCCGCGTCCACGTGCCGCGTTTTTAAAGGAGGCCCCATGCCTGGTGTTACCCCTGCAGAAGTTCTGTCCAATTTTGGCATTACGCTGGTCGAAGAACCCGCTGAGAACCAGCCCCGCCTGCTGGTTGACCTGCCGGCAGCCGAGCTCGTCGAGCATGCCATCCGCCGCAACGAAGGCCGCATGGCATCCAACGGCGCGCTCGTGATCGAGACGGGGGAGCGCACTGGTCGTTCGCCCAACGATCGTTTTATCGTTGACACCCCCGATGTTCACGACAAGATCGCCTGGGGTGCGGTCAACCGCCCACTGTCCGTCGAGAGCTATGAGGCCATCAAGGCCGGCATCGTCGACTATCTCAACGAGCGCGACGTGTTCGTCACGCGCGGCATGGCGGGCGCTGACCGCAACCACACGCGTCGCCTGCTTGTTGCCTGCGAGCGTGCCAGCCAGGCACTCTTCATTAAGCAAATGCTCGCCCGTCCGCTCGCCCGCGAAATCGCGCGCACCGGCGAGCCCGACTTCTGCGTGCTCGCAGCGCCCGGTTACCAGTGCGATCCTGCCATCAAGGGCCTCAACTCCAGCGCCGCCGTGGTCATCAACTTCCAGGAGCGCGTGATTTTGGTCGCGGGTACCGGCTACTCCGGCGAAATCAAAAAGTCCATCTTCAGTGTCATGAACTACCTGCTGCCTGTCGAGGACGACGTGCTGCCCATGCATTGCTCGGCCAGCATGGATCCCGTCACGCACGAGACCGCCGTGTTCTTTGGCCTGTCCGGCACCGGCAAGACCACGCTTTCGGCCAATCCCACGCGCCTGCTGATCGGCGACGACGAGCACGGTTGGTCCGACATGGGCGTCTTCAACATCGAGGGTGGCTGCTACGCCAAATGCGAGGGCCTGGACGCCTTCCACGAGCCCGAGATCTTCAACGCCGTCCGTTTTGGCGCCATTTGCGAAAACGTGGTGCTCGACGAGAACCGCAAGCCCAACTACGACGACATCTCGATCACGCACAACACGCGCGTGGCCTATCCCGTGGAGCACATTCCTAACGCGTGGACTAAGGGCATGGGCACCACTCCGAGTGTCGTGCTGTTCCTGACTTGCGACGCTTTTGGCGTGCTGCCGCCCATCTCGCGCCTGACGGCCGACGCCGCCATGTACCACTTTGTGACGGGCTTTACGGCTAAGATTCCCGGCACCGAGGTCGGCGTCACCGAGCCCACGCCCACGTTCTCTTCGCTGTTCGGCGAGCCGTTTATGCCGCTCGACCCCATGGTTTACGCCAAGATGCTTGGCGAGCGCATTGCCGACGGCCGCACGCGCGTGTACCTGGTCAACACCGGCTGGATCGGCGGCGGCTACGGCGTGGGTCATCGCATCGAGCTGGCCTACACGCGCTCGCTGGTCGCGCGCGCCCTCGACGGCACCATTGAGGACAGCGAGTTCGTGCACGACGACATCTTTAACGTCGACATTCCCACGACGTGCCACGGCGTGCCCGATGGCATCCTGGTGCCGCGCCAATACTGGCAGAGCACCGCGCGCTACGACGAGGCCGCGCACAACCTGGCGGTGATGTTCGAGGAGAACTTCGAGAAGAAGTACTCGCACCTGCCCGAGTCCGTCAAAGCCGCCGGCCCGCACGCCCAGGTGTCCGCCGAGGCCCGTCATCGCGGCCGCGGCCTGCTGGGACTCCGCCACTAGCTTCGCCGTGAGTCCATATCCACCACAAAGGGGACAGGCACCTTTGTGGTGGTTTTGCTCACGTGGATGACTCGGGTTACAATACGCCTGACATATCGTCCCCTTCTCCGGATGGGGACAGCGTAAGCGTTCTTGTGACGGCACCGTAGGACTTTGAAGGTGGTCGTTGTAAGGGCGCTTTTTGTTTAGGCGCTCGCGTTGGCGCGAATCGTGAAGGGAGCATGCGTGAAGAGCTTTATTGCCGAGGATTCATTTTGGGAGCTGTTTCCGCAGGCAGCGGTCGGTGTTGTAGTCGTTGAGGGCATGAAACCCGCGGCGCAGATTCCTCAAGAGGACGTGGACGCGATTGCGGCGCTGCTCGATCGCGCCAATATCGACGCGGAGCGTCATCTGACCAGCGACACTATCAGCGAGAACGCACCGGTCAAGGCATGGCGCGAGGCGTATCGTCTGTTCAAGACTAAGAAGGGTGCGCGTTGTTCGATTGAGAACCTGCTTAAGCGCGTGCTCAAGGGCAAGCCGGTCGGTCATATCACGCCGGCGGTGGATATTTACAACACGGTGTCGCTGACCTACGCGCTGCCCGTGGGAGGCGAGGATCTGCATGCGATCGAGGGAGACCTTCGCCTGAAGGTGACCGACGGTGGCGACGCGTTCTTGCCGCTTGGCGAGGAGGCGGACGATCCGACGCTGCCCTGCGAGCTGGCCTATATCGATGATGCGGGCGCCGTGTGCCGCTGCTGGAACTGGCGCGACGGCGTTCGAACGGCTCTGTCCGATGATTCGGCCGATGCGTTCCTGGCGATTGAGTGCGTGGAGCCCGAGCGAATGAAGGACTGCCAGGCCGCGATCGATCGCCTCGCTGAGTTGCTCGAGCGTTATCTGGGAGCGACGGTTGTCGTTAAGACGCTTGTGACTCGCGACAATCCCTGCGTGGAGCTGTAGCGAAGTCTGCGGATCAAACTCGACGGTCAAAACCACCACAATGGTGCCTGTCCCCTTTGTGGTGGTTTTTATGTTGATGGGTTAACAAATAGGGTGCGCAGGGCTGGCGGCCGATAAGTACGGTTAAGATGTTTACCCGTTAGCATTATGCAAGCGAAAGGCGGTCGTCTCCCATGCAGCAGAACGACGAGACACGTTTCGAGGACTTTGTCGGACTGATCAGCGGGCTCTACAAGGAGATCCAGCGCATTAAGACATCCGAGGGCGCAAGGCTGGGCCTCAAGGGCTCCGACGTTATGTGCCTGTACTATCTTGAGCGCAGCAAGGACGGCCTGACTGGCGCCGACCTCGCTCGCATGGCAGGCGTGACCCGCGCCGCCGTCTCGCGCACGCTCGCGCATCTGGAGGAGGGCGGCTACGTCGAGGTCGATGATTCGGGCGATGCCGCCGTTAAGTATCGTGCTCCGGTGCGCCTGACCGCTCTGGGCGGCGAGAGTATGAGCGAGGCGGACCGCATCATTCGCGAGGTGCTCGATACCACCGGTAAGGCTATGGGTGTGGAGCAGCGCGAGCAGATGTATGCGTCGCTACGCACGATTCTCAACACCCTGCGCGAGATCTAAGGCCGCCAAGGCATTTGCTTCCAATTAACAACTGCATAGTCCCGTTTGAGCGCGTATGCCGTGCCGGGGCTTGCTGTCAAAATTCCCTGCGCGGGACCTGCGCAAGAAAGGATTCGCTATGTCCGTCCGTATTATTACCGATTCCGCAAGCGATATGTCACCGGCCGAGCACCCAGCATTGGCCGTTTTGCCACTGTCCGTCACCTTTGGCACCGATGTGTACATGGATGGCGTCGACATCGATCACCAGCGCTTTTACGAGATGCTCGTGGAGCGCGATGAGCTGCCTAAGACCGGCCAGGTCAACCCGTACGCGTTTTCGCAGGCTATTGCCGAGGCGCGTGAGGCCGGCGATGAGGCAGTGATTATTACCGTGGGCGCTAAGCTTTCGGGTACCAACCAAAGTGCCCGCACCGCACTTGCCGAGGCGCCGGGCGGCGATGTGTATGTGGTGGATAGCAATAACGTTACCCTGGGCGAGCGCGTGCTGGTTGAGTACGCGCTGCGTTTGGTGGACGAGGGCCAGGGCGCGGCTCAGATCGCGGCGGCTGTCGAGGCCGTGCGCGACCGTGTAGTCGTCATCGGCCTGCTCGAGACGCTTGAGTACCTCGTTCGCGGCGGTCGCCTGTCTGCTGCGGCTGGTGCTGTGGGCACGTTGCTCAATGTGAAGCCCGTTGTGGCAGCGGAGGACGGTCTGATCGTGCAGCTGGGCAAGGCTCGTGGCTCCAAGAACGGCCGGAACCTGCTCAACCAGAAGGTCGAAAAGGCAGGCGGCATCGACTTTTCCATGCCGCTGGCGCTCGGCTATACGGGCCTTTCGGATGCGGTGCTCAAGAAGTATATCGAGGACAGTGCGGCACTGTGGGCTGGTCACACCGAGGGCGAACTGCCCGTTCACACCATTGGTGCCACCATCGGCACCCACGTAGGCCCCGGCGCCGTAGCCGTAGCCTTCTTCCAGCCCGCCAACTAACCGACCTGCCATAAACCACCACAAAGGTGCCTGTCCCCTTTGCGGTGGTTTATGCTTTTCGGGGTGGAAGGGAGCGAGCAATGACGTCTGAGGGCTTTTTTGAACGGGTGTACGAGGTGGTCGAGCAGATCCCCGAGGGGATGGTAGCCACGTATGGCCAGGTGGCGCTGCTTGCCGGTCGTCCACGAAGTGCGCGGTACGTGGGGTATGCCCTGCATAGCAATCCGCGCCCCGGCGAGATTCCCTGTCACCGCGTGGTGTTTGCCGACGGCCGTATCTGTGAGGGCTTTGCCTTTGGCGGCCCCGATGCTCAGCGTGAGCTCTTAATGGGGGAGGGTGTGACGTTTACCGATCCCGTGCACGTCGACTTGGCCGCCTGTCGCTGGCTTGCCGGACTCTAACGGCTCTGCCGTGGCCAAAACCACCACAAAGGTGCCTACCCCTTTGTGGTGGTTTAGTTTACTTGGGCTAACTTATGGAGAAGCTATGGCGGCGGATATTGATGCTGCAAAGTAAACCACGGCGAACTATATTGGTTTCAGCAACGGAGCAGGCAATAGGCGATGAAAAAGCCTGCCCTGTTGAGTTTGATTCGCATTCCTCCCCTCTGTGCGATTCAACGGTGTACTTCGGGAACAGGCCCGCTGGCAACTAACTGCCGGCGGGCCTGTTCCTGTTTGTCGGGGGAGTGCGATGGACGGAGCCGAAGCGGTCCGGCTCCAAAAAAGGCGGACGCCGTAGCGCCCGCCCTATAGCAATCGAAAGCTCAAGCCAGCAGATCGGCCTAGTACACCATACCCATGGCGTCCTGAACCTCTGCCAGGGTCTGCTCGGCGATCTCGTTGGCGCGACGGTTGCCCTCGTGCAGCACGTCCTTCACGTAATCCAGATCGTTCTCGTAGCGCTGGCGACGCTCGCGGATAGGTGCGAAGTACTCGTTGACGACCTCGGTCACGTACTTCTTGAGCTGGCCGGAGCCGCCCATGCCAATCTCCTCGGCAATTTCGACCTCGGAGCGGCCGGTGCAGATGGCGGCTGTCGAAAGCAGGCCAGACACGCCGGGGCGGTTCTCGGGATCGAACGTGATCATGCGCTCAGAGTCGGTCTGGCTTTTCTTGATGCGCTTGGCCGTCTCCTCAGCGGTCATCGAGATGTTGATGGCGTTGCCGTAGCTCTTGCTCATCTTGCGACCGTCAAGGCCGGGCAGTAGCGGGGTCTCGGACAGCAGCGCGTCGACCTCGGGGAACACCTTGCCGTAACGGTTGTTAAAGCGGCGGGCGATGGTGCGGGTAAGCTCGATGTGCGGCAGCTGGTCGCGGCCGACGGGTACCACGTTGCCCTTGCAGAACAGGATGTCGCAGGCTTGATGTACCGGGTAGGTGAGCAGAAGGCCGGTGAGCTCGTGGCCCGAGGCCTCCATCTCGGCCTTGACGGTGGGGTTGCGCGCCAGCTCGGCCTCGGACACCAGCGACAGGAACGGCAGCATGAGCTGGTTGGCGGCGGGCACGGCGGAGTGCGCGTAGATCATGGTCTTGTCGGGGTCGATGCCGCAGGCAAGGTAGTCCATGACCATGTTGTACACGTTGTCCTGGATGTGCTCGGTCGTGTCGCGGTCAGTGATGACCTGGTAGTCGGCGATGAGCACGTTGGTCTTGGCGCCCATGTTCTGCAGCTCAACACGGCCCTTGAGGGTGCCGAAGTAGTGGCCCAGGTGCAGACGGCCGGTGGGGCGGTCGCCGGTGAGCATGGTGAACTTCTCGGGCGTCTTGGTCAGGCCCTCGCGAATGGCGTTGCTCTTTTGCAGCGCGACTTCGTAGCTGTTCTCGTTTGGCATGATTGCTCCTAACGTATGTTCATGGGTCAAGATGATAACGCGTTTATTGGAGGGGTGGTGCGTAAGTAGGCGAGGGGCGGGAGAGGGACGCGCGTGGGGCGGCATGTGCGATGGGTGCGGCGCGGCCGTGCTTGGCTAACGGTGCCTTGGCACATCCTCGGCAGCTTGCCCTAGAGCTTGTGGTGGCGCTCTTCTTTGCGCTCCTCGGCTGCCTGCTCCTCCTGCTTAAAGGCGGGGTCGTCGGGGGTGACCAGTTCGTCCTCGTGCGTGCGCTTGTTGTAATGGTGGCGCAGCACGGGTTCAAACAGGTGCAGGTGCTTGGCAAAGGCCGCCGAGCCAATGGCAAGCACGGTAAAGATGAGCACGCGCATGGGCACCTCGACCTGATTGATGGCGGCGGCGCCGGCCGAAAGCATGATGCACCAGGCATAGATGAGCAGCACAGCCTGTTTTTGGTTGTAGCCTTCTTGGATCAGGCGGTGGTGGATGTGGCCCTTGTCGGCCTGCCCGATGCTAATGTGGGCGCGCTTGCGGCGCACAATGGCGCTAAACGTGTCGATGATGGGCACGCCGGCAACGATGAGCGGGATGATAAGCGAGGTGAGTGCGGCGGTGCGGCTCACGTTGAGCAGCGAGATGGAGCCCAGCGCAAAGCCCAGAAGCAGCGACCCCGAGTCGCCCAAGAAGATGCTTGCGGGGTTGAAGTTGTAGCGCAAAAAGGCCAGACAGGCGCCAAAGAGCGCAATGGAGAGCGCGGCGGCGTCGATGCGGCCCGAGAGAACGGCCATCGAAAACATGGTGAACGACGCGATGCCGCAGATGCCCGTGGCCAAGCCGTCGAGGCCGTCGATGAGGTTAATGATGTTGGTGAATGCCACCAGATAGATCACGGTAATGGGGTAGGCGAGCCATCCGAGCATGATCTCGCCGGGAGCAAACGGGTTGACGATGACGCCGATCCGCAGGCCGCCCATGCAGGCGATAAGCGCGGCGAGGACCTGTCCGGCCAGCTTTTGCTTGGGCGTGAGCTGGAAGACGTCGTCGATAGCGCCGGTCGCAAAGATACCGGTAAAAGAAAGCGCAAGTATGGGGTAGCTGATGTGCAGACGGGGGTGGGGCACCAAAACGGGCGGCCAACCCAGGTACCAGGTGCCTAGGATTTGCACAGTGCAGGCGACGACCAGGCCCAAAAACACCGCCGTTCCGCCCAAACGCGGGATGGGCTTGGTGTTGATGCGGCGCTTAGAAGGATAGTCGACGGCATCGAGCTTAATTGCCAAGCGCTTGACCAGGGGCACCGCGAGGAAGGTTGTGATAAAAGCCGCCGCTGCCACGCATAGGTACGGTATGTAGCTCGGGGATGAAGCCATGTATCTAAAAACCGCCAAGCGTCGAAGGAAAAGGTCAGAAGAACGCCATGCGCAAAGGGCATAGCTGAACCATAATACTCGACCAAGGGGGGTGCATGGAATTGCACGCAGCGATAATCACGCGCTTACCAGATATTGGGATGTTGTCGATGGCTTGTCGGGATGCCGGCGGGGATCCATATGGACTGTAATGGTGATTTTCGGCAAAAGAAAACCACCCCCCACGTTACGAAAATGAACCCACCTAAAACAGGTGGGTGCCCTCATCGACTGTTCCAGCGTCCTTAACAACGAAGGATACCTGTACTAGGTAAGACTGTGTGGGCTCCCTAAATAAACGCGACGGTTCACCCAGTTGCTCCGCGGGGGGCGGAATACCTACATCATAAAGCGGCACTTTATCGATTCCAGTCTTGACATTACAAAAATCGTGTCGGACGATTACGGCGCCTTGGGCTCGAGCCGTCTGTGGGGTTGATCCCTTTACGTTTGAGCTGCTGAATCGTTGTTTTGGAGCATGGTTTTATGCCGACGTCGTTGACCGAACTTTTTTCGCCCGCCTGCCATTTGTGTCCGCGCCGTTGCGGTGCGGCGCGCGATGAGGGCGCGCACGGCGTCTGCGGTGCTAACGACACGCTCAAGGTGGCCCGCGCCGCGCTTCATATGTGGGAGGAGCCGCCTATCTCGGGCGAGGCCGGTTCGGGCACGATCTTCTTTAGCGGCTGCTCGCTCAAATGTATCTACTGCCAGAACCACGAGATCTCGACCGGCAATTTTGGCCTTGAGATTTCGCCTGAGCGCCTGGTCGAGATTATGCTGGAACTGCAGGACCAGGGTGCCAACAACATTAATTTGGTGACGGCGACGCACTATGCGCACCTGTTGCCTGCCGCGATTGCCGCGGCACGGGCGCGCGGACTGGTTATCCCAATCGTCTACAACACGAGTGGTTACGAGCGCGCGAGTGCCGTGGCGGCGCTGGGCGACCTGGTCGATGTGTGGCTCACCGACTTTAAATATGCCGATGCCGGGCTTGCGCAGTCGCTCTCCCATATAAAGGATTACCCGCGTGTGGCCGTGTCGGGTCTGGCCCAGATGGCGCGCGAGATCGAGCGCCGCGGGGGAGAGTTGGTGGACGAGGACGGGCTTATGAAGCGTGGCATGATCGTGCGTCACCTGGTGCTTCCGGGGCATGCAGACGATTCGTGTCGCGTGCTGGACCTGGTGTGGCAGACGGTGGGCGACGTGCCGATCTCGGTTATGAACCAGTACACGCCCAATGCGCTCATGCACGAGCAGGGCGGCGACCTGGCACGCGCCGTGACGCGTGAGGAGTACGAGCAGGTGCTTGATCATGCCGACGACCTGGGTTTTACGACGATGTTCTGGCAAGAGGGCGGCGCGGTAGACGAGAGCTTCACCCCGGCCTTCGACACCACCGGTGTTCTTACCAGCGCAAAGTAGTGCGTTCGTCGATGATTTTTCTGGGACGGGGATAAAAAATCATCGAGAGGATCGCCTGTTCGAAAAGTTGCCAAAATAGCCGCGCCCCAAAAAGACTGGTTATTGGGCGTTGACAGTTGGCGAGCCGTAGGTAAAATATCGACTTGTCCTGGGGACGTAGCTCAGTTGGGAGAGCGCTGCCGTCGCATGGCAGAGGCCGAGGGTTCGACTCCCTTCGTCTCCACCCTTGGATTTGATAAGCCGCTGACATTGTGTCGGCGGCTTTTTTTGAAAGAAAGGGCTGTACCATGGCCGAGCTTGAGTCCCAACCATTGTCCGACGAGGAGCGCGCCGAGTTGGAAGAGCTCCGCGCTGAGAAGGCCCGCCGCGAGGCTCGGGAAGAGGCCCGTCGCGAGCGTGAGGAGCTGGCTGCCCTGCGCGCCGAGCGTGCGAAGGCCGAGGAAGTCGCCTCGAACGCCGCATCCGAGCGCAAGCCCGCGCCCGCACCCAAGCCCGCTGCTGCGAAGCCTGCACCTGCCGCGCCCAAACCTCAGCCTAAAAAGGCCGCTCGTCCCAAGTCCATCGAGCCCAAGCCGAGCCGTGACGAGATGACCTTTGCCCAGCGCATGGTTGCCTCCAAGGAACCTACGGGCGAGAACGAGATCCCTGGCATGGCGCCGGCTCAAAAAATCATCATTGTCCTTGCCCTCATCGCGTTTGTCATCTTTATGGGCTACACGATCCTGACCAGCATGGGCCTGCTCTAACCGATTTGCATCGGGCGTTATGTCCGCATCCTCTGCTCTCGTCTAACCCTCAAATTCTGTACCACACATCCGAAAGGTCGCCCCATGGCTTTGACCGACATCTCGCATCCCACCGACATTGCAATGCTCACCGATCTATACGAGCTCACTATGGCCCAGGGCCTGTGGGAGAGCGGCAAGGCCAATGAGCAGGGTTGTTTTACCGCGTTTTACCGCGACCATCCCTTTGGCAGCGCCTATGCCGTCATGTGCGGCACCGCCGAGCTGCCCGAGCTGGTCGAGAACCTGCGCTTTACGCCCGAGGATATCGACTACCTCGCATCGCTTGAGGCCCCGGCCGGCGGCGCGATGTTTAAGTCCGCATTCCTCGACTATCTGCGCGATTTTCGTGCGCATGTAAACATCGACGCCGTGCCCGAGGGCGAGCTCGTCTTTCCGCGCGAGCCCATGGTGCGCGTCACCGGCCCGTCGCTGGAGTGCCAGCTGCTCGAGACGGCGCTGCTCAACATCGTCGGGTTCCAGACGCTTGTCGCCACCAAGACGGCGCGCGTGGTGCTCGCCGCTGACGGTCGCCCCGTGGCGGAGTTTGGCCTGCGCCGTGCCCAGGGCCCCGATGGCGGCCTAGCTGTTGCGCGCGCGAGCTACGTTGCCGGCTGCTCCTCTACGTCCAATATGCTCGCCGGCCGCCGCTACGGTATTCCCGTCTTTGGCACGCATGCGCACAGCTGGGTGATGAGCTTCGATTCCGAGCTCGAGGCCTTCCGCGCCTTTGCCAAGTCGAGCCCCAAGAACTGCACGCTGCTCATCGACACCTATGACGTGCGCGAGGGCTGCGAGCATGCCATTACGGTTGCCAAGGAGATGGAGGCGGTGGGCGAGCGCCTGTCGGCTATTCGCATCGACTCCGGCGACCTTGCCAAGCTCTCCAAGTATGTTCGCGGCCGTTTTGATGCCGAGGGCCTGCCCTATGTGGGTATCTCGGTGTCCAACGACCTGGACGAGTACACGATTCAGTCGCTGCTCGACCAGGGCGCGCCCATCGATAGCTTTGGCGTGGGTACCAAGCTCGCGACCTGCTACGACCAGCCGGCGCTGGGCGGCGTGTACAAGCTTTCCGCCCGCCGTGCGAGCGAGGCCGACCCGTGGACGCCGGTGGTCAAGCTCTCCGAGCAGCCCTATAAGCGCACGATCCCGGGCGTACAGCGCGTGCGCCGTTATTACGACGGCTTTGGCGGCCCGGTCTGCGACATGATCTACGACGAGGACCATCTGGCGGGGGAGGGCGCCGCGCGCGGCAATACCCTCGTGGCCGTGAATGATGCCGCCCTGGTGACCGACGTGTCCGAACTTGAGTATCGTGAGCTGTTGGTGCCGATCGTGCGCGACGGCAGTGCGGTGGCTCCGCGTGAGAGCATCCAGGACGCGCGCGAGCGCTGTGTTTGGGCGCTCGATCATCTGGATGCGGCTTTCAAGCGCTTCCTGTATCCGCAGACCTACGTGGTGGGTATGGAACAGGGCCTGGCCCAGGTGCGCGACGAGCTCGTGCGCAAGAATATGGCCGCGGCCTCGGCTTTCCCCTGGGCAAAATGATTCCTTGGGCGGTAGGGGCGAGTCACGCTCCCTTGGCCGCCAGCTCGGCCGTTCGCTGAACAGTTGATTGGTTTGACGTATGACGACTTCTTATAAAACGATGGTGGTAAAGATCGGTTCGTCCACGGTGGTGGGCGCCGATGGCAAGGTCAACCGCGCCTTTATCGGCGGACTTGCCGATCAAGCCGCAGCGCTGCGCAAGCTCGGCTGGCGCCTGGTCGTGGTGAGCTCGGGCGCTATTGCCTGTGGCTATCCCGTGTTGGGCTTCGACCGCAAGCCGGTCGGCGACCTTCCGAGCCTGCAGGCCTGCGCCTCGGCTGGTCAGTGCACCATCTCGTCGGCCTACGACGAGGAGTTCCATGCGCGCGACCTGCTCACCTCGCTCGTGCTGCTCACGCGTCACGACACGGCGCGTCGCACGTCCTACCTGCACGCGCGCGACGCCCTGCTGCGTCTGGTGGAGCTGGGCGTGGTGCCGGTCGTCAACGAGAACGACACCGTTACCGTCGACGAGATCAAGTTTGGCGACAACGACACACTGGCGGCGCTCGTGAGCTGCCTGGTATCTGCCGATCTGTGCGTGACGCTCTCGGACATCGATGGTCTCTATACTGCCAATCCGCATGAGGACCCCACGGCCGAGTTTGTTCCTGTCGTGCATAAGATCGATGCCAAGATTATTGCCTCGGCGGGCGATTCTTCCACATCGGTGGGCACGGGCGGCATGATTACCAAGATCCGCGCGAGTCGCATCCTGATGACGGCGGGCATTCAGAGCGTGATTTGCTCGGGCGAGGAGCCCGATGCGCTCGTGCGCCTCGCCCGCGGCGAGAGCGTGGGCACGCTGTTCGATCCGCCGGCGGAGCGTCTGGACATCGCGCCCCGCAAGCTGTGGATCGCGCTGGGCGACAAGGCACATGGGTCGGTGACGGTTGATGATGGTGCTGCGAAGGCGCTGGTTAGCCGTGGCTCTTCCTTGCTTGCGGTGGGTATTCGCGAGGTCGATGGCCAGTTTGCCGAGGGCGATGTGCTCGATGTGTGCGATCCGAGCGGTATGGTCGTCGCCCGCGGTATCGCCGAGGCCGATTCGGACGTGCTGGAACTTGCTGCCGGTCGCCGCCAGGACCAGATCGCCAGCAACCGCCTGCTCGCTAACCTGGCCGAGAAGCCGGCGATACACAGGGATAACTTGATCGTATTTGCATAAAGAAAGACAGCACTGCGGATCGTTTCCCGCAGTGCTGTCTTTCTCGTGCCGGCACTTGGGGACGTTCCTTTTGTGCCGGCAGGTGGGGACACTCCTTTGTTAGAAGATCCGGCGCAGGTCTCCGCGGTTGAGTGCTTCGTCGAAGAGGTGCTTGAACACCACGCCGCCGTGCAGGCCGTCGTGCTCGAACTCGTTGGTCACCCAGGCATGCGAGTTGCCCACGCGGCTGAGCGTATCGAGCTGCAGGCCCGAATCCACGTACATGTCGTCGAAATACACCGCGGCCTGGAGCGGAACTTCGTTGCAGGCCAGGCGCTGCGGGTCGTAGATCTTGTCCCAGCTGGTGTCTTCCATCAGCAGGTCCATGGCGGGCTTGAAGGGCTTGAGCTCGGGCATCTGCTCAAACATCCACGGGAACATGGCCTCGCCGGTAAACATGAGCGGGCGTGCGAGCGTGTCGAACTCGGCGCGGTGCGCCTTCTCTTCAGCCGCGGCCCAGCCAATGGGCATAGTGTCGCCGTCGGCGTATATGAACTCCTGCAGCGTCCAGTACAGCGGATTCGTGCGCGTGTTGGTGCGCTCGAAGGCGCGCATCAAAAAGCTGTCGGATACCGAGGAGCCGCAGGTCAGCGTGCCGTCGCCGTCAACAAAAGCGTGATCGATAATCCAATGCATGCGCTCAAAGCTCGGCTTCATGCCAAAGTCGCTGCCCATGAGCTGTAGACGCTCGACCGTCATCGGCGAGCCGTCGGGCAGCACGGGCTTCTGGGCCTCGAGCGTATCGGCCAGGGCCACCACGCGTTCGACGTCGGCGGGGTAGCGGTCGTAATACTGCTGAGTTTTAGCTGCCATGCGCGGGAAGGTGTGCGCGTAGACCTCGCTGGCGCTCGCTGGCACGTGTGGAATGCCGCCGCAGGTAAAGCTTGCCGCCACGCCTTCGGGGAAGAGCGACAGATAGCTCAACGTCAAAAAGCCGCCGTAGCTCTGCCCGAGTGTGACCCAGGGCTTGCCGCCAAAGCCCACCAGACGCAGGTACTCAAAATCGCGCACGATGGAGCTGGCGAGGTGGCGCTTGAGGAAGTCGGCCTGCGAGCGTGCTGTATCGGCGCCGGCGGCCGTTGCGCGATCACCCAGTGCCTTGATCGTGCGTCCGTCCACGCAGCTACTGCGTCCGGTGCCGCGCTGGTCGGGAAGGACCACACGGAAGTGCTTGACGGCCTCCTCGATCCAGCCGTCGCTTGTAGGCGACAGCGGACGCGGGCTCTCGCCGCCGGGGCCACCCTGCAAAAACAGGAGCAGCGGCAGATCGTCGTTGATGCGGTCGGGCGCGCAAACCACGCGGTAGAAGAGCTTGATGCTCTCGGGCGCGCCGGCGATTGGTGCCGGCATAGCGCCGCGGCGCATGGTGCTGCCGACGGCCAGGAGCATCGGCTCCAGGCCGCGCCAGTCAAGGGGGACGTCGATGCTGTGGTCCTCGACATAAAGGCCGGGGACGTGGTACGAAGTGATGAGGGCCATGTGAGTCTTCCGTTCGTTGCGGTGTTTCGGGTTGACCAATTCTACCGCCGCGGGCGAGGCCATGCGCAAATCGGCTACCATGGTTGCAAACTTCTAGGAGAAAGGGCCGCCCATGTCGGTCGATATAGCCACGTATGTCCACGATCTTGCCGTTGCCGCCAAGGCAGCGTCGGCCTCGCTTGCCACGGCGAGCGATGAGCAGCGTCAGGAGGCCGTGCGCGCCATGGCCGCAGCACTGCGCAACGGTGTCGACTCCATCGTTGCCGCTAACGAGCTCGATATGTCCGCCGCGCGCGATGCGGGTACCTCGGCCGGACTGCTCGATCGCCTGCTGCTGACGCCCGAGCGCGTCGAGGGCATGGCCGCCGGCCTGGAAAAGCTCGCCGAGCTGCCCGATCCCGTAGGCCGCGTGCTCGACCACCGCGTGCTCGCGAGCGGTGTGGACCTGACCCGCGTGAGCGTGCCGTTGGGCCTGGTCGCCATGGTCTACGAGGCGCGCCCCAACGTGACGGCCGACGCCGCAGGCATCTGCATCCGTACCGGCAACGCCTGCATTCTACGCGGCGGCTCGCTGGCCTATCACTCGTGTGCCATGATCGCCGAGCTGCTGGCCGATGCGCTCGAGGCCAAGGGCTTCCCGCGCGAGGCCGTGTCGATGATCGAGTCCACCGACCGCGAGGCCACCGGCGAGCTCATGAAGCTCCGCGGTATTGTCGACGTACTCATTCCGCGCGGAGGTGCAGGCCTGATCCAGCGCTGCGTGCGCGAGTCGCTTGTGCCGGTGATCGAGACGGGCACGGGCAACTGCCACATCTACGTGCATGAATCCGCCGACTTTGATAAGGCGCTCAACATTATCGTTAATGCCAAGACCCAGCGCGTGGGCGTGTGCAATGCCGCCGAGTCGCTGCTAGTCGACCGTGCCGTTGCTGATCGCTTCCTGCCCGCAGTCGTTGCCGTGCTGCACGACCACGGCGTACTGATTCACGGTGACGAGGCCACGTGCGCCGCATGCGCCGACGCTGGGCTTGCCGAGGGCGACAACTACGTCGCCGCGACTGAGGAGGACTGGGGTCGCGAGTACCTGGCTCTCGAGATGAGCGTGAAGGTCGTGGCAAACGAGGACGAGGCCATCGCACACATCAATCGCTACGGCACGATGCACTCCGAGGCCATCGTTGCCGAGGACACGGATGCTTGCGAGTGCTTCCTCGATGCGGTCGATGCCTCGGCCGTGTACTCCAACGCCAGCACTCGCTTCACTGACGGCGGCGAGTTTGGCCTGGGCGCCGAGATCGGCATCTCGACCCAAAAACTCCACGCCCGTGGCCCCTTTGCCGCCGAGGCCCTCACCACCTACAAATACAAGCTCCGCGGCACCGGCCAGGTCCGCCCCTAACGCCCGTGCAAACAAAAACCACCACAAAGGTGCCTGTCCCCTTTGTGGTGGTTTTAGGTGGCGTGGGCGGTTAGGCCTGGAAGGTATCGCGGTCGGGGGCAAAGGACTGCATGGCCGCGATGGTACGGTCAAAGAGCTCGGGGAGCTCCCAGCCCAACATCTCGGCGCCCTGCGAAATCACGTCGCGCGAGCAGCCGGCGGCAAAGCGTTTGTCCTTGAACTTCTTCTTGAGCGACTTGGTCGTAAAGTCCATAACGCTCTTGCTCGGGCGCATGATGACGGCAGCGCCGATCAGGCCGGTGAGCTCATCGCAGGCAAACAAGATCTTTTCCATCTGCAGCTCGGGCTTGGGTAGTGAGGTGTTGAAGTCCGACGTGTGCGTCTGGATGGCGCGAATGAGCTCGGGAGACGCACCTTCGCCCTCAAGAATCTCGGCAGCATAGATGGTGTGGTTAATGGGGTCGTCCTCATGCTCCTCCCAATCCAGGTCGTGCAGCAGACCGACGATGCCCCAAAACTCCTCGTTCTCGGGGTCGAACTCGCGCGCAAAGTAGCGCATAGTGCCCTCGACCGTCTCGCCATGGGTGATATGGAACGGGTCCTTGTTGTGCTCATTGAGCAGTTCGAACGCGCGGTCGCGGGTGATTCCGGCGGTAAGCGGCTCTGCCATAAGAGACTCCTTGTGCTCGTGGGTATCGATAAGAATGAATACTACTAGAACAAGAAAACCACCACAAAGGTGCCTGTTCCCTTTGTGGTGGTTTTTGGCGCGGATGGGTTAGTTGAGGGCGGCTTGGGCTAGGCGGGCTTCGGCGGCCTCCTCGGTGACGCCAAGGGCCACGGCGAACTCCTCGATGGAGCGGCGTTTGGCCTCCTTGAGTACGCGCATGTAGTAGGAGCTGGGTTTTTTATCAGCTTCCTCGGCCTGGCGAATGCGGTGCATCATGGTCTTTGCCACGCGGACCGTCTCGGGCGCGCCCAGCTTGAGCTGCTGCTTAAAGTGTGTCTCCTCAAGCGAGCTGTTGCGCTCGGTAAAGGTGTCGCACTCCAGCTCGTCATAGTGGCTCAGCAGGTGCTCGGCATCTTGCTGAGAGATGGCGGCGTGCAGACGGTCGGCCTGCGCCACGGGGTACATGAGGATCGTCTGCGCATGTCCCTGCTTGGTCTCGAGCAGCAGCATGGGCTGCGGTGTGTCGTCCCTAAAACCGACGACGGTGCAGACTCCCTGGCCCGGATGAATGACGTGTTGACCGATTGAGAACATGCTACCTCCAACTTATACGAATTTACGTATGTCTAGAATAACACGCTGACGTGCGCAAACCCGTACTTTATGCAGGAAAAGCACACAACCCTGATAGGTAAGAGTATTCGATAACAGACGCAGCTCATTCACACCTTTATGCATTTTCAACGCCTGCATAATCTGCAGGCAGACCGGCATCTTTGAGTGACTCCATACAAGCTGTAGTCATTTTTGTGCATATGCAATATCTATTAGCTTTACCCTGCGACAGTGCCCGTCGCTTGTGATAGAGTGCTACAAACTCTGGCTTTTGCCCTACGAGTGACCAAGAGCTCGGGGGCTTTAACACAAGGAGGATCTATGCCCGAGAAGATTGAAGAGCTGGTACGCGCTGCGCTTGCTGCGG